>Ga0247719_1000097_pt1 | contig 62193 bp, 64 predicted proteins | sample 41E_DmetaG_FD_189046 | JGI IMG/M metagenome (GOLD analysis project Ga0247719, IMG submission 189046) | Soil microbial communities from hillslope of Landscape Evolution Observatory, University of Arizona, Oracle, AZ, United States - 4-1-E_D | ecosystem: Engineered > Artificial ecosystem >...
CCTTCGGTGCGACGACGACGCCCGGCCCCACGGCGCAGCCGTCTCGGCCGAGGGTCCAAGCCCAGCTCGCGGGTGAGAGCCGGCCCCGCAGCCCGTGGTGGCTGTGGCTGCTGCTTCCGACCGGCCTCGGCCTCGCGTACGCCTTCAGTCGTTCGATGGAGGAGCAGCCGGCAGCGGTGCGCGGCGGGCGCGGTGCGCTGACCCGGCTCATGGCGGCGACACCGGAACCCACATCACCCACCCCTTGATCCCGACCAGCAGGAGGAACTCCGTGCGCACCCCCCGGCGCCGTTCCCGCATCCGCACGTTCACCGGGCTGCTGCTCGGTTTCGCACTCGTCGCCGCGGCCTGCGGCCAGAAGCCCGGCACCCACGTCGCGACGACCGGCGGCGGCGCGTCGACCGGCGATTTCGCCGCGGGTGACCCCGGCGTCGTCGACGAAGGCGCCGTCGCGGAAGATCCTGGTGCCGGCGACGCGGACACGGTCGATCCCGCTGCCGACCCGGGCGCAGGCGGCGGTGGCGCCGGCGGCGCTGGCGGAGGGGCAGCGGGCGGAGGTGGAGGCGGCGGAGCGCCCGCAGGCGGTGGCGGTGGTGCGGCCGGTGGAGGTTCGGCTCCCGCAGCCGGCGGTGGTGGTGGCGACGGCGGAGGACAGGCCAAGGTCATCGGCTCGACCCGTACCGGTGCGCCCAACGACAAGATCGTCGTCGCCATCCACGCGCCGGTCACCGGCGCCGCGCCGCTGCCTGCGACGTCGTTCGAGAAGGCGCGCGACCTCTACTGGCGGTGGGTGACCGAGGTGAAGAAGGAGAAGGTGCTCGGCCGCTCGAAGGTCGAGGTCCTCTTCAAGGACGACCGCTACCAACCGAACACCGCCGTGCAGGCGTGTCGTGAGCTCGCCAGCCAGGCGTTCGTCCTCGTCGGCGGCGGTGGCACCGACCAGATCCAGGCCTGCGCCCGCTTCGCGAACCAGGCGAAGGTGCCGTACTTCTCGGCCGGTGTGACCGAGAACGGCCTGCGGGGGCTGCCGTACTACTTCGCGTCGTCGATGTCGTACAAGCAGCAGGGCGGCCTGCTCGCGAAGTACCTGGCGAAGAACTTCAGCGGCAAGAAGGTCGCTGCGATCATCACCGACACGCCGAACTTCGACGACGCCACGGCCGGTTGGGAGGAAGGCGTCAAAGCTGCCGGCCTCAACTACTACAAGACGCTGCGCCATCCGAAGGGCGACACGTCCTGGTACAACACCTTCGCGAACGAGCTGAAGTCGCAGGGCGTCGAGGTCGTGTACATCAACTCGGCGCCGGTCGACTACATCCGCTTCGCGCAGCAGGCCGGCCAGCAGGGCTTCACGCCTCAGTACGTCGGCGTCGGCGTCACGATGGGCCTCAACGCGGTGCTCGGCTCCGGCTGCCCGTCCGTCGACAAGGGGATCTTCTTCTCGCCGTTCCCCGGCGTCGACTGGGCACGCCAGAACCTTCCCGACTTCTTCGCCACCGCGCAGCGCTTCGGCGCCCCGGCCGACGACCTCGGTCTCGCGCTGTGGGGCAACGCCGCCGTGTTCCACGAGCTGCTCAAGCGCTACGAGGCGAGGTTCGGCAACGACCTCACACGCGAGGGGTTTCGCGCGCTGACGGAGCAGTCGCAGGGTGTGAAGACGAACGTCTTCCCCGAGCTGAGCTTCAGCGCGCAAGACCACTTCGGCGCGAACCAGGTCCACGTGCTCCAGGCGGACTGCAGCAAGGATCCGAGGGAGTACAAGACGCTCGCGACCTTCGCGTCGGGCTTCTAGGCGCGATCGATGGGGTTCGTCCTCCGGATCCTCGTCTTCGGTCTGCAGGCGGGCGCGATCTACGCCCTCGTGGCGCTCGGGATCGCGCTCGTCTACAAGGCGACGGGCATCCTCAACTTCGCCCAGGGTGAGCTGGGCACGATCGCTGCGTTCTCCGCCTTCTTCGTGCTCGCGGGGGGCCTCGACGCGGAGGCCTCCGACAGCAAGCTGCGGTTGATCCTCGCGACGCTCGTGGCCGTCGTCGTCGGCGCGGCCTTCGGCGTCCTGGTGAACACCCTTGTCGTGCGCCACGTCGCCGGGGCGAGTCCGGTCACGTCACTCGTCGCGACCGTCGGCGTGGCGTTGTTCCTGACGGCTGCGCAGACGCTGCTGTTCGAGACTCGCGCCCGGAACTTCCCCCGCTACATCGACGGCGGGTTCCGGCTACCGCTGGCCAACGTGAACGTGCCGTGGCACACGATCGTGATCCTCGTGGTGCTGGCCGGTGTGGCCGCGTCGCTCGCGGTCTTCTTCCGCACGCCCTACGGCATCGCGCTGCTGGCCACGGCCGAGGAACCATTCGCCGCCGAACTGCAGGGCGTCCCGGTCGCGCTCATGCGCACGATCGCATGGGGTGGTGCTGGTGCGCTCGGAGCGCTCGGCGGGCTGCTCGGCGCCGGCTTCTTCGAGAACCTGCAGCCGGGCCTCATGACCACCACGTTCCTGATCCCCGCATTCGTCGGCGCGGTGCTGGGCGGGATCGGTTCGCTCGTCGGCTCTGCGGTCGGTGGGCTCATCGTCGGGGCATCGGTCGCGCTGGCCAACCAGCTGGTGCGAACGTTCGAGGTCGACGTCCCGGGGCCGCCGCAGATCGCGGTGCTGGTCGTGCTCCTCGGCGTTCTTCTGTTCAAGCCCAACGGCCTGTTGGGAGACCGCGTATGACCGCCACCGCGACGCGCCGCCCGAGCGGCGACGACGTCGTCGCAGAGGGTCGACGCGGCAACCGCAACGCTGACGACGGGCGATTCGTGGTGAGCCCACAGGGGATGGCAGCCCGCGTCGCGGTGCTGGTCGGGCTCCTCCTCCTCGTGCTCGCGATCCCGGTGATCGTGCCCGACGTGTACACGAACGTCGTCTCGCGCGCAGCGATCTACGCCATCATCGCCCTGTCGATGAACGTGCTCGTGGGCTACACGGGCCAGGTGTCGCTCGGCCACACCGCGTTCGTCGGCGTCGGTGCGTTCGCGAGCGGCTACACGATGACCGAGCTCGGGCTGCCGTTCGGCGCGGGCATCGCCATGTCGGCCTTCACGGGCGCAGTGATCGCCCTGGGTCTCGGATTCGTCGCCCTCCGACTCGCCGGCCTCTACCTCGCGCTGGTGACGATCGCGTTCGCGCTCTTCGCGCAGGAGACCCTGTTCAACATCCGTTCGCTGACGGGTGGCGGGGCGGGCATGCCTGCGGATCGGCCTGCGTTCCTCATCGACGACACGCGCTACGCCTACTTCTGCTTCTTCATGCTCGCGCTGGTGCTGGCGTTCGACTGGCGCCTGACCGCGACCCGCCTCGGCCGTGCGATCCGGGCGCTGCGCGACGACGAGCGGGTCGCGGCCTCGTGGGGTGTCGACGTGGCGCGGTTCAAGCTCCTGGCCTTCGTCATCTCGGGGATCCTCGCCGGCATCGCCGGGGCGCTGTTCGCCTCGACGGAGCAGATCGTCTCGGCTCAGGACTTCACGTTCGGTGTGTCGCTGACGTTCCTGTCGATGACCGTCGTCGGCGGCGCCGGGAACCGGTGGGGCGTCGCGCAGGGAGGTGCCCTGTTCGCCGTGCTGCCGACGCTGCTCGAGCGTGCCCACGAGAACTTCCACGTCATCCCGTTCACGTGGATCAACGCCCGCTTCGAACCGGCGATCGCCGCGCTGCTGCTCGTGCTGACGCTGATCTTCTATCCGGGCGGCATCGCGCAGCAGCAGGCCCACCTGCTGCGGTGGCTCTCGTTCGGCCCGTGGAAGTCGCACGGCGGCGACGACGACAAGGTCGCCGGCATCACAGGAGGTTCCGTCGGTGCGCGTCCTTGAGGTGGAGGGCGTCGGCATCCGCTTCGGCGGCGTCCAGGCGCTGAGCAACGTCGACTTCCGCGTCGACGAGAGCGAGATCGTCGGCATCCTCGGCCCGAACGGGGCGGGCAAGACGACCTTGTTCAACTGCGTGTCGGGCTTCTACACGCCGAACGAAGGTCGGATCCGGCTCCACGGTGAGGACGTCACGTCGCTGCGCCCCGACGAGCGGGCGGCTCGCGGGCTCGGGCGCACCTTCCAACAGGTCGGCCTCGTCCGCAGCTTCAGCGTCCTCGAGAACCTCGTCGTGGCCCAGCACAAGTCGGTCCGCTACGGGATCCTCGCGGGTCTCGTCGGTCTGCCGTGGACGCTGCGTGAGGAGCGCGAGCTGCGGCGACGGGCGATGCGGGTCCTCGACTTCATGAACCTCGGCCACCTCAAGGACTCGCCGGTGGGCGGCCTGCCGTACGGGACGCTCAAGATGTGCGAGGTCGCGGCCGTGCTGGCGACGGACCCCGACATCCTCATGCTCGACGAGCCGCTGGCCGGCACCGGCCCGGAAGAGGGCGAGGAGTTCTGTGCCCGGCTCGAAGACATGCGCCGCGAGCTCGGCATCAGCATCGTGATGATCGAGCACCACGTGCCGCTCGTGTTGAAGACGGCCGACTACATCTACGTCCTGAACTTCGGCGCGTTGCTCGCCGAAGGACTGCCCGACGACATCCGCCGCAACGAGGCCGTGGCCGAGGCGTACATGGGTGAAGGAGCGACGAGCCTTGCCTGAGGCCACAGGGACAAGACGCCGCCGGCGCTCCGGCCGCGCCGCCGACGCGCCTGCGCCGGTGGTCGACGCCACGTCGACGGTGGACGAACGCCGTCCGGTGCTGCTCAGCGTGCGCGACCTCAAGGCGGGCTACGGCAACCTGCCGGTGCTCCACGGCGTGTCGTTCGACGTGCGCCAGGGCGAGACGGCCGTCATCCTCGGCCTGAACGGCGCCGGGAAGAGCACGACCGTGCAGAACCTGTGTGGCGCACGTACGCCATGGAGCGGCACCGTCGAGTTCGATGGACGGAACGTCACCAAGTGGTCGGCGCGGGAGGCGGTGTCGTCAGGCGTCGTGCTCGTCCCGGAGGGCCGTCGCGTGTTCCCGACGCTGTCGGTCGAGCGGAACCTGCTCGTCGGGTCGTGGACGCAGCGTTCACGCTCGGGTTGGTTCGAGCAGCAGCGCGAGCGAGTGTTCGACTACCTGCCCCGCCTCCGCGAGCGGCGCAACCAGGAAGCGGGAACGTTGTCGGGTGGCGAGCAGCAGATGCTCGCCATCGGCCGCGGGCTCATGGCGAACCCGAAGCTCCTCATCATCGACGAGGCGTCGCTCGGCCTGGCGCCGGTGATCGTCAAGGAGATCTTCCGGATCGTGAAGGAGCTCAACGACGACGGGATCACCGTCATCCTCGTCGAGCAGAACGTCGGCGCGCTCGAGGTGTCCGACCTCGCGCTGGTGCTCCAGAAGGGGCTGGTCCAGGCGGAGGTGCGCGGCGAGGGCCTGCGCGACTCGACGCGGCTGCGCGAGATGCTGCTCGGCTGACGGCGACGCGTTACGCGGCCGGCCGGCAGATCCGGCAGGCGGAGAGCTCGCGATGTTCGACGTCGTCCGCCGTGACCAGGTCGAGGCCGGCCCGGCCCTGCACGGTGCGACACGACGGGCGGTGGTACGTGCGCCCGTTGGTGACGAACACCTCAGCGTCGCTCGGCACCGCGGTCAGCTGCGCGGGCGTCGACGGCGTCGACGACTGCACCGCGGCGATCAGCTCGTCGATGCGATCCTGGAGCGAGAGCATGTCGCGCCGGTGCGCCTGGGTCGCAGCGAGAGCCAGACCGCAGAGGATCAGCCCCATGCCGGTCAACCCGCCCGAGAGCAGGTAGGGGAACTGGCCCTGGATGAAGTCCTTCTCCGCTGCGCCGTTCCAGGCGAGGAAGATGAGGAGAAAGCCGACGGCGACGAGACCGACGGAGAGGTACAGGCTCGACTTCGCAAGCGTACGCACGGCTGAAGAGGCTACTGACCCCCGTTTTGTTGGACGAAATCGCCTCAGCCGGCGTCGAGGTCGAGCGCCCGGAAGACCAGACCGGTGGCCGGCTTCGGATAGAAGAACGTCGTCTTCGGCGGCATCCGCACACCGCCGCGACTGATGTCGGCGATCTGAGCGACGGTGGCCGGACGAAGCAGCACCGCAGCCTGCGCATCGCCCTTCTCGACCGCTGCCGCGACGAGATCCCACCCGTGCTGGAAGCGGAGGTCGTGCGTCGGCAGCTCCGCTAGGGCCACGTCGAGCCGGCTCGAGTCGAGGTCGTGCGTGGCGGCCGCGACCGTGGCATCGCGCGGGCGAAGCAGCCAGGTGCCGTTGGTGGTTTGGAGCGCGAGAGCTCCCGCGTCGTCCATTCGCCGAAGTATCGACTCGTCGATCGCCTCGGTCGGGAACACGTCGAAGTGCGGTTCGAGCGCGGCGGCGAGGTCGAACCCGTCGGGGAGGCCAGAGATGAGCCGGTGGATCGCACGGACCGACAGCTGCTCCTCCGACAGCTCCACGACCAGCGCCAGGATGCGCTGCGCGCCGGCGTCGTCAGGCCCTCGTTCCTCCCGGTACGCGTTGCCGACCTCGAAGCGGTGGTGGCCGTCGGCGATGAGCACCGGCTGCGATGCCAAGGCCTCGGTGATCTGGGCGATCACGGCGGGCGAGGTGATGCGCCACAGGCGGTGGTGCACGCCGCCGGAGTCGGTGGCCCGCGCGTCGGGCGGATGCCCTTCGCGAGGCTCGGCCAAACCCGAGAGGCCTGGTGCCGGTGAAAGGGCCCAGATCGGCGACAGGTTGACGCGGGTCGTGCGGAGCAGGTCGAGGCGGTCGGCCTTGTCCTTCGACGTCGTGTGCTCGTGGGGGAGGATCTCGCCCTCGTCCGGCTTCGTCAGCGTGAGCGCGCCGAGGATCCCGGTCGTCTGGCGCGGTCGCCCCGCCTCGTCGTGGAACCCCATCCGGTAGGCGTAGAACGCAGGCTCGTCATCGGCGACCAGGACCCGTTCGTCGAGCCACTGGTTCCACAACGACTTCGCCGACTCGTAGCTGTCGGGAAGCTCGAGGCGCACGGCGTTGTAGTCGTTGCGCGCCACCAGCGCGGCCCGGTCGTCGGGCGAGATGACGTCGTACGGCGGGGCGATGACGTCATCGACGTAACCGCCCTCCGCGTTGTAGAGGACGCCGCGAAAAGGGGAGAAGCCGGGCACCAACCCATGCTGGCAGATGGACTTGCCGTGCTAGGAACCCACGCCGATGACGTGGCTCCTCGACCTCGACGGCGTGGTGTGGCTGGCCGAGGACGCGATCCCCGGATCCGCTGAAGCCATCGCGCATCTGAGGGGTCGGGGCGAGCGGGTCGTGTTCCTGACCAACAACTCGAGCGCGACGATCGACGACTACCTGGCGAAGCTCGACCGGGTCGGGATCCCCACAGCTGCCGGTGATCTGATCACGTCGGCCCAGGCTGCCGCGTCGCTCGTGGAGCCGGGCGAGACCGCGCTCGTGTGCGCGGGTCCGGGCGTGGAACAGGCGCTGCAGGCGCGCGGAGCCCGCACCGTCCGCCGCGGTCGCGCCGACGCGGTCGTCGTCGGCTGGCACCGCGACTTCGACTTCGACCGCCTGACCGCGGCCTTCGACGCGGTCATCGCCGGCGCCCGCCTCATCGGGACGAACGACGACGCCACGTACCCGACCCCCGCTGGTCCACTTCCCGGCGGGGGTTCGATCCTCGCCGCTGTGTCGTACGCAACTGGCGTCGAGCCGGTCGTCGCAGGGAAGCCGTTCGGGCCGGTGGTCGAGCTCCTGCAAGACCGGGTGCCCGATCCCGAGATCATGGTCGGCGACCGGCCGACGACGGACGGCCTCCTCGCACACCGGATCGGCGTCCCGTTCGCTCTGGTGCTCTCTGGTGTCACATCCGCCGGCTCGGTGCCGACGGAGCCCCCGACCGCGTACGTGGCGCGCGACCTCGCCGACCTCGTCGATCAGCGGTACGGCAGGTCGTAGGCGTAGTACGGCTGTGGCTGCGGCGGCCGCTTGCCGCGCCAGAACAACCCCGCGACCACACCGAACACGAAGCCGCCGACGTGCGCGGCCCACGCCACGCCCGAGTTGGGGTTGATGAAGAACTGCGACACGAACCAGAACCCGAGCAGCCATCGCGCCTCGATGTCGCGGAACAGGATCAGGAAGAACATGATCAGGCTGCGGATCGGCACCCGCGGGAACAGCACGAGGTAGGCGCCCATCACCCCCGCGATCGCGCCGGACGCGCCGACGATCGGGATCGGGCTGTCGAGGTTCAGGACCACATGGGCGGCGGTCGCCGCGATGCCCGACAGGAGGTAGAAGACGATGTAGGTGAACCGGCCTTGGGTGTCTTCGATGTTGTTGCCGAACACCCACAGGTAGAGCATGTTGCCGGCGAGGTGGAGGAACCCGCCGTGCAGGAACATCGAGTAGATGATCGACAGGAGCACGCTCTTGTTCGGGTTGCTGTCGAGCTCGCTCTCGCTGGCGCCGCAGCCGGCCGCTCGCAGCAGCGTCTCGGCCTCCTGTTCGTTGAGCGGGCGCCGTTCGGTGATCTCGTAGGGGATCGCCGCGTTGTCGAGGTTGAACCGGAAGTTGGTGCAGGCGCTCGACGAGACGCGCTGCACCGGGTCGGTCTGGATCGTCGGCTGGACGAAGAAGTAGACGCCGATGCACGCAGCTATGAGCACGAGCGTCACGATCGGCGTCGTCCGGGTCGGGTTGTAATCCTTGAGGGGGATCACGGCCCGCGGACCCTACCCGGGTGCCGCTTCTTACCTTTGTTCCGGGCCCGCCGCAGTGGGTAGCGTGCAGCGCATGGCTCAGGGCGACATCCTCAAGCGCTACCTCGAAGCGGGCATGGCCTTCACGCAGATGACGCGTGAGCGCGCAGAGGCGATCGTGCAAGACCTCGTGGAGAACGGCGAGGTCCGCCGCAAGGAGGCGCAGAAGCGGGTCGAAGAGATCCTGCAGTCGGCGCAGAAGAACACCGAGGACCTCGTCTCGCTGATCCGGCGCGAGGTCACCGAGCAGCTCCGCAACCTGGGCCTGGAAGATCTCGCGAACCGTGCCGGTGGTGACGGCGGCGCAACGCCCGCAGCCAACCCGAGCTCCGTCGGAACCAACCCGAGCGAGACGCCGAACGCGGCGGACGACTCCTACCCGGCTCCGCCCGTCGCGGCCATCAAGAAGGCCGCGAAGAAGGCCGCTTCGTCCACGAAGAAGGCTGGCGCGGCGAAGAAGGCCACCGGCGCGAAGAAGGCCGGCGCAGCGAAGAAGGCCGGCGGAGCGAAGAAGGGCTGACCGGCCGCCGCCGCCTCGACGCGGAGCTCGTCCGCCGCCGGCTCGTCGCAAGCCGGGAGGAGGCGCAGGAGGCGATCATCGCCGGTCGAGTCGTCGTCGATGGTGCGCCCGCGCTCAAGGCGTCTCGGATGGTGAGCCCGGCCGAGCAGCTGGCATTGACCGCTCCTGCCCGTCGCTTCGTCAGCCGGGGCGGTGAGAAGCTCGCTGCCGCGCTCGACCGCTTCGGCATCGACCCGACCGGCCGACACGCGCTCGACGCCGGCGCGTCGACGGGAGGCTTCACCGACTGCCTCCTGCAGCACGGCGCGGCACACGTGTGGGCGGTCGACGTCGGGTACGGCCAGCTCCACGAAAAGCTGCGGGCCGACCCGCGGGTGACGTCGCTCGAGCGCCGGAACATCCGCGACTTCGCCCTCGAGGCGCCCGTCGACCTCGTGGTGGCGGATCTGTCGTTCATCTCCTTGCGGGTCGTCGCGCCGGCGTTGGTCGGTGGCAATGCCGTGGCCGGCGCCGACGTCGTCGTGCTGATCAAGCCCCAGTTCGAGGCCGGAAGAGCAGAGGCCGATCGCGGGCGCGGCGTCATCCGTGACCCCGAGGTGTGGGCCCGGGTGCTCGACGAGGTGCGGTCCGCCATGTACGCCGAGGGAGCGACGATGATGGACCTCATGGTGTCCCCGATCACGGGGGCCGACGGGAACGTCGAGTTCCTCGCCCATCTACGCGCCCACGCCCTCGGCGCGACCATCGGCGCGTCTGCCGACACCCTCATCAGTGCCGCGGTCGCCGAGGCGAGAGCCCTCGTGGAGGGGTCGTAGCCGTGGCGAACGTCGGCATCGTCGTCCATCGCGGACGTCCGGAAGCGGCGCAGCTCGCGAACCAGGCCGTCGAGTGGCTGCGCGCTCGCGGCCACGGCGTGCGCCTTCCGGCCGACGACGCAGCGACTGTCGGGCTCGAGCAGCTCGCATGTCCGGACGACCAGCTCTGCGACCAGCTCGACCTCGCCATCAGCCTGGGCGGCGACGGCACGATGCTGCGCACCGTCGACCTCGTCAGCGCGACCACGGTGCCGGTGCTCGGCATCAACGTCGGCCATCTCGGCTACCTGAACGAGTGCGATCCGGCCGAGATGGAGAGCGCGCTCGAGCGGTTCTTCGCCGGATCGTTCACGGTCGAGGAGCGGATGACGCTCGCCGTCGACGCGACGATCGGCGGCGAGAAGGTGCCGACGCGCGTGGCGCTCAACGAGGCGTGGCTCGAGAAGTCGCTTCCCGGTCACACGGTCCGCATGGCGCTGTCGATCGGTGGCGTCGACTTCACCACGTACGCGGCCGACGGGATCATCATGAGCACGCCCACGGGGTCGACCGCGTACAACCTGTCGGTGCGCGGACCGATCGTGTCGCCGTCGCTGCGGGCGATCGTGGTGAAGCCGGTCGCACCTCACCAGCTGTTCGACTTCGGGCTCGTGCTCGCAGAGGACGAGGAGGTGCGGGTCGAGATCCTGAGCGGGCGCGCCGCCGCGCTCCTGATCGATGGCCAGCCGGCGGGCGAGCTCGAGTCGGGTGACGTCGTCACCTGCCGCGGCAACCCGAGACCGGCGCGCCTCGTCCGGTTCCGCGACCGCAACTTCCACCAGATCCTGAAGGCCAAGTTCGGGCTCACCGACCGCTGATGCTGACCGAGCTCCGCGTGCGCGATCTGGGGGTGATCGCTGACCTGCGTCTCGTGCTCGGCGCTGGGATGACCGCGCTGACCGGCGAGACCGGGGCCGGCAAGACACTCGTCGTCGAGGCGATCGAACTGCTGATGGGCGGCCGGGCCGATCGGGTGCTGGTGCGTCCGGGAGCCGACGAGGCGTGGGTCGAGGGGCGCTTCGTCGACGGCGACGACGAGGTCGTCCTCGCGCGGGCCATCCCTTCGGGTACGGCGCGCGCCCGCGCGTACATCGACGGGAAGATGGCGCCGGTCGCGGCGTTGGCGGAGCGAGGCGGCGCGCTCGTCGACCTCCACGGTCAGCACGCGCACCAGTCGCTCCTCGCACCGTCGGTGCAGCGGGCTGCCCTCGACGCCTTCGGCGGCGTCGACCTGAAGGAACTCGCCGACGCCCGTCACCGACTCAGGGAGATCGACCAGTCGCTGGCTGCGCTCGGCGGCGACGCCAGAGCCCGGGCGCGGGAGGTCGACCTGCTGCGCTTCCAGCTCGAGGAGATCGAAGCGGCAGCCGTGGTCGACGTCGACGAGGTCGACCGTCTCGCGGCGGAGGACGAGCGGCTGTCGAGCGCCCGCGAGTCGCGTGAGGCGGCTGCGGCTGCGCACGACCTCCTGCTCGGAGAAGCGGGCGTGGTCGACCGGCTCGGCGACGCGGTCGCGGCGGTCGGCGGACTGGCCGCGCTGAAGGAGATCACCGATCGGCTGCGGGGACTGCAAGCCGAGGTGGCAGACGCCGCGCACGAGCTGCGGGACGCGAGCGAGACCATCGAGGACGATCCCGAGCGCCTCGCTCTCGTCCAGGCTCGGCGGGCGCAGCTCCGCGAGCTGTGCCGCAAGTACGGCGACACCCTCACCGAGGTCGCGGCCTTCGAGAAGGAGACCCGCGCCCGGCTCGACGAGCTCGAGTCTCACGAGACGCGCGTCGCCCAGCTGGAGGCCGACCGAGTCGGCGCGGTGCGAGCCGAGGCGAAGGCAGCGGCCGCCGTCGCCGAGCAGCGTCGCAAGGCCGCTCCCGACTTGGCCAGGGAGATCGAGCAGCGGCTCCGACAGCTGGCCCTGCCTGCCGCGCGGATCGAGATCGAGGTGCGGGGCAACGGGCCTGCCGACGACGTCACGTTCCTGTTCGCCGCGAATCCCGGCGAGCCGCCGCTGCCGCTCACGAAGATCGCCTCCGGCGGCGAGCTCGCGCGCACGATGCTCGCGGCCCGCCTCGTGCTGACCGCGGGGCCGCCGACGCTCGTGTTCGACGAGGTCGATGCCGGCATCGGTGGGGCGGCCGCGGTGGCGGTAGGCAAATCGCTCGGTGCGCTCGCGGCGACGCATCAGGTGCTGGTGGTGACGCACCTTCCGCAGGTCGCGGCGTACGCCGATGCCCACGTGTCGGTGACGAAGGCGGAGAAGGGCGGGCGCACCGTCGCGTCGGCGTCGCTCCTCGACGACGCGGCGCGCGTGGTCGAGCTGTCGCGCATGCTCTCCGGCCAGCCGGCGAGTTCGACGGCGCGCGACCACGCCGAGGAACTGCTCGCCACCGCTGCTCGGGAGCGTGGCCGCTGATGGCGAAGAGCATCGACGTTCCAACGCCGGTATCCGGGCTCGCACGCGTCGACCGGCGGACGAAGGACCTCATCAAGCGACTCCAGCCGGGCGACATCGCCGTCATCGACCACGAGGATCTCGACCGCGTCGCGGCGGAAGGGCTGATCGAGGCGCGGGTCGCGGCGGTGATCAACGCCGCCAAGTCGATCTCCGGTCGATACCCGAACGTCGGCCCGCTGCTGGTCGCGGCCGCCGGCATCCCACTCGTCGACGACGTCGGGTCGGAGATCCTCGATCAGCTGTCGGAGGGTCAGCCGGTGCGGGTCGACGGCGAGGAGGTCTGGGTCGGTCCGGCTCTTGTCGCGAGCGGGGACCGTCAGACGCTGCAGTCGCTGGAGCACGCATACGAGTCGGCGAAGCTGACGATGGGCGACGAGCTCGAACGGTTCGCCGAGAACACGCTCGAGTTCATGCGCCGCGAGCGCAACCTGATCTTCGACTCGCTCGAGCTGCCGGAGCTGTCGGTCGACATCACCGGACGCGACGTGCTGATCGTCGTGCGGGGGCACGACTACAAGGAAGACCTCAACGCGCTCCGAGGTGGTTACGTCCGCGAGATGCGGCCCGTGCTGGTCGGCGTCGACGGTGGCGCCGATGCGCTGCTCGAAGTGGGGCTGAAGCCCGACATCATCATCGGCGACTTCGACTCGGTGTCGACCGCGGCACTGCGCTGCGGTGCCGACCTCGTCGTGCACGGTTATCCCGACGGGCGCGCGCCCGGTGCTCAGCGTCTCGAGGAGCTCGGGGTCCGCCACTCGATCCTCCACGCGGCGGGCACGAGTGAGGACGTCGCGATGCTCCTCGCGTACGAGAAGGGCGCCAGCCTGATCGTCGCGGTCGGGACGCACGCGTCGATGGTCGAGTTCCTCGACAAGGGTCGGGCGGGCATGGCATCGACGTTCCTCACGCGGTTGAAGCTCGGGCCCCTCCTCGTCGACGCCAAGGGCGTGAACCGCCTCTACCAGGGGCGGCTCCGGAAGCGTGATCTGACGCTGTTCCTGATCGCGGCCATGCTGGCGTTCGCCGCGATCGTCCTCCTCGTCGTGCCCCGTGTCTTCGTGGAGGGTGTCTGGCTGTACGTGCGCGACGCGTGGGACTCCACGTTCCGGTGACGTCGCTCCCCGCCGCCTCCTCCCGCCCATGGTGAACTTCCGCTTCCACCTCGTCTCGCTGACCGCCGTGTTCCTCGCTCTCGCGGCGGGGATCGCGATCGGCGCCGGCGTCGTCGACCGCCAGACCGTCGACTTCCTCGAAGACCGGCTGCGCACGGTCGAGAACAACCGCCAGCAGACGAATGCCGAGAACGATCGCCTGCGGGGCGACATCGACGTGTGGCGGCGCTTCGGTGAGCAGGCCGGCGACGGGTTGATCCAGGGGCGGCTCCAGGAGATCCCCGTCCTCCTCGTGGGCGTCGACGGAACCGAACGCGAGCTGGTCGAACGGCTGCGGACGTCGATGCAGGCAGCCGGCGCAGCGGTGCAGGGATCCGTGTGGCTGACGGGGCGATGGTCGCTGAGCAACTCCGACGACGTGCAGCGCCTGGCCGAGGTGACCGGCGCCTCGGCAACGACGCGGCCGAACGACCTGCGCTCGCTCGCGCTCGGGCAGCTGGTGTCGGGCTGGTCGGGAGGAACTCTCGACGCGCTCCTCGCGCTGAGGGCCGCCGGCTTCGTCGAGTACGACCCTCCGCCGGGTGAGCCGCTTGCGATCGAGCAGGTGCGCTTCGCCGAGTCGACGATCGCGATCGTCGGCAGCGCCGCCGCGACGACGCCGTCGACGGACCTCGTCGTACCGTTCGCTGCTGCGCTCATCGGTGCCGACATGAAGGTGCTGGCGACGGAGCCCAGCGTCGTCGTCGATGCCGAGGGGTCGGACGACGACACGCCGCCACCAGTAGGAGCCGCCCTCGCGCTCCGGCAGCGGAACGACCTCGCCGGGGTCGTGTCGACCGTCGACAACATCGGCGAGTTCCGGGGCCGCATGGCGGCGGTCCTAGCGGTGGCGGCACTGCAGGAGGAGCGCACGGGGCACTTCGGGACGGGGGAGGGGGCGCAGCGACTGCTGCCGGAGCCGGGCGCGTGACGGTCGTAGCGATCGTCCCCGCCAAGGATCGGGCGGACCGGATCGCGGCCACGGTCGCTGCGCTCGTCTCGCTCGACGCGATCGACCGGGTGGTCGTGGTCGACGACGGTTCCGCCGACGACACCGCGTCGCGGGCGTCCCGCGCCGGAGCCACCGTGCTCCGCCTCCCCCTCAACGAGGGCAAGGGCGCTGCGGTCGAAGCGGGTGTACGCGCCGCGCCCGACGCGTCGATCTACCTCTTCATCGACGCCGACCTCGGCGACACCGCCGGCCTCGCAGACGCACTGGTCGGCCCCGTCATCGCGGGCGATGCCGACATGACGATCGCCGTGCTGCCGTCGGCAGGGAAGAAGGGCGGGTTCGGATCCGTCAAGCGGCTCGCCGCCGCGGGCATCACGCGCGCGACCGGCTTCGAGCCGCGGGCACCGCTCTCGGGCCAGCGGGGGATCCGCGGCGAGCTCGCGCGGTCGCTCGACCTGGCCGACCGCTTCGGCATGGAAACGGCGCTCACGATCGACGCCATCCGCGCCGGCGCACGCGTCGTCGAGGTGGACGTCGCCATGGACCACCGTCACACCGGGCGCCGGCTGTCGGGGTTCCGGCATCGCGCAGGTCAGGGCGTCGACATCCTGAGGGCGTTGTGGCCGCGCCTCACGTCGCGTCCCGTCCGCGTCGCACTGATCCTCGGCGCGTTCCTGCTGTCGACGTTCGGCGCCCTGTGGTCGGGCAGCCGCATCGAACCCTCGAGCGTCGCGCTCGGCGACGGTGCGCCGGTCGAGAAGGTGGTCGTGTTCGGCTTCCCACGCCTCGGCTGGGAGGACGTGTCGACCGGGCGACTCCCCGTTCTCGACGGTCTGGTCGAACGAGGCGCGATCGCCGCGATGAGCGTACGCACCGCGTCCGGACGTCCGAGCATCACCGAGGGCTACGCGACCATCGGCGCGGGGACCCGCGTCGCGGCCGACGATCAGGGCGGCTTCGCCTTCGACCGCGACACACCGCTGGAGAACGGGACGGCCGCGCAGGCCCTGGCTCGTCGTACCGGGCAGGAACCAGACGGTGAGGTCGTCGTGGTCGGCGGACCGGCGACCCGAATCGCGAACGCCGGCCGCCACCTCACGAGCGGGCCCGGGGCGCTCGGAACCGCGTTGAACGACGCAGGAAAGCGGACCGCTGTCGTCGGCAACGCGGACACCGGATACATCCCGAGCGGTCGCTCGTCGATCCTCCGCCCGGCGGCCGCAGCGGTCATGGACCGCGAGGGCAACGTCGACGTCGGGATCGTGGGCGGCGAGCTCCTCGTCGACGACACCACGGCGCCGTTCGGCCGGCGGGCCGACCCCGACCGCGTCCGCGCCGCCGTGCGCGACGCGATCGCTCGAGCGGATGTCGTCGTGGTCGATCCGGGCGACATCGAACGCGCGGCCGAGTTCACCACCGTCGCCGACCCTCGGATCGGTCGCGCCGCCCTCGACGCCGCCCTCACGTCGACCGACGCCCTACTGGGGGACATCGCCGCCGACCTTCCACCGCGCACGTTGCTGCTCGTCGTGTCGCCTCGCCCGCCGACGCGTGAATGGCACCTCACGCCGGCGATAGCCGTCGGCCCAGGCATCACGCCGGGCTACCTCCACTCGCCGTCGACGCGGCGCGTCGGCGTCGTCACCCTCACCGACGTGGCGCCGTCGATCCTCCACGCGATCGATGCGCCGGTGCCGGACGGGATGATCGGCCATCCGCTCAGGGCACGCCCCGGCGCGGTCGACCTCGACCGCTTGCGGGAGACCGATCGCGACGCGGCGTTCCGTGAAGGCATCTACCTGCCGATCACGCTCACCTACATCATCCTCCAGGCGATCATCTACCTCCTGGCCATCGTTGCGTTCGGCCGCCTCGGCGGCGCCGGCCGGGTGAGCGGCGCGCTGAAGCTGATCGTCCTCGCGATCAGCGCCTACCCGCTGGCCACCTTCGTCTTCCGTGCGGTGCCCGACGTGGCGGAGCTCGGTGGTGCGGCGATCCTCGTGCTGCTCGCCATCGACATCGGCATCGCCCTGCTCGCGCTCCGCGCCCGCCGGCATCCGCTCAGCCCGCTGAGCTGGATCCTCGGCGCCACCGTCGCCGTGATCGCGCTCGACGTGATGACGGGCGCCAACCTGCAGACCTCGAGCCTGCTCGGGTACTCGCTCCACACCGCGGCCCGCTTCACCGGACTCGGCAACACCGCGTTCGCGACGCTTGCGGCGACGACGGTGCTGCTCGGCGCGATCCACGTGCAGTACGCCCCGCGGCGGAACGAGGCGATCCTGGCCGTCGCGTGCTTGTTCGCTTTCGTCGTCGTCATCGACGGCGCTCCCGCTCTGGGTTCCGATGTCGGCGGCATCCTCACGCTGGTTCCGGTGTTCGGCCTGACGCTGCTCGTGCTCAGCGGGCGCCGGCTGTCGTGGCGAGCGATAGCGGCCGCGGGTGCGATCACCGTGGTCGCGCTCGCAGTCGCCACCGGCATCGACTTGCTGCGCCCCGCCGCGAGCCGCACCCACCTGGGGCGGCTCGTAGCCGACATCCAGCGGAACGGCTTCGGGGTGTTCACGACGACCGTCCGCCGGAAGCTCGCGGTGAACTTCCGCACGTATCGCTCGCCTTGGAGCTGGACGGTCGTCATCATCAGTGCCTACATGCTCTTCGTGCTCGGCTGGACCCGCGGATGGCGAGACCTTCTGCCCCCTCGCTCGGCGCTGCGCGCCGGGGTCGTCGGCACGCTCGCAGCGGGCCTTCTCGGCTACGCGGTGAACGACAGCGGCGTGGTGGTGACCGCCCTGGTGTTCGTGTACCTCGGTCCGTTCCTCACGATGCTCGCCATCGTCCGTGAACGGGGAGAGCCCCGCGTCATCGAACCGCAGGTGACGCCGTGACGCTCCTGGTCGCTCTGGTCGTCGGGTTCCTCGCCGCGCGCCTCGTCTGGGTGATGATGCGCCCGGTCTTCGCGCACGAGATCTTCCAGCGCGAGAACTTCCGTGGTCGCGCGGTTCCCACGGCGGCGGGGCTGGTGCTGGCGATCGCTGCGCTGCTGGTCGACGGCGGGCGCGTCGTGATGTCGGCCGCGACCGACGGCGCCAGCGGCCCCGGGCCGGGCCGCACCGCGGTCCTCGTGCTCGTGCTCGGCCTCGCCCTCCTCGGCCTCCTCGACGACCTCGGCGGATCGGGCGAGCGTCGCGGTTTCCGAGGCCACGTGAAGTCGCTGTCCGAAGGGCGCCTCACGACCGGCGGGGTGAAGATGATCGGCGGCGGAGCCATCGCGGTGATAGCGGTCGGCATCGCTCGCCCGCGGAACAACCTGCTCGAGTTGCTCACCGATGCCGCGCTCGTAGCGCTCGCCGCCAACCTCGGCAACCTCTTCGACCTCGCGCCGGGCCGGGCGATCAAGGTGAGCGGGCTCGCGTTCGCGGTGCTGGTGGCCGCCACCGCAGCCGATCCTCGCCTGAGCGGCCCGGCCGTCGTCATCGGCGCTGCGGCGGGGCTGCTGTTCGACGACCTGCGCGAGCGGCTGATGCTCGGCGACACCGGGGCGAACCTCCTCGGCGGCGTGCTGGGCCTCGGCGTCGTCCTGATCGGGTCGCCCGTCGTGCGTCTCGCGACCCTCGGCGTCCTGGCGATCCTCAACGGAGGTTCGGAGTTCGTGTCGTTCAGCCGGGTGATCGAACGGGTTCCGCCACTCCGGTTGCTCGACCGGGCCGGACGTCGCGAATAGGCGTCCGCGTCGCGCGGCCGGCGCGGGCGTATGCTGGGAGTCCGTGACGAAGCACGTTTTCGTGACGGGCGGCGTGGCGAGCTCCCTCGGCAAGGGTCTCACCGCCTCCTCCCTCGGTCGACTGCTCAAGGCCCGGGGGCTTCGGGTCACGATGCAGAAGCTCGACCCGTACATCAACGTCGATCCCGGCACGATGAACCCGTTCGAGCACGGCGAGGTGTTCGTCACCGAAGACGGCGGCGAGACCGACCTCGATCTCGGGCACTACGAGCGGTTCATCGACGAGAACCTGCTGCGCGACTCGAACGCCACCACCGGCGCCATCTACTCGACGGTGCTGGCCAAGGAGCGTCGAGGCGAGTTCCTCGGCAAGACCGTGCAGGTCGTGCCCCACATCACCAACGAGATCAAGGACCGGATCCTCCGTCTCGTGAACGACGACGTCGACGTCGTCATCACCGAGGTCGGCGGCACCGTCGGCGACATCGAGATCCTCCCGTTCCTGGAGGCGATCCGGCAGTTCCGCAACGACGTCGGGCGCGAGAACGTCTGCTACATGCACCTCACCCTCGTCCCTCTGATCGGGCCGACCGGCGAGCACAAGACGAAGCCCACGCAGCACTCCGTCGCCGACCTGCGTGCCATGGGCATCCAGCCCGACGTGATCGTGTGCCGGTCGACGACGCCGATCTCCGAGGGGCACAAGCGCAAGATCTCGAACTTGTGCGACGTGCCGGTCGAAGCCGTGATCAACGCGGCGGACGCACGCAACATCTACGAGATCCCCCTGGTGCTCCGGAAGGAGGGCCTCGACGACTACGTCTGCCGCGTGCTCGACCTTCCCGGTGAGCCCGATCTGTCGGTCTGGGAGGCGCTGGTCGACAAGATCGAGGGCGCGACGAACCCGGTGCGCGTCGGTATCGTCGGCAAGTACGTGGTGCTCAACGACGCGTACCTCTCGGTCGTCGAAGCGCTGAAGCACGCGGGCTTCCACAACGATGCCAAGGTCGAGATCGAGTGGATCGACTCCGAGGAGGTCACCGACCTGCTCGCGCCGGCCCAGCTCGGCCACCTCGACGGGATCGTGCTGCCGGGCGGCTTCGGGTCGCGTGGCATCGAGGGCAAGATCGCCGCGGCGTCGTACGCGCGGCAGAACAACCTCCCGTGCCTCGGGCTGTGCCTCGGTCTGCAGATGATGGTGACCGAGGTCGCACGGAACCTCGCCGGCTGCGAACGAGCGAACTCGCGGGAGATCGACCCCGAGACGCCGCATCCCGTGATCGACCTCATGGACGAGCAGAAGAACGTCGTCGACATGGGCGGCACGATGCGCCTCGGGTCGTACGTCGCGAAGCTGGCGCCGGGTTCGCAGGTCGAGAAGGCGTACGGCGAATCGGTGGTGTTCGAGCGTCACCGTCACCGGTACGAGGTGAACCCGCGCTATCGGCATCGCTTGGAGGAGGCGGGTCTGCGGTGCTCCGGCACCTCGCCGGACGGCCGCCTCGTCGAGTTCATCGAGCTTCCCGGCCATCCCTTCTGGGTCGGCACCCAGGCCCATCCGGAGTTCAAGTCGCGTCCCGACCGGCCGCACCCGCTGTTCTTCGAGTTCATCGGCGCCGCGCTCGATCGGGCGGAGGGACGCAACCCGAAGCTGCCCGACTTCTAGGTGGGCGGCTTCAAGAAGCTCGACGAGCGGACCATCTACCAGGGCGACCGGATCACCCTCGGTCGCGCGGCGTTCGAGTCACCGGGCGGTGAGCGCTTCGAGCGCGACGTCGTCCACCACCCCGGCGCCGTGGGCGTCGTGCCGGTGGTCGACGACGCGACGGCCGTCCTCCTCGTGCGCCAGTTCCGTGCGCCGGTCGAGCGCGAGCTGCTCGAGATCCCCGCCGGCCTGCGCGACGTCGCCGGCGAGCCGCCGGAGGAGACCGCCCGCCGCGAGCTGGTCGAGGAGGTCGGCATGCGCGCCGGACGGATCGAGAAGCTGTGCGCCTTCACGAACTCGCCGGGCTTCTGCGACGAGGTCGTCCACGTGTTCGCCGCGTTCGACCTCGAGGAGTGCGACAACGATCTCAAGGGGATCGAGGAAGCCCACATGACGGTCGAGAAGGTCGCCCTCGACGACGTGCCCGAGCTGATCCGTCGAGGCGACATCACCGATGCCAAGACGGTGATCGGCCTCACCCTCACCCGCGACCTGCTGCGCGAGTCGTAGGTTCGGCCCGTGACGGTCGTTGGTGTACCCGCGGAGACGAAGACCGGCGAGAACCGGGTCGCGATGACGCCCGACGGGGTGCGGGAGCTCGTCGCCGCCGGCCATCGGGTTCTCATCGAGCGGGGTGCCGGCGACGGATCGTCGATCGGCGACAGCGAGTTCGCGGCCGCCGGCGCCCACGCCGTCTCCGTCGACGACGCGTGGGGGGCAGACCTCGTCGTCAAGGTCAAGGAGCCGCAGCACGACGAGTTCCGGTACTTGCGGGACGATTTGGTCCTGTTCACCTACCTCCACCTCGCGGCGTATCCGGAGGTCGCGACCGCCCTTCTCGATGCGCGCACGACGTCGCTCGCCTACGAGACCGTGCAACTCGAGAACGGGTCGCTGCCCTTGCTGGCCCCGATGAGCGAGGTCGCCGGACGGATGGCCACGCAGATCGGCGCCCACTACCTCGAGCGCGAGAACGGTGGTCGGGGCGTGCTGCTCGGCGGTGCTCCGGGCGTGCGGCCGGGCCGGGTGGTCGTGCTGGGCGCCGGCAACGTCGGCTGGAACTCGGCGTGGATCGCCCAGGGCATGGAGGCCGAGGTGATCCTGCTCGACAAGAACCTCGACCGGCTGCGTTGGGTCGACCAGATCCACCAGGGGCGGATCATGACCCTCGCCTCGAACCGAGGCGCCGTCGAGCGGGCGGTCGCCGAGGCCGACCTGGTGATCGGCGCGATCCTCGTCCCGGGCGGCCGCGCGCCGACGGTGGTGACCGAGGAGATGGTTGCGGGGATGAAGAAGGGTGCGGTGATCGTCGATGTGGCGGTCGACCAGGGCGGGTGCATCGCCACGACGCGGGAGACGACCCACGCCGACCCCATCTACGAAGTCTCGGGCGTCGTCCACTACGCCGTCGGGAACATCCCGGGCGCTGTCCCGTTCACGAGCACCTACGCGCTGACCAACGCCACCCTGCCGTACGTGCTCGAGGTGGCCGAGCACGGCGTGGCGGGCGCGGTCGCTCGTGATCATGCGCTCCACGGCGGTCTGACGACCGTCGCAGGGAACGTGACGAACGCCGCTGTCGCCGAGGCGCTCGGACGTCCGTCCGCAGACGGCGCGGCGCTGCTGACGGGCGGCTGACGCCACCGCAGGTGGTCGGATTGGTTACGCTGGTGCGCCATGTCTGACGCCACCACGTCCGATCCTCGCGTCCAGCTCGAGCAGGAGCGCGACGAGCTGCGACAGCGGCTCGCGGACCTCGGCTTCGCCGACGGCGGTACCGGTCTCGAGTACGACGGCAACTTCGCCGACTCGAGTCAGGTCACTGCCGAGCGCGGTGAGGCGGAGGCGTTGGCGGCAACGCTGAAGGAGACCCTCGAAGAGGTCGAGCACGCGCTCGCGAAGTTCGACGAGGGCAACTACGGCATCTGCGAGGGCTGCAACAACCCGATCGCGGCCCCGCGTCTCGAGGCGATGCCCGCCGCTCGCTTCTGCATCGACTGCGCATCGAACCGGCGCTGACGCTCGCTACGCCCGCCCGTCGGGCATCCTCGTAGCCGTGGACGACCTTCGCCGCCGCAACCTGCTCCTCGTCGTCGGCGCGGCGTTCATCGGATGGCTCGCGCTGCGGAACGGCAGCATCTCGACCCAGAGCCTCCTGTTCTTCGCCGCGCTGGTGCCCTCCGTCATCCTGCACGAGGTCTCGCACGGCGCGGCCGCGCTCGTCTTCGGAGACGACACGGCTCGGCGAGCCGGGCGGCTCACGCTGAACCCGGTGCCGCACATCGACCCAGTCTGGACGCTGCTCGTGCCGGGGATGCTCGTCCTTGCCGGTGCGCCCGTGATCGGGATGGCGAAGCCGGTGCCGGTGAACCCGAGACGGATGCGCAGCCCCCGCAACCAGAGCATGATCACCTCGCTCGTGGGCCCTGGCACGAACATCGTCCTGGCGTTGATCTCCGCTGCGGCGTACCGGACCTTCCTTCCGTCCGGCACGATGCTCCAGCTCGTTCTCGCCTTCGGCGTCGTGAACGTGGTGCTCGCGGTGTTCAACCTCATCCCGATCCCGCCTCTCGACGGGTCCGCGGTCGTCGAGCGGTTCATCCCGAACCGGTACCTCGAGTCGTACTTCCGCGTTCGTCAATACGCGCCGCTGATCTTCCTGGCCCTGTTCTTCATGGGCAGCGGGTTCCTCACCCGGTTGATGAGCCCCGCCGTCGACCTGTGGTTCGAGCTCATCACCTGATCCACCTGGCCAAGCGGTTCTTCGGATCGCTGTGGCCCGGCGGTCCGCCGCCGGCCGACGAGGCCTGGGTGAGCTCCATCCTCCGCCCCGGCGAGGTCGACTTGTGGCGACGGATGTCTGGCGCCGACCGCCGCCACGCGGTGGGCGTCGCCCGCGCGGTCGGCAGCGACGACCGCACGGTGACGGCCGCGGCGCTGCTGCACGACGTGGGGAAGATCGACGCCGGCATCGGCACGTTCCGCCGCGCCGCCGTGACTGCGGCGACGCTTGTCGTCGGACGTGAACGGGTCGTTCGGGCCCGGCCCGGCGGGACCGCCAGCCGCTATCTACGTCACGACGAGATCGGCGCCGGGCTGTTGCGTGACGCGGGCGCCGACGAGCTGACCGTCACGTGGGCGCGTGAGCACCACCTGCCCGAGAAGTCGTGGACGGTGCCTGCCGACATCGGGCGGCGGCTCAAGGCCGCCGACGACGACTGACGGTTTCGCTCCTGGCGTTTCGCGGGACGCCCCCGCCAGGCGAAGCTGATGCGGACGAAACCAACCTGGGGGTGTGGCTCAACCGCGGGGGAGGAGGCCCATCGCGTCGCGCGCCCGCTGGTACGTGGCAGCGGCGACCGCGTCGGCCTTCTCGGCGCCCTTCGCCAGCACGCCGAGGACGTAGCCCGGATCGTCCGCCAGCTCCCGGAATCGCTGGTGCAGAGGACGGAGGAACTCGACCACGGCGGCTGCGGTGTCGTTCTTGAGCGGGCCGTACTGGGTGTACTTGCCTGCGAGCACTTCGGGCGAGTCACCGGTTGCGACGGAGAGGAGCTCGAGCAGGTTCGACACGCCGGGCTTGTTCTCGGGGTCGTAGCGAACCTCGGACTCGGCGTCGGTGACGGCACGCTTGATCTTCTTGGTGATCGCCTCCGGCGGCTCGAGCAGGAGCACCTTCCCCTGGGGCGACGAGCGGCTCTTGCTCATCTTCTGCGACGGCTCCTGGAGGTCCATCACCCTGGCTCCGACCTTCGGGATCGCGGGCTCCGGGATCGTGAACGTGTCGCCGTAGCGCTGGTTGAACCGGGTGGCGATGTCGCGGCACAGCTCGAGGTGCTGGCGCTGGTCGGCGCCGACGGGGACGAAGTCGGCGTCGTACAGGAGGATGTCGGCCGACATCAGCACCGGGTAGGTGAAGAGCCCGACGCGAGCAGTACCCTCGCCGCCCTTGGCGGTCTTGTCCTTGAACTGCGTCATCCGCCGGAGCTCGCCGAAGGCAGCGACGCACTCGAGCAACCACGACAGCTCGGCGTGCACCGGGACGTGCGACTGGACGAAGAGGGTGCACACGTCGGGGTCGAGGCCCGCGGCGAGCAGGATCGTCGCGACCTCGAGCGTCTTCTCCCGGAGGTGCTCGGGATCGATCTCGACCGTCAGCGCGTGGAGGTCGACGACGCAGAAGAACGATTCGTTCTCGTGCTGGTCGTTCGCCCAGTGCCGAATCGCGCCGATGTAGTTGCCGAGGTGGATCTCCCCGGTCGGCTGGATCCCGGACAGGACGCGCGTCATAGGAGGTAGATGTTACGAGCGTCGATCGGCGGGTCCGAGCGCATTCGTCCGGGCCAAATCACACGCGTGTAGCATTGACTCCGATGGCGTACGACGTCGCGACGCCCGTGTTCGAGGGGCCCTTCGACCTCCTCCTGCACCTGATCCTCCGGGAGCAGGTCGACCTGTGGGAGATCGACCTGGCGCGGATCGTCGACGCCTACGTCGCCGAGCTGGAAAAGCTCGAGAACCTCGACCTCGAGGTGGCGACGGAGTTCCTGCTCATCGCGGCGACCCTCGTAGAGCTCAAGACGCGCCGGCTCCTTCCGGGAAGCGACGACGTCGATCTCGACGACGAGCTCGGCCTGTGGGAGGAGCGCGACCTGCTCCTCGCCCGGCTGCTCGAGTGCAAGACGTTCAAGGACGCGGCCCAGGCCCTCAACACGCTGGCCGTCGCAGCCGAGCGTTCGTACCCGCGCCGCGCCGGTCTCGAAGATCGCTTCCTCGAGCTGACGCCCGATCTGCTCGAAGGGGTCAAGCCGGAGAAGCTCCGGAAGGCGTTCCTGAAGGCGATCACGCCGAAGCCGGTCCCGACGTTCAACCTCGACCACGTCGCGCCCATCCGCATCAGCGTCGCCGAGGCGATGGACGAGGTGGCTGACGAGGTCCGCCGCGAGGGCCGCGTCACGTTCCGGTCGTTGACCGCGCAGCTCGTCGAGCGGCTCGAGGTGATCGTCCGCTTCCTCGCGGTCCTCGAGCTGTTCAAGCAAGGGGCGGTCGATCTCGACCAGGGCGAGCGTTGCGGTGACATCGAGATCCGGTGGGTCGGCGGCGAGCACGCCTTCGACGCCGATCTCGTCGACGCCTACGAAGGCTGATCCGGTCGCCGTGGCAAGCGAGGCCGAGCGCGCGATCGAAGCGATCCTCATGGTCACCGAGGATCCGGTGCCCCCGGATCTGCTCGCGCAGGTGCTCGAGATCCCGACGGCACAGGTCGAGGCCATCTGCACCGAGCTGCAGCTCCGCTACCAGACCGACGATCGCGGCTTCCAACTCGTGCGGGTCGCCGGTGGCTACCGCTACCAGAGCCATCCCGACCTGGCGCCGTACGTCGAGCGCTTCGTGCTGGAAGGGCAGACGGCGCGGTTGTCGGCCGCTGCGCTCGAGACGTTGGCGATCGTGGCCTACAAGCAGCCGGTCAGCCGCGCGCAGGTGAGCGCGATCCGAGGCGTGAACGTCGACGGCGTGATGCGGACGCTGCAGCAGCGTGGCTACATCGACGAGGTCGGTCGTGACCCTGGCCCCGGCCAGGCGGTGCTGTACGGCACGACGCAGCTGTTCCTGGAGAAGCTCGGTCTCGACTCCGTCGACCAGCTCCCGCCGCTCGGCGAGTTCGTTCCCGGTCCCGAGGTCATGGAGGCGCTCGAGCAGTCGCTGCGGACCGACGCCGCGGACGCAGCCGATGGTGCCGACGCAGCCGACGCCGGTGACAGCGCCGAGACGTCGACCGAGAGCGAGTGACGGAGGCGCACAAGCTCCAGAAGGTGCTTGCCGCTGCGGGCGTCGCGAGCCGGAGAGCGTGCGAGGAGCTGATCGCAGACGGGCGGGTCAGCGTCAACGGTGAGGTGGCCCACCAGGGCCAGCGGGTCGACCCGGAAACCGACGTCATCGAGGTCGACGGCGGGTTGATCCCGGTCAAGCCCGGCCGCGTCTACTACCTGCTCAACAAACCTCGAGGCACGATCACCACGGCTGACGATCCGCAGGGGCGGCCGACCGTGGTCGACCTCGTGCCGGCCGAACCGAGGGTGTTCCCCGTCGGTCGTCTCGACGGCGACACCGAGGGTCTCCTGCTCCTCACCAACGACGGCGAGCTGACACATCGCCTCACCCACCCGAGCTTCGGCGTCGACAAGGAGTACGTCGCCGAGGTCGAGGGCGAACCGACGAACGCGGCGATCCGCCGCCTCCGCGAAGGCGTCGAGCTCGACGACGGCCCGACTGCACCTGCCAAGGTCGCGCGACTCGAGCCGAACGTCCTCCGCATCACGATCCACGAAGGGCGGAACCGCCAGATCCGCCGCATGTGCGAGGCGGTCGGGCACCCGGTCGTCCGGCTGATTCGGACGAAGATCGGCCCGCTGGCCGACCGCCGCTTGAAGCCCGGCGCGTGGCGACCGCTGGAGCCCGACGAGGTGCGAGCGTTGGCCAGGGCTGCGCAGGCCCGCAACTAACCTTCGGGCGCTATGGCCGCCGTACGAGGACTGCGCGGCGCGACCACCGTCGACGCCGACACACCCGAGCAGATCACCGAGCGCACGCAGGCGTTGTTGACCCGGATGCTCGAGCGGAACGACGTCGACAAGGAAGACATCATCAGCGTTCTGTTCACCGCGACGGACGACATCCACTCGATGTTCCCTGCTGCCGCGGCGCGTGAGATCGGCTTCGGCGACGTGCCGCTCATCTGCGCACGCGAGCTCGAGATCACGTCCGGAACGCCGCTGTGCATACGGGTTCTCATGCACCTGTCGACGGACAAGTCGCGCAGCGAGCTCCATCACATCTACCTCGAGGGCGCCAAGGGCCTGCGCGACGACCTGCCGGAATGAGCAGGGCGACGATCATCGGGACCGGCCTCATCGGCGGGTCGATCGGCCTCGCGCTGCGCCGCCTAGGATGGCACGTGACCGGGCGGGACAACGACCACGAGCGAGCCCAACGGGCCGTCGCAATCGGTGCGCTCGACGAGGTCGGCACCGACCCCGACGCCGACGTGATCTTCATCGCCACGCCGGTCGGCGCTGTTGCAGACGAGGCGCGCCAGCTGGTGTCGCCGACGGCGGTCGTCACCGACGTCGGGAGCGTGAAGAGCGCGATCGTCTCCGCCGTCGACCATCCACGCTTCGTGGGCGGGCACCCGATGGCCGGCTCCGAACAAGAGGGCGTTGAGGGCGCAGACGCCGACCTCTTCGAGGGCGCCACGTGGGTGCTCACGCCGACGGCGGCCACCGATCCCGGTGCGTACGCCCGGCTTCAGGACGTGGTGACCTCCCTCGGCGCGAACGTCGTGGCGATGCCACCGGAACGCCACGACGCGCTGGTCGCGGTCGTCTCGCACGTGCCCCACCTCACGGCAGCTGCCCTGATGACCATGGCGTCGGCTCGAGCCGAGGAGCACGCGGCATTGCTGCGGCTCGCCGCGGGGGGCTTCAGAGACATGACGCGGATAGCGGCCGGGCATCCGGGCATCTGGCCCGACATCTGCGCCGAGAACAAGGACGCGATCGTCGACGCGCTCGACGAGCTGCTGTCGACGCTGACGGCCGTGCGCTCGACCGTCGCCGGCGCCGACCGGGCGTCGTTGCTCGGACTGCTCGAAACCGCTCGCAGCGCGAGGGTGAACCTCCCGGCACGCGCGGTCGCCCGCGCCGACGAGATGGCCGAGATGCGAGTCCCGGTGCCGGACCGACCCGGTGTGCTGGCCGAGGTCACGACCTTGGCCGGCGAGCTCGGGGTCAACATCTACGACATCGAGGTCATGCACTCCTCCGAAGGTGACCGAGGCGTGCTGCTGATCGTCATCGACTCCAAGGACGCCGACCTGCTCCGCGGGGCGTTCCTCGCCAGGGGCTACCGGCCGTCGGTCCGCCCGCTGTGAGCGAACCGCTCGAGATCGGGCCGTTGCGGGGGCCGATCGATGCGGCGGTGGTCGTTCCTGGGTCGAAGAGCCTGACGAACCGAGCGCTCGCGCTGGCTGCTCTCGCCGACGGCACGTCGACGATCGACGGGCTCCTGCTGGCGGACGACACCGAGGCGATGCTCGGCGCCCTCGACGCGTTGCGGGGCGGCTACGAGATCGATCGGGAGGCCCGGCGGGTCATCGTGCACGGCACCCGAGGCGTCCTCGCGTCCGAGGAGGCCACGATCGACGCCCGCCGCTCGGGCACGACCGCGCGGTTCCTGCTCCCGATCCTCGCTGCGTTCGATGGCCGTCACCGGCTGACCGGCACCGAGCAGCTCAAAGCGCGGCCGATGGCCGAACTGATCGCGGCGCTGCGTGCGCTCGGCGCTCGCGTCCGAGAGGAGGGCGAGCCGGGACGGCTGCCCGTCGTCGTCGAAGCGCCGATGACGGGGGGCGACGTCGCGATTCCGGGTGACGTCACCAGCCAGTTCCTCTCGGGCCTGATGCTCGCGGCGCCGCTGGTCGAGGGCGGCGTCCGCATCGACTGCACCACCGAGCTGGTGTCGCGCCCGTACGTGGAGATGACGGCAGCCGTCATGCAGCGCTTCGGCGCCGAGGCGTCGATCGACGACCGCACGATCACCGTGCACGCCGGCCGGTACGCGGCCACCGACCTCACGATCGAGCCCGACGCCTCGTCGGCCTCGTACTTCTTCGCCGCGGCGGCGCTCGTCGGCGGCTCGGTGCGGGTCGAGGGGCTGACACGCGAGAGCCTGCAGGGCGACGTCGGCTTCGTCGACGTCCTCGCGCAGATGGGCGCTGAAGTGGTCGAGCACACCGACGCGTTGGAGGTGCGTGGCACCGGCGTGTTGCACGGGATCGACGTCGACCTGCACGACCTGCCCGACATGGCGCTGACCGTCGCCGCCCTCGCACCGTTCGCCAACGGACCCACGAGCGTCACCGGCGTGTCGGTCATCCGGGGCCATGAGAGCGACCGCATCGCGGTCATCGCACGCGAGCTGGCGAAGGCCGGCGTCCACGTCGATGCCGGCGACGACGGGTTCGTGATCCACCCACCGGCTCGCCTGTCGCCGGCCACGATCGACACGTACGACGATCACCGGGTGGCGATGTCGTTCGCGTTGCTGGGCCTGCGTGTGCCCGGCATCCGCATCGCTGGTCCGGAGTGCGTCGACAAGACGTTTCCCGGGTTCTGGGACGTCCTGAGTAGCTTGCGCACCGAATGACCGGCACCATCACCGTGATCGCGATCGACGGACCGGCTGGCTCGGGGAAGTCGACGATCGCCAAGCTCGTCGCCGACCGCCTCGGCCTTGCGTATCTCGACACCGGCGCGATGTACCGCTCGATCGCCTACGCCGCGCTCAGGGACGGCATCGATCCGGCCGACGCCGACGCGGTGTCGCGGCTCGCGATCCGCACGTCGATCGTCGTCGATGGCACCGTGGTGGTCGACGGCGACGACGCCACCGTCGCGATCCGCGGACCCGAGGTCAGCGGTGTCGTCAGTGTGGTGTCGGCTCATCCCGACGTCCGGGCCGAGCTGGTCCGCCGCCAGCGCGAGTGGGCCCGTCAACATGGCGGGGGAGTCGTCGAGGGGCGAGACATCGGCACCGTCGTCTTCCCGGACGCGACCCTCAAGGTCTTCCTCACCGCATCGGAGGAGGAGCGGGTCCGACGCCGCGCCGCGCAATCGGGCGCCGAAGTCGCCGCCCACGTAACCAAGCGCGACCACCTGGACTCCAACCGAGCGGTGTCGCCGCTCGCGGCTGCGGAGGACGCCCTGGTCGTCGACACCACCGGCCGCTCGATCGACGACATCGTCGAGGAGGTGCTCTCGAAGCTATGACCGCTGCGTTCTACGCCGTCATCCGCGCCATCGTCGCCGGCTTCTGCCGGGTCTTCTGGCGACTGTCGATCGAGGGGCGCGAGCACCTTCCCGCGACGGGTCCGTTCATCCTCAGTCCCGTCCACCGATCGAACATCGACACACCATTGGCTGCCTGCGTCACCACGCGCCGCATGCGGTTCATGGGCAAGAAGGAGATGTGGAAGATCGCGCCGCTCGGGAAGGTGTTCACCGCCCTCGGCGCGTTCCCGGTGAACCGCGGCACCGCCGATCGTGAGGCCCTCCGCACGTGCATCGACGTCCTGAAGAACGGCGAGCCGCTCGTCCTGTTCCCGGAGGGGACCCGCCGATCGGGGCCGGTGGTCGAGGAGCTCTTCGACGGTGCGGCCTACGTGGCCACGAAGGCCGGCGTGCCGATCGTCCCCGTCGGCATCGGCGGCTCCGAAGGTGCGATGCCGAAGGGCGCCAAGTTCATCAAGCCGGTGAAGGTGCACATGGTGATCGGCCCGCCGCTACGCCCGGAGACCGGTGAGGGAGGCAAGGTGTCGCGCAGCGCGATGCGCGACCTGACCGTACGGCTGCAGGCCGAACTGCAGCGCCTCTACGACGACGCCCAGAAGAAGGCCGGCGCGTCGTAGACGTCACGCAGCGGTCGCGGCGGGAGCGGGACCATCGGACGGCAGGGCGTCGGCCCGCGCCGTGTCTTCGTCGAAGCGCAGCCGCATCGACGCCAGCACGGCGCACACCGCGGCGAACGCCATCAGCACGCCGACCGGCAGCAGCACCGACGCGACTCCCTCGCCGTCGAGGATCATCGATCGGTACCCGCGAAGCGCCCAGTACTGCGGGCTGACCGGCGCGATCGTCCGGGCCCAGTTGGGCAGGAGGTCGATCGGCACGAAGGCGCCGCTGACCCCGGCCAGCACCATCGTCATGATGTTGGCGAACGCGTTCAGCTGCTGGTTGCTCTTGAAGATCGCCGCGATCAACACGCCCATCGACGTCAGGCACACGCACAACGCCAGCACGACGAGGGCGAGACCGAGGATCGACCCCTTCGTGCGCAGCCCGAAGATCGCGAACCCCATCCCGAACAGCGCGGTCTGCTGGAACAGCGCGAGGGTGAACGCCGGGATCACCTTTCCGACGAGGATCTCGCCGCTCGTCGCCTGGGACGCGCGCAGCCGTTCCCATGTGCCGAGCTGACGCTCGCTGAGGAACGAGAAGCCGATCATCGCCACGAGAAAGAAGGCGAACATCGTCGCCATCGCGGGCACCGTGAACTCCGACCCGTTGGCCCCCGGATGGTCGTCGTTGAGCGCCAGCCGGGCGAGGGGCCGGAGGAAGGCGATCATGATCAGGGGCATCAGCACGAGGGAGAGCAGGCTCGCGGCGTCGGCTCGGAGCAGGCGGAACTCGTGCCGACAGATCGCCGCGCTACGCGACCACGACATCTTCGACCTCCTCCTCGGCCCGGTAGCGGCGACCGGTGACCGACACGTAGACGGCTTCGAGCGTCGGCTGCACGAGCTCGACCGACGTCAGCGCTCTGGCCCGGTCGCCGAGCGACGACAGGACCGCAGCGGCCGTGGCGGCAGGGTCGTCGGAGGGAATCCGCACGCGGTTGCCGTCGATGACCGCGTCCGGGGTGACCCTCGGAGGTGGTTCGGCGCCGTCGAAGACGAGCTCGACCGCGGCGCGTGCGTGCCGGCTCAGCAGCTCCGCGAGCGACCCGCGGGCGATGATGCTGCCCCGATCGATCACCGCCACGCTCGCTCCGAGGTGCTCCACCTCGGGGAGGTAGTGGGTCGAGTACACGATCGCGGCCCCGTCGTCGGCGAGGCGACGGACGAGATCGAGCAGCTCCGCGCGCGTCTCGATGTCCGCGCCCACGGTCGGCTCGTCGAGGAGCAGCAGCGGCGGGCGATGGATGAGCGCCATCGCCGTGTGCAACCTGCGCTTCTGTCCGCCCGAGAGCGCGTCACCGCGGCGATCGAGCAGCGGCGTCAGCGACAGCGCGGCGGCCGTCTCGTCGATGCGCTCGCGCAAGGCGGTGCCCCGAAGCCCCGCCAGCTCACCGAAGAGCACGAGGTTCTCCCGCACCTTGATGTTCGGGTAGATGGCGAGCTCCTGCGGAGCCAGCCCGAGCAGCGGACCCACGCGGTCTCGGTTGCGGACGACGTCGACGTCGCCGACGCGCACCGACCCGCGGTCGGGACGGCGGAGCCCCGCGATGATCGACACCAGGGACGTCTTGCCTGCCCCGTTCGGTCCGACGAGGCCGACGACCTCTCCGGCGGCGACTCGCAGGTCGACGCCGTCGAGGGCGACGAGCCTGCCGTACGTCTTGTGGACACCAGCGACTGCGAGCACGGTTCCCCCTTCGCAGAGGACGGTAACTCGCGACGTATCGCGAGTGCTACGTGCCTGTCGTCACATCTGTGCCGGTCCGGACGGCCGGCCCCGGATCAGCCGATCGGCGACTTCGACCGCGCGAAGACCTCGCGGACCATCGGCTCGAAGTGCTCGAGCGGGAGCGTGTCGTAGTCCGGGTCGAAGCTCGTCTGGTCCCAGTCGTCGGCGAACTTCTGGGCCAGCTCGAACGTCTCGGAGTCGAGGCTGTCGCGGTGCTTCTCGCGGGCGTTCGGGTCGCCGCCGAAGTGGTGGTAGTAGTGCGCGCCCTGGAAGTCCTGGTGGACCCGGATCATCTCGTACACCGCCGGCCGCACGTACGGCTTGAGGATCTCGGCCGCGATCGCCGGGTGGTTCGGCACGGAGATGAGCTTCCCGATGTCGTGGCAGAGGCTGGCGACGATGGTCTCGGTGTCGGCGCCATCGCGCTCGGCACGCGTCGCCGTCTGCAGGCAGTGGATCAGCTGGTTCGTGGAGAACCCGTCGGTGATCGCCTCGAGACCCCGCAGCATCGACAGCACCTGCTCGGCGACGCGGGGCTGGTTCTTGAAGGTCTCGGCGCCGATGACCGCCCACTGCTCGGCGGTCGACTCGTCCATGCGGCGGAAGCTCGTGATCGGCTCAGGAGTGACAGCGGTCATGCCCCCAAGTCTACGGGGAGAGGCCCGCCAGCACCCCGGAGGCCGCCACGCTGCGGTCGTCGGCCAGCAACCCGGCTTGAGGCGGCGGCTGCCCGAACGCGATGTACAGCGCCCGCACCAACGCATCGAGGAGCTTGCGGAGCTCGGGCGGGGGAGGGAAGTACTCCTCCTCGGTCGTCACGGTCACGACCTCGACGCCCTCCCGCGGCGCGAGACGGGCGAGCACCTCGTCGACGAGCTCCTCGGGTGCGGAAGCGCCCGCGGTGACGCCGACCACGCCCGCCACGTCGTCCGGGATCTCGCTGGCGCTGTTCACCCGAAGCACCCGAGGACACCCGTTCGCCTCCGCCACCTTCGTGAGGGCGACGGTGTTCGACGAGTTGGCCGAGCCGATGACGATCACCACGTCGGCCCGAGACGCGATGTCGGTGAGGGCGTCTTGGCGGTTCGTCGTCGCGAAGCACAGGTCGCTCCGGTTGGGCAGCCAGAGCTCCGGGAACCGCTCGACCGCGGCATCGGCGACGTCGCGCCAGTCGTGCTGGCTCAGCGTCGTCTGGGCAAGGAGCGCGACCGGGGTCTCGGGCGGGAGGTCGAGGGCCGCGACGTCGGGCTCGTGCTCGACCAGCCGGACCGACTCCGGCGCGACGGCCATCGTCCCGATGGCCTCGTCGTGGCCCTCGTGGCCGACGTAGATGACGGTGTAGCCCTTGCCCGCCCGGACCTTGAGCTCGTGGTGGACCTTGGTGACGAGCGGGCACACCGCGTTGACCACGACCCCGCCGTTGGCACGCGCCCGGGCGACCACCTCGGGGGCGGTGCCGTGCGCGCTGAGCATGAGCGGCGCGCCTTCCGGAACCTCCGACACGTCGTCGACGAACACGACGCCCAGGCGGCGGAAGCGGTCGACGACGATCTGGTTGTGGACGATCTCGTGGTAGCAGTACACGGGCGGCTCGAACACCCGAACCATCCACGACAACGCCTTGATCGCCATCTCGACGCCGGCGCAGAAGCCGCGCGGAGCCGCGAGCAGCACCCGGTCGACGGAGGTGGTCACCGGCGGACGTTCGAGCGGCATGACGGAGTCAGCCTACGGGCAGTTCGCCCGCTTCCCGTAGACTGAGCTCCATGTCCCAGCCTCGCGTGCCGGGGCCCCGGGTGACCGTCGTCGAGCCCTCCTCACCGGCTGATCGTGCCGGGGTGCGCCCAGGCGACGAGATCGTCGCCATCAACGGGCAGGTGCCGCGCGACATCATCCAGTACCGCGTCCTCGTCGACGAGCCCGATCCGGAGCTCGTGCTCGCGCGCGGCGGCCTGGAGCTGGTCGCCGTGGTGGAGAAGGACGCGGGGGAGCCGGTCGGGATCGAGGTCAGCTCCGCGGTCTTCGACCGGGTGCGCACGTGCGACAACCACTGTGAGTTCTGCTTCATCTACCAACTGCCCGAGGGCATGCGGAAGTCGCTCTACCTGAAGGACGACGACTACCGGCTCTCGTTCCTCTACGGGAACTTCACGACGTTGACCCGCTTCACCGAGGCCGACCTCGAGCGGGTGGTGACCGAACGCCTGTCGCCGCTGTTCGTCAGCATCCACGCCACCGACCCCGAGGTGCGCTCGCGCATGCTGAGGAACCGGCGGGGCGCGATGTCGCTGCGATGGCTGCGCGCGCTTCTCGACAACGACATCGAGGTCCACGGCCAGGTCGTGGTGTGCCCCGGCGTCAACGACGGCGACGTGCTCGACGACACGCTCTGCGGCGTCCTCGACGAGTACCCGGAGCTGGCATCCGTGTGCGCGGTGCCGCTGGGCGTCTCCCGCTACTCGACGGAGGCGGCGATGCGTTCGCACACGGTGGACGAGGCGGCCGCGGTCGTCGACATCGTCGAGCGGTGGCAGGCGACGTTCCTCGACGCCCTCGGACACCGCATGGTGTTCGCGGCCGACGAGTACTACCTGATGGCCGGCCGGTCGTTCCCCGAGCCGGCGGCGTACGAAGGCTTCCCCCAGCACGAGAACGGAATCGGCATCGCCCGCACGTTCGAGGCCGAGTTCCGCGGAGCCGCCGGCGTCGCCACCGGCGTCCGCCCCGGCTTCTTCGCGTGGGTGGAGGGGGCGCCGGCCGAGGGCTATCGCGCGCCTCGGACCGTTGCCGCGCCGCAAGCCGCCGGCACGGTCACGCTGCTGCCGAGCCGGCGGGCGCCGATCGGCGTGCTGACCGGTGAGTACGGCGCCCGGGTCATCGCACCTCTGCTCGCCGAGCTCGGGCGCGACGACGTCCGCGTGGTCGCGGTCGACAACCGCTTCTTCGGAGGCAACATCGCCGTGGCCGGGCTCATGGTCGGCGCCGACCTCCAGCGGGTGCTCGCGGACGAGCCGGAAGGGCACCGCTACCTCCTGCCCGACGTGTGCCTGTCGAACGGCGTCTTCCTCGACGGGCTCACGCCGGCTGATCTCCCTCGCCCTGTCGAGATCGTGAAGACGGATGGTCTCGCGCTGCGGGAGGCGCTGGCCGCATGAGTGCCTCCGAACGACCGACCGTCGCCATCGTCGGGCGTCCGAACGTCGGGAAGTCGACGCTCCTCAACCGCATCATCGGGCGGCGCGAAGCGATCGTCGAGGAGAAGCCCGGCGTCACCCGCGATCGCAAGAGCGCGGACGCCGAGTGGTCGGGCCGGACCTTCACCGTCGTCGACACCGGCGGCTGGCTCCCCGGCGATCCGTCGACGCTCGAGGGCAAGGTCTCGCGCCAGTCGGAGAAGGCGATGGAGGAGGCCGACCTCGTGCTCTTCGTCGTCGACACCGCCATCGGGATCACCGAGGAGGACGATCGGGTGGCCGACGTCCTGCGCCGCCTCGGGCGCCCGACGCTCGTCATCGCGAACAAGGTCGACAGCGACACCCGCGAGAACGACATCTGGCAGTTCTCGTCGCTCGGTCTCGGCGACCCATTGCCGGTTAGCGCGCTGCACGGCCGCGGCACCGGCGACCTCCTCGACGAGATCATCGGGCGACTCGAGTTTCCCGAGGAGCCGGCTCCTTCGGACGACGACGCCGACGGCGACTTCGACCGCGAGCTCGAGGATGGTGAGCCGGCCGACTTCGCGATCGCCATCGTCGGGCGACCGAACGTGGGGAAGTCCACGCTCTTCAACCGGCTCATCGGTGACGAGCGGTCGGTGGTGCACGACATGCCCGGCACCACGCGAGACACCGTCGACACGGTTGTGGAGACCGACGAGGGACGCATCCGGTTCGTCGACACCGCGGGCATGCGGCGGAAGTCGCGCATCGACGAGGGCACCGAGTACTACTCGCTCGTCCGAGGGTTGCAGGCGATCGACCGAGCCGACGCCTCGCTCCTCGTGATCGACGCGACGGAGGGCGTGACGCACCAGGATCAGCGCCTGGCCGAGCGCATCGACGCCGCGGGCAGCCCGGTGGTCATCGTGTTGAACAAGTGGGAGCTGCTCGACGATCCCGAGAGGCGGGCTCGAGTTGTCGCCGACGTCGAAGATCGACTCGCGTTCCTCGCCTACGCGCCGACGCTCAAGGTCTCCGCCAAGACCGGGCTCGGTGTGCACAAGCTCCTGCCCGCGATCGGGAGCTCGATCGCCGCGTACCGCCGGCGGATCCCGACGCGCGAGTTGAACAAGCTGATGGCCGAGGCGCAGGCGGCGCAGCCGGCTCCGAACGCGAAGATCCTCTACGCGACGCAGGGTGCGACCGATCCGCCCACGTTCACGCTCTTCGCGACTCGGGCGCTTCCGGCGCCGTACCTGCGCTACCTCGAACGGCGGATTCGCGAGCACTTCGGCTTCGGCCCGACGCCGTTGAAGCTCCGCGTCCGCCGCCGGGCATGAGGGCGTCGTAGGTTTGCCCCGCCCATGACCATCGAGAGCCCCGTCCTCCTCGCTGTCGCCCTCGGATGCCTCACCGCGTCATTCATCTGGCTGCGGTCGGCCTTCCGGCTGGAGCGCAGCTGGCGGCGCATCGAGCGGCTCGTCGGTGAGGCCGGCCGTGGTCAGGAGGCGGCCAGCCTCGCCTTCTTCGCCTTCCGCAAGGAGCTCCACACCGGGCTGCTGTACCTCATCCTCGCGGGCGCTCTGTCGTTCGGCTCCCTGTCGGAGCGGCCCGAGTTCGACATCCCGATGCTCCTGCTCGCCGCTCCGATCGCCGGCACGTTGGTGTACGGGCGCCGGTTCCTCCGCCAGGCCGAGCAGGTGGAGGCGCGGACCCTCCTCGAGCGGCGAGCCGAAGAGGTCATCGAGCAGGAGGCCACCGCGCCCCGGGCGTGGGCGGCTCGCCTCGCGCCGGAAGACCTGCCCCCGATCGACGGCTTCGAGATCGGGCACGTCTACGAGCCCGGCAGCGGCCTGATGGCCGGCGACTTCTACGACCTGTTCCAGACGACGCCCACGCGCCTCGCCGCGGTGATCGGCGACGTCAGTGGTCACGGCATCGAACCGTCGATCACCGCCTTCCAGGTGAAGTACCTGCTGCGCGTCTTCCTGCGCGAGTACCGCGACCCCGCGCAGGCGCTCGAGAAGCTGAACGAGGTCCTGTCAGGTCACGGCGGCTCGGAGGAGTTCGCGTCGCTTTGCGTTGCCCTGTTCGACCTCGAAGCCGGCACCGTGCGAGTCGCGTCCGCCGGTCATCCGCCGATGCTCCTGTGGCACGACAACGAGATCCGCTACCTCCGCTCGACCGGCCCGCTCCTCACGCTCGATCCGAAGGGCACGTACACGTCGAAGGAGACCGAGCTGCTGCCCGGCGACGTACTTCTCATGTACACCGACGGACTGGTGGAGGCCCGCAGCGGCGACCAGCTCTTCGGTGACGAGCGGGTCGCACAGATGCTGCGGCGTGATCCTGGCCAGCAGGCCGAGGTGATCTGCAAGTCGCTGCTCGAGGCGGCGCGCGACTTCGCGGCCGCGCCGCTCGGGGACGACGTCGCCATCCTCGCGATCCGCCGGACATGAGCGGCTCCGACGAGCGTTCGCTCCACGCTGCCGCCGAACGGGCCCGACAGGGGAACCTCGCCAAAGACGCGGAGAAGCTCGCACGGCAGGGGAAGCTGTTCGTCCGTGATCGGCTCGCCCTGCTCCTCGACGAGGGGTCCTTCGTCGAGGACGGGCTCCTGGCGAACGCGCTCGCGCCGACCGACGATCTGCCGGCCGACGGCGTCGTCACCGGCGTCGGCCGCGTCGAGGGTCGCCCGGTGTGCGTGATGGCGAACGACCCGACGGTGAAGGCCGGATCGTGGGGCGCCCGTACCGTCGAGAAGATCATCCGGCTCACCGAGACGGCGCTCCGGCACGAGCTGCCGGTCTTCTGGCTCGTCGACTCCGCTGGCGCCCGCATCACCGACCAGGTCGAGCTGTTCCCGGGCCGGCGAGGCGCGGGCAGGATCTTCTACAACCAGGTTCGGTTGTCCGGGAAGGTGCCGCAGGTCTGCTGCCTGTTCGGGCCCTCCGCCGCCGGCGGCGCGTACATCCCGTCGTTCTGCGACATCGTGGTCATGGTCGAGGGCAACGCCTCGATGTACCTCGGCTCGCCCCGCATGGCCGAGGAGGTCATCGGCGAGAAGGTCACGCTCGAGGAGATGGGCGGCGCACGCATGCACGCCACCGTCTCGGGCTGTGGCGACAACCTCGCCTCCGACGACGCCGAGGCGATCGAGCTCGCGAAGCACTTCTTCTCGTACCTCCCGTCGTCATGGCGCGAAGACCCGCCGCTCGACCACGCCGATGCCCCGTCGATCGAGTTGTCGTCGGACGTCGTCCCGCTCGACGACCGAGCCGGCTACGACATGCACCGGGTCATCGAAGGGATCGTCGACGACGGGTCGTTCTTCGAGATCAAGCCGCTGTTCGCTCCGGAGCTGATCGTCGGGTTCGGCCGCCTCGAGGGCCATCCGATCGGGATCGTCGCGAACAACCCGTTGGTCAAGGGGGGCGTGCTGTTCATCGACTCGGCCGACAAGGCGACGAGGTTCATCAACCTGTGCGACGCCTTCAACGTCCCCCTCGTCTTCCTCGCCGACGTGCCCGGCTTCATGATCGGCACCCAGGTCGAACGGGAGGGCATCATCCGCCACGGCGCCAGGATGATCACCGCGGTCTCCGAGGCGACGGTCCCGAAGGTGTCGGTGATCGTGCGCAAGGCCTATGGCGCCGGTCTGTACGCGATGAGCGGCCCCGCGTTCGAGCCCGAGGCGACGATCGCCCTTCCGTCGGCGAAGATCGCGGTGATGGGACCGGAGCCCGCCGTCAACGCGGTGTTCTACAACCGGATCCAGGCGATCGAGGATCCGGCGGAACGTGCGGCATTCGTCGCCGAGAAGCGCGAGGAGTACGAAGCGGACGTCGACCTCCTGCGCCTCGCTTCGGAGCTCGTCGTCGACGCCGTCGTCGAGCCGCAGCAGCTGCGCGGCGAGCTCGTCGCTCGGCTGTCCGCTGCGCAAGGCAAGCGCCGTGAGTTCTCCGAGCGGCGCCACGGGGTCGCGCCGGTATGACGCCGGGTGCCGTCAGCGAGGTCATCCGCAGCCTGCCGGCGGAGGTGAGGATCCGCGAGGTCGGCCCGCGCGACGGGCTCCAGGCTGAGCAGCCGATCGACGTCGACCAGCGGGTGCAGCTGATCGACGCGCTGTCCGAGACCGGCCTGCCGGAGATCGAGGCGGTCTCGTTCGTCTCGCCGACGGCGGTGCCCGCGATGGCTCGGGCCGACGAGGTCATGCGCCGCATCCGCCGGCGGGACGACGTGTCGTACGTCGCACTGGTGCCGAACGTGCGGGGGGCTGAGCTGGCTCTCGATGCCGGTGTCGACGGTCTGAACGTCACGATCAGCGCGTCGCCGGCGTACAACGAGAAGAACGTGCGGCGGACGATCGCCGAGTCGCTCGCGTCGATCGGCGAGATCGTGGCACGCGCAGCGGGACTGTGGGTCGACGTCACCATCTCGTGCGCCTTCGGCTCGCCATACGAGGGCGACATCCCGCCGCTCGACGTCGCGTCGCTGGCGAGACAGGTGACGGAGCAGGGAGCGACGTCGCTCACCTTCGCAGACACAACCGGCATGGCGACACCCCGGCGGGTCGCCGACCTCGTGGCCGTCGTAGGCACCGACGTCCGGTTCCACTTCCACGAGACGCGCGGGACCGGGCTGGTCAACGCGTTCTGCGCCCTGCAGCTCGGTGTGTCGGCTTTCGACACCTCGGTCGGCGGGCTGGGCGGATCGCCGTTTGCCCACGGCGCTGGCGGCAACCTGGCGACCGAGGGACTCGTCGCGATGCTCGACGACCTCGGTGTCAGCAGCGGGGTGTCGATCGACCGTGTGGTCGACGCGGCACAACTGGTCGGGCGGCTCGTAGGTCGACCGGTTCCGTCACCGGTCGCCCATGCCGGACCACGGTCGCGCCTCGCGTCGGCGGAGGCCTAGTCGTGCCGTGGTGCGAGGACTGCTCGAAGTTCTGGAACCCCACGTCGATGCAGCGCGACGGCACCTGCCCCTCGTGCGGGCGCCAGATCGCGCCGCCGGCGAAGACTCCGTGGCACTTCAAGCTGCTGATGGCAGCGGTCGCGCTCTATCTCGGCTTCCGGGCGGTGCAGGGCGTCGACTGGGTCGTCGACCGGTTGTGAGGGCCGCTGTTGTCGGTTCGTTGATCGACTGACCATTGGTGTCATGGCTCGCCCGAAGCATTTGACCGCACCAGCACGTTCGGTGGCTCAAGGGCGATCCGGCGTTCACCGAGGCAGTGCCGACGGGGCCGGAGGAGCCCTGCTGGAGGTACTGCCGTGGAACCGACCGAACGAGACGCGAACGCAGCGCGGAAGAGCCGGCTGCAGTGGCGGCACATCGTCGCCGCGCTGCTCGCCATCGCTGCCTTCCTGATCCCGGCGCAGGCCTTCGGTGCGGGCAGCCCGCAAGGCGACGACGCCGGCGCGTGGCCCGCGGGTTGGGGCAAGTACACCAAGAGCAACGGCGACGCGATCATGGACGTGAACGGCGACCAGAACCCGAGGGACTCCGACCTCTCGTCCGACTGCTACACCAGCGGCTGCACGGGGACGGCGCCGACCGTCCTGTTCGCGGCCGACGGAACCAACGTCTTCTTCCGGATGCGAGTCTGGGGCAACCCCGCCGATCCGACAAAGGGCGGCATCGCCAGCTCGGCCTACCTGGTGCAGATCGCGCGCCAGGTCAACGGCGTCGACGTCGTCTCAGCGGTCGTCGGCGTCAACGGCAAGCCGACCAGCACCGACTACGTCTACGTCGCGAACGCTCCGGGAACCTCGGTGACCGAGATCTACACGACACCGTTCGACACCTCCGGTGGAAGGGACTCGCGAGGCGTTCGAGTGGTGCCGACGGGCAGCGGCGACTACTGGCTCGACTTCCAGGTCCCGCTCGCTCGCCTCACCCAGATCTCGGGCGGCACCATCACCGCGAGCACCCCGGTGAAGCTCTACTACGGCACCTCCGAGGCGGCGAACCTCGCCACCATCAACAAGGACCTGATGCTCGGCAGCGTCACGACGATCGACTTCTCCGGCCTGTCGACCATCACGCTGTCGCCCTCGTCCCTCGGTCTGAGCCGCACCCTCGCCCACGTCTCGGGGCCGACGACGCCCAAGCCTGGGCAGACCACCGTCTACGACGTCACCGTCACCGCGTCGAACCCCGGCGGCGGACAGCTCGACAACCTCGTCGTGACGGGCAACGCCGGCGTACGGGGCGTCATCCAACAGCTCACAATCGCGTCACCGATGACCGGATCGTCGACGTCGGGCAGCTTCACCTGGAACATCGGAGAGCTCGCGGGGGGACAGACCCGGACCGCAACCGTCCGGGTCGCGATCACTCCCACCCTCGCGGATGCAGGCTCGACGGTTGTCGTCCTCACCGACCTCAGCGCCACGGGCACCGACACCAGCTCGAACACCTCCCGCACGGCGACGGCGCCGGAGCTCACCGCGGGCCCCGTCCCGCCGAACACGACGCCGGTCGCCGGAAACGACACTGCGACGACGCAGGAGGACAACGCGGTCACCATCGACGTCCGGGCGAACGACAGTGATGCCGACGGCGACGCGCTCACGGTGACGGTCGCCACGGCCCCCGCCAACGGCTCGGCCGTCGTGTCGAACGGCTCGATCGTCTACACGCCCACCGTCAACTGGCACGGGACCGACTCCTTCACCTACCAGGTCTGCGATCCGTCGAACGCCTGCGCCACGGCGACCGTGTCGGTGACCGTGCAGTCGGTGAACGACGCGCCGGTTGCGAGTGGTGCGACCGTCTCGACGTACGAGGACACCCCTCTGAACGGGGCTGCCACGGCCACCGACGTCGACGGCGACACCCTCACGTTCACCGTCTCGACGCCGGCCCAGCACGGCACTGTCGTCATGTCGCCGAGCGGCTCCTACACCTACACACCCACCGCGAACTGGAGCGGCAGCGACTCCTTCGCCTTCCGGGCCTGCGACCCCTCGAACGCGTGCTCCATCGCCACGGTGACCGTCACGGTCGAGCCGGTGAACGACGGGCCCATCGCGAACGACGACACCGCGACGGTCGACGAAGACGGCAGCGTCGACGTCGACGTCCGAGCCAACGACATCGACGTCGACGGCGACACGCTGACCGTCAGCATCGTCGGTACGCCGTCGAACGGCGCGGCGTCGGTCGTCGGCGGCAAGGTCCGCTTCGTTCCTGCTGCGAACTTCAACGGCACCGCGAGCGTCACCTACCGCGTGTGCGACCCGTCGAACGCCTGCGACGCGGCGACGATCACGGTGACCGTGACGCCGGTGAACGACGCGCCCGTCGCGGCGAATGACACCTCGACCGTGGCGGAGGACGGCTCCGTCGACGTCGACGTGCTGGCGAACGACGTCGACGTCGACGGCGACACGCTGACCGTCAGCATCGTCGGTACGCCGTCGAACGGCGCGGCGTCGGTCGTCGGCGGCAAGGTCCGCTTCGTTCCTGCTGCGAACTTCAACGGCACCGCGACGGTCACCTACCGCGTGTGCGATCCGTCGAACGCCTGCGACGAAGCCACGATCAGCATCACGGTCACTCCCGTGAACGATGCGCCGGTCGCCACGACGACCTCGCTCACGACGGCAGAGGACGTCCCGCTCAGCGGGACCCTCGGTGGGTCCGACGTCGACGGTGACCCGCTGACCTTCTCATTGGTGACGGCCCCGGCCAAGGGGTCGCTGGTCGTGAACAGCGATGGCACCTTCACCTACACACCTGCCGCCAACGACTCCGGCTCGTACACGTTCACGTACGAGGTGTGTGATCCCTCGAGCGAGTGCGACGAGACGACGGTGACCCTGGTGGTCAACCCGGTGAACGACGCTCCGGTCGCAACCACGACGTCGCTGTCGACGGACGAGGACGTGCCGCTCAACGGTTCCCTTGCTGGGTCCGACGCCGACGGCGACTCGCTGACCTTCTCGGTGGTCACCGGTCCGGCGAAGGGCTCGCTGGTCGTGAACGCGGACGGCACGTTCACCTACACGCCCGCGGCGAACGACTCCGGTAGCTACACCTTCACCTACAGGGTCTGCGACCCGTCGAACGCCTGCGACGAGTCGACCGTCACTCTGACGGTCGGTCCCGTGAACGACGCCCCGATCGCCACGACGACCTCGCTGTCGACCGACGAGGACACGGTGCTCCAGGGCTCCCTCGGCGGAACCGACGTCGAGGGCGACACGCTGACGTTCTCGGTGGTCACCGGTCCGGCGAAGGGCTCGCTGGTCGTGAACGCGGACGGCACGTTCACCTACACGCCCGCGGCGAACGACTCCGGTAGCTACACCTTCACGTACAAGGTGTGCGACCCGTCCGGCGCCTGCGACGAGTCGACCGTCACGATCGTCGTCGCCGCGGTGAACGACGCTCCGGTGGCCGTCGACGACACCGTCGTGGCGACCCGCCCCGGTCCTGAATCCTTCGACGTCCTTGGCAACGACTCCGACGCCGACGGCGACGACCTCACGGTCAGCATCGTGTCGGGCCCGGAGCACGGCCACGCCGTCGTCACCGCGGGCAAGATCGTCTTCACGGCGTCGCCGTCGCACGGCGGGGCGGAGACGATCGTCTACCGGGTGTGTGATCCGTCGAACGCCTGCAGCCAGGCGACGCTGACGATCAAGGTGCCGACGGTGATCGCAGCGCCAACGGCGCCGGTTGTCGAGAAGGCCGACAGCGACCCGCTTCCGTCGGTCGTCGCGCCGGCGCCTGAAGCGGCACCCGCCATCGCCGCGGCTGCGGCCCAGCCCGAGCCCCAGCCGGCCGCGGCTGCCTCGGAGCCCGCGGTTGCTGCCGCCGGCGCACGAGCGGGCGAGCTGCCTCGCACGGGCATCGCCATCGTCGGTTCGGCGACGGTGGCCGTCATGCTGCTCGCCTTCGGGCTCGTACTGGTGCAGGCAGCCACGCGCCGCCGGCACGAAGGAGGCGAGGAGCGGGTCGGATAGGATGACCCGGTCCCGGGCTGTGGCGCAGTTTGGTTAGCGCGCTTGACTGGGGGTCAAGAGGCCGGGAGTTCAAATCTCCCCAGCCCGACTGGAAGCTGTACAGAGGGGGGGTGCTCGTCACCCCCTCTTTTCGTGCCGGAGGCAGTATCACTCAACTGCTACCGACTGCTATCAGCGCGCCTCGCGCAGTGACGATGATGAGCGAGAGGATGCGCAGCGTCTGGGTGGCGTAGGAGTGCCGAACACCGCGGGAGCCCAGCCGGCATCCGGCCGTCTTGCGGACGTGCGCCTTGGAACGCCCGGTTGCATCCCGTCGGTTACAGAACGGCAGCGACAAGCGGAGCGACGGTGGTACGCCGCGAACAAGGCGAAGGTTGCCGCGAAGAAGGATCGCAAACGGGAGCGCCTGCGTGAGATCGTGCGGGCAGCAAAGGAGCGACCGTGTGCGGACTGTGGCGTCTCGTATCCGTATTACGTCATGGATCTCGACCACATCAGCGGAGACAAGGCGATGATCGTCTCGAAGCTCGTGAACTTCGGGGCGATCGGGCGGTTGCTCGCCGAGATCGAGAAGTGCGAAGCCGTGTGCGCCAACTGCCACGGAGTGCGCGACCGTCGCTCGCATGGGCAGCGTTGATCGTCCGTCACAGGCGGCGGTGGATCTCTGTGCCCTCCGCGTCGGACGTCGGATCGGCGAGCCCCTTCGCGAACAGCAGCCAGAAGAGCCCGAGACCAGCGCCCCAGACGACGTCGCTTGGATAGTGATGGCCGCGGTAGAGGCGGCTGAACCCGACGAGCAGCGCAACGACGCCCACCACGACGAGCAACAGTCGCAGCACGAGCGCCGACCTCCACCGCACCGCTAGCGCGACGCCGCCGTAGAGCACGATCACCGAGGCGACGTGGCCGGAGGGGAAGCTGTGGGTGGCGAAGACGTCGCCGATCGGCTCCACGGGTGGGCGGGGGCGGCCGACGAGGAGCCCCGTGAAGAGATACGTCAGCTTCTCGCCGCCGATGGCCGCCATCAGGAAGACGGGAATCGCCAACGATCGCGTGCGCCACCAGCCGACCGCCATCGCGGCGACCCAGAGCGCCGCGACGACCATCGAGTCGGCGACGAACGTCGCGGCACCGGTGAGCGTCGTGATCCACCCGCGCCGGTGGTCAGCGAACCAGCGCGCGACCTCGTGGTCGGCGGTGTCGATGCCGGCGAGGTCCGCCACCACCACGCGGCCGGCCACGTAGCCGGCAGCCGTGAGCGCCGCGATCGCAGCCGCGACCGGGACGCCCACCGAGCGTGCGGCGTCGACCAGATCGTCTTTCCAGGTCGGCTCGGCCACGCACTCGCTCGTGCTCGGAGAGATCGGTGCGGGCGGCCCTCGGACATCCGCTGCAGCTGGGGGGAACTGCGATGGGCTCGGGGGGAACCTGGAAAGGGGAAGGCCGCCCGCGGCGACAGTGCTATCCGCTTCGACGCCTGCCCAAACAGGGAATGCTCAGCTGGCGGCGCGGCCGGGAACCCGCGTGATCCGGTAGCTGGCGAGCAACGAGACGACGGGCGTCTCGTCGGGATCGTCAGCAGCGGCATCGGGGGTGCTCTGCTCGTCCGGAGCGGGCGAGCTCCACACCAGATGGAGGCGACGAGACGCGACGGGAACCGTCGTCACCTCGTAGCGTTCGAGACGGTCGTCCAGACCCACACGCGCAGTTTGCCGGTATCGCGATCGTCGGTGGGGGATGGTCCGTAGACTCCGGCGGGATGGCCGACGAAGACGACCGTGTCGACGGTGAGGATCGCATCTTCACCATCCCGAACCTCCTGTCGGTCGGGCGTCTCCTCTGCATCCCGCTCTTCCTGTGGCTCCTCTTCGGGAAGGAAGACCGTGCTCGCGCCGCCTATCTGCTCGGTGCGCTCGGTGCGACCGATTGGGTCGACGGCTACGTGGCCCGCCACTTCAACCAGGTCTCGACGCTCGGCAAGGTGCTCGATCCGACGGCCGACCGCCTGCTGCTCGGTGTGGGGATCGTCGCGATCCTGATCGACGGATCGGTGCCGCGGTGGGTCGCCGTCGGCGTCCTCGTCCGCGAGGTCCTGGTCGCGGCAGCCGTCGTGGCGCTCGCCGCGCTCGGCGCGTCACGGATCGACGTCACGTGGTTCGGCAAGGCCGGCACGTTCTTCAACATGTTCGCCTTCCCTCTCTTCCTCGGTGGCGCGTCCGGCATCTCGTGGAACGACACCGCCCGAACCCTCGGGTGGATCTGCGCGATCCCGGGCCTGATCCTGAGCTACTACGCCGCGCTGCTGTACATCCCGGCGGCGAGGAAGGCTCTGCGGGAAGGCCGCGGCGGCCGGGCTCCGAAGGTCGCCTGATGAAGGCGGTGATCATGGCGGGCGGCGAGGGAACGCGCCTCCGTCCGCTGACGTCGAACCAGCCGAAGCCGATGATGCCGCTGGCCGACCGGCCGATGATGGAGCACATCGTGCGCCTCCTGAAGGAGCACGGGTTCGAAGACATCGTTGTCACCGTCGCCTTCCTCGCCAACACGATCCGCACCTACTTCGGCGACGGGAGCGAGTTCGGCGTCCGGATGGTCTACGCCACGGAGGAGACCCCGCTCGGCACGGCAGGATCGGTCCGCAACGCGATCGACGAGCTCCGAGACGAACGGTTCCTCGTCATCTCGGGCGACGTGCTCACCGACATCGACCTCTCGGCGATCGTGCGCTTCCACGAGGACCGCGGTGCGCTGGCGACCATCGGCCTGAAGGCGCTCGAGAACCCGCTCGAGTTCGGCATCGTCATCACTCGCGAAGACGGTTCGATCGAACGGTTCCTCGAGAAGCCGTCGTGGGGCCAGGTCTTCAGCGACACCATCAACACCGGCATCTACGTGTTGGAGCCGGAGATCTTCGACTCGATCCCGCCCGGCGTGGCGTCCGACTTCTCCGGCGACGTCTTCCCCCGGCTCCTCGAGGCGGGCGCGCCGCTCTACGGCTACGTCGCGGAGGGGTACTGGGAAGACGTCGGCACGCTCGAGTCGTACTCGAAGGCCCACCAAGACGTGCTCGACCGCAAGGTGGTGATCGACCTACCCGGCTTCGAGGTCGAGCCAGGCGTCTGGCTCGGAGAGGGGTCGGAGGTTCATCCCGACGCTCGGGTCGAGGGCCCGTGCGTCATCGGCGACCACTGCCGGATCGAGGCCGGCGCGCACATCCGTGAGTACACCGTGCTGGGGACGAACGTGAACGTGGGTGCGGACGCCTACCTCGAGCGGGCGGTCGTGCACGACAACGCCTACCTCGGGGCGGGCGTGCGGCTGCGCGGCTGCGTCGTCGGCCGGTCGACCGACCTCCGCAAGGGGGCGCGGGCCGACGAAGGGGTGGTGCTCGGCGATGAGTGCTTTGTCGGTGAGCACGCCGTCCTGAACCCGGGCGTGAAGGTGTACCCGTTCAAGACCGTCGAGGCGAACGCGGTCATCAACTCGTCGATCGTCTGGGAGTCGCGTGGGGCGCGACACCTCTTCGGTCGGTCCGGCGTGTCCGGACTCGCCAACGTCGACATCAGCCCCGAGCTCGCGCTGAGGGTCGCCATGGCCTTCGCGACCACCTTGAAGAAGGGATCGACCGTCACCACGTCGCGCGACACGAGCCGTGCGGCGCGCACCCTGAAGCGGGCGATCATGGTCGGGCTCAACGCGGCCGGCGTCCACGTGGAAGACCTCGAGCTCGCCCCCGTACCGGCGACCCGGTTCCAGATCCGGTCCGCCGGCGCGGACGGCGGCGTGACCGTCCGGCTGCAGCCCGACGACCCGCAGTCGGTCGTGATCCGCTTCTTCGACCGCAGCGGTCTCGACATCGACGAGAGCACGCAGCGCAAGATCGAGCGGCTCTTCTATCGCGAAGATTTCCGCCGCGCCTTCGCAGCAGACATCGGTGACATCACGTTCCCCGGGCGCGCGCTCGAGTTCTACACCGCAGCCCTGATGGCAGCCGTCGATGCCGACAGCATCCGCGCGTCGCGGGTGAAGGTGGTCCTCGACTACGCCTACGGCTCTGCTGCGTTGCTGATGCCGAACGTCCTGGCCAAGCTCGGCGCGGACGTCCTCGCGGTCAACCCGTACGCGACGACGGCGGGCGCGGCGTCGTTCGACCGTCGAGCGCAGGCCCGCCACGTCGGCGACCTCGTGCGGTCGAGCCGAGCGACGCTGGGCGCCGTCATCGACCCCGACGGCGAGCGGATCACGCTGATCGACGACACCGGGCGCGTGCTCGACGACGACCAGGCCCTGTTCGCTCTGCTCACCCTGACGACCGCGGCGACGGGGGAGGACGACGACCCTGTCCGCGTCGCTGTGCCCGTGTCGACGAGCAGCCGGATCGAAGCAGCGGCGCGCGACCACGGCGCCGAGATCGTCTGGACGAAGGTGGCGACGCCTGCGGTGATGGAGGCCGCGCACCGGGCCGAGGTCACGTTCGCGGCCGGCGGCGACGGCGGGTTCATGTGGCCGTCCTTCCTGCCCGCGTACGACGCGGTGGCCACGTTCGTGCAGGTGCTGGCGCTGCTCACGCGACGGGGGGTCCGCCTCTCGAAGGTCGTCGACGGCGCGCCACGGGTGCACATCGCCCGGGAGCTCGTGCCCACGCCGTGGGAGCAGAAGGGCATGGTCATGCGCAGCGTGATGGAGATGGCGAAGGACGACGAGCTCGTCCTCGTCGACGGCGTGAAGGTCGTCGACGACCGCGGGTGGGTTCTCGTGTTGCCCGATCCGGAGCAGCCGACGACGCACGTCGTCGCCGAAGGCGCCGACGACGACGATGCGCGAGCCAAGGCAGGGGAGTGGGGCCGGCGCATCCGCACCCTCCTGCGCCCATGACCGTCACCGTCGACGCACCGACGCCTGTGCTCGCGATCACCGCTCGCTCCGACCTCACCACGATCGAGCAGATCGTCCGTGAGGCGGCGGCCGCCCTCCGCGAGACCGCCCGTCGCCTTGAGCTCACAGCCAGCGAGTCGGTGTTCCGGGTGCACCACACCGATGCGGGCGTCGTCGAGGTGTGCTTGCCGGTGTCGGCGCTACCCGAGGTCGACCCGCCTCCGCCGGTGGCGGCCGAGATGTTGGTGCCCGGCACGGTCATCGAAGCGCTCGACGGCATCTGATCGGCGGGCCGAGGGCGAGGTAGGCGGCACAGCTTCGCGACGACCTTGTGCGATCATCGCCGCTGGTGGCGGACCGGTCTCTCCTCACGCTCGGCAGCGTGCTCGCGATCACGGGCTTCCTCGTCGTGACGGCGGTCGTGACGGGACGGGCCGAGCGCGCCAAGGAGGAGCCGCGGCGCGCTCAGCTCATCGGCCTGATCCAGGACCGCCAGGCCGACGTCGACGCGCTCGACACCGCGGTCGAGCGACTGCGGGCGGACGTCGCTGCCGCGCAGACGAACATCGCCGCCCGGAACGAGGTCGAACAGCAGATCGCCGACCGACTGACGGCGCTGTCGCAGGAGGCGGGGACGATGCCGCTCCGCGGACGCGGCCTCGTGGTGCGTCTCGCGCCGTCCGACCGGACGCCGCCCTCGCCCGAGGAAGCCGGCGCCTATCGCATCCACGACACCGACGTGCAGCTGGTCGTCAACGCGCTCTTCGGGGCGGGGGCAGAGGCGATCGCGATCAACGGCAGCCGCCTGGTCGCGACCACGCCCATACGCGCTGCGGGAGAGACGATCGTCGTGAACTTCCGGCCGCTCAGCCCGCCGTACCGCCTCGACGCGATCGGAGCCGACCGAAACCGGTTCCTGTCGTCCGACATCGCTCGCCGCTTCGACCGCTGGCGGGGCCTGTTCGGGCTCGGGTTCACCGTCACCGACAGCTCGGAGGTGACCGTCCCCGGCTATACCGGTCGCGTGAGCATCTCGATGGCGTCGACGAGCGGAGCGCGCTGACGTGCCCGCGCTCATCGGCCTCATCATCGGCGCCCTCGTCGCGCTGCTGCTCCGTCCGACCGTGCCCGCGGAGCTCACGCGCTACGTGGCGATGGGTGTCGTCGCCGCGGTCGACGCGTCGATCGGCGGCCTTCGCGCCTACCTCGAGCACACGTTCAACGATCGGCTGTTCGTCGTGGCGTTCCTCATCAACGCAGCCGTCGCCGCAGGCCTCGTGTGGCTGGGCGATCAGCTGTCGGTCGACCTCACGACGGCGGTCGCCGTCGTGCTCGGCATCCGCATCTTCCAGAACGTCGCCGCCATCCGCCGGCGGCTCTTCCGCGGCTGATGACGGCGCCGGTCAGCGCAACGGGCCTCGGCGGCCGGGCGCGTGGCCTCCGGAGTCGAGGGCTCGGTCCCGTGGTGGTGATCGTGCTGGCCGCGCTCGCAGGGTTCCTCCTCGTCGGCCAGCTGCAGGGCGATCGTGCGGTCCCGAACCGGCTCGAGGCCGAGAGCGAAGGCGACCTGGCGCGCATCCTCTCGGGCCTCAACGATGAAGCCGACGCGCTCCAGACCGAGCTCGCCGAGCTGCGAGTCCAGCTGAACGAGCTGCGGCGGTCGTCGGAGTCGGACGCCGCGGCAGCGGAGGCAATCGACCAGCAGATCCGGTCCCTGGAGGTGCTCGCCGGCACAACGCCGGTGACGGGTCCGGGCATCGTCGTGTCGATCAGCGATCCCAGCGGCAAGCTCACCTACGACGCGATGATCGACATCGTCCAGGAGCTTCGGGACGCAGGGGCTGAAGCCATCGCCGTGAACAACGAGCGGATCGGCGTCGCCACCGCGTTCGCCGAGCGCGACGGGCGCATCACCGCGAACGGGAAGGCGTTGTCGGCCCCCTACCGGGTGTCGGCGATCGGCCAGGCCGCGACCCTCGAAGGCGGCCTGAAGATCCCGGGCGGCGCCGTCGACGCCCTCGCTGCGCTCGGCAAGGACGTCAAGGTCGAGATCGCGCGCCAGGCGAAGGTCGACCTACCGGCGCTGTCGCGACCCCCGCAGTTCGAGGTCGCGCGTCCGGTAGGGTCCAAGCCGTGATGAGGAGCCACGCGTGAACGTCCCCGACGATCTTCGTTACACGTCCGACCACGAGTGGGCTCGGCTCGAGAACGGCAAGATCCGCATCGGCATCACCGATTACGCCCAGGATGCGCTCGGCGACGTCGTGTTCGTGCAGCTCCCCGAACCAGGCAGCAAGGTGGAGTCCGGCGGCTCGTTCAGCGAGGTCGAGTCGACGAAGTCGGTGTCCGACATCTACGCGCCGGTGGCTGGTGTCGTGGTCGAGGTGAACACCGAGCTCGCGGACGCCCCGCAGAAGCTGAACGAGGATCCGTACGGCGAAGGATGGATCTGCGTGATCGAGCCGGCGGATGCCGGCGCCTACGAGACGCTGATGGACGCTGCGGCGTACCAGCAGCTGATCGCCGACTGATCATTCCTGACAGACCCTCTTCTACAGGTTGAGGGTTTCCGGTACGGTGGCCGAGGTCGCGTCTGAGGAGGACCATGGCGGACGTCTTCTGCAACAACTGCGGTCACCGGAACCCCGACCGGTCGAACTTCTGCTCGTCGTGCGGTCACGCACTCGAGCGGGCTGCCGACGAACCGACCACGATCACCTTCCAGCCGATCGACCCGAACGACCCGCCCGAGGAGGCGTCGGTCGTCGTGCCCGAGCTGCCCGACGGCACCGGGATCCTGTGGGTCAAGCGCGGCCCGAACGCCGGGTCCCGGTTCGTGCTCGACCGTGAGGTCGTGCAGGCGGGCCGCCACCCCGACAGCGACATCTTCCTCGACGACATCACGGTGTCGCGTCGGCACGCGGAGTTCGTGCGGACAGAGGGCGGCTATCGGGTCCGCGACTCGGGATCGTTGAACGGCACGTACCTCAACCGCGAGCGCATCGACGACGACGCCGAGCTCGTGAACGGCGACGAGGTGCAGATCGGGAAGTTCAAGTTGGTCTTCCTGGCCGCGGGTGGAGACTCCACGCACTGACGTGGCCGAACGTTCGTACCTGTCGATCGGCGAGGTCCTTGCTCTCCTCCGGCCCGAGTTCCCCGACCTGACAATCTCGAAGATCCGCTTCCTGGAGAGCCAAGGCCTGCTCGACCCGGAGCGGACGCCCTCGGGCTACCGGAAGTTCTACGACAACGACATCGAGCGGCTGCGGTGGATCCTGCAGCAGCAGAAGGAGCAGTACCTCCCGCTCAAGGTGATCAAGGGCCGCCTCGTCGACGACGGCGGCACCGACGACGACGAGCTCGAGGGCGACCGCGAGGCGGCGGTGACGGTCGCCTCCCGGGAGGTCGCACGCAGGGAAGGTGCCGGCGACGACCGCCCGTCGTTCCGCCCGGCCGTGCCGGTGACCGCGGTCGCGGTCCCGGTCGAGCCTGCGTCGCCGGTGGCCAACGAGATCAACCCGCTGCAGGTGGTCCGCACCGGCGTCTCGATGACGCTCGAGGAGCTCGCCCAGGCGTCCGGCTTGAAGATCGACGACATCAACGACCTCGAGCGCTTCGGGCTGCTCGCAGGCAAGGCCGTCGCAGGCACGACCTACTACGACGAAGAGGCGCTGATCGTGGCGAACCTCGCGGCCGGGTTCATCCGTCACGGCGTCGAGGCGCGCCACCTCCGCATGTACAAGACGTCGGCCGAGCGCGAGGCCGGATTCTTCGAGCAGCTGGTGATGCCCCTTCTCAAGCAGCGCAACCCCCGCTCGCGCCGGCAGGCGATCGACATGCTCGGGGAGCTGAGCAAGCTCGGGCAGGGGATGCGCGCGGCGATGCTGCGCTCCGCGCTGCGCGACCACACCGGCGGTTCCTGAGCTGGCGCTTCGCGTCGTCGCTGACCGGGTCGAGATCGAGGCGCAGATCGACCGGCTCGCGGCGGAGGTTGCCGCGGCCCACCCCGACGGCGTGCTGTTCATCGCGGTGCTGAAGGGGAGCATCGTGTTCCTGGCCGATCTCGTCCGGCGCTTGCCGCCCGAGCTCCCCGTCGAGGTCGACTTCCTGGCCATCTCGTCGTACGCGCCCGACACCGGCCGCGTGCGCATCGTGAAGGACCTCGACGTCGACATCAACGGCCGCCACGTCGTGCTCGTCGAAGACGTCGTCGACACCGGTCTCACGCTGGCCTACCTCCTGCGCGAGCTCGACCAGCGAGGGCCCGCGTCGCTGGCGGTGTGCACCCTCTTCGACAAGGCGGTGCGGCGGCTCCTCCCGACCCCGCTGGCCTTCGTCGGCTTCGAGGTGGGCGACGACTTCCTCCTCGGCTACGGGCTCGACCACGGGGAGCGCTACCGCAACCTGCGTGACGTCGTCGCCGGCGACGTCAACGCGCTCGTCGCAGACGCCGATGCCCATGTTCCCGAGTTGTACGGCGGCGGCGGCGGTACAGTCGGAACATGATCGAAATGACCCTGTCCTCGATCAGGGTGCAGATGCCGGACAACGTCCCGGTCGTCTTGCTCAAGGAGGTGGGGTCGTCCGGCCGGACGCTGCCGATCCTGATCGGTCACGAAGAGGCGACCTCTATCGCCCGTGCCATCCAAGGGATCGAACCGCCCCGACCGCTCACGCACGACCTCGTTCGCGACATCCTCGGTGCACTCGAGGTGCACCTCGAGGCGGTCGTCATCACGGAGCTGCGCGACGCCATCTTCTACGCCGAGCTGCGGATGCGCCGTGACAGCCAGCCGATCGTCGTGTCGAGCCGCCCGTCCGACGCGATCGCGATCGCTGTCCGGACCGGCGCGACGATCTATGCGAGCGAGGCCCTTCTCGACTCCGAGGCCTACGTCATCCAGGAGGACGAGGAAGAGGAGCAGGAAGAGGTCATCGAGGAGTTCCAGAAGTTCATCGCCCAGGTGCGCCCCGAAGACTTCGCATCCTGATCTCTCGCTGGTCGCTTCCCTCGGGTCCGCGGCATCGACTCGTCGGTTTCCTCACCCCGTTGACGCTTCGCGCGGGTGGGGGTACGGTGCTCACATCTCCGTAGTTACGGGGGTGTGAGTTCGAGGAAAGGCACTTCCCCAGATGCCGGAAACGACGCACGAGGGCTTCCGCGGGCCCCAGGTCTGCAAGATCGTCGGAATCACGTACCGCCAGCTCGACTACTGGGCGCGCACCGACCTGCTGCGCCCGTCGCTGGCCGAGGCGAAGGGGAGCGGCACCCAGCGCCGCTACTCCTACCGCGACCTCCTCGAGCTGAAGGTCATCAAGCGCCTGCTCGACGCCGGGCTGTCGCTCCAGTCGGTCCGCACCGCCGTCGGCTACCTCCGTGAGAACCTCGGTGAAGACGTGGCGGCGGCGAACCTCGTCCTCAACGGCACCGAGTCGGTGCTCGCGTCGACCGGCGAGGAGATCGTCGATCTCCTCCGGGGCGGCCAGGGCGTGCTCAACATCGTGCCGCTCGCCGGGGTGAAGGAAGAGCTCGACGCGGCGATCCACTCCCTGACGGCGCCCGAGGTCGCAGCGACGCCCGCGGTCGACGACGCGCCGGGCCGAAAAGTCGCCTCCGGGGGCTGATCTGCCGGCGCTCCCGAGCTCGAAGGTCCGCTTCGCCCACAACTCGGAGCGGCAGTTCGCGAAGTTGCTCGACTTCTACGGCATCGCCTGGGAGTACGAGCCGACGACGTTCACCCTCGAGTTCGACCGGCTGGGCCGCCCGGTGCAGGCGTTCTCGCCTGACTTCTACCTGCCGGCGTACGACCTCTACATCGAGATCACGACGCTCAACCAGAAGCTGGTGACGAAGAAGAACCGCAAGGTTCGCCGCCTGCGTGAGCTCCATCCGGATGTGAAGGTGAAGATCCTCTACCAGCGCGACTACCTGGCGCTCCTCGCGAAGTACGGGCTGGAGGAACCGTCGCAGCTGGTCGGCGTCGACCTCGCCGCCCCGCAGCCGCTCGACTTCTCCGTCTCCGACTGAACTCGCCGCAGGCCGTAGGCTGGCGACCCGCATGAAGCGCTCGCCCCTCGATGCCGCCCACCGCGCCCTCGGGGCGAAGATGGTCCCGTTCGGCGGCTGGGAGATGCCGCTCAACTACCCGGCGGGCACGCTCGCGGAGCACCGGGAGTGCCGGGAGGCCGCCGTCGCCTTCGACGTGAGCCACCTGGGCACGGTCGAGATCACGGGCGCCGAGGCGTTCGATCGTCTGCAGTCCGCGCTCACGAACGACCTCCGCAAGATCGTCCCGGGTCGGGCGCAGTACACCCACCTCCTCGACGAGGTCGACGGGAGCGTGCTCGACGACATCATCGTCTGGTGGCTCGACGACGAGACCTTCCACGTGATGCCGAACGCGTCGAACACGTCACGGGTGATGGAGGCGCTGGGTGCCGGCGCCGTCGATATCACCGAACGCAGGGCGGTGATCGCGCTGCAGGGGCCGACCGCCCGCGCGACCGTCGCCTCGGTGAGCCCTGACGCGGCGGCGATCCCTCGTTTCGGAGTCGGCCGGGTCGACTGGCACGGCACCGACATCGTCGTCGCCGGCACCGGCTACACCGGCGAGGACGGCATCGAGTGCGCCGTGCCTGCCGGCGCGGCCAACCGGTTCTGGGACGCGCTGCTCGCCGCCGGCATCGCACCTGCGGGCCTCGGCGCGCGCGACCTGCTCCGCCTCGAAGCGGGACTGCCCTTGCACGGCCACGAGCTCGGCCCGGGCATCACGCCGCTGCAGGCGGGCCTCGGCTGGGTCGTGGGCTGGGACAAGGGCGACTTCCGGGGTCGCGCTGCGCTCGAGAAGGAGCGGGCCGACGGAGTGGCTCGGCGGCTTCGGGGGATCGTGGTCGACGGCCGGCAGCCGCCGCGCGACGGCTACCCGGTCCTCGTCGACGGCGCGCCTGCCGGCACGGTCACCAGCGGCAACTTCTCGCCCGCGCTCGGCAAGGGCGTGGCGCTCGCGTTCCTTCCTCCCGACGTGCAGCCGGGCGCGTCGGTCGAGGTCGACATCCGCGGCCGGGTCGTTCCCGCGACCGTCGTCAAGCTCCCGTTCCTCACGAAGGACTGATCCGTGGGTCACTACGTCCCCCACACCGATGACGAGCTCGCGCAGATGCTCGAGTTCATCGGTCTCGACTCCCTCGACGACCTGTTCACGTCGATCCCCGAGGCTCTGCGACTCGCCACCGGTGGCCTCGACCTGCCCGACGGCCTGAGCGAGTTCGACACGCTCGCCGAGATGGAGCGGCTGGCCCGCGCGAACACGAGCGACCTGATCTGCTTCGCCGGCTACGGCGCGTACGACCACGAGATCCCGTCGGCGGTCACGCGCCTGGCGTTCCGGAGCGAGTTCGTCACTGCCTACACGCCGTACCAGCCCGAGGTCAGCCAGGGCGTCCTGCAGGCGCTGTTCGAGTACCAGACCCTGCTGTCGCGTCTTGCCGGGGTGCCGATCGCCAACGCCAGTCTCTACGACGGCGGCACCAGCTGCGTCGAGGCGGTCAACCTCGCGGTGGCAGCGACCGGACGTTCGACGGTGTGGGTGTCTCGTGGCGTCCACCCGAACTGGCGCGAGCAGTTGCGGACGTTCGCCGTCGGCACCGGCCACGATCTCGTCGACGTCGATCTCGTCGAAGGGGTGACGGCCTGGCCGTCGGAGGGCGCGCCGGGCGCGGTCCTGCTCCAGTACCCGAACTACCTCGGCTGCCTCGACGACATCGCGGCTGCGGCCGACGTCGCGAAGCGGACCGGCGCGCTGCTGCTCGTCGCCTTCGATCCGGTCGCCGCCGGCGTGCTGCGGACGCCGGGCTCGTACGGCGCCGACGTGGTGGTGGGGGAGGGCCAACCGTTCGGGACGCCTCTGTCGTTCGGTGGCCCGTACCTCGGGCTGTTCGCCTGCAAGACCGAGCACGTGCGCCGGCTGCCGGGGCGCCTCGTCGGGGAGACCGTCGACGTCGACGGCACCCGTTCGTACGTCACGACGTTGCGCACGCGTGAGCAGGACATCCGGCGGGAGAAGGCGTCGTCGAACGTCTGCACGAACCAGACCCTCATCGCCGTGTGCTGCGCCATCCAGATGATGTGGCTGGGCACGACCGGACTCCGGGAACTCGCGCTGCGTTGCGCCCGCGGCACCCGCTACACCCGCGAGTCGCTGCTCGCCGTCGAGGGGATCGAGCCGCTCACCGGCGCGACGCCGACCCTGCGTGAGTTCGCCATCCGCACGCCGGTCGAGCCCGACGTGATCGTCGACCGGCTGGCCCAGGAGGGCTATCTCGCGGGCGTGCCGGTGGAGGAGGGGAGCGGTGCGGGGCTCCTGATCTCGGTCACGGAACGACGAACGCGTGACCAGATCGACGGGTTCGTGAGCGCGATGGAGAAGGTCGTCCGATGAGCAAGAACCCGTCGCCGAACGCAGCCGGGAAGGCCACGTCGGCGCCCGTGATGGGCCACGACGAGGAACCCACGATCTTCGAGTTCTCCGTCGCGGGCCGGAAGGCGTGGAGCTTCCGCAAGACCGATCTTCCCGAGTGGGCGATCGACGAGCTCGTTCCCGCCGCGCACGTGGCCGACGAGGTGCACGAGCTGGTCGAGGTGTCGGAGCGCGACCTCGTCGCCCACGTCACCCGGCTGACCCACCGGCAGTACTCCGTCGACCTCGGCGCCTATCCGCTCGGCAGCTGCACGATGAAGTACAACCCGAAGCTCTGCGACGACGCGGCGTCGCTTCCGGGACTGCGCAACGTGCACCCCGCTGCGCCGGCGGAGTTGACGCAGGGCTGGATGGCGCTGCTCGACGACCTCGGTTCCGCGCTGTGCGAGGTGACGGGGATGGACGCGATCACGCTCCAGCCCCCCGCCGGCGCGGCCGGTGAGCTCACTGGTCTGTTGCTGATGCGGGCGTGGCACGAAGCCCAGGGTCGCCAGCGGACGAAGGTGATCATCCCCGACAGCGCGCACGGCACGAACCCTGCGTCGGTGACGCTCGGCGGGTACGAGACCGTGACGGTGCCCTCCGACGAGCGTGGACTCGTCGACCTCGCAGCACTCCGCGACCGCCTCGACGAAGACGTCGCCGGCATCATGCTCACCAACCCGAACACCCTCGGCCTGTTCGAGGAGGACATCACCGAGATCGCTGCCGCGGTCCACGAGGTCGGCGGGCTGCTCTACTACGACGGCGCCAACCTGAACGCCATCCTCGGCGTGACCCGGCCCGGCGACATGGGCTTCGACATCGTGCACATGAACCTGCACAAGACGTTCGCGGTGCCTCACGGCGGCGGTGGTCCTGGTGCCGGTCCGGTCGCGGTCAAGGCGCGTCTCGCTGAGTTCCTCCCGGGGCCGCTGCCGAAGCGCGCGGGCGACGCGTACGAGTGGTTCACGCCCGAGCGTTCGATCGGCCGCATCCACTCCTTCCACGGCAACGCGCTGGCGCTGGCACGCGCGTGGTCGTACATCCTCGCCAACGGGGGTGACGGGCTTCGTCGGGTCGCCGAGGGCGCGGTGCTCAACGCCAACTGGCTGCGTCACCGGCTGCGCGGCGTGTACGACGTGCCGCACGACCGTCCGAACATGCACGAGTTCGTCGCGTCGACCACGTCGCTCAAGAAGGCGACGGGCCTGCGCGCGCTCGACGTCGCCAAGCGCCTCCTCGAGGAGGGGTTCCACGCGCCGACGGTGTACTTCCCGTTGATCGTCGAGGAAGCGCTGATGTTCGAGCCGACCGAGACGGAGAGCCCCCAGACCCTCGAGGCGCTGGCGCAGGCGCTCGAGAAGATCGCGAACGAAGCGGCCGAGGCGGGCGACGCCGAGAGCGGCAAGGCGGCCCCACGGACGACACCCGTGCGTCGGGTCGACGAGGCGCGCGCCGCGCGCCAACTCATTCCGACCTTCGACGCCCGGCCGCCGATCCCGTCGTCGGACGAGGCTGCGTCGAAGATGGAGTCGCCCGCCGCTCGCTACGGCTGAGGCGCCTCCGCCTTCCCCGCCTCGCCGGCCTTCTCGGCCTTCTCGGCTTTCTCGGCTTTCTCGGCCGCGTGGTCCTGGATGGCCTTCATCACCGCGCTGCCGGCCGCGCCGATGAACGTCGGGCGGTTCTCTGCGGCCCAGTCGCGTGAGCGCTGCGTCGTGCGAGTCGAGTCCTGGAAGCGGGGGATCACGTCGCGAGCGAACAGCTCGTACGACCGCAGCGTCGCCTCACGATCGGCCCACTCGTTGGCCATGAACAGGTAGGTGCCGAAGCCGCCCGACTGATCGATGAGTCGCTGGATCTGCTCGGCCGCTTGATCGGGCGTACCGATGACCGACAGGCCGCTCGCGTTCATCGCGTCGACGAGCTCGTTCGGGTCGTCGGTGTCCGGACCGAGAGGCAGCGCCGCCACGTTACGGAAGTAGCCGGCCCAATCGGGGAGGCCGTACTGGACGTCCTTGCGTGCCTGCTCCTCCGTCTCCGCGATGTGCATCGGCCCGACGAGGCGCCACTGGCGGCGATCGACGGTCGTACCGAACTCGGCAGCCCGTTCCTCCATCACGTTCCAGTGGTTGCCGAGGACGTCGAAGCCGCCGCGGGACGTCGCGCCGATCGAGAGCAGCCCGGTCCCGAAGCGGCCCGCAGCGCGAGGACCAGCCGGCGACACCTGGGCCGCCACGGCGATCTCCATGCGCGGGTGGCTGTAGGGCTTCAGCTGGAGGCGGGCGTCCTGCAGCTTGAACCAGCCGCAGTCCATGGTCACCGGCTCGTCGCATTCGAGGAGCTTGACGATCGCCTCGAGCGCCTGCTCCATCATCTCCCGCTGCTTCTCGACCTCGATGCCCATCATGAACGCGTCGGACGGCAGCGCACCCGGGCCGCACCCGAGCATCACGCGCCCACGGGTGAGGTGATCGAGGAGCACCATCCGATCCGCCAGCATCAAGGGGTGGTGGTAGGGGAGGGAGCTGACTCCGGTGCCGAGGCGGATGTGCTTCGTCCGCTCCGCGGCCACGGCGATGAAGACCTCGGGCGATGCGATGATCTCGAACCCGGCCGAGTGGTGCTCGCCGATCCACGCCTCGTCGTAGCCGAGCTCGTCGAGGCGGACGATCAGCTCGAGGTCACGCTCGAGCGCGAGCGTGGGGTTGCGGTACGGCGGGTGGAAGGGCGCGAGGAAGATGCCGAAGCGGAGAGGCCAGTCCATGGCCTCCGAAGCTAACCGCCGATCATCACCGTCGGCGCCCCCGGGCCGACGATGGTGCCGCCGTGGGCGGTGTTGTCGCCCAGCCGCGCCGCCGGCTTCCCGCCGATCATCACCGTCGCGCTGCCCTTGATGATCGTGGAGGGCGGCCCGACGCAGGTGCAGTTGTCACCCATCACGGCCGCAGGCGCGTTCATGATCATCACCGTCGGCACACCTGGGCCGAGGATCGGCCCGCCGACGTGAGGCACGGTGCCGTTGACGGCCGGGCACACGTGCTGGTCGACGCCGATTCGGACTGCGGGCGGCATGCGTCGATCGTACGCCCGTGGCCGGTTCCCGAAGGGGAAGACTTAGTCGAGCAGGTCGGGCTGCTCGCGCACGATGCGCTGGTACAGCGGCTGGAACGAGAACCAGCCGGCCGCATGCGAGCCCACCTGCGTGGAGGTCAGCTTCGCCATCTCCGGATCGATCAGCACCGGCGTGCCTGCCGCCTCGGCCAGGAGCTGGACCTGGCACGAGCGCTCCATCGTGATGAACCACCAGACCGCCTCGTCGACCGAATGGCCGACGGTGAGGAGCCCGTGGTTGCGAAGGATCGCGGCCTTGTGGTCGCCGAGGGCATGGGCGATGCGCTTGCCCTCCTCGGTGTCGAGGACGACGCCGGTGTAGTCGTCGAAGACCGCGTGGTCGTCGTAGAAGGCGCACACGTCCTGGGTGATCGGGTCGAGCTTGCGCCCGAGCGCCGACCAGGCACGGCCGTAGGTCGAGTGGCTGTGTGCGGCCGCCACCACGTCGGGCCTTGCCGCGTGGACCTGGGAGTGGATCGCGAACGCCGCCGTGTTCACGCGGTACTCGCCCTCGACGACCTCACCGTGGTGGTTCACGAGGATGAGGTCGGACGCCCGGATGTGGCTGAAGTGCATGCCGAACGGGTTGACCCAGAAGTGGTCCTCGAGCTCGGGATCGCGCGCGGTGATGTGGCCGGCCACGCCCTCGTCGAAGCCGAAACGGGAGAAGAGGCGGAAACCCGCGGCCAGCCGCTGCTTGCGGTGGAGCCGCTCCTCCTCGACCGTCGCGAACGTCTGGGGCAGCGGCATCTTCAACTCGGCCATCCGGCCAGTGTACGAAGCGTCGGTACGCGACGAAGGGCGGACACCGGAACCCGGCGCCCGCCCTTCGATCACTTCTCTCGAGTCGTCAGCCGTCGACGGTGACCACGAGGGTGTTCGCCACCTTGTCGTGGAGCGACTGCCGCTGCGGGTTCGTCAGCAGCATGATGCCGTCGACGATGCCGAGCAGGCCGCAGGTGAAGGTCGCGGCGAGCGGGTAGATCGCCGACCGGATCGCGGCGCCGTTCATTCCGATCACGTCGCCGGTGGCCGACGAGACGGTCTTGATCTTCATGACCATCTTGCCGGGCGTCTGGCCCGTGCTTCCGTGGAAGTACGTGAAGTAGAGCCAGCCGAGGCCCAGCGTGACGACGAGGCCAAGGACCCCAGGCAGCACCCGACCGGCGATCGCACCGACGATGTTGATGATCACACCGTCGATGATCACGGCGACGAGTCGCTGCCACCACTCGGCGAGCGGACGCCCGCCGGGTCCGACCGCGGCGCCGGCTGCCATCCCGCTGAACCCAGCGCCCGGA
>Ga0247719_1000098_pt1 | contig 61466 bp, 55 predicted proteins | sample 41E_DmetaG_FD_189046 | JGI IMG/M metagenome (GOLD analysis project Ga0247719, IMG submission 189046) | Soil microbial communities from hillslope of Landscape Evolution Observatory, University of Arizona, Oracle, AZ, United States - 4-1-E_D | ecosystem: Engineered > Artificial ecosystem >...
CGACCCGGAGAATCCAGCGGCGCCGGCGACGGCGGCGCCGGCGGCTGGTCGCGGCGCGGCGGCGGGCGGTCGTGGTGGCGGCGGCGGGCGCGGCGGATTTGGGGGCGCGGGCGGCGGCGATGTCGCGTCCGCGCGTCCGCGCGTGATCGTGCAGTTCCCGTCGAATCCCGACGAGATGCTCCTGTCGGGCGTGCTGGTCGGTGGGCAGGCGCTTGCGAATCGAGCGCAGGTGATCGACACGCCGCTCGGGCAGGGGCATGTCGTGTCGTTCGCGATCCGTCCCTTCTGGCGCTGGCAGACGCAGGGGAACTTCTTCTTCGGGTTCAACGCGATCCTGAACTGGAACGACCTCGACGCCGGCCGTCCCGCTCCGCAGCGCTCCACCCCCTCGCAGTAGCCGCGCCGGGGGAAGGGGGCCAGGCCCCTTAAGGGGCCTGACCCCTTTTTGCGCAACTCGTTCAGCCGCAGGTGGTTGTCACCGGCGCGGGGGACGCTTTTTCTCCCCCGCCCGGACCGGCTCGCACGCCCGGATCGCGGCGGCACGGTCCTGCGGCGTCGTCTCGTTGACGTGCGACAGCCAGTTGTCGGGCAGCGGCAGCGGGCCGTCGGCGAGCAGCCCCTCCTCGTTGCCGCGCGCGCGCACACGCAGGCTCGACCACTCCCAGTCCTCCGCACGCTTCACGAGCCCCGCCGTCAGCGGGTTCGCCTCCACGTAGCGCATCACGGCGAGCACGCCGCGGGCGTCGGTGCAGATCCGGTTGCGGTAGCGATCCTGATAGAGATGGCCTGTGCCGGTGAGGCCGTAGTGCACGTGATATCGCCGAACGTGCGTACTGGTCAGCCAGTGCATGTACGCAGATATTGAAACGTGCTCGTCGGGCCACAGCACGAGATGCCAGTGATTTCTCATCAGGCAGAAAGCCAGCAGCCGCATCCCGAACCGTCCGCCGGCTTCGGCGAGAATCCGCAGAAACGCGCGGTAATCGCCACGTTTCTGGAAGATCGCCGTCTTGCGGTTGCCACGATTGACGACGTGGTGGACGACGTGTGGTGCCGTGGTCCTGCGCGGTCGTGCCATGAGTGCCTCCGCAGGACATAAGTCAATCGCCATGCCGCGTCCGATATCATCGGTCCGTGGCGCACGCGAGTGTCGCCGTCGTCGGCGACGGCATCATCGGGTGGAGTGCGGCGTTCGAGCTTGCACGGCGGGGATCCGCCGTCACGCTCTTCGCCGGCGGGCACGACGGCGCGGCGACGCCGGCGTCCGGCGGCATGCTCGTGCCGTACACCGAGGCGCACGCGTCCGCGGGTTCGCTGGACCTTGCCGTCCGCGGACTCGAGGCGTGGGACGGCTTCGCCGCACGCGTGCGCGAGGCATCGGGAGCGCCGTTCGAGTATCGCGCCGCGGGGACTCTCGAGGTCGCCGACACCGGGGAGCGCGCGACCGCGCTGCGCGCGCGGACGACGGCACCGTGGGCGGCGCCGGCGCGATTCGCGTGGCTGAATGCCGGGGAGCTTGCGGCGCGGGCGCCGTTCGTGCGCGCTGACGTGATGGGCGCGCTCCTGTGCCCCGTGCACAGGCTCGTGGACGTGCGCGCCTGCCTGCGCGCGCTGCAGCAGGCGGCACTCGCTGCGGGTGTCGTCGCGGCACCGGGCGGCGCCGTCCAGCGGGTCGAGCCGGCCGCGGACGGCGTCCTCATCCGTGATGCGGCGGGCGCTGCGAGGTTCGAGCACGTCGTGCTCGCCGCGGGCGCGTGGACTCAGACGCTGGATCCGTTCGGCCGCCTGGGCGACCGCGTCCATCCGGTCCGAGGACAGCTGCTTCGCCTGCACAGCGATGCCGTCAGGTCCGCTCACATCCTGTGGGGATCCGCGTGCTACATCGTGCCGTGGGAGGATGGGACGCTGCTCGTCGGTGCCACGTCCGAGGACGCGGGGTTCGATGCGCGGGCCACAGCATCCGGCGTGCGCGCGCTGCTCAGCGCAGCGGAGGATCTCGTCCCTGGACTCGCGTCTGCGACCTTCGTCGAGGTGCGCGTGGGGCTCCGTCCGGCATCCGGCCCCGGCGTGCCGATTCTCGGACCCGCGCGCGAGGATCCGCGCGTCGTTTACGCCACGGGCCACTTCCGCAACGGTGTCCTGCTCGCGCCGGTCACCGCGCAGCTCGTCGCCGATTACATCCTTGAAAGCGCCTTAGATCCCGCCTTTTCAACGCCTTAGCCAAAAAGGGGTCAGGCCCCGTTTTTCGCCGCCGGCGCGCAAATCGGGGCCAGGCCCCGTTCTGGACGCCGGGCGCCGCCAATGGGGTCAGGCCCCGTTCGTCAGCGGCCGCCGATCTGCTGGACGGTGTCGAAGGCGACGGACGCGAGCTGGTACTCGAGAAATGCCTGCTGCTCGTTGTTGCGCGCGACGGCGAGATCACGCTGCGCCTGGATGACGAGGAAGCTCGTCGACATCCCCACCTCGAACCGCTTCTGCTCCGCCTCGAGCCGCTGTTCCGCGAGCTCGCGCGACAGCCTCGCGGTTTCGATCCGCTGCTGGTTCTGCTCGAGCCGCCACGCGGCCTCGCGCACCTCGCGGACGGCCGACAGCTCCTGGCTCCGCAGCCGCGCCGCCGCCTGGTCCTTCTCGATGCGCGCACGCGCGAGGTTCGCCTCCGCCGCGCTCTTCCCGAGCGGATAGCTGAACGTGACGCCCACGGTCCACGTCGGGTAGTCGAAGCCGAGCACCTGGCCGAGGACGCTGCCGTACGACGTCGTTTCGGATCCGGTCACGATGCCGGGAAACCCGCCGGTGCGGATCAGGCGCGTACCGCCGGCGCCGTCGGTCAGGTAATTCGCCTGGAGGCGCAGATCGGGACGCGCGTCGCTCTTCGCGAGCGCGATCGCCGTATCGGTGATCTCCATCTCGCGCCGCGTCCGCTGCAGATCGGTGCGCTGCGCCAGCGCGCGGCGCACGGCGGCGTCGACGTCGGGAGCCGGACCCACAGGGGGCACGCGCTCGGCGGGATCGAGCCGCACGCTCCAGTAGTCCTGCCGGCCGGGATCCAGGATGAGGGTGCGCAGCTGGTCCTCCGCCTGCCGCGCGGCGGTGCGCGCCACGATCAGGTTCTCGCGCCGCTGCGCCACTTCGGCGCGCGCCGCGACGAGATCGAGCGGTGGCGACTGCCCGACGTCGACGCGGGCGCGGTTCGTGCGCTCCAGCTCGAGAGCGAGATCGAGCGCGCGCTGCTGCACTTCGACCTGGCCCAGCGCCGCGACGAGCGACCAGTACGCGCGTTCGGCGGCCGACGACACCGTGACCGTCGCCTCCTGCAGGCGCGTCTCGGCGATCGACTGGTTGCGCAGGGCGATCGCGACCTGCGCGCGCGGCGCGTCGATGTGGAAGTCGCGCAGCAGCGGCTGCGAGAACGCCAGATGGAGCCGGGCCGACAGCGAGGGGTTGAAGCTCGCGATCAGGTTGTTCGTGGTCGTGCGCGACGTGTCGAGCCCCACCTGGTACGTGCCGCCTCCCCAGGGCATCAGCTGCGCGACGGAGGCCGTGCCCGACCACGCGCCGGTTTCGAGTCCCTCGGCGCCCGCGAAGAGGCTCGTCGGCGGCTGCAGCTGGCTGTTCCGCTGAAGGCCCGTCTGCAGCGTCGGTACGTAGACGGCTCGCGCGGCGTTCACGCGCTCCGCGCCGATCGCCGGATCGTACCGGCTGGTGGCGAGGTCGGCGTTGTTCTCGAGCGCGAGACGCACGGCCTCGTCGCGCGTGACGCGGATCACGGCATCGCCGGGAGGCGGCTGCGCGGCGGGGCTCACCTCCTGCGCGGAGGCGGGTGCCGCGCCGCCGGTCAGCACCAGGACGAGCACCGACGCGGCGGCCGTCGCGACTCGGGCACCACGCCACCGGCGCAGCCGGAAGCGCGACGCGTCGTCGAAGAGAGAGCGGGCGGCGGCAGTGGCGACCACAGTCAACAGGAGCACGAGCGACTGACCTCCAGTAAACACGAAGCGGTTGGTACGACAGCACGAGGGCCCGTAAGTCACTCCCCGCTGCTGCTCGGTCATCAAAGGAACCTCAGAAAGGCCCGTCAGGACGGTACGCATGCGGAAAACCGGTGCGCAGCCCGGTGAGGACTGCGTCGATGGTGACGCGCGCCAGCGCATCCGGATCCTCGCCCGGCGCGAGCCGGTCGCAGAGCGTGAGCGCCGAGACGCCGTGCGTCGCCGCGGTCAGCACGCGGAAGATCACCTCGGCGCTGCTGTCGCGGGGGAAGTGCTCTTCGTCGATCGCCTGCTGGATCAGGCCGATGAAGTGCACGCGCGTCTCGCCGACGAAGGCGAACCGCTGCCAGTCGCGGCTGATCTTCGGCACCGACCGATCCAGGAACATCAGCGCGTGGTATTCGGGATGCTCGCGGCTGAATTGATAGAGCTTCAGGAAGGCGGTACGGATGCAGTCCACCGGATCCTCGGGGTGATCGACTGCGTGAACGCACTCGGCCGATTCGAAGAGCATCCGGAAGCCCTCTTCAGCCAGCGCGAGAAAAATGTCGTCCTTGCTCGGGAAGTAGCTGTAGATGGCGGCGGGGCTGTATTCGATCCGCTCCGCGATGCGGCGGATGGACACGCTGTTGTACCCGTCTGCGACGAACAGGTCGCGTGCCGCGTCCAGGATGGCGCGGGCCGTCGCCTCGCGCTCGCGTTCCTGCCGCTCTTTGACCCCCACTCATGCCTCCGAATTGTCCGGTTAAACACCGTTCGCAATTCTAACGACGTTAGACGCCGGGGCAAAGCACGGGGGTTCCAGCCCCACAGAAACTCCACAGGTTTCCGGCACGGCGCCCCGCGATCCCGTTACGCTGTGACATGGCAAGACTCTCAGAAAAAGACGTGCAGGGCAGGCTCGCGACCCTGGAGGGCTGGACGCGGGAAGGCGAGTCGATCCGGAAGCAGTTCACATTCGACGGCTTTGCGAGCGCGATTGCATTCGTGGTGCGTGTGGGATTCGACGCCGAGGCGGCGGATCATCACCCCGACATCCTCGTGGCGAACTACAGGAAGGTGACGCTCACGTTCACCACGCACAGCGCGGGCGGGCTGACCGAAAAGGACTTCGCCGGCGCGGCCGCCGCCGAAGCGGTCTTCGCCGGTTCAGTGCCGTCGCGGTAGACGAAAAAGGCCGGCGGAAGCCGGCCTCTGGCGACGCGGGCAGGGCCGCCGTCAGGTGATCGGAAAAATCTTGTCGAGGCCGTCGGCCGGGCGGGGAATCACGTGGACGCCGACGAGCTCGCCGACGCGCCGCGCCGCAGCCGCCCCGGCGTCGGTCGCTGCCTTCACCGACGCCACGTCGCCACGGACGATCGCGGTCACCAGGCCCGCGTCGACCTTCTGCCAGCCGACGAAGACGACGTTTGCCGCCTTCACCATCGCGTCGGCTGCCTCGACCATGCCGACGAGGCCGCGCGTCTCGACGAGGCCGAGCGCTTCACCGGGAAGCTCTTTTGCCATGACGAGCAAGTCTACTACGTGATCCGGCCGCGCGCCGAGATCTCCAGCCGCTCCACGACCGCCTTCCCCTCGACCAGCCACGCCGAGTCGACGAGGTTCGACACGACGCACGAGTGGTTCGGCACGATGCGGACGAGATCGCCCGGCTCGAGCGGCGAGCCGTCCGTCACCCTCACGGTGGCGTGCTCTTCCGACAGCCGTTCGACCAGCAGCGCAGGATCCGGCGCCTGCTCGCCATCGATCACCTGGAGGACCGCGCCGTAGCCGGGCACCGGGCTGAAGCCGCGCGCCAGATCGTTCGTGAGCGTCTTGCTGCCGCTGTCGAGAACGAGGCGGTCCGCCGCCGGTCGTGCGACCACGCGGGCGAGCACCGTCAGTGCACAGTCGTCCCAGCCCGCCGCGCCCAGCGCCACCTGCGTGCGGTCGAAGTAGATGTAATTGCCCGGCCGGATTTCCGTAAGCCCGTCCTCGTGCAGGCTGAAACGGGCCGTCGGCGTTGCGCCGACGCTGATCTCCTCGACATCCACGCCGCGCGCGCGGACCTCCGCCGCCAGCCGGCGCAGCGTCGTCGCCTCCGCGGCGGCAATGGCATGCATCTCGGCGTCGGAGGCGGCGCCATAGCCGTGACCCGCGTGGCTCAGAAGACCGCGCAGGCGCAGCCCGGGCAAAGCGGCCACGCGTGCGACGAAGTCGGCCGCGCCAGGCGCCTCGCCGTCGATGCCGCAGCGGTGGAATCCGACGTCGACCTTGACGAGGACGTCCACCTCGCGGCCCGCGCGGCGCATCGCCTCCGACCATCCCCGCGCCACCTGTTCGTGATCGACGATGAACGACAGGCGCGTCCTGTCGAGAAGCTCGATGACGCGCTCGGCGTTGACGGGGTTCAGCGGGTAGGGCAGGCGGATGTCTTCGATGCCTGCCTCGGCGAACACCTCCGCCTCCCCGAGCTTGGCGCAGCAGATCCCGGCGGCCCCGCCCGCGATCTGCCGGCGCGCCAGCTCGACGCTCTTGTGCGTCTTGGCGTGCGGCCGCAGCCGCAGGCCGCGTGCGTTCGCCGCCGCCTGCATGCGATCCAGGTTGCGATCGACGCGGCGGCGATCCACGAGAACGCAGGGAGTGCGCAGCTGCGAGAGTTCCACGACCGTCATTCTATGTGAGGCAGCAGGGCGCCCCCGTTCGCGCGTAAGATGTCGCGAAATGAGGCTCGTTACGGCCGAGGGACCGGCACTCGAGCGGATCCTGGAGGAATCGCACGCGATCTGGTCCGACGGTCTCACGCCGGGCGCCTACGTCCGCTTCAACGCCGCGCAGATGCGAACGCCGTGGGGGGCGCGTCACCTGCGGCGGCTGGCGCTCGTCGACGACGCGGGGGACGTCGTCTCGAGCGCGAAGCGCTACGATCTGGCCTTTCTGCTCGACGGTATCCCCGTGCGCGGCGTCGGCATCGGTGCCGTGTTCACGCCCGAACCCCACCGCCGCCGTGGCCACGCGCGGGCTATCGTGGAGGAGATCCTGCACGACGCTGCCGGTGAAGGCGCCGGTGTTGCGTTGCTGTTCTCAGAGATCGATCCGGCGTATTACACCGCAATGGGCTTCGTGCCGGTGCCGCGGCCGGAGCTGCTGCTCCGCGTGACGGGGAAGGCGGGCGCGCCGGCGGTGCTCGTCCGCGCCGGGGAGGAGCGTGACATCCCGGCGGTGACCGCGCTCGCCAGGGGCATGGCGTCTCGGCACCGGTTCGCGGTCGATCCGACGGAGGATTTCGTCCGCTTCAGTCTGTCGAAGAAGCGCCTGCTCGCCGGCCTGCTGCCCCCCGACATGCTGAACGTGGAGTTCTTCATCGTCGAAGAAGGCGCCGGCGCCGTGGCCTTCGCCATCCTGACGGCGACGAGCGACGACGTCGTGCTCGAGATGTGCGGCGACCGCGACCCGTCTGGCGCTCGCGTCGGCGCCCTGCTGCAGGTGCTGCGTGCCAGGACGCCGGCCGAATCCGTGCGATCGATTACCGCGCTCCTTCCCCCGGGATGGCTCCCTCCGCAGCTCGAGATCGAGTCGGCGGCACCGGCGCGCGAAGTGATGATGGTGCGGCCGCTTGCCGGAGACGTCCTGGCCAGCCGCCTGAGGAGCGACGACGTGCTGTACTGGCACGGCGACCGGATCTAACGGCGCGCGAGCGTCGCGGCCACGCGGGCGATCGTGGCCGCCACGCGGCGAACCTGCGCCTCCGCGCGCCGGGCATCTCCCTCGTCCACGGCCTCGGCGATGGCCGGCAGCAATTCCGGCGCGTACGTGAACTTGGGCGCGTACACCTGGTGCCGGTACCACGGCCGACCCGGGATGCCGTCCGGTTCGAGAAACGCGCGCTCTGCCGCCATCAGGCGGCGGTTGACCGCGGCCATGGCGCCGGCGTCGCCCGCCGCGAGCGCGCGTTCACGATCCGCGTTCAGCGCGGCCGCCGCGCGGCGCATCGCCGCCGCCTCGCGCACCAGCGGCGTCAGGGCGCCGGCGCGTTTCCATCGCTGCTCCAGGGCGCGCGCGAACTCCTCGATGCGTGCCGCGTACGGCTCGTAATCGAGCGGGATCACGTCGGCGTCGGCCAGCCTCATCGTCATCAGGCCCCAGAGCTGCACCATGGCGACGTGGTAGAGGAAGCCGGGATCGCCGATGCGCGACACCCAGTGATGGTTGTCGTAGATCGAGTGGTAGACGCCGTACGGACCGTCGAACGACAGGTCGGCGACGGGCACGCCGAGGAAGTTGAGGAAGACCGTGTAATCGGATCCGCTGCCCAGCCGGTTGCTGGTGAGCTCCCCGCCGCCGCCCGTCGGCAGCGCGCCGGCCTCGCGCGTTTTCGCGGCACGCGTGGCCGCCGCGATGGAGCCGTTCGAACGGGGGTCCTGCACGGCCTCGGCGGCTTCGGCGATGAGCCGGTTCAGGGCGGGGACTGCCGCGGAGCTGAAGTTGGGGCCCGACGTCGCGCTGTCGACGTTGAGGTACGCGACCGCTCCAGCCTTGAGCCGTGCCTCGTGCTGTTCGCCCCATTCGGTGGAGGAGGTCAGCGTGAACTCCTCGGCGTCCCAGCTTGCGAAGACGATCGAGCGCTTCGGCCGCCAGCCGCCGCGCACCTGCGCGCCGAGGGTGCGCGCGAGCTCCATCAGCGCGGCGGACCCGCTCGACGGATCCACGCCGCCGTAGATCCACGCGTCGCGGTGGTTCCCGACGATCACCAGCTCCTCGGGACTCTCGCTTCCGCGGATCATGCCCGTCACCGTCCAGATCGGCCGGATCTCGTCGTCCGCTTTGACGCGCAGGCGCACGACGGCGCCCGGCGTCTGGAGCAGCACCTGCGCGTCCTTGTGCGACATCGGGGCGCTGATGATGCGCGGCAGCGACACGGCGTCTTTGCGGTCGATCCGCTTCGCCCCCGGCACCGACGCCCAGCCAGGCGTCAGCGGATCCCCGGGAACCAGAAAGTCATAGACGATGCCCCCCCGCTGGATGTGGCTTTCGGGTCCCCAGGGTCCGTCCGGGTACACCGGTCCCTTGCCCGCGCCGTCGTCTTCGGCATCCGAGTAGATGAGGATCCCGGCGGCGCCGCGCTTTTCGGCGGTCATGGCCTTGAAGCCGCGGTAGCTGTAGGGGACGGAATACCGCACCAGGGCGATCTTTCCCTTGATGTCGATCCCCTTCGCGAGGAGAGCGTCGTAATCGGACGGGTTCCCGCTGCCGGCATACACGACGGGTGCGGTGACCTCGCCGGAAGCGGAGTAGGCGTGGTAGGGGATGCCCGCCTCGTCCTCGCCGATGTGGGTGTATTCATCGCCGGGGATCGGCTCCTCGCGCATGGACGCCTTCCAGGACCTCGGCGACACCATCTCGACGCTGACCTCCTGCGCGTAAGGCAGCAGGACGTCATGCGTGGTGATCTCGACCTGTTCGAGCCCGTAGGCGACGAACTGGTCCCGCGTCCATTCTGCGAGCTCGCGGTCGCGCGGCGAGCCGGCGATGTGCGGTTTGCCCGCCAGGTAGCGGTGCGCGTCCCGCATGCGTTCGGCCGACGGGCTGGCGAGAAACGACCTCTCGCGGTCGCGCTGTGCGGCGGAGCGTGCCTTGGTGAAACCAAAGATCAGATCGCCGGATGGCGCGCTCGACGCCGCAACTGCGACGAGCGTGAGAACCGCAACGACGAGACCGCCGGCTGCTCGCATGGTTTACCTCCGCTTCAGAATCCGCCTGATCTCGCGCGCGGCATTGTCGCCGGAGGCGGCCGTGATGCCGCCGCCGGGGTGCGTGCCCGATCCGCACAGGAAGAGCCCTTCGATCGGTGTCGTGTACTGCGCCCAGCCGAGGATCGGGCGCATCGTGAAGAGCTGATCGAGCGCCGGCTCCCCGTGATAGATCTGACCGCCGGTGAGCGCGTAGGTGCGCTCGAGGTCTTCCGGCGTGAGCACCTGCGTGGCCTCGACGCTCGCGCGGATCCCCGGCGAATAGCGCTCGAGCGTTTCGATGACCCGGGCCGCGAGCGCGTCGCGGTGCGCCTCCCATGGCACGCCGCCGCGGAGACGGTGCGGCACGAACTGCACGTGAGCCGACAGCACGTGCCTGCCTGGTGGTGCGAGAGAGGCGTCGCCGATCGTCGGCACGGTGACGTCGAGGTACGGCTCCTCCGGGATGTCGCCGTACTTCGAGGCATCAAATGCGCGTTCGAGGTAGTCGATCCCCGGCCCGATGTGGATCCGGCCATGAAGGTCGGCCGGATTGGTGACGCCGGCGAACGCAGGCCGCGCGCCGAGCGCGAGGTGCACCTTCGCCACGGTTCCGCGCGCACGGTAGTTACGGACCTTGATCAGGAAGCCGGGATCGAGATCGACAGGATCGACGAGCTCGAGGAATGTGCGCTTCGGATCGGCATTCGAGATCACCGCCCGCGCGGCGAGCTCGGTCCCGTCCTCGAGCCTCACACCCGACGCGCGTCCCTCGTGCGTGAGGATGCGGGCGACGCGCGTGCCGGTCCGGATCTCCGCTCCCGCCTCGCGCGCCGCGGCCGCCATCGCGCCGGCGAGCGCGTGAAGGCCCCCCTTGACGGCAACGCTGCTGCCGCCGGGGGCCGGATCGGCCGCTGCGTTGAGCAGGAGCACGGCGCCGCTGCCGGCCGACCACGGGCCCTGCGCGGTGCCGAAGACGCCGCGCGCAGCGATCGCCGCCTGGAGCAGGTCGGTTTCGAAGAACTCCGCCACGAGGTCCGCGGCCGCCATCGGGCCCCAGCGCAGGAGCCGGAACCCGTCGGCGCGGCCGAGCGAGCGGAAGCGCTTCCCCGTTTTCAGCAGGTCCCACACCTCGCCCGCGGCCGGCGAGTCGAGGTCCGGCGGGATCATCTCCAGCAGGTTCGCCAGAAAGCCGCCCAGTCGCTGGAGGACGGCGCAGAACTCGGCGTAGCGGGCCGCATCCGCCGTGGAGAACGCGCGGACCGCCTCGGCCGTCCTGGCGATATCGGTGGAGAAGGCGAGGGCGCGGCCGTCTTCGGTGATGGCGACGAGGCGCGGGTCCGGCCGCAGGAACTCCACGCGTCCCGCCAGCCCGAGGTCCCGGACGACGGACGGACGCAGCGGCCCGATCGCGTTGGCGAGCGGCGCCCTGAAGCCGGGAGCGAATGCCTCGTCGGCAACGCAGCCGCCGACGACCGGACGCGCCTCGAGTACGAGCGGTTTCAGACCCGCCTTCGCAAGATAGAAGGCGGTCGTGAGTCCGTTGTGGCCGCCGCCGATGATGATCGCGTCGTGCATGGTGAATCGTGTCAGGAGCTGGCAGCTAGGAGCTAGGAGCTAGGAGCTTGGAGCTGGGAGCTGGGAGCTGGGAGCTGGAAGCTGGGAGCTGGAGTGAGACGTGATGCCGCGGATGTAGGCTCCGAGGAGCCTTGCCACTTCGTCCACCTCTGCCAATGGCGCGGCTTCCGCCTTCAGGTACTGAAGATCCTTCGAGAGAATGAAGTAGTAACGCAGCTCTTCGAGCGACGCCTGGGCGATGTTCAGGATGCGAGCCTTGTCCGGTTTGCCCTTCTTCGCAAACCCTTCTGCGATATTGGCGGACACAGAGATGGCGGCGCGGCGCATCTGCGAGGTGAGACCGAAGAGCTCTTCCTTCGGGAACGTCTTCGTCAGCCGATACACCTCCAGGGTGAGTCGGTGACTTTTTTGCCAGACGACGAGATCCTCGAACCGCGCTGCGGGCACTCGATCCATGACTCGCCCCCACCCCAACTCCTAACTCCTAACTCCTAACTCCTGACTACCTCTTGCGCCGCGCGTCCGCGAGCATGCGCATTGCGGCGTTCTTCCCCGGCGCGCCCATGATCCCCCCGCCCGGGTGCGCCGCCGACCCGCACATGTAGAGCCCCTTGATCGGCGTGCGGTACTGCGCCCAGCCGGGGACAGGCCTGAGGAAAAAGAGCTGTTCGAGTGTGAGCTCTCCCTGGAAGATGTTGCCCTCCGTGAGGCCGAACGTGCGCTCGATGTCGAGCGGCGTGAGCACCTGGCGGTGGAGGATGATCTCCCTGATGTTCGGCGCGTGCTCGGCGATCGTGTCGATCACGGTGTCGCCGAACGCCTCGCGATGGTCGTCCCACGTGCCCGTCTCCTTCAGGTGGTACGGCGCGTACTGCACGAAGCAGGACATCACGTGCTTGCCCGGAGGGGCGACCGACGGGTCCGTCAGGCTCGGGATCACGATGTCGATGTACGGCCGGCGCGAGTAGCGCCCGTACTTCGCCTCGTCGTACGCGCGCTCCATGTACTCGACACTCGGGGAGATCGAGATGGCGCCGCGGAGGTGCGGCCCTTCGCCGGGTATCGACGTGAAGTTCGGGAGCGCGTCGAGCGCGAGGTTCACCTTGCCCGACGATCCGCGGAACTTGTAGCGCTTCACGTCCTCCACGAATTCGTCGGGGAGGTGCTCCGCGCCGACCATGCGCAGGAACGTGAGATTGGGATCGACTGACGAGGCGACGACATCCGCGGTGATGTAGTCGCCGTTGGCAAGGACGACGCCGCCGGCGGCGCCGTCCTTCACGATGATCTTCGAGACCGCCGTCTCGGTTCGGATCTCGGCCCCCGCTTCTCGAGCCGCGTCGGCGATCGCGTTCGAGATGGCCCCGGTTCCGCCGCGGGCGAAGCCCCACGAGCGGAAGGCACCGTCGATCTCTCCCATGTAGTGGTGCAGGAGGACGTACGCCGTGCCGGGGGAGCGGACGCCGAGAAACGTCCCGATGATCCCCGACGCCGACATCGTCGCCTTGAGCACATCGGTCTCGAACCACTGGTCGAGGAAGTCGACCGCGCTCATGGTCATGAGCTGGACCTGGTTGTACTTGTCCTCGGCGCCGAGTGCCTGGAACCGCCGGCCGACCGTCAGCAGCTTCATCAGCCCGCGCGGGTCGAGCGACGTGGGATCGGGCGGCGTCATGCTGAGGATCGGCTTCACGAACCGGCCCATCTCGACCATCGCCTTGCTGTACTCGTCGTACGCCTCGGCGTCGAGCCTGGAATGCCGGGCGATCTCGCGGCGCGTCTTGCCGTGGTCGTTCACGCGCCACAGGTAGTCGCCGTTCGGCATGGGCGTGAAGGTCCCGTCGAGCGGCAGGATCTCGAGGCCGTGCCGCGGGAGGTCGAGCTCGCGGATGATCTCGGGCCGCAGCAGCGACACGACGTACGACGCGACCGAGAACTTGAAGCCGGGGAAGATCTCCTCGGTCACGGCGGCGCCGCCGAGCACGTGGCGCCGCTCGAGCACCAGCACCCGGCGCCCCGCCTTTGCGAGGTACGCCGCGTTCACCAGGCCGTTGTGACCGCCGCCGATGACGATGACGTCGTACTTGCGCATGAGCAACCTGAAGCCGGAACGCCGAACCGTGGACGCGGGAGACTCAACCCTGGAGGCTGCCGGCCGTCGGACGCCGGGCGGCGTGCGACGCGTCGGCGCGAACGCTCGTGACGCTTCAGAGGCCGGCGGTGCGGGTGCAGAGGAGCGAGAGCATCGAAAGGCCTCGAAATCTTACCCTATAATCGACCGCGCCATGCCGATCGGAACCGCCGTACACGAGCGCACGTTCGCGCTCTGCGAAAGCCTGAATTTCCGGGAGTGGTCGGGCTATTACGCGGTCAGCGCGTACGAGGGACATCACGAGCACGAGTACAACGCCATCCGCAACGCGGCGGCGCTCATCGACGTGTCTCCGCTCTACAAGTACCTGATCACCGGCCGCGACGCCGCGCGGTTCGTCGACCGCATCATCACCCGCGACGTGGCGAAGATGAGCGTCGGTCAGGTGTTTTACACGCCCTGGTGCGACGAGCATGGCAAGGTGATCGACGACGGCACGGTTTCGCGGCTGGAGGAGCAGGTGTTCCGTTGGACCGCCGCGGACCCCAGCCTGCGCTGGTTCACGCTGAACGCCGCCGGCATGGACGTCCATATCGATGACATCTCCGAGGAGCTTGCCGCGCTCGCGCTGCAGGGGCCCACGTCCGCGCGGCTCCTCCGCGCCGTCGCCGACGCCGACATCGACCGCCTGAAGTACTTCCGCGTCACCAGCGGCACGATCGACGGGGTCAAGGTGGACATCTCGCGCACGGGGTATACCGGTGACCTCGGTTACGAGATCTGGATCCCTGCCGCCCAGGCCGTTCGTGTCTGGGACGCGCTGATGACCGGCGGAAAGCCGTTCGACGTCAAGCCCGCCGGCATGCTCGCGCTCGACGTCGCGCGCATCGAGGCGGGCCTGCTGCTCATCGACGTGGATTTCTTCAGCAGCAAGAAGGCGATGATCGAGCCGCAGAAGTACACCCCGTACGAGATGGGCTTGGGCCGGCTCGTGAGCGCCGGCAAGGGGCGGTTCGTCGGCCAGCAGGCGCTGCGCGCCGAGCAGGCGCGCGGCCACGCGCGGCAGGTGGTGGGGCTCGAGGTCGACTGGACGGAAGTCGAGCAGTTGTACGACGAGATCGGCCTGGCGCCAGCCGTCGGCGCGACGGCCTCGCGTGTCGCGGTCCCGGTGTACAGCAGCGGCCGGCAGGTCGGACGCGCGACCTCCACGACGTGGTCGCCGACGCTGAAGCGGATGATCGCGCTCGCCACCGTCAGCCGGCCGCACTACGCCGACGGAACCGAGCTGCAGATCGAAATCACCGTCGAAGCGGTGCGGCACAAGGTCAGGGCACGGGTCGTGAAGACGCCGTTCTTCGACCCGAAGCGGAAGACGGCGACGCCACCCGCCTGAGTGCGGCCGTCGTCACTCGACGCGGATCGGCGCCACGCACTCGCTCTCGCCGACGCGGATCGGCAGCCATCGCTCGAAGGGCGTGTGCGTCGAGCCGACGAACATGATCGGCGTCAGCGCCGCGGGATCGAACGCGCCGGCGGCGCGCTCGGCGAGCCGTTGACGAAAGGCCACGATCGCCGGCGAGTCGACGACGACGAAGTAGACCTGACGGACGTTGCGTGGCTCGCTGATGCGGCGGTGGGCCAGGCACCGGAGCTCGTGCCGCTCCGACTCGAGGCGCGCCTCGCGCGCGGCGGCGAGCAGGTCGTCGGGTGTCATGGACCCCGACAGTGCGGTCTCGAACTCACCCCGCAGCACGATGGGGATCGCCGCCTCCTGTGACGCGGTCATCGACTCCATGACCCGCTGGAACACCTGGCGGAAGAGATTCGACACGAGCTCGCCGCGAGTGCGGACCGACAGCAGGGGCGCGTCCTTGCCGCCTCCCGCCTCGAGCGTCAGCGTCCAGGTCTCGAGATGCGCCCGCTGCACGGTGTACGGCTCCGACCGGCTCGTCTCGAGCGAATAGACGAAAAGGAATCCCAGGACGACCAGCACCACCACCACGATGAGCAGCTTCCGGAGCGATCCGGAGCGTTTCGTTTCGGGCATCGTGGATGATCGTACACGCTGCCGATCGCCCTGCGGACCTCCCGGCCCTCCTATTCGCCTGATCTCCTGTGCTCCGCGTGCAGGGCGACGATCATGCGGTCGAACGCGTAGAGCAGATCCTCGCGGTTCGAGTACGGCCCGGGCGTGTAGGCGCGCGAGCTGATCCCCGCCTGCGACAGCTCGCACACGTGCCAGTCCTGGCGGTTCGTCAGGTCCCAGAACTCGACAGCATCCTTCGCGTCGAACTCCGGTCGCGTCATTTCTTGAGGGTGGAAGTGCCACTCGCAGATGTTCACCGTGCGGTCTGGCGCGATCGGCCACAGCGTGTGCACCATCATGTAGTCGGGATGCAGGCTGAGCAGCATGTTGGGAAAGATCGCGTAGTAGTAGACGCGCCGGACGTCCTCGGCCGACAGCCCCGGCAGCATCGCCCGCGAGCACTTGCCGGTCATCGTCAGCGTGTCCACGCCGGGCCGGAGGTCCATGCGGCCGCCCATGTACGTCGCCTGCAGCGGCTCGTTCTCGCCACTGAGATAGTGCGACAGCTTGTTGAGCGCCGGGTGGAGGTTCGGGCAGTGCAGGCACTCGTTGTAGTTCTGGATGATCAGCTTCCAGTTCGCCTTCACGTCGTAGACGATCCGGTGGCCCAGGCGGAGGTCCTGCATCCGCCACGGCGCGAACTTCCGAACCAGCGGGCCGAGCTGCTCGTTCAGCGGCGGCGGCGTCTCGCGCGACAGGTTGATGAAGATGTGGCCGTCCCAGACGTCCGCGTGCACGACGTGCAGCGGATAGTCGGCCTTGACGAAGTGCGGGACCTCGTCCATGTGCGGCGCGCCGATCAGCGCGCCGTCCAGGTCGTAGGTCCACGCGTGGTACGGACACTGGATGCTGCGGCCGAACGTCCCCTGCGCCTCGGTACACAGCTTCGTGCCGCGATGGCGGCACACGTTGTAGAAGGCGTTCACGCGCCCCGCCGCGTTGCTGGTGACGATGATGCTCTCGCCGAGCACCTCGCGGAGGATGTACTGCCCCGGCTGCGCGACCTGTTCGACGCGTCCGGCGCAGATCCACATCCGCGCGAACAGCGCCTCCATCTCGCGCCTGAAATACCCGTCGTCCGTGTAGTACGGCGCCGGAAGTGTCGACGCGCCGACCGGCATGACCTCGCGCGGTTTGACGACGATGTCGGCGTCCATGGCGGAGTCATGATACAAGAGGCCGCGTGACGACCACGGACACGACGCGCTCGCCGGAGCTGCGCCGCGAGCTCGGGCGATGGGACCTCACCGCCGTAGGCGTGAACCAGGTGATCGGCGGAGGGATCTTCGCCCTCGCGGCGGGGCTCGCCGCGAACACCGGATCGTGGGCGCCGTTCATGGTGGCGGGCGTGGCGCTCGCCTCGATGCTCATCGCGCTCTCGTTCGCCGAGGTGGCGAGCCGGTTCGACGGCACCGGCGGCCCCTATCTCTACACGCGCGCGGCGTTCGGCCGGTTCCTCGGCTTCGAGGTCGGCTGGATGATGTGGTTCACGCGCGCGGCGAGCTGGGCCTCGGTCATCAACGTCTTCGTGGATGCGCTCGCGCGGTACTGGCCGGTCGCAGGATCCGGCCTGCCGCGGACCGCCCTGATCGGCGTGACGATGGCGATCATCGCCGGCATCAACATCCGCGGCATCCGCCAGAGCAGCATCGTCGTCAACGTCCTGACGGTGGCGAAGGTGCTGCCGCTGCTCATCTTCATCCTCGTGGGGATCGCCTACGTCGACTGGGGGAGCTTCGGGGCGCCGGCGACGGTCACGACGGAACAGCTCGCCACGGGAGCGCTGATCCTGATCTTCGCGTTCGGCGGGTACGAAGTCGTGCCGGTGCTCGGCGGCGAGACGAAGGACCCGCGGCGCACGATCCCGTTTGCGCTCATCATGACGATCGTGATCGTGGCGTCGATCACGCTGCTGACACAGGTGGTGGCGTTCGGCACCTTCCCTGGGATCGCCGCGTCGAGGACGCCGCTCGCCGACTCCGCCGCGATGTTCATGGGGGCGGCTGGCGCCGCCCTCATCACGATCGGCGCGGTGTTCTCCACGTCCGGCAACAGCATGGGCCAGGCGCTGTCGGGATCCCGCAACCTCTATGCGTTGGCCGAGCAGGGGGACCTGCCGCGCTGGTTCGGCTACGTGCACCCCGTCTACCGGACGCCCTCACACGCCATCATCGTCACGTCGCTCGTGGCGTTCGTGCTGGCGGTCACCGGCAGCTTCGTCACGATGGCGGCGGCGAGCGCGATCAGCCGCCTGCTGGTGTACGTCATGACCTGCGCCGCCCTCATCCGCCTGCGGTCGCCCAGGTTCGGCGAGCAGCGGCGTCCGGTGGAAGTTCGGGGGATCGTGGTGAACCCCGCGGCGTTTCGCGTCGCAGGCGGTCCGCTGATTCCGGTGCTGGCGATCCTCTTTGCGATGGCGATTCTCTACGGCGCCTCGCACGCGCAGCTCGTGTCGGGCACGTGGGCCCTGGTCGCGGGGGCGGTGCTGTATCTCGTTGCCGTCAGGGGGCGGCGCCCGTGAAACGTTCTAACTGATGCCGTTTGCCACGGTGGCCGGTGCGGCCTTCTGACGGAGGGTTGATGTCCGTCCTCGCGAGTTGTCACTCTTGGCGGGATCTCGTGTGACTCGCGATCCACGATTCGAGCTCGCTCCGCTTGACCGATCCGGCTGCCAGTTGCAGCATCAGCTGCTCCTGCTCGGCGATACCAGCGACGATCTCGAGGCCGTTCAGCATGAGGAACGCCTCCATAGCCGCGTGGGCGACACGCTTGTTCCCGTCGATGAACGGGTGGTTTAGGGCAAGCGAGAATGCAAGTGCAGCTGCCTTCGCCGGAATGGTGGCGTGCAGATCGGAGCCGCCGAAAGTGGCTTTCGGCTGCGCGAGAGCTGACTCAAGGGCGCTGAGATCGCGGATACCGGTCGCTCCACCCGCACTGCTGATGACGGCTCGGTGAAGCGCCAGCACCTCCGTCAAGCTGAGATAGCGCATCAGGCGAGGCGACGATAGAGCTCCCGATTCTTCTCGATGATACGCTCGGCGAGCGCGTGAAACTCTGCGTCAGGAGTTGCGAGCAGATCGGAAACCGTGGCTCGAGCGAGATCGCTTGGCGACAGGCCAAGCCGTTCCGCTTCCATTTGCAGCTTCTCAGCCTGCGCCGGCGGGAGTTCGAAGGCGACCTTCATGCGGGGTACTTTAGCGTCGTCCGGCGATATCCTACAACTGTCGCCCGTCGCCGCAGCTGGTCACCCGCCGCACCCGTGAGAGGCTCGCATGGGTCTTATGCCGAACTACCTCCCGATGATCGACGGCGCGCGGCACGAGGTCCACGGCGGGCGGCGCGACACCCGGCTCTGCCGCGGCGACTCTTCCGACAGGAGACTGAATGGCTCGACTGATGCTCGCGATGGTTCTCGTTTTCTACGCCGCCGCCACGGCCGCCGCCCAGCAGGCCGTGTTCGTCGTGCGCCACGCCGAGCGCGCCGATGCAGGAGCCATGGCGGCACCCATGATGGCCTCCGATCCCGATCTGTCGGAGGCGGGCAGAGCGCGGGCGCAGTCGCTGGCCGCCATGCTGAAGGACGCGGGCATCACCGCGATCTACACCACGGAGTACAAGCGCACGCGGCAGACGGCCGAGCCGCTCGCGAAGGCGCTCGGCATCGAAGCGACGGTCGTACCGGCGCGCGAGATGCCGTCCCTGGTCGAGAAGGTGAAGGCCGCCACCGGCAACGTGCTCGTCGTCGGCCACTCGAACACTGTAGGGGATGTCGTCACGCGCCTCGGAGCAGGCGAAACGGTGAAGGTCGGGGACAACGAGTACGACAACCTGTTCATCGTGCTGCGTACCGAGAACCCGGCGCTCGTCCGGCTTCGTTACAAGTAGCTGCCAGGGAAACGCCCGCCGAGGAGGAGACATGCGTGTACTGACCATCGCCTTGGCGACCGTCGTGGCCTCGCTGGCGCCCGCTCTGCGTCAGGATACGACCCCGATCGTCACTGAAGGCGTCGTCCAGGCGCCTGTCGCGGCCGTGTGGAAGGCATGGACGACGAGTGAAGGGCTGCGCGCCTGGCTTGCGCCGCATGCGGAGATCGATCTGCGGATCGGCGGGCTGATGCGGACGAATTACGACAGGGACGGCAGGCTGGGGGATGCTCGAACCATCGAGAACACGATCCTCTCGTTCGAGCCGGGCCGGATGCTCTCGATTCGTGTTGCGAAGTTCCCCCGTGATTTTCCTTTCCCGAATGCCATCGGCGACATGTGGACGGTCATGTACTTCGAACCGGCCGGGGATGACAGAACCCGATTGCGCATCGTCGGGCTCGGCTTCCGGACAGACGAGGAATCGCAGAAGATGCGGGCGTTCTTCGAACGCGGCAACGCGGTGACGTTGCAGCAGCTCCAGAGCCATTTCACCGGCACCGCTCGCTGACGGTGATAATGGGGCGCATGCGAGTACGCCGCGCGACCGTTTTCGTTCTCACGCTCCTCACGCTTCAACTGCAGGCCGGCGCCCAGCGCGGCGGCCGGATCACCACGATCTCCCCCCAGGAGCTGGCGCGGATCTGGGATGCGGAGCGCGTCTCGCCGCAGGCGCCGCCGCTCATCACGCATGCCGACGTCGTCGAGCGACTCGAGGCGCTGGTGAAGACCGACCCGGCGTTTTTCACGGTCGAGCAGATCGGCCAGTCGGTCGAGGGGCGCTCGATCAATCACGTGCGGCTCGGTTCCGGCGAGATGCCCGTCCTTCTGTGGTCGCAGATGCACGGGGACGAGCCGACCGCGACGGCGGCGCTGTTCGACCTGTTCGAATACCTGTCGAAGCATCGCGACGACCCCACGGTGCGCCGCATCCTGTCGCGGCTGACGCTGCACGTCGTTCCGATGCTGAATCCAGACGGCGCGGAGCGCTTTCAGCGGCGCAACGCCCAGGGGATCGACATCAACCGCGACGCCCTGCGGCTGCAGACGCCCGAGGGGCGCGCGCTGAAGGAGATCAGGGACCGGCTGAAGCCGCGCGTCGGCTTCAACCTGCACAACCAGAGCTGGGGCACCGCCGTCGGCAACCCGCCGAAGCCCGCCTCGATCTCGCTGCTGTCGGTCGCCTACGACGAGAAGCGCAGCGAGAACGCCGGTCGCGTGCTCACCAAGAAGCTGTGCGCCGTCATCCGCGATGCCATCGAGCCGTTCGCCTCAGGACAGATCGGGCGGTACGACGACGCGTTCGAGGTGCGCGCCTTCGGCGACAACATCACGCTCTGGGGAACGCCCGTGGTGCTGATCGAAACGGGGCCGTGGCCCTCGGCCGAGCCGGATCCGCCGCTCATCCGGCTGAACTTCATCGCCCTCGTCTCCGCGCTCGATGCGCTCGCCACCGGCAACGTGGCGCGCGCCGACCCGAAACGATACGAGTCGCTGCCGATGAACGAGTCGGGCCTGCTCTACATCGCGATCCGCAACGCCACGGTGATCAACGGCGCAGGCGTGGGCCCCTTCCTGGCCGACATCGGGATCTCGGGCACACGCCGGGTGCGAACGGCGAACGGCCGCCGCGAGATGCAGGTGGCGATGAACATTGCCGACCTCGGGGACCTGCGGACGTCTGGAGCCCTGCGCGAAATCGACGCGACCGGCCTCACCGCGGTGCCGGATACCGGCTACACGGAAGGGGCCGTCGTCGACCTGCCCGACTGGAAGACGCAGGCGGAGGTCACGATCATGACCGGGCAGGCGCCGCGGATTGCGCTGCTGCGTCCGGTCGACGGCAGATACCGCGTGGAGATGGTGGTGCGCTAGCGAGAACTCCCAACTTCGAAGCTCAAACTCCCAACGCGTTTGGCGTTTGGAGTTTGGCGTTTGGAGTCGACAGCGTTTCAGTTGCTCGTCCGCCTGTCGGCCTGGCGAGGGTAGACGACGCGGCCGTCGAAGATCGTGTAAGCGACCTTGACGCCCTCGAGCTTCGACGGATCGATCGAGAAGATGTCTTCCGTCAGGACGACGAGGTCTGCGAGCATGCCGGGCTTCAAGAACCCCTTGCGCTGTTCGTCGTACGACGCGTAGGCGCCGTTGACGGTGTAGGCCTGCAGCGCCTGGGCCAGCGAGAGGCGGGGCACCGCCGTCTGCAGCACCCGCATCGGCGCCAGCGGACCTCGCGGCCAGTCGCTGCCGAGCGCGAGCTTGTCGCCGACGCGGGTGAAATGGCGCTCCTGGTGCTCGAGGCGGTGGCGGCGGTCGCGCACAGGCGCCGGGTTCGACCGTTCGGCGTGGCGGAACGCGGCACGCGCCAGCTCCACTTCGTCGTCGGATTCGGCTTCGATGGTGACCTGCCAGCCGCGCGCGTCGAGCAGCCGCACCAGCTTGTTGAGCGCGTCAGCATCGAGCCCGTCGGTGGCGATCTTGGCCGCGCCCCCCTTGAAGAAGGGGTCATCGGGGTAGCGCTTCATCACGTCGTCGAGCGCCGCGACGTCGTCGTCGGTGCGCGCCGTGTGGATCGGCAGCGCCGAGTAGACGCGCATGCCGACCGACCCCGCCCTGCGGGCGGCGTCGAGCGCCTCGAAGTCGAGCGGCTCGCCGTCGGCATCCTGCAGGCTGGTGATGCCGTGGCGCTGCGCTTCGGCGATCGCGGCGAACAGCGCCCGGGTGCGCTCCTCGCGCGTCGGCTCCGGCACGAGCTCGGCGATCGCCTCTGCTGCGGCCCCTTCGAGAATGCCGGTCGCTTCGTGCGTCCGCGGGTCCCGGAGGATCCTGCCGGCTTCGGGATCCGGCGTCCGGCGCGCGATCCGCGCCAGCCGCAGCGCCCGTGAGTTCACCCACACGGTGTCGCCGTCGTCCGACAGCAACTGGACCGGACGGTCGGCCACGGCACCGTCCAGCGCCTGCCGCGTCGGGCGCTCGTCGGCCTCCAGCAGTTCCTCGCTCCACCCGCGGCCGACGATCCACTCGGGTTCGGGATTGGCCTCGGCCCAGGCACGCACGCGCGCGACCGCCTCGTCGACCGATGCCGCTCCGGTGAGGTCGACGCCTGTCAACGCGAGGCCGCCGCGCACCAGGTGCAGGTGCGCATCGTTGAAGCCCGGCACGACGGCGGCACCCTTCGCATCGATCGTCACGGTCTGCGGACGCTGCAGCCGGAGGATCTCGCGGTTGCTCCCCACCTTCAGGATCTGGTTGGCGCGGACGGCGACCGCCTCGGGCATCTCGGGCCGCGGCGTGATGTCGCCCGTGAAGACCACGCCGCTGTGCACGATCAGATCGACAGGCCCATCGTCATCGCGGAGCGCGCCGACCGTGAGGCCCGCAATGAAGGTGAGACCGACGATGCCGACGACGAGGTATGCCGTGAGTCGGGCAGCCATAGCCTCAGAATTGTACCTCCGTCCGCCGAGCGGGCAGCGGCCGTAATCCGGGGGGACGGCGACCCGGCAGGGGGCACGGCAGCGGACCAGCCGCAGAAGATGCTACAGTTCGCGGCCATGTCACTCGTGGAAGAGAAGGTTCAGGCCTCCGACGAAGGGCTGCTGCGCGCGCTCGGCCTCGGCTCGGCGATCCTGCTGGTGGTCGGCACGGTCATCGGATCCGGGATTTTCCTCACCACCGGCGTCATGGCGCAGGCGATTCCGTCAGCCAGTCTGCTCCTGCTCGCGTGGATCCTCGGGGGCGTGCTGACGATCGCCGGCGGCCTCACGTACGCGGAGATGGGGGCGATGTTCCCGCGATCCGGCGGCGTCTACGTCTTTCTCCGGGAGGCGTACGGGCCGCTCCCCGCGTTCCTGTACGGCTGGGCGTCACTGCTGGTGGTGATCAGCGGCGCGACGGCGGCGGTGGCGGTCGGTTTTGCCGACTATTTGAGCTACTTCGTGCCCGCCTTGTCGACCTCGCGTGTCGTGGTGGCGCTCGCCGTCCCGTGGGGTGAGTACACCATCTCGGCCGCCCAGCTCGCCGCCGCGCTGTCGCTCGCCGTGCTCGGCGCGGTCAACTACGTCGGCGTCCGCAGCGGCAACATGGTGAACGTCGTCCTGACGGCGGCGAAGGTCGGAGGGCTCGCGGCGATACCCGTGATGGCGCTGATCGCGGGATCGGTGGCGCCGGCGTACACGCCGGTCGTGCCCGCGGAGGTCGTGCGGCCGCTCGCGGCGTTCGGCGTGGCGATGATCGCGGTGCTCTGGACCTACGAGTCGTGGTACTACGTGACGTACGCCGCCGGCGAGATCCGGGATCCGCACCGCAACGTGCCGCGGGCGCTGGTGATCGGCATCCTGATCCTGATGGGCATCTACGTCACGGTGAACGTCGCCTACCTGCACGCGATGACGATCGACGAGATGCGGGGCGTCACGCGGATCGCCGAGCGGGCGGCGACGACGCTGATGGGGCCGGGCGGCGCCACGTTCATCGCGTTGACGGTGGTGCTGTCGACGCTCGGCTGCAACGCCGCAGGCCTGCTCGGCGGCTCACGCGTGCTCTTCGCGATGGCGAAAGACGGCGTGTTCCTGCCGGCGGCGAGCCGTGTTCACACGAGGTACCGGACGCCGCACATCGCCATCACTGCCCTGACGACCTGGGCGATCGTGCTGACCCTGTCGGGCACGTACGAGCAGCTCTTCACATACGTGATGTTCGCGTCGATCCTCTTCAGTGTCGCGACCGGGCTGGCGCTCTTCAGGCTGCGCGCCACCCGTCCCGAGCACCCGCGACCGTACCGCGCGTGGGGCTACCCGTGGGTGCCGGCGCTGTACGTGCTCGGGGCTTCGGCGTTCGTGCTCAACACGCTCGTCGAACGCCCGTTCGAGTCGATGTTCGGCCTCGGCATCGTGCTGACGGGCATTCCCGTCTATCTCGCGCAGCGGCGGACGGCTTGAAAATCGCGATTCTCGGTTCAGGTGCGGTCGGCGGGTACTACGGGGCACAGCTCGCGCGGCGCGGACACGACGTGACGTTCATCGCACGCGGCGCCCACCTCGCCGCAATCCGCGAGCGCGGCCTGGAGATCCGCAGTCCGATGCTCGGCGACTTCACGGTGCGGGCGCGCGCCGAGGAGGACACCTCCAGGGTCGGTCCAGTGGATCTGATCCTCGTGGCGGTGAAGGCGTACGACAATCCGACGGCGCTGCCGCTGATCGCGCCGATGCTCGGCGACTCGACTGTCGTCCTGACGATCCAGAACGGCGTCGACAGCGCCGCCGAGGTGGCGGGAGTCGCCGGCGAGGAGCGCGTGCTCGGCGGCACGACCTATATCGCCACCGCGCTGACCGCGCCCGGGCTCATCGAGCAGACCGGCACCCATCGTCGCATCGTGTTCGGCGAGGTTTTCGGACCACTGCCCCGGGTGAGCGACCGTGTGCGCGCGATCCACGAGGCGCTTGCGGATGCTGACATCCAGGCGGAGGCGGCCGGGGACGGCCGGGTGCCGATCTGGGAGAAGTTCATCTTCCTCGTGTCGCTCGCCGGCTTCACCGGCGCGACGCGCCTGCCGATCGGTCCCGTGTGGGCGGACCCGTTCATCCGGGAGCAGTTCCTGAACGGCTGCCGGGAGATCGAGGCGCTGGCGCGCGCCGAGGGCGTTCCCGTGGCGCCGGACCGCATCGAGCAGATCGAGGCGTACGTGGCGAGCATCCCGGGCACGATGCGTTCGTCGCTGCTCATCGACCTGTCGCAGGGGAAGAAGATCGAAGTCGAAGCGCTGCACGGCGCGGTCGTCCGCCGTGCCGCGCGGCTCGGCGTTCCGGTCCCGATCATGTCGACGCTGTACGCCGTTCTGAAGCCGTTTGCGGCAGGCCTGCCGCAAACGCCGTGAAGCCCGCCGCCTGAGGAAAAGGTCTGGAGGCGACGTGGTCTATCGGGCCTGCTGCGGCTTCGGAGCGCCGATGCGGGCGAGCAGCGCCTCGAAGCGTGGGAGGCCGCGAAGGCAGGCGAGCATCTCGTCAGCGGCAATGAACACCGAGCCGCCGGCGTGTGCGTCCACCATGCGCTCCAGGTAGTCGATCGCCTTGTCGTACTCGCCGAGGCTGCAGTGGGCGACGGCGAAGGTGAAGCCGGCGAGCGGCGGCGCTTCGCCCGGCGCCAGCATCTCCTCGAGCCGCGCGCGCCAGTACGCCTCGGCTCCTCCTGTCCGCCATGCCTCGACGAGCCGCCGCCCGTCGATCGGAAGAGACCAGCACGTCTGCGTGTCCATCAGTGCCGCCGCCTCCTCGTACCGTTCCAGGCTCTCGTACGACGCCATGAGGATGTTGCCGGCGTCCACCAGCCCCGGGCGGAGCGAGAGCACGTCGTGGATCTCACGGGCAGCCTCGGCGGGCCGTCCCCAGAAGTGGTACACCCAGGCGACGCTCATGCTGATGAAGGGTGACAGCGGATCGAGCGCTCGCGCCCGCTGCGCGGCGGCAAGCGCTTCCTCGAAGCGGCCGGAGCTGACGAGAAAGAGTGTGTAGACCGCGTGCGCCAGTGCCAGCTCGGGATCGAGTTCAAGGGCGCGCAGCAGCGAGGCCTCCGCGGCGGGCCAGTCCCACCCGTGGAACAGCCGCTCGAGCGCCAGGACGACGTGTGCATCCGCGAGCCGCGGATCGATCTCGAGCGCCCGCTGCGCGGCAGCCCGCGCGCGTGGAAAGCCCTCGGCCGGGCGCATCATCCCGTAGTACGACAGCGCGCCGTAGGCGCCGCCGAGGCCGGCGTAGGCGAGCGCGTACTCGGGGTCGTGGCTCAGCGCACGCTCGAAGTGCTCGACCGCCTTCCTGAAACTCTCCGGCCCCCACTGGTGCCAGTGGTGCCGCCCCCGCAGGTACTCCTGGTACGCCTCGCTGTCGATCGTCGGCCGCTTGCGCAGCTTTTTCTTCTGCTCGCCGGTCAGCTTCAGGCGCAGCGCCTCGGAAATCTGCCATGCGATCTCTTCCTGCACGGCCAGCAGCTCCGAGGCCTTCTGGCGGAACCGCTCCCCCCACATCTGCGACTCGGTCGCGGTATCCACGAGCTCCGCCTGGATGTGCAGCATGTCTCCCTGCTGCAGGATGTGACCCGTGAGTATCGTGCGTGCGTTCAGCGCAAGACCGACGGTCGAGGGATCCGTCTGCAGTCCCTTGTACCGAAACACGAGGCTGCGCGGCACCACGCGCAGCCCGGGCAGCTGCGAGAGGCTGTTGATGATGCTCTCCGTGATGCCGTCGGTGATGTATTCGATCTGCGCGTCCGCCCCTGTGTTCACGAACGGCAGGACCGCGAGCGACTTGCCGCGCGGTCGCGGACGCCGCACGCCGCTCCTGTCGCTCGTGTTCGTGAGGAGCGCCCGCAGCGCCATGGCCAGATCGCCCGCCGACGCAAAGCGGCGCGCGGCCTGCCGGTCGACGCAGCGCGCGACGATGGTGCGGAGTGCCGAAGGTGCGGCCGGGTCGATCGCCGACAGGTCGGGCAGCGCATCGTGGAGCAGGTTCGCGAGCAGCTCCTGCGGGGTTGCCCCCTCGAACAGCCGGCGTCCCGAGAGCATTTCGAACACCAGACAGCCGGCCGCGAAGATGTCGCTGCGTCCGTCGACGCGCTCGCCCGTGACCTGCTCCGGCGACATGTAGCCGAACGTGCCCACCACGACCCCTGGCGCCGTGCGGAGCCCCGTCGCCAGCTCGGCGGTCGCCATCTCGAGCCGGTGCAGCGCGAGCCCGAAATCGAGAATCTTGACGCTGCCGTCCCCTGTGAGAAAGACGTTCTCGGGCTTCAGGTCTCGGTGGATGATCCCCTTCAGGTGCGCGGCGGCGAGGCCGTCGGCCACCGCGGCGCCGATCCGCACCGCCTCGCGCCACGGCAGCGCCCCCTCCTGCAGCCGCGCGCGCAGCGTCTGGCCCTCGAGCAGTTCCATGACGGCAAACGGCCGTCCCTCGACGATGCCGAGCTCGTGGATGGACAGGATGCTCGGATGCGAGAGCGCGGCGACCGCGCGTGCTTCGATCTCGAACCGCTGCCGCATCGCCGGGTCGGCGGCGAGGTGGTCGGCCATCACCTTGATCGCGACGTCCCGCGCGAGGCGAAGATCGCGCGCGCGGTACACCTCGCCCATGCCGCCCGAGCCGAGTGGAGCCGTCACTTCGTATTGCGCGAGCCGGGTGCCTGGTGCCAGGGACATCAAAGGGATGGGGAAATTGTACGCTGCCGGCGCTCGCGGTGCGTTGAGGGTCGAGGAAAGCCGCCGAAGGCAGGATCTGCCGGCGCGTCCGCCTCAGGATTCGTGGTACGAGAGCTGACGCTCCTGGCGGATGTAGGTGCCGTCCGGCTGCGGCTCGAACACGTGGCAGTGCGTCATGTCGCCGCCGTAGATGTGCAGCGTGATCGAGGCGGCGTCGGGCCGGCGGTTGGCCAGCGTGTGGTACTCGTACGGCGGAATGAGGCATCCGGCTGACCCGCGGATGGCGTCGATCGTCGCCTGCGGCTCGAACCGGTAGCGGCCGTCCTCCTGGTGAACCAGGTCGTACTGCCGCACCTCCATCTCTCCATCGACGACGCATTCCACGCACCAGATGCCCGCATGGTCGTGCAGCGGCGTGCCCTGTCCAGGGCCCCAGGTCATCACCACGGCGGTGTAGCGGCCGTCGGGGTCGCGGTGGAGGAGGCGGCGCGCATAGGTGTCCGGGCGCGGCTGCTGAAAGACTGCCGGGAGGTGGAGGCCGTCGCACCGCAGGGTCTCCTGCAGCACGGTTTTGACCTGCCGGGCGATCGCCGCCGGCTCCTCGAGGCGGACAGCCGCGTCGAGCTTCCCCCGGAGGTCCTCGAACGACGGCACCTGCAGCGGCGTCATGCCTGCGTCTCCGCCGCGAGCGACCGCCACGCGGCCATGCCGCCGGTGACGTTGACGACCTGGTCGAGACCGGCGCGGGCGAGCACGCTCGCCGCCAGCGACGAGCGGTAGCCCCCTTCGCAGATGGTCGCCACCGTACGGTCGCGCGGGATCTCCGACGCTCGACGCGCGAGATCGCCGAGCGGAATGTGCACGGCGCCGCCGATGTGTCCCGCGTGCCACTCGCGCGGCGTCCGCACGTCCACGACGAGCGGCGCGTCGGCGCGTGCGAGGGCGACCTGCAGTTCCTGCACGGTCGTCGTCGCCACCGAGGCGGTCGGCAGCCCAGCGGCTCGCCAGGCCTCGAAGCCGCCGCGCACGTGCCCGTCGATCCGCGAGACGCCGACGCGCAGCAGCTGCCGCGCCGCCTCCGCCGCCTCACGATCCCCCGGCGCGAGCAGCACGACGTGGATGTCGGGCGGCAGCACGTACCCGGCCCAGTAGCCGACCTTCGCGCCGAACGCGAGATTCAGCGCCCCGAGCGGATGCGCTTCGGCGAACTGCGCCGCCGGGCGCAGGTCGATCAGGATGGCACCCGCCCGGACGGCGTTCGCCGCCGACGCGGGGGTAATCGGCACCGGCCCGCGGTAGCCGTTCACCATCCCCAGCAGCGGCGGCCCGTCCTGATTGAGCTTCTTCATCCGCGGGAAGTACGGCGGCGTGTCGGGCAGGTCCGCCAGCACCGCGGCGACGAACGCCTCCTTCGTGGCGTGCTGCAGTATCGGGTTGAAGCGCTTCTCCTGCCCGATCGTCGTGAACGGCTCGCTGCCGATCCCCGCGCCGCAGAGCGAGCCCGCGCCGTGGCCCGGGTGCACTTCGATGCGTCCATCGAGCTGGAGGAGCTTGTTGAAGAGCGAGTCGTACAGCTGATCCGCCAGGCGCCGCGTCTGCTCGTCGCCGAGGAGGTCGGGCCGGCCGACCGCGCCGACGAAGAGCGTGTCGCCGGTGAAGATCCGCGTCGGCTGGTCGACCTGGTTGGTGAGGATCGAGATGTGCTCCGGCGTATGTCCGGGCGTGTGCATGAACTCGATCGAGATGTCGCCGACGCGCATCCGCTCGCCGTGCGAGACCTCGTGGTGCGCGTACCGCAGGTTGGAGCCCGGGCCGCAGATCGTGCGCGCTCCGACGGCCATCAGCTCGCGCGAGCCGCAGGCGAAATCGGCATGCACGTGAGTCTCGAACGAGTACATGATCCGCAGCCCCTGCGCGCGTGCCGCTTCGACGTAGATGTCCACGTCGCGCCGCGGATCGATGACGATCGCCTCGCGTGTCCTGGCGCAGGCGATCAGAAACGACGCCTGCGCGAGTCCTTCATCGAAGAAGCGGTGAAACATCGGCTAGAATCCTCGGCGTCCCTCGCGCGCATCATACACCCATGTCCGCAGCCACCATCCCGCTCCTGCTGTCGATCATGGCGGCGGGCGGGCTCGCCGGCTGCCTCGGCGCGCTGCTCGGCATCGGCGGCGGCGTCTTCCTGGTCCCCTTTCTGAACGTCGTGCTCGGCCTCGACATCCGCTCGGCGGCCGGGATCAGCCTGATGACGGTCATCGCCACCTCCACGATCGTGTCGGGCGGCGCGGCGAACCGCCACGTCATCAACCTCCGGCTCGGGCTGCTGCTCCAGATCCCCGCCATCGCCGGAGGGCTGCTCGGCGCCGAAACGGTCGAGTGGCTGACGCCGCGCACGCTCTACGTGATCTTCGCGTGCGTGACGGGCATCGTCGCGCTGGTGATGCTGACGCGGCTGGATCGCCGCAACGTGATCCTCGACGACACGGTCTCGCCGGGAGCCCTCGGCGGGCGCTACTACGAGCAGGAGAGCGGGCGGGACGTCGTGTACCGGCTGCGCCGGCTGCCGGCGGCGCTGGGGATCGCGTTCTCGGGCGGCATCCTGTCCGGGCTGCTCGGGATCGGCGGCGGCATCCTTCAGGTGCCGGCGCTCAATGCCTGGTGCGGCGTACCGATGCGCGCCGCGGCGGCGATGACGGCGGCGATGATCGGCATCACCGCGCTCGGATCCGCCCCGATCTACTACGCGCGGGGCCGCATCGCCGCCCCGCTGGCGGCCGCTGCCGTGATCGGCGTGATCGCCGGATCCCGCGCGGGCCTGTGGATGAGCCCCCGGGCGAAGGCCCGCTGGCTGAAGCTGCTGATGGCCGCCGTGCTCGCGCTCGTGTCGTCGGCGTATTTCTACCGGAGCTTCACTGCGTGACGCTCGGTGCCGATCTCGACGTGCGCTTGCGCTGGGTCCCGGCGCTCTTCATCGCGCTCTTTTCGGCGGCGCTGGGGCTGGGGCTCGTCGCGCACGTGCTGCGGCCCGGCCCGCTCTCGGCCGGATTGCTGCAGGGGGGGCTCGTGCTGCTCATGGCGGCCCCAGCCGCGCGGCTGCTCGTCGCGGTGCTGGAGCGCATCCGCCGGCGCGACTGGACGTTCGTGCTGATGGCGCTCGTCGTCGCCGCGGAGCTCGCCGTGGTGATGTGGCGCGCGGCGACGAAGAATTGAGCCGGCTCACGTCTTTTCGCCGAACCCCTCCGGGCTCGACGGGATCCGCTGCCTGACCGTATCCGCCACCTCGCTCAGCCGCTCATTGGAGGCGCTGCGCATCTTCTCGAGCAGTGCGGTGATCCGCTCGGACTGACGAACGATGCCCGCGACGTCCCGCCGCAGCTCGGGATCCCGAGTGGAGCGCTCGATCAGCTCGCAGTGGCCGACGATGGCCTGGAGGGCACTGTTGATCTCGGCGGAGATCCCGAGCGTCAGGTCGGTGACGGATTGCAGCGTGCGGTGTCGCGTCATCGCGAGCTGCAGCTGCTGCGCGACGTAGGCCACGGCGAAGATCTCCGTCACGGGCATCAGGGTCTCGATGTGCCGGCGCGTGAACACCCCCTTGCGGCGCGCGACGACGTTCAGGGTGCCGACGGCACGCCCCTTCGTCACCAGCGGAAGCAGGAGCCCCGAGCCGAAGCCCGACGTGTGCAGCACGTTGACGTCGAGATAGTCGGGCGCCGCCTGCGCGGTGTCGTTGATGATCATCGGCTCGCGCGAACGGACGGCCGTGCCGATCGCCGTGCGGTCCGCCTTGAAGACGACCTCCGGACGCGGGCGCGTGCGCCGTTCTTCTTCCGTCACCCGCGCCGTATAGGTCTGGAACTCGTCGTTCTCGGTGAGCAGCGCGAGGCCGACCCGATCGCACGGCACGAGCTGCGCAATCCGCAGCGCCAGCGCCTGGAACGCGAGCGGCACGTCGACCGATCTCGCGAGGATCTCCAGCATGGCGTTGTGCATCTGGAGCTGCGCCACCTGTTCGCGCGTCGCCTGGTGCGCGTCCTCGGTGATGCTGAGCGCGGTCGCCAGGTTGCCGATGCGCCGTGTCGCGATCAACGCCAGGACGACGACGAGCAGCCACGCCGCCGCAAGGATCGCGGCGAGCAGCGGCGTGAGCGTGTACACGCCGGCCGCCCAGGCCACGACGTCGATCACCGCGAGAGCGGCGACCAGCACCCAGATGACCACCGTGACGGCGCGCCGGCGCGTGCTCATTCGGCGGGAAGTTTATACGCTTCCGGCACCGGGCGGAGCGGCCTGTCGAACCACAGGGGCCGCCGGAGCGCCCCGGGTCGCGGCGCGGGCGGACGGGTCCGGGCCATCCATTCCTTGTAGACCTCGTGGGCCTTTTCCGTGTCCACGACGATGTCGCCGTAGGCGTCGTCGGGTCCCGCCTTCTCGAGGCGGACCCGCTGGTGCCAGCAGTGCATGCCGCTGACCGGGTCGGGCTGCACCGGGAAGGTCAGGTTCTGGTGGACGCCCACCTCGCTCCACCAGATCCGGCCGCTGTCGGGGTCGTTGCTCTCGAACGGTCCCGCGCCGTGGACCTGCTTCATCACGTAGCGGCCGTCGGGCTCGCGGCGGATCCGCACGAGCGCCGAGGCGACGCGCGGCCCGCCGGTGTCCTCGTTCAATCGCCAGCGCCCGAGGTGGTGCGACATGCCCAGCACGCCGGGGCGGATCCCCTCTGTCACCCACGCCCGCGTGACGAAATACCCGATCCGGGTGGTGACCTTGACGAGATCGCCCGTGGCGATGCCCTGGGCGCGCGCGTCGTCGGTGGAGATCCACAGCGGATTGTTGTGGGAGATCTCGTACAGCCATTTCACCGGCGAGCGCGTGTGGATCAGCGTCGGCAGGCGGAAGTTCGGCAGGAGATCGAACTCTCCCTCTTCGCGCTTCAGGTCGCGCCAATGCACGTGCCCCGGCACGTATCGAGGCACGGCGTGCTCGGGCCACCCCCCACTGCACCATCGTCGGCGAATAGAACTCGAGGAGGCGTGAGGGCGTGTTGAAACCCGGCACGTCGACACCGTCGACGGTGACGCCGACCCGGGCGCCGTTCTTCAGGATGGCGTTCTCACGACCGTCGCGGGTGGTCCCTTCGAGCGCCGCGTCCTCGAGCGGGTTCTCGAAGGCGCGGCTGTAGGCCTTGTCGGAGACCTTGAAGACGCCGTACTTCCGCATGTACTCGAGGGGTGTGAGATTTTCCTTCGCCGCAGCCTCGGGAAGCCCCGGCACCGAGTTCTCGAACATCCAGCGGTAGTACTCCTCGACGGTGATCTGCTCGCCGGACCTGTACGGCGACTCGAAGAACCTGCGGATGCCGAGCTCACCCGAGGGATCGATCTTCCAGCTCAGGGCGATCCAGAACTCCGCCTCTTCCCAGACCTCGCCGGGGTTCGCCTGGTAGGTGGCCGTGATGTGCTCGCCGCGCTTCTCGCGGGCCACGCGCAGCACGGGTTGGCGGAAGCCGAGCCACTGCCCCGCATGGGTCTCCTGGCTCATGGTGTCGTGGCGCTCGGTGCCGAGTCCCATCGGCAGGATGTAGTCGGCGAACCACGCCGTCTCGCTCCAGGTCGGCGTCAGCGCCACGTGGAGGCCGATCTTCTCCTTGTCCTGCAGCACCTCCATCCACGAGAAGCCGTCGGGGTTCGTCCACAGCGGGTTGTAGACGCGAGTGAAGTAGACGTCGAGCCTTCCCCGCTGCTCCTTGAGGAAGTGCGGCAGCAGAAAGCTCATTTCGAAGAAGGCAAGCGGAAACTCCTTCGGAAACAGCAGCTCGTTCCAGTAATCCGGCGGGGGCGGCGGGTTCGGGTGCTTCGGCACGAACTTGTTCGTGACGTGCATGTTCACGCCGCCCACGGCGCCGAGCGAGCCGGTGAGGACGACGAGGAGGTAGAGGCAGCGGGTGATCTGCCAGCCCCAGAGATTGCCCGAAGCGGCCGCGCGCCAGTTGTGGGTCGCGAACCGCGTGCCGGCCCGGCCGATGGCGCGCGCGGCCTCGACGATCTGCGCCGCCCGCACGCCGGTTTCCGCCTCGGCGTATTCCGGCGTGAACTGGCCGTACAGCTCCTTCAGCGCCGTCACGAAGCCGTCGAACGTCTGCGGCAGGTCGGGACGCTCGGCCTCGAGGTACTGTCTCCAGTTCACCCACTTCCGCACGAACTCGCGGTTGAAGAGGTCCTCTTCGATGAGGATCCGCGCGATGGCAAGCAGCAGCGCCCCTTCGGTGCCCGAGTACGCCGGCAGCCACAGGTCCGCTTTCGCCGACGAATTCGAGAGGCGGGGATCGATGCAGATCAGCGTCCCCCCCTTCGCCTTCGACTCGATGATCCGCTGCGCGTGTGGGTTGAAGTAGTGGCCGGTCTCGAGATGCGATGACAGCAGCAGGATCGTCTGCGCGTTGGCGTAGTCGGGCGACGGCCGGTCGGCGCCGCACCACAGGAAGTGCCCGAGCCGCGCCGACGACGAGCAGACGTTGGTGTGGCTGTTGTGGCCGTCGACGCCCCACGCCTGCAGCACGCGGTTCGCGTAGCCGTCCTCGCCGGGGCGGCCGACGTGGTACATCAGCTCGTGGCGGCGGTTCTCGAGAATGGCCTTGCGGATCCGGCCGCCGATGTCCTCGAGCGCCTCGTCCCACGAGACCTGCTGCCAGCGCCCTTCGCCCCGCTCGCCGGCGCGCCGCATCGGATACAGGATGCGGTCGGGATCTTCGAGCTGGTTGGGCGTGACGACCCCCTTCGCGCACGTCCGTCCCCGCGAGCCGGGGTGCACGGGGTTCCCCTCGATCTTCCGGACGTCGAGCGTGTCCTTGTCGACGTAGGCCAGGATCCCGCAGGCCGACTCGCAGTTGAAGCAGATGCTGGGGATGATCCAATAGCGCCGGCGATCTTTTTTCGGCCAGCTCGTCGACTCGTAGTCGACATAGTCATCCCACTGGGACGGGTCGGGATGGGAGCGGAACTCGGTCATGGGGTCAGCCACCCGATCTTACGCCATCGCCCCTCCCAGGACGCGGCTGCGTGTTGAACCGTGTCGATCCGTGTTAATCCGTGTCAATCCGTGGCCGTCCGCGGCGAGCCGTGTGGATCCGTGTGGATCCGTGTTGATCCGTGGCAGGCAGGCGGCCTTCGGGTCAGGACAGCGGCACCGACTGGCCCGCCTCGACCCAGATGTACTCCCACGCGGCGCCGCCCGCGAGCGCGAGGAGCGCCGCGAGGGACGTGATCGCGGGGCCCGCGGCCGGGCCCGCCCCGAGGAGCATCGCCACCGGGACCACGCCGCCCGCGACGATCGCCACTCCCCAGAAGAGCCGCGAATAGGCGCCCCTCAGGATGGTCTGCGTCGCGAGCTCGTGGTGCTTCGTCGGGCTCGGCGAGAGCACGTGCTCGAAGAGCAGGAAGACGATGTGCCCCACGAGCGCCGCGGCGAGAATCCAGCCCAGGAAGGGGACGGCGTTCGCCGCGCGCTCACCGAAGATCGCGGCCGCCACGAGCAGCGAGGCCGAACCGGCGGCCAGCGACTGCGCCACCAGGTCGATCGCCGCCGACGGCCCCTGCCACAGATCGCGTCCGAGCCCCTGCGCAAAGAGGAATCCGGTGTACGACGTCGCCAGGATGCCGACGATGACGGCAGGCACGACCAGGGCGTCCAGCATGCGTTCGATGCCGAACCAGCCGGCGGCGAGCCAGGTCGCGCTGACGAGCCCATGCGCGGTCAGGAAGTACGCCCCCCACACCATCCACGATCGCCAGTTCGAGCGGGTGAGGATGTAGTAGAAGCGCTCCGGCCGCTCGAGGTCCACGATCAGCACGATTGCGGTCAGCGTCACGAACACGATCGACAGCGCGGGCGCCGCGATCGTCACGAGCGGACCGTCGATGCCGAAGAACCAGAGCAGCGCCGCCACCAGCATCGCCCCCGTCGAGATCGCCTTGAACACCAGGTAGAGCACCATGTCGATGCCCCAGGGCTTGATGTGCGGCGTGTCGTAATCGACGCGCGCGTCCCCTGGCGCTGCGGGATCCGGCATCGGCGCCCCGACGGGCCGCAGGTGCACCTCCCCCTCCTTGTAATAAAGAGGACGCACCGAGGCCTCGGGACGGATCACGCTCTCCTCGGCCCCCAGGTAGAAGATCTTCGGCCCCGTGCCCTTCTCGGGCTTCCGCACTGCGTAGGCCTCGCGCTGCACGATCTGCGCGACGGCGCTCGTCGGGTCGTCGAGATCGCCGAAGATCCGGCACTCCGTCGGGCAGACGCTGACGCACGCCGGCAGCAGCTTGTTCTCGACGCGGTTCGCGCAGAAGTTGCACTTCTCGGCGGTGTGCGTGTTCGGATCGATGAAGAGCTGGTCGTACGGACACGCTTCCATGCAGGCGCGGCAGCCGATGCACGAGGCGCCGTTCAGGTCGACGATGCCGTCGCGGCGCTTGAACAGCGCCCGCGTCGGGCAGATGCGGACGCACGGCGCGTCCACGCACTGGTTGCAGAGGACGGGGAAGAAGAAGCGCCGGGTGTCGGGGAACGTCCCCTTTTCGACCGTCTTGACCCAGCAGCGGTTGACGCCGATCGGAATCTGGTGCTCGGCCTTGCAGGCGATCGTGCAGGCGTGGCAGCCGATGCACTTGCGTAAATCAATGGCAAAACCGTAGTTCGGCACGGGTCGAGTGACTATACCGTACGGGTAAATTCCTCCAGCGACGCCCGCTTCAGGTCCCCGTCGACGAGCGGAAACGTATCCAGCACGTGCTCGAATTCATCGCGGCGCAACCCATACAGACGCGCCCCCACCGCCTGCAGCTTCGCCGCGGCGGCGACATCCCCGGGGGCAGACGACAGCCGCCGCGCCAGGGCGGCGAGGCTCCGGTACTCGGGCGACGACCGCAGTGGCTTCGGCAGCGGCAGCCGCTCCACGATCGCGACCGTCACGTGTGTCGTCACCCGCAGGCGCACGAGGTAATTGGCCACGAAGCTGTTCATGAGGCCCGCGATGACATGCTGCGCGTCCTCGTCGAGCGGCGTCTTGAGGCAGAACAGCGTGTGGGTGGTGACGACGTGAGGCGGCAGGACGGCTGCGATCAGCGTCAGGCGATTGGTGGCGGACGCGACATCGCGGTAGGCGACCCGCGCGCGCGCGAAAGGGGCCGATGGAAGCAGACGGAGCGCGACCCGTTCGTCGATGAAGCAGCGGCTGGCGGCGAGGTCGACCGAGAACGGCTGGACCTGCTTGCCTTCGACGATCCGGAGTCCCCCGGGCCCGTTCGTGAAGTGCCGCTTGTCGTCGGTCGCGTTCAGCTCGCGGCCGAACTTCAGCCCCCAGCCTTCGCTGCTCCCGGCCGGTGGAGCGTGGAGCACGACGCGTCCCACGAGGGTGGCATCCCGGTGCGAGCGAATCTCCGGAATGGCGAGTTGACCGCCGCTGAGCCGCTCGACGAGCGCGCGCGTGATGCCGACGGCCTCCGGGTCCTCGCCCACGCTCGGCAGGCGGTCGAAGTCGGCGGGGGAGCGGATGCCGCTCCGGAGCGGCACGAGCGTTGTTCCGCGTTCGGCGCCGCTGGTCAGCGTCACGAGCACGAACTTGAGCCCGCGGTGGATCGGGAACAGCCCCCCGCGGTTCTCGGCGAGCACGATGCTGTCGATCGACGTCTGTTCGAGCAGGTGCCTTCGCAGGTCGGCTGACCCGTGATCCGAAGCGAAGCCTGACGGCAGCACGAGGCCCAGTCGTCCTCCGCGCCGGAGCAGCGTCAGCGACCGCTCGACGAACATCTGGTACAGGTTGGCGTGGCCGGCGCCCTGCAACCGGTACAGGCCGCTGCCGCGCGTGAACCGCGTCAGGTGCGACCCGCGGCGCGACACTTCCGCGCGGTCGTCGTCGCCGCGCAGCATTTCCCATGGCGGGTTGCCGATGATCGCATCGAAGCCGGCGTCTGGCAGCAGTGCCCCGGTGCCGTCGTAGAACACCTCGGGAAACTCCAGCTCCCAGTGAAAAAAGCGTTCGGCGGACGAGATGCGCTGCACCGTCTCGAGGAGCGGCGCGACCGCACCGCTCGTGAGGCCGCCCGGCCGTTCCAGTGCGCCGTCGATGAGAGCCTCGAAGGCGGCGCGCCCGAGCCGCCGGTCTGGCGGCTGAAACCAGCCGGCGCACCAGAGGTCCGCGATCTGCCTCCACCTGGCCAGCGGTGCGCCGGGGGCATGCAGCCTCGCGAACAGCGCCTCTTTCGCGCGGACGTCCTCCAGCGTCTCCTCGGCGGCGGTGCCGAGCGTCAGCCCGGCGAGCACTCCCTCGGTCATCGCGCCGTCGAGGCCGGCCGCCTCGAGCAGCGGCAACGGGCCGCTGCGGGCGCGGGCCCGGCCGGACGCCTGCCCCCGCACGTCCCGCATGCGTGCGCCGACGAGGCTGTTGCCGGCGCGGAGGTGATGGTCGAAAAACGAGAGCGGGCGGCCCTGGGCGAGCGTCGCCAGCCACAGCGAGAGCCGCGCGAGCTGCACAGCCATCGGGTTCAGGTCCACGCCGAAAAGCGTCCGCTGGGCGACGATCCGCCTGAAGCCGGCGCGGTCGGCGTCCGACAGATCACCCGCGCCGATCGATCCCTCCCGCAGGAGTGACGCTTCGTACGCATCGGCGAGGTACCGGCAGGCCGCCACCAGAAAGGCGCCACTCCCCATCGCGGGATCGAGAATGCGGAGCGCGAGGATCTGTTCCGGTGATGCGTCTTTCACCAGCGGCGCCAGCGTGCGGCGCACGAGATACTCCGTCAGCGCCCGCGGCGTGTAGAACGTCCCTGTCGCTTTCCGGCGTCCGGTGGCGACGAGGGTCGGGACGCCCTGCGGCGCACAGGTGAAATCGAAGTCGAGCACGCGCTCGTACACCCCCCCGAGATGCTCGACGCCCAGATCGCCGTACGCGATCCGCTGCCGCCCGCGGCTGGTGGTTCGCGTCGTCAGCGCGAGCAGGGCGCTGCGGACGGCGGCGGCGTCGAGCGGCACCGTATCGGCGAGCGGTGCGTGCCGGGGAGAGAAGAGGCGCCCGTTGAACGCGGGGACACGGAGCGACCCGGCCCGGCATCCGCGGTGCGCGAGCCGCGTGATCGCCTGGAGCGCTTCCCAGACGCCGCGCGGCCGCGGCAGCGTCTCGATCCGTTCGCGCAGCGACTCCACGGTGTAGCTGTCGCGGAAGACAGGGTGCCACGACGGGACGAGCCCTCTCGCTTCCGCGAACAGCAGGAACAGGACGCGGTAGATGACGACGAGCGACTCGTCGAGGAGTGTCGAGGCCGCGTCGCCGCGGCGGCGGTGGCCGGCGGCGCGCGTGAACGCGGCGGTGAGATGGGTGAGTGCCTCGTGGACCCCGGACTCGAGCGACTCGCGAACACGGCTCCTGTGGCGTTCAGACAGGCAAACCGCCGCTTCCAGCGCCGAGGCCGGCTCCGGTGCGGCAAGCAGGTTCCACGCGACGGCGAAGGTCTCGTGCCGCGCGGCGGCATCGGCGAGCGACAGCTCGACGCACCGGCGGGAGTGGGTGCGACGCGAGTCGTAGATCGTGAGGGCCGGCCCTGTGAAGCAGCAGCACCAGCGCACGTCGCTGCCGATGCCGAGCCGCACGCTCGCGCTCCAGGCGCTCGACGAGGACATGCCCCAGGGCGTCGCGAGGAGCGCCGCCACCGGATGTCCCTGCCGCGTCAGGAGCGCGCGGACAGATCGCGCATCGGCTCCCTGCGGCACGGCCTCGAGGCCGAGAAGCGTACAGAGCGGCACCGCGACGCGATCGTAGACGAGCCGCGCGGGCCACGCCGGACCCGCGTCGCGCGCGATGCCCTCGTAGTGGCGCGCGAACTGGCGGTGGGCCTGGTGCGCGGCCGGATCGGCCGGCAGACAGGCGAAGCGCTCCGCCTCGAGCGCATCGTGCGAGAGGAGCGACCCGCGGATGCCGGCAATCGTCATCAGAGCCGCCCGCCCAGGCGGATGGCGGCGATCCGCAGCCGCGCACGGGGCTTCATCCGCTCGAGCGCCGTGATCCGCTCGTCCGCGTCCTCCGCAAGCGCGACGGCGGTGCGCCGGCGTTCTTCCGCGGCCGCCACCGCGCGTCGCTCGAAGAGCCCCGCCTGGACGAGCCGCCGTGCGGCAGAGGGAAGCTCGCGCAGGATCATCCGCTCGCGTGCCGCCAGGATCGCGAACAGCGCCTGTGCGCGCGACACCGCCCGCTCGCAGGCTGCCTCCGCGTCCCGCGCCGCGGTCGCGATCGCGGCCGCGTGCCGATCCGCCACCTCACGGGCGAGGCGCCGCGCAGTGCCGCACCCGAACGTCGTCATGCCGGAGACCACGTCGGCATACACCGGCACGAGCTGTTCGTGCACGGTGCGGCCGTCGGGCAGCTCGACACTCAGTCGCACGACGATCGTCAGGGCCGTGCGCGGCGGCGCCGCCAGGGTAACGAACGTGGGGCTGGATGAAGGAGATGCGTGCGAGCCTGCCTCGACGCGCAGCCGCCGATGGAGCCGCAGACGGTCCGCTTCGATTGCAGCGTCGCGGTGAAGCGACAGGACTTCGAGGGCTGTCGATGGAGTGGCGGGGGCCGGCGCGTCGCCCTCCAGCACGAGCGCGGCCACCGAGGATTCCGTCAGCGACAGCAGGGGAGTGCCGTGTGTGGCTGACCCGGCGGTGCGAATGCGCCGGACGAGCGGCGCGAGCACGAGCCGCTCGCAGGTGTGCCGTGCCACGAGCAGCAGTTCGTGCACGGTGAGACGCTGCCCGAGACGATCCACCCGGCCGGTGCGCTGCTCGAGGCGCATCGGCATCCAGGGCAGCTCGAAATGAACGACCGTGCGGCACCGCGCCTGGAGATTCAGCCCTTCCGACGCCGCGTCGGTTGCGAGCAGGAGCCGCGCCGACGACGTGAATGCGGCGACGGCGGCGTCGCGTTCCGCCGGCGTCATGCCGCCGTGCAGAAGGACGGCGTCCCTGACGTCCAGCGCCTGCGACAGCCATCGGAGCGTGTCGCGGTATTCGGTGAAGACGATCACCGGCTCGCGCACCCGTCGGAGGAGGCGCCGCAGAAACCGTGCCTTCGACTCGTCGCCCGCCGCGTGCTCGGCCGCGAGCGCGATCTGCTCGAGCAGCGTCCGCTCGCGATCGCTGTCGGCAAGCCCCGCTGCCGCCAGCAGGTCGTCGTCGGGCGCGTCGGCAAGTGGATCCTCGTCGAGCAGCGGCAGGCGCAACTGATGCTCCGTGGCCGGGCTTCCGCCCGCGAGCAGCGCCAGCCGGCGGCGGACGGAGAGCGCAAGGGACCGGGCACTCGACAGCGCACGCTTTCGCAGCAGCACGGCCGCGAGCCGGCTCCTGCTGTCGCTTCGCGCCGTAGCCTCTGTCCACACGGCGGACGTGTACTCCTCGAGCAGCCGGTGCATCCGTCGTTCGGCCGCTGACAGCCGCACCGCCATCGTCACTGTTCGCCGGCGGGCGGGGCACCCGGCGTCGGCGCGTGTCCGGCGGAACACCGCGGGCCGATCGGCGGAATCGAGGCAGCCGATCGCGGCGAGCGCCTCGAGGTGAGCCGGTTCTCCCTCCGGCGGCGTGGCGGTGAGCAGGATGACGCGCCGGGACCGGCTCGCCAGCGCGTGCGCCGCCGCCAGCCTCGCCGTGCCCGGCCCGGCGCCGTGCGCCTCGTCGAGCACCATGACGTCCCACGTGACGTCTTCGAGCGCGCGCAGCACTTCCGGCCGCTTCACGAGATCGGACGAGGCGACGTAGATGCCCGGCAGCGACCACGGGTTCACGTCGGGGGGGAGGCTGCGGCTTGCCTCGTGCAGCCAGCCGGCGTCGGCGAGCGTGCTCTCGAGCGAAAACCGCACCGACAGCTCGCGTCGCCACTGCTGCCGGAGACCCGCGGGCGTGACGACGACCGCGCGGAAGCTCTCGTGGAGGGCCGCCAGCTCGCTCAGGATGAGCGCCGTCTGAATCGTCTTCCCGAGCCCGACTTCGTCGGCGATCAGGATCCGGAGCCGCCCGTACCGCAGCGTCGCGAGCGCGGGCTCGAGCTGGAACGGCATCAGCTCCACCCTGGCTGCGGCGGCGGTCCGGAGGCCGCCAAACGGATGGACGTCGAGCACCAGGCGCCGCACGTCGTGCAGCCACCGGCGCGGCCGTCGCACCGCGATCGCGCCGCCCGGGTCCAGCGGCCGTACACGGTCGAACGGCAGCAGATACGTGCGCGCGCGTCCGCGGTTCAGTTCGCCGCATCCCGCGAGCCGGAGCGCCTCACAGTCGGCATGCGCCGTACGCGCGACGACCACCCAGCGTTCGCCGCGCAGTTCGACGCGGGCGCCGGCCGGCAGCAGGACGTTCGGCGCACGGGACATGCGCTCTCCGGTCGCAACGGGAGTGCCTGGTGGGCGGCGCGGCGGGGCACTCGCGCGCAAGCCGCAGCGTGGAGAGACGTTAGCGCCCGCGATCGGAGACAGCCGGCGCCGCGGGCGGCTGGAAGGGACGAAGAATCTGCGCCCCTGCGCCGCGGCAGGTACGCAGAAATGGCTGCGGCCTTATCGCGTCGTGCGGAGCTCTCCGAGCGTCCGCCGCGACACGATGATCGGCCCTGGCAGGCCGCTGCGCCGCTCCTCGGGCGCCGCGAGGACGCGCACCCGGCGGATGCGGCAGTGCCGCGGATACTCCAAGGCGGCCACGGGCAACGGCAGGTTCAGCCCCTGCACGAGCGCCAGTGATTCATCGAGCGGGTCGCCCGCTTCCTGCGCCGACTCGCGCTGCCGCGCCGTCCGGCGGGCGAAGTGCTCGACCGGCATCAGACGAAGGATGCTGCCGGGCGACCCTCCTTCGACGAACGCCCGGAACTCCGAGAAGGGGTCGTCTGGGCGATTGCGTGGGCGTGCTTCGGCGGTCTCCTGCTCGCCAAGGCGCCGCTCGCGCTCGGCGGCCTCCTGCGCCGCGCGCCGGCGCCGTTCCTCGTCGGCGCGCTGCCGTTCGGCAGCGCGAGCGAGTTCCGCCGCCGCTTGCGCCTCGCGCCGGAGGCGCTCGCGTTCGGCGGCGTCGCGCGCGTCGCGCTCCCGCTGCTCTTCGAGCAGTCGCAGACGTTCCTCTTCGCGGGCGCGTTCGGCTTCTGCCCGGGCTTCGCGCAGCAGCCGTTCCCGCTCGGCGGTCTCCTCGGCTTCGCGGCGCCGCTGTTCCTCCTGGAGCCGTTCGAGTTCGGCCTGCCGGGCACGGTCGGCCGCGGCGCGTGCCTCCTGGAGCAGGCGTTCGCGTTCGGCCGCCTCGGCGGCCTCGCGGCGGCGCCGTTCTTCTTCGAAGCGCTGCCGCTCCGCTTCGCGCGCCCGTTCGGCGGCGGCCTGTGCCTCCTTCATCAGCCGCTCGCGTTCGGCCGCCTCCTGCGCCTCGCGCCGCCGGCGCTCCTCCTCGAGGCGCCGGCGTTCCGCTTCGTGAGCGCGCTCGGCGGCCGCTTCGGCTTCCCGCATCAGGCGTTCGCGTTCCGCGGCACGCTCCGCCTCGCGGCGGCGCTGTTCCTGCTCCGCGCGGATCCGTTCCTCTTCACGCGCCCGTTCCGCGGCGGCGGCCGCTTCTCGCGCAGCCTGCTCGCGCGCGGCCGCCTCCTCGATGTCCCGTCGCCGCTGCGCCTCCTCCTGCCGCCGGGCCTCTGCCTCGGCGGCGCGGCGTTGTGCGTCCTCGGTCTCGCGCAGCAGACGGGCGCGCTCGGCGTCCTCGGCGGCCTGGAGCGCTGCGAGCCGGGCTTCTTCGGCCTCCCGCTGCCGTCGTTCCCGTTCGGCGCGTTCGGCCTCCGCGCCGTCTGCGTCCGCAGCCGCCGTGGCTTCCACGCGCGCCTCCGCCGCCGCGTCGTACTGCCGGGCCGCCCGCGCGGCGTCCGCTTCACGCCGGCTTTCCGCGGCGCGCGCGAGGTACTCCCGCAACTCGCTCGCGAACATCGCCGGCTCGCAGCCGGCGATCGGCTCCGGCGCTTTCTTCCGTCGCAGCCGGCCGAGCAGGCTCCCCTCGGGACGCTCGTCGGGAACGGGATCCGCGAGCATCGGGATCGTGTGCGTCTGCACGTGGTCGACACCATCACGTGCGCGCAGGTGCGCGATCAGCTCCTCCTCGTCGCGGGGCGACAGCAGCGCGGTCAGCAGGATGACGTCCGGCACGCGGGTGGAGATCGAGGCGATCGCGCCGTCGCGCGAGTCGACCACCTGGAGCTCGGCCCGCATGTCGGGCGTCACGAGGCGCCGCAGGATGGCGGCCTGTCGCCGGTCCGGTTCGAGCGCGAGTATCACCTGCACGTTGTCCTACCGCCTCCGCCTACGTTCTCACCATGAAGACGAACAGCACCGCGCCCACCGTCGCGAAGATCAGCAGCGGCGCGTTTTCGATGCTCTGATACCGGATCGCCGAGCCGAACGCGTCCACGACGTTCATCGTGCGGTCGGACCACGACGCCGGCGCGGCCGCGCCATGCGCGAGCTCCGACAGCCGCTCGCGCACGTGCGGATCGACGGCCGCGATGCCGCCGACGACCAGCGCGAAGATCGCCGCCGAGAGAAGCGTGTGTCGAAATCCTCGTGTCATGTTGCTCTCCCGCGCACCGGGTGCCGGACGCGGCGTACCGGTCCGGCGATCCTGAGGGTGCCACTGGTCGCAGGGCGCTGAGCGCGCTGCAATCGCAAGGGGCGTACCCGCCGCGGTGCCGCACGCGATCGCGCGCGAACGGGCCATTCATCAAGGGATGCGCGCGGCGCCCGTTGCCCGCCGCGCCGCCGGCGCCGGACGCGCGCACCGAAAATCGCGGCAGCGCTTACGAATCTGGGGGCTCACCGCGTCGCGGCGCAGGCGTGCGGTGCCGCCGTTCGCCAGGTGCACGGCACCGCGAAATCACAACCGGCAGAAGGAGTTGCAGCGTGTCCGCGCCGCGGCCGCCGCGGCCGTGGCACATGCGTTGCGATATGCCGGCGCGTGCCGCGAACGCCGGCACGAACACTCAAACGATCTGCGGCGAGGCCGCAGCACTTGCACCGCGTTGCGGTGCGCAACCAACCAACGTGGAGGATGCCATGTCTCAGCTCGTCGCCATCGTGAAGTCGTTCGCGCGCAATGAAGAAGGCCAGGACCTGCTCGAGTACGCCCTGCTCGTCGCGCTGATCGCGCTCGTCGCGATCGCCGCCGTGACGATGGCGGGCGAGACCGTCAGCGCCATCTTCACCGAGATCGCCGGCGCCATCTCGGCGTAGCGCGAGTACCAGGTGCCGGGGACGGCCACACCCGGCGGCCGGACGCGGGGTGCAGGGTGCGCGAAAGCGCAGTGCACCCCGCGAACCGGCGCTTCAACGATCCACTTCAGCGCCGAGGATGCCATGCGGACTGCTCTCTCGACCCTTCGAACGTTCGGCGGCCACGAGGACGGACAGGATCTGCTCGAGTACGCCCTCCTCGTCGCGCTGATCGCCGTGGTGGCGATCGGCGCCGTCACGCTCCTCGGCAACACGATCGTCGACGTGTTCTGGTCGGCCATTGCCGCTGCCAGCGTCTAGCGCGTCGTTCGCGATCCTGGCGGCCGGACTCGCCGTGGCGGTCGTCGTCGACCTTCGCTCGCGGCGGATCCCGAACGTCCTGACCGGCGGCCTCGCGGCAGCCGGGCTCGGTCTCGCGGCGCTCGGCGCCGCGCCGGTGACACCGGCGCTCGCCGCCGCCGGTCTCGTTGTCGGTCTGCTGGTGATGCTGCCGGGCCACCTGCTCGGCGCCACCGGCGGCGGAGACGTCAAGTTGATGGGAGCGGTCGGCACGCTCCTCGGTCCGGGTCCCGTGATCTGGGCCTTCCTGTTCACGTCGCTCGCGGGCGGCGTGCTGGCGCTGGCGATCGCCGCGCGGCGACAGCGCGTGAGTGACACGCTCGCCGGCACCCGCCGGCTCGTCGCGGCTCCCGCGCGGGCGCCGCAGGAAGTTCGGAGCAGGACCGCGGCGAGCCGCTTCGCCTATGGTCCCGCGATCGCGATCGGCAGCCTGGCGGCGGCCTGGATCGCATGAGGGCAGTCATGAAGAGACTCAGGAACCAGACAGGCGCGGCGCTGCTCGAGACGGCGATCACCATCCCGCTCGTGCTGCTCGTCACCGTGTCGATCTTCGAGTTCGGCCGCGCGTACCAGACGTGGCAGATCCTGACGAACGCCGCCCGCGAGGGAGCGCGCGTCGCGATTCTCGCCGATGCGACCGACGAGCGCATCCGCAACACGGTGACGGCGTACCTCACCAACGGGAAGCTCGCAAAGCCGAACAGCGCCACCATCACGATCAACCGGGCGAAGCCGTTCGGCACCACCAACACCGCGTCCGAAGTGACGGTCGCGTACCCATTCAATTTCCGCGTTCTGAACCCGGTAATCCGGCTCGTCCAGGCGGGATCGAAGACGGGCCAGGGCACCACCACCATCACGTCGGTGGCCCTGATGCGGAACGAGAGCTGATCGGAGTCCACCATGCGCAACCGAATCTTCGCCGTGCTCGTCCTCGCCATCCTCGCCGGCGGCACGCTGGCCTACGGCACCTACAGCTTCATGCAGGGGGGATCCGTGCGGGCCGTCGAGGCGGCCACGCAGCCGGTCGTCGTCGCCGCCGCCAACCTGCAGCTCGGTACTGCCCTCAAGAAAGAGGACCTGCAGGTGATCGCGTTTCCAGAGGGAGCGGCGCCCGAGGGCAGCTACTCGCAGATCGCCGAGATCGTCGGGCGCGGGTTGATCGTATCGGTCGTCAGGAACGAGCCGATCCTGGCGGCGAAGCTGGCCGCCACCGAAGCGGGCTCGGGCCTGCCGCCGGTCATCCCCGAGGGGATGCGGGCCGTGTCGGTGCGCGTGAACGAGGTGGTCGGCGTCGCCGGCTACGTCCTTCCAGGCAACCGCGTCGACGTCGTCGCCACCGCGAGCCCCACCGACTCCCGCTCCGACACGACGTCGAAGGTCGTGCTGTCGAACGTGCAGGTCCTGACGTCGGGTACCCGCATGGAGCAGGGACAGGACCAGAACAAGCCGCAGCAGGTCACCGTCGTGACGCTGCTCGTGACGCCGGAACAGGCCGAGCGCCTCGCGCTGGCGAGCACGGAAGGGAAGATCCAGCTCGCGCTGCGCAATCCGCTGGACCAGGGGGCGCCTGACACGCCGGGCATCAAGCCCGCCGCGCTGCTCGGCGGCAGGACGCTCGTCGCCCCGGTGACGCCGGCCCCCGCGCCCCGCCGCGCGGCCCGTCCCGCCGTGCCGCCGCCTGCGGCCGCAGAGGCGCCCGCGCCGCCGCCGTCCGTGGAAATGATCCGCGGCGACAAGCGGTCGGTCGAAATCATCAAGTAGGGAGCCACCAATGACCCGCAGACTCGCATCGGCCCTGGCCGGTTTCATCATCGTGATCCTCGTCGCCGGCCCCCAGGCGGCTCGCATGGACCCGGCCGACGAGCAGGCCCCCGCCTTCGGGAGCACCGCCGCGATCAATCCGGCCGCCGCCGCGGCGCCGCTGACCGTGCAGCTCCTGGTCGGGCGCTCCACCATCGTCGACATCGGCGCGACCATTTCACGCGTCTCGCTCACCGTGCCCGACGTTGCCGACGCGATGGTCACCGCTCCGACGCAGCTGCTGGTTCACGGCAAGCAGCCCGGCACGATCTCGATGTTCGTGTGGGACCGCACGGGTGGCATCAAGACGTTCGAGGTGGTGGTGCGCCGCGACCTCAGCGCCCTTGCCGAGCAGGTCCGCAACCTCTTCCCCGGCGAGCAGATCACGGTCGCCGGCAACGGCAAGGACGTCGTGCTGTCGGGCACCGTGTCGAGCAAGTACGTCATCGACAAGGCGGCCGAAGTCGCCGGCGGCTACGTCGAGAAGAAGGATGACGTCGTCAACCTGCTGAAGCAGGCCGAAGGGGTGGCCTCGAACCAGGTGCTCCTCAGGGTCCGCTTCGCGGAGGTGAGCCGCAACGCCCTCCAGGAGCTCGGCGCCTCGTTCTTCACCGACGACCGCAACAGCCGCTGGACCGCGCGGACGACGACGCAGCAGTTCGCGGCGCCGTATTTCGACCAGAACCATCCGAGCGCCTGGCTCGGCGAGAACGGCATCTTCAGCGACTTCCTCAACCTTTTCCTGTTCGACCGGAAGAACAGCATCGGTGCGGCCATCAAGGCGCTCCAGGCACGCGGCGTGTTCCAGAGCCTCGCGGAGCCGAACCTGATCGCGCTGAACGGCAAGGAGGCGAGCTTCCTCGCCGGCGGCGAGTTCCCGTATCCCGTGCCGCAGGGGCAGTTCGGCACCTTCACGATCCATTTCAAGGAATACGGCGTGCGGCTGAACTTCACGCCCACGGTGCTCGGCGGCGATCTCATCAATCTGAAGATCCGCCCCGAGGTGAGCTCGCTGGACTTCAACAACGCGATCGTCCTCGAGGGGTTCCGCATCCCCGCGCTCACGGCACGCCGCGCCGAGACCGAGGTGGAGCTGCAGGACGGCCAGACGTTCGCGATCGCCGGACTGCTGAACAACACCGCGCTGTCGTCGATGCGCAAGGTGCCGGGCATCGGAGACATCCCGGTGCTCGGCCACCTGTTCCGCAGCCGCGCCTATCAGAAAGACCAGACCGAGCTCGTCGTGATGGTGACGCCGCAGATCGTCCGGCGCGGCTCCACCGGCGCGTCCGAGGGGCTGCCGTCGCTCGTCGAGCCGTACATGCCTGCGAACGACAAGCCGATTCCGTCCCCCGCCCCCTACGTGGGATCGCCGGTATATCCGCCCAGGGCTGGCGGTTCGCCGGTCCCCGCGCCCGCGCCGGAAAGCTCGCCGACGCTCCCCGCGCCGGCGGCTCCGCCGGCTCAGGCTGCGCCGACCGCCGCCGCTCCGCAGCCGCGGACGCTGGTGCCGGACCCGGTGCCGTCCACACCGATCCACGCGGCGGCGCCGCTGCCCGTTGCGGCGCCAGCGCCGCCTGTCGACCGCAAAGCGCTCGAAGCGGAGAAGAAGGCGGCTGAAGCCGCCGAGAAGAAGCGTGCCGCCGAAGAGAAGAAGCAGGCGGACCAGGCGAGGGCGGCCGCGAAGAAAGAGGAAGAGGCGCGCAGGAAGGCCCAGAAGGCGGAACAGGCGCGCGCGAAGAAGCAGGCGGAGGCGGACCGCGCCGCCGCGGAGCGGGCGGGGCGCGAGGCGCGGCTGAAGGCCGAGGAGGAACAGAAGCGGCAGAAGGCGCTCGCCGAAGCCGAGGCCCGTCTGAAGGAAGCGCAGAGCGCCTACCAGGCCGAACTTGCGAAGACCAAGGGAGGAGGGCGGCCATGATGCGGCTGCGAAGGCTCCGGCGCGACGAATCGGGGATGAGCTACGTGTTCATCGGCATGGGCATGCTCGCCTTTCTCGGCGCCAGCATGCTCGCCATCGACGTCGGCATGCTGATGACTTCGCGCGCGCAGGCCCAGAATGCCGCCGACGCCGGTGCGCTCGCCGGCGCGACGGCTCTCGTTTTCAACGACTACGACGACCGGTCTCCCTCGGGCCCCGCTGTGACGAGCGCCATTGCCGCGGCGACGGCGAACAAGGTCATGGGCATCGACGTGTCGGTGAACGTCGAAGACGTCGAGTTTCCGCTCGACCCCAGCGGTGAAGCCAATCGTGTCCGCGTGACCGTCCATCGGACGACCGGCCGCGGCAATCCCGTCTCGACGCTCATCGCGCGGATCTTCGGGATGGAGACCGCCGACGTCACGGCAACCGCTACGGCCGAGGCATCGCGCGCGAACGCGATGACCTGTGTGAAGCCGTTCACCATCCCCGACAAGTGGATCGAGAAGCAGACGCCGCCGTGGGACGCCGACGACACCTACGACGCATTCGACAACAAGGGACGGCCGCTCGCGAATCCCGACATCTACATCCCCGCGAACCAGCCGGGCTACACCGGGTACAACCAGGAGACGCACCGCGGCGAGCGCCTGGTGATCCGCGCGGCCACCGGCAACAACATCACCGTCAGCTTCTATTTCTCGCTCTCGATCGGCGGCATGGCCGGCACCGGCGGCGAGCAGTACCGCTGGAACATCGCGAACTGCAACACGTCGATCATGCGCTGGGGCGATCCGCTCATCCAGGAGCCGGGCGCGATGGAGGGGCCGACGATCCAGGGCGCACGCGACCTGATCGCGAAGGACCCCGGCGCGTACTGGGACAACACCAGCCGCTCCGTGAAGGGCAGCGCCTTCGGTCACAGCCCGCGCGTCTTCCCGATCCCGCTCTACGACCCGATCGTGTACGACAGCGGCAAGCGCAACGGCCGCACGGCCGACCTCAAGGTCGCCAACTGGATCGGCTTCTTCCTCGAGACCGTCGAGGGCAATGGCATCTGGGGGCGGATCATTCCGATCGCCGGCATCCGTGACAAGAACGCCGGGCCCGCCCCCGACGGCGTGTTTCCGCTCGCGATCCGACTGGTGCAGTGACATGGCGCAACTGGCCGTTTCCATTCTGAGCAACGACGACCACTGCATGCGCGAGGTGGCGCGGATGCTCCGCGCCTCGGGCGTGCCGGTCGGGATCGTCGAGGAGCGCCGGGCGAGCGCCGGCGCGGGGCCCGATGTCTTCATCGTCGACATCCGCGCCGACGCCTCGTCGGGGATGGCGGCGATCGAGCGGTTGCGCGCTGCGCATCCGTCGGTGGCCATCTTCGCGGTGGCCGCGAGCGCCGAGCCCGACCTGATCCTGCAGGCCATGCGGGCGGGCGCAAACGAGTTCTTCCCCTGGCCGGCGAGCGGCGTCTCGCGGACGACGGAGGAGTCATTCCAGGGAGCCGTGCGGAAGACGGCGGCGCGGCGCGACGCGGCGAATGCCAGCGCGCGCCAGCCCTGCGTGACGCACGTGTTCCTCGGCGCGAAGGGAGGCGCCGGCACGACGACGGTGGCCGTGAACTGCGGGGTGGAGCTGGCGCGCCTCACGAAGCGCCCGACGGCGATCATCGACCTGAAGCCCTGCCTGGGGGAGGTGGCGCTGTTCCTCGGTGTGCGGCCGCGGTACACGGTGCTCGATGCGATCGAGAACCTTCACCGGCTCGACCGCGACTTCCTGCGCGAGCTGATGTCGCACCACAAGTCGGGGCTCGACATCCTCTCGGCGTCGGAGCAGTTCGACCGGCCGAACGCCCACGACGCGGGAGCCGTCGAGGAGCTGCTCCGCGTGCTGAGCAAGATGTACGACTACCTCGTCATCGACGCCGGCAACATGATCAACTCGTGCGCCGTCGCCGCCCTGTACGCGGCCGACACGGTCTTCCTGGTCGCGAACCCCGACGTGCCGTCGGTGCGCAACGCCCAGCGGCTGGTCGACCGCGTCCGGCAGCTCGGCGCCGGCAGCGAGCGCATCAAGGTGCTGCTGAACCGGATCAGCGAGCAGGGCCTGATCGCGCCGAAACAGATCGAGACGGCGCTCGGCTACGGCATTCACCACGCCTTCTCGAGCGACTACCGGACCGTCTCGACCGCGCTGAACTCCGGCGTGCCGCTGACCCTCACGAACCACTCAGAGATCTCGTCGCAGTTCGGCAACTTCACCCGGCAGCTCCTCGGCCTGGACGTCGGGGTGAAGGCGGAGCCGGAGCGCCGCCGGCCGTTTCTCGGCATCCTCTAGCCGGAGCCCCGCGTCATGAGCATCACCAGTCTGAACCTGCCCCAATCGTCGTCGCGCATCCCGGCTGCGCCCGCGTCCCGTTTCGACTCGCCGCGCCCGCAGTACCTCGAGCTGAAGGCGAACGTCCATCGGAAGCTGCTCAACCGGCTGAACCTCGAGGCGCTGGCGTCGGCCGACCGCGGACGCGCCGAGGCCGAGATCCGGACGCTGCTCTTCGAGCTGATCGCCGAAGAGGGGACGCCGCTCAGCATGGCGGAGCGCGAGGCGATCCTCGGCGACGTGATCGACGAGGTCTTCGGGCTGGGTCCGCTCGAGCCGCTCCTGCGCGATCCCGGCATCAGCGACATCCTGGTGAACACCTACAAGAACGTCTACGTGGAGCGGAGCGGCCGTCTCGAGCGCCTGCCCACGACGTTCCAGGACGACAGGCACCTGATGCGCGTCATCGACCGCATCGTCAGCGGCGTCGGCCGCCGGGTGGACGACAGCTCGCCGATGGTGGACGCGCGCCTGGCGGACGGCTCCCGCGTGAACGCGATCATTCCGCCGCTGGCGGTCGACGGCCCGCTGCTCTCGATCCGCCGGTTTCCGTCCGACCGACTGAAGGCCGAGGACCTCGTCTCGATCCGCTCGATGACGCGCCCGATGCTCGACTTCCTCGAGCACTGCGTGCGCGCGCGGCTGAACATGCTGATCAGCGGCGGCACCGGCGCCGGCAAGACGACGCTCCTGAACGTGCTCTCGAGCTTCATCTCGGAGCGGGAACGGATCGTCACGATCGAGGACGCCGCCGAACTGCAGCTCCACCAGGAGCACGTCGCCCGCCTCGAGACCCGGCCGCCGAACGTCGAGGGGAAGGGGGCGATCCGCCAGCGGCAGCTCCTGATCAACGCGCTGCGCATGCGGCCCGACCGGATCGTCGTGGGCGAGACGCGCGGCGAAGAAGCGCTCGACATGCTCCAGGCGATGAACACCGGCCATGACGGGTCGCTGACGACGATCCACGCGAACACGCCGCGCGACGCGCTGTCGCGCATCGAGACGATGATCGCGATGGGGGCCACCAACCTGCCCGAACGCGCCATGCGCCAGCAGATCGCCGCCGCGATCCAGATCGTGATCCAGCAGTCGCGCATGAGCGACGGCACGCGCAAGGTGACCAGCATCTCGGAGATCACCGGCATGGAAGGGGACATCATCACGATGCAGGAGATCTTCTGCTTCGAGAAGCTCGGCGTGACGCAGGACGGCAAGGTGATCGGCCGGTTCCGCGCGACGGGCGTGCGGCCGAAGGCGTGCGAGCGCCTGAAGGCTTCCGGCATCCACCTGCCGCCCGACATGTTCGAGGGGATCACGGAGGTCCGCTGATGACCCTGCTCGTGGTGGTGATCGCGTTCGTGATCGGGGTCGGCGCGGTGCTGCTGCTCGCGCATCTCGCCGCGCGTGTGCCCGCGCTGCTGATGCGGCGGAAGCTCGAGGACCGCCTGCAGGAGATCGCCCTGGGTGAGCCCGAGCCGGAGGCTGCGGCGCTGGTGAAGAGCGGCAACGAAGGACCGCTGCCGGGGCTCGACCGCCTGATCGGGCGCACCGCTCGCGGGTCTGCCCTCGCCGCATGGATCGAGCAGTCGGGGACGCGCTGGAGCCTCAGTTTCGTGCTGCTGATGGCGGCCGGTTCCGGGCTCGCGATCGCCTTCGCCGCCGGCGTGTTCACGCGCGCCCCGTTGTCGCTGCCGGCCGGCTTCGCGATCGGCGCGTCGCTGCCCTTCCTCCTGCTGAACATCAAGCGCAGCCGGCGCATGCGTGCGTTCGAGGAGCAGTTTCCCGAGGCGCTCGACCTGATCGCCCGCGCGCTCAAGGCGGGCCACGCGTTCGCCACCGGCCTCAAGATGGTGGCCGACGAGCTCGAGGAGCCGGTCGGGCCGGAGTTCCGCAAGACGTTCGACGAGCAGAACTTCGGCCTGCCGCTGAAGGACGCGCTCGAGAACCTCACCGTCCGCATCCCCGTGCTCGACGTGCGGTTCTTCGCGACGGCGGTGCTGATCCAGCGGGAGACCGGCGGCAACCTCGCCGAGATCCTCGAAAACCTCGCGCACGTCGTCCGGGAGCGGTTCAAGATCCTGCGCCAGGTGCGCGTGTACACGGCGCACGGGCGGCTCACCGGTTACGTGCTGCTGGCGCTGCCGGCGGTGCTCGCCGTCGCGCTGATGTTCATCAACCCGGATCACATGAACCTGCTGTTCCGCGAGCGGATGGGGCAGATGATGCTCGTCGCCGCGCTGGTGATGCAGACCTTCGGGTTCCTGTGGATCAAGAAGATCGTGAAGATCGAGGTGTAGCGTGACCCCGCTGATGCTTCCGCTGCTCGCGTTCGTGTTCGGGACGGCTCTCGTCGGCGCCGCCGCGCTGCTGCTGATGCCGCGGCGCGCGCCCGCCATCGATCGACGGCTCCAGGAGCTGACGGAGCGCGAGGATGTGGACACGCCGAAGCCGCGATTCCAGTCGCTGATCGGTCTCTTCAAGCGCGTCGGCGAGAAGGCGCCGCGGTCGCCGAAGGAGCTGGGCACGCTGCGCCTCCGGCTCGTGCAGGCGGGGTACCGCCGCGACGAGGCGCTCACGATCTTCTTCGGGATCCGCATCCTGTTCGCCGTCGCGCTGTTCCTGCTCTTCTCGAGCTCGGTGCTGCTGCGGCCGAACCTGGTGCTGGCGCTCGGCGGGCTCGCGATCGGCTACCTGCTGCCCGGGATGGTGCTCGCCCGGCTCGCGAAGCGGCGCGCGCACCGCATCCGGCTGTCGCTCGCCGATGCGCTCGACCTGCTCGTCGTCAGCGTCGAGGCCGGCCTCGGACTCGACCAGGCGCTGACGCGCGTCGGCGCGGAGCTGGCGTTCGCGTACCCGGAGCTCTCCGACGAGCTGAAGCTGATCAACCTGGAGCTGCGCGCCGGCAAACCGCGCGCCGAGGCGCTGCGCAATCTCGCGGACCGTACCGGTGTCGACGACCTGAGCGCGCTCGTCACGATGCTGATCCAGACCGACAAGTTCGGCACGAGCGTCGCGCAGTCGCTGCGCGTCTACTCCGAGACGCTGCGCACCAAGCGGCGGCAGCGCGCCGAGGAGGCGGCGGCGAAGACGGGCGTGAAGATGGTGTTCCCGCTCGTCCTCTGCATCTTTCCGTCCATCTGGGTCGTGACGATCGGTCCGGCGGCGATCAAGTTCGTCACGGTGCTGTTCCCCATGCTGGAGAAATAGCGGCGGCGGTTCTGCGAGGAAGAGAATGGCGCTCATCGCGAGAAACATCGACACGGGTGGAGTGATCGCGGATCGCGTGGCGGTCGCGGCGACGCGTGCGACACGCCGTACGGGCCTGCTGAACCACGCGTCGCTCCCCGAGGGGGAGGCGCTGTGGATCGTGCCGTGCCGCGGCGTTCACACGTTCCGCATGCGGTTTCCGATCGACGTCATCGCGCTGGACGAGGCGGGGACGGTCATCGACCGTGTCACGCACCTGCGCCCGTGGCGCATCCGCCTGCCGAGGCGCGGCACGGCGGGTGCCCTCGAGCTGCCCGCGGGGTGGCTCGACCGAACCGGCACCGCGCTCGGCCATCGCATCGAGTTCTCGACACGCTGATGACTACCACCACTCTCGTCGACGTTGCCCCGGCCGCCGCTCAACCGGCGCCGTCGCAGCCCCCTGCCACGATCGCCGACTCGGGCCTTCATCCCGACGTGCTCGCCCAGCTCCTTCTCAAGACGCTGATCGCCGGCGAGCACAGCGGCAGTCAACTCGCCGAGCGCCTGAAGCTGCCGTATTCGCTGCTCGACGCGCTCGTTCAGCACGCCCGTGTCGAGAAGCTCGTGGAGGTGCGCGGCACCAGCGGGGTCGGAAGCGCCGGCTATCGCTACGTGCTCACGGACCTCGGCCGCGAACGCGCGCAGCAGTTCATGGAGATCTGCCGCTACGTCGGGCCGGCGCCAGTACCGCTGGCGCAGTACAACGCCTACGTCCGCGCCTGCACGGAGGCACGCACGTCCATCGACCGCGAGCGGCTCGCCGCCGGCTTCCGGCACCTCGTGATCAACCAGGGGATGTTCGACCAGCTCGGTCCCGCGGTGAACTCCGGCAAGGCGCTCTTCCTCTACGGCGCGCCGGGCAACGGCAAGACAGTCGTCGCGCAGGGGATCGGCGCCGCGCTCGGCGCCGACATGTACGTGCCGCATGCGATCGACGTCGACGGCCAGGTGATCACCATGTACGACCCGGTGAATCACCAGCGGTCGGCCGCCGCCAGCGACGGCTTCAGCGTCATCGCCGGCGCGGCGCACGACCAGCGGTGGGAGAAGGTCCGCCGGCCCGTCGTGGTCGTGGGAGGGGAGCTGACGCTGGAGATGCTCGACCTCTCCTTCAACACGATCTCGCGGTTCTACGAGGCGCCCATCCAGCTCAAGGCCAACGGCGGCGTGTTCGTCGTCGACGATTTCGGGCGGCAGCGGATTCCGCCGCGCGACCTGCTCAACCGGTGGATCGTGCCGCTCGAGAGCCGCGTCGATTTCCTGACGCTCCACACCGGCCGCAAGTTCGAGGTGCCGTTCAACGTCTTCATCGTGTTCGCGACGAACCTGAGACCCGAGTCGCTGGCCGACGAGGCGTTCCTGCGCCGGATCCCCTACAAGATCCTGGCGAAGAACCCGACGATCGACGAGTACTGCCGCATCTTCGAGCTCAATTGCCGCAGGCGGGGGCTGGCGTTCGATCCGGTGATGGTCGAGTACCTCGAACGCCGCTACTACAGGCCGCGCAACCTGCAGATGCGCGCCTGCCACCCGCGCGACCTGGTCGAGCAGGTGGTCGACATCTGCCGCTATCAGGACCGCGAGCCGGTCATCACCCGTGAGCTGCTGGATCTGGCGTGCGGCAGCTACTTCCTCGAGGAATCCGATTCGCAGGGGGCTGAAGCATGAAGTCGATCCCGATGACCGCGCGGCTGCCGATCGCGCTCCGGCTGCCGCGGCCGGGCGCATGGGCCGACTATTCCGCCGAGGTCCGCCTGCTGGCCGACCTGCTGGCGCGCGCGGCGATCATCGTGCTGTTCTCGATGATGGCGGTCCGTTTCGGCGCCGACTTCCTCCAGACGGGACGCCTCACGGGGCTGTTCCTGCTGCTGAGCGAAGCCATCGTGGTCGTGCTCACGCTCGTCCGGCGCTCGGCGGTGGCCGTCGACCGCAGCGCCCGAGCCCGGATCCTCACGACCGTGTCGATGATCGGCCCTCCGCTGCTGGCGCCGGCCGCCGTCGCGGCGCTGGCGCCAGAGGCGCTCACGGTGGCGCTGTCGTGCGCGGGCCTTACGATCGTCATTGCCGGCAAGGTCACGCTCGGCCGCAGCTTCGCGCTGCTGCCCGCCAACCGCGGCGTCGTGAGCTCCGGCATCTACGGGGTCGTCCGGCACCCGATCTACATGGGATACCTGGTGTCACACGTCGCGTTCCTGCTGGCGAGCCCGAGCCTCTGGAACATCGCCGCGCTGGTGATCGCCGACACGGCGCTCCTCGTGCGCGCCGTCTGCGAGGAGCAGACCCTCGCGCAGGACGCCGCGTACCGGGCGTATCAGCAACGGGTGCGGTGGCGGGTCGCTCCGGGGGTCTTCTGACGCTGGAACGCCGAACTCCAAACGCCAAACGCCAAACGCCCAACGCCAAAGGTGAAATTCCGAACGCCAAAATCTATGGGCGCGCGAGCCTGCAGGACTGTCAATGAGAGTCCCCGAGCCGCGGTTGACGACGTTTGAAGTTGGGAGTTTGGCGTTTGGAGTTACTCGCCTTTGAGCGTGGCGACCGTGGCGCCGAGGTGGGCGCGGGGGTCGTCGGCGTACGACTCCACGAGCGGATGCTGCGCCAGCGCGCGGTGGACGGCGGCGCGCTGCACGCCGATGCCGCGGCCGTGCACCAGCCGCACGTGGCGGATCCCGGCGGCATGCGCTTCGTTGCAGTACTCCTCGACCACCGACGGGATGTCGCGCGGCGCGAACGCGTGGAGGTCGAGCTCCGGCTCGATCGGAATGCGGACGGGTTCGTCGTCCACGGCGCCCCTTACGTGTGCGACTGCTGCGGGGCGTCGGTCGTCGCCTGGTCGTAGACGGCCGTGACCGCCGTCGACATGCCGCCGCGCACCGAGAAGTCTCCCACCACCGTCATCCGCCTGGGCCGGCACGCGGCGACGAGATCGTCGAGGATCTGGTTGGTGACCGCCTCGTAGAAGATCCCGCGGTTGCGGAAGTCGATCATGTAGTACTTCAGTGCCTTCAGCTCGAGACACCACTCGTCAGGCACGTAGTTGATCTGGATCTCGCCGAAATCCGGAAGGCCCGTTTTGGGGCAGACGGAGGTGAACTCGGGGTAGCGGATTTCTATCTCGTAATCGCGTCCGGGACGCGGATTCGGGAAGGTCTCCAGCGTGGGACTTGCCATGCAAAAAATTGTAGCATTCAGGCCGATTTCCGGCGGTTTTTGCGCGCCGCGCGATTGACACCGCAAAAAAAACAGCGATAGGATACCGGCTGACTCGCAACGTCAGACCATCATTTCTCCGCAGCCGCCGATTGCGCGCGCGGCCGACATGCGGCACGAGTTCGAGCGCGCCCTAAGCAAGGGGAATACAGACATGGCAGAGGCCCGCAGGATGGGCAAATCGGAGCTCTTCTCGCACTTCGCCGACCGGTTCGAGATGAAGCGCACCCAGGCCCGTGAGTTCTTCGACGAGCTGAACACGCTCGCCGAGAAGGAGCTGAAGCGCTCGGGTGAGTTCGTGATCCCCGGCATGGTGAAGCTCGTGGTGCAGAAGCGGAAGGCTCGCATGGGCCGTAACCCCGCCACCGGCGAGCAGATCAAGATCGCCGCCAAGACCGTCGTCAAGGCGCGCATCGCGAAGCAGCTGAAGGACGCCGTTCTCCCGAAGAAGTAGGCGCGCTCACCGCGCCCGGAAGCCTGCAGGTCCGCGCCTGCCGTCGCCGTCCGGCGAGGGCGAGGCTGCGGTTCTGCGGGCTTTTCGCCGTCAGCTCGCCGCCGCCAGCAGGCGGCTGTACACCGTCGCCGGCGCCAGCCGTTCCACCCGCGATTCGAGGCTCGTCATCGTGTCGTCGTCGAGAATGATCCGGTCGGAGGCGCCGAGCAGCACCTCGCAGCTGTAACGCCGCGCCCCACGGCCGGTCCGCTGCTCGTAGAAGCGCAGCGGATACGCCCGGCCGTCGACTTCGATCTGCGCCGTCTTCACCAGTTTCAGGAACATCACCCACTCCTTCGCATCGTTGTGCGGCACCGCACCATGCTGGCCGCGCGCGCTCGCGTCACCCCGCGATGCGCGCCGGCACGGCGGTCGCCGCCGGAAAATCGAGCACGAACGTCGTGCCGCGTCCGACCTCGCTGCTGACGCGGATGCGCCCCCCGAGCTGCTCGACGATCTTCCGCGAGATGGCAAGGCCGAGCCCCAGCCCGCGTTTCTTCGTCGTGACGAAGTCTTCGAAGATCGCTTCGAGGCGCTCGGCCGGGATTCCGCATCCGGTGTCCTGGATGCTCACGAGCACGCGGTCGCCCGCCGCCCGGGTGGCCACCACCACCTCGCCGCCGGGCGCGGTCGCCTGGATCGCGTTGAGGATCAGGTTGCGGTGCACGCGGCCCAGCGCGAACAGGTCACCCTGGATGTAGAGCGGCTCGCGCGACAGCTCCTGCCGCAGTGTCAGCCCCGCGGTCTCGGCGAGCGGCCCCATGGTGCGGAGCGCGTCGGCGAGGGCCGCGTTCAGATCCACGTGGAAACGCTCGATCGGCTTCGGGCGCGCGATGTTGAGCAGGTCCTCGAGCACCCGCTTCACGGTGGCGATCTCGCGCTCGATCGTCTCGCGGAACGTCGCGCGGTACTCGGCGTCGTCGAAGATCCGCTGAATCAGCTTGCAGTTGTTGCTGATCGTCTGGATCGGGTGCGAGAGATCGTGCACGAGTCCGGCGGCGATCCGGCCGAACATGGCCTGGCGCTCCTGCCTGCGGATCTCCTCCTGCAGCTCCTCGAGCCGGTCGGCCATCGCGTTGAACTGCCGCCCGAGCTGCGCGATCTCGTCGCTTCCGCTGACGGCCACCCGCGCCGTCATCTGGCCGGCGGCGAGGTCCTGGGTCACGCGCGCCAGCGCGAAGATGCGACGGAGGAACGAGCGCCCCCACCAGGACCCGGCGAGCACGGTCGCGAGCAGCGCGATGCCGATCGCCACCGACAGCTGCCGCTGAACCCGGTGCGCGACGGCGAGCGCCTCCCACTCCGGCTGTTCGATGATGACGGTCCAGTCGGGGGTGCCGATGCGTGCCGCGACCGCCACCATCGTGCCCCCGTCCGTGGCGACGCGCGGCAGCACCGGACGCTCGCTCGTCTCCATCATCGCCGCCAGGCGCCGTTCGTCGGGGCTCGCGATCACGCGGTTGGCGATCAGCGCCTTCTTGTCGGGATCGCCGTGCGCGATGAAGCGGCCGTTCTGGTCGATCAACATTGCGTACCCGTGGCGGCCGATCCGGATGCTGTCGACGGCCCGCCACAGCTCCTCGAGCGAGATCTCGGCGACCAGCCAGCTGCCCTGCCCCTGGCGTTCGCGGAGGCGCACGGCGATGTACGTGGTGGGCAGGCGATCCTCGTCGAGCTCCGGCGGCAGGATCACGAAGTCCTGGTCGGGCCGGTCCGCCGGCGCCTCGAAGGGCGCCGGGTGGCTGCGGGTCGAGACGATCGGACGCCCCCGTGCGTCGAGCAGCGACATCTCGGTGAGCTCCGGAAAATCGATCACGTGATTCCGGAGCACGATGGCCTGCTGCCAGGGGGCGAGCTGAGTGCCGGTGAGCTGGCTGCCGACCGAGTCGAGCACCCGCTTGTTGCTGACGAAGTAATCGCGGAAGCGCTCCGCCACCTGCCGGGCGACGGCGAGGTTGCCCGCCGCGACCGACTCCTCGGTGGCGCGCTGCAGCGACCGCACCGACACGAAGCCGTAGGCGAGCAGCGGCGCGACGGCCGCCACGGCGACGAACGCGGCAAATCGCGCGCGGATGCCCGTCATCGCCGGCTCGCACGCACGGGGCGCCACTTCCAGATGTTGAACAGCGGATCCTGGTTGCCGTCGGTGCCGACGTCGTAGCGCGCATCCACCGCGCGGGTGACCTCCGTCCACGCGATGAGCGCCGCCGGCACGTCGTCATGGAAGCGCTGGAGCAGCTTGGAGACGCTGCGGCGGGTATCGTCGTCGTCGACCGAGTGGCGGAGCTCGTCGAGGATCGCGTCGGCGCCGCGGTAGCCGGAGTTCTGCATCGCAGGACGGCCCGCCTCCGCCGAGCGCCAGAAGCGATACGTGTAGTCCATCGCGCGGCCGGCCTGGACGCGGATGAGCAGCGCATCGAAATCGCCGCGGGCCGCCCGCTCGCTGAAGGTGCGCAGGTCGACCAGCTCGATCTCGAGCGCCACCCCTACCTCGAAGAGCTGCCGTTGCACCATGAGCGCGATCCGCTCGAACTGCGGATCCTCGTTGTACACCATGCACCGGATGGCGAACCGCCGGCGCTGTTCGCCCGGCCGGCCGGCCCCGGGCAGCCGGAAGCCGGCGGCGTCGAGCGCGGCGGCGGCTCCCGCCACGTCGTACGAATGTCGAGGGGGATCGGCTGGATGGGCCCAGTGGAAGGGCCACACGGGGCTCTCCGCGAGACGGCCGCGGCCGCGCATGGCGCGCTCGATGATCGCCGTCCGGTCGAGCGCCTGCGCGATGGCCCTCCGCACCTCCACGTGCCGCAGCGCCTCGTGCCGCACGTTGAACAGCAGGGGAATGTAGAACGGCTGCACCGACGTGTAGGTGGCGATCTTCGTGCTCGCCTCCATGAACTCGACGGAGTCGCGGTTGACCTCCTGCACCGCATCGACCTCGCCGCGCATCAGCGCGGCCCACGCGCTTCGTTGCGTGTCGTAGGTGACGATGCGGACGCCCGGGAGGGCGGCGCGCCCCTCGTGGTAGCCGTCGAACCGCTCCGCTTCGACGACCGGCGTCCGCGTGATCAGCCGGAATGGTCCGGTGCCCAGGTCGTTCGAGTCGGGATGAATCAGCCGCAGCTCGCTCAGCTCCGGCAGGACGAAGAAGTCGGGGCGCGACAGGTGGATGGCCACCGATTGCGCGTCGGGCGCCGTCACGTCGGTGACGTACCGGAAGCCGGGCCGTTCGCGCGCCGCGTGCTGACCGCCGACACGGTGGTGCAGTTC
>Ga0247719_1000099_pt1 | contig 60631 bp, 36 predicted proteins | sample 41E_DmetaG_FD_189046 | JGI IMG/M metagenome (GOLD analysis project Ga0247719, IMG submission 189046) | Soil microbial communities from hillslope of Landscape Evolution Observatory, University of Arizona, Oracle, AZ, United States - 4-1-E_D | ecosystem: Engineered > Artificial ecosystem >...
CGTCTCGTCTCGGGCGTCCGGGCTTCCGCGGCATGTCTGTAAACATTTGCAAGGTCGTTGCCCCGTCGGGCAGAAAGGGGTCGTAGATGTAGGACGCCGGAACCGGCTGTTGGGTTACGGGGTCAGCGGGTGACGGCGGACTCCTGCAGGGCGTTGAACAGCAGCTTGAACGTGCCGTGCGGCTGCGCCCGGTGCAGGATCTCGGGGCCGTAGAGGTAGACGCGCCCCTTGCCCATCCGAACCTCGGCCGCGGCGATGCCCCCCTCGAGGAAGTGCTGTCCCCAGGCCCACCCGCTCTTCAGCGGCCGTTCGCTGTCGAAGCGCGCGATCACCCGGACCGCGTCCCCCGCCTCCGGAGCCAGGCGGAACACCGGACTGTTGTCGAAGAAGACATTCACCCGCTCCGGCAGACCGGCCGCCGCCGGATGCGTCGTCTCCACTCGCACCTCCAGCACCGAGCCGGGCACGAAGTACTTCGCGCGCGGCAGCGGCTGCCCGTTCTCCACCAGATGATTGCGCAGCGGCAGCCCGAAGTGCTGGACGATCGCCTGGGCGGAGCTGCCGATCGTGATCAGCGTGCCGCCCCCTTCGACGAACGCGCGAAGCTGCGGGATCGTCCGCTCGGCGGTGACGGATCCGAGGTGCGGGCGGAATTCGGGAGGCACGTCCTCAGGCGGCGGCTGCGCCCCTCCACGTCCGCGGCCCCCCGCCCCGCCGCCGGCAGGGATCGCGCCGGTGACGAAGATCAGCGCGTCATATCTGGCGTTCAGGTCGCCGGCGTCGAGCTCCTGCGCGTAAACGCGTGAAAACGGGAATTCGAACTGCTCGAGGATCCAGCGCGTCCAGCCGGACGGCATCGAGCCGCCGTACTGGTCCCACAGACCGATACGCGGCGCGCGCACCCGCTCGGCGCGCGACGCGACCGGCACCGACTGGAGCACCACCCCCAGCTCCTTCGCGAGGGCCTGCAAACGCCTCGGCGTCTCGCCGCTGTTCGGGAAGTAGAACACCTCCGGCGTCATCGTGACCGCCTCTCCGGCGGCCAGCATGCGGTTCACCACGCGCGAGGCGTCGTTGAGCCGCCGCGAGAGCGTGAGCGAGCGATGGCCACGCGCCGCAGTGACGCGGCCCGGCGGCGGCGCCACGTTCCAGTCGGTGACGGGCACGAAGGGACCGGAGAAGGGCTCCAGGATACGGTCGAACGCGACCCCCATCTGGAACGCCAGCGTCCAGCCCGCCGTGTCGTAGGGAGGCGTGGGGGGCGCGCCGGGATAGGGGATGACGTTCGGATGGTCCTGCGGTTCGAACATGTCCATCACGTGCGGACGGAACGCCTGCGCCGTGAAGACCACGAACGACCCGGCCGGGTACTTCCTGCCGCTCACCTCGAATGGCGCCGTCGCGCGGTGAACGGCGACGTTCACCTCGCGCAGCGCGTTCACGAACTTGACGGCGGTGGGGAAGTCGGGCTGATCGGCGCGGATGACGAAAGCCCGCGGATCGCGCAGCTCCGGACGACGCAGCGACGTCCAGGCGTTCGGATCCTCGGCGGTCACGGCATTGATGCGGCTCGGCGAGGGCGTCCAGGTGTCTTCGCTCCCGCGCTGGATCGCCCGCTGCCCCATCCGGTAGATGTTGAACAGCAGGTGCTCCCGGTTGCGCGACGCGTAGTCGATCACCGCCCGGTTGAACGAGATCGAGTACTCGACCGACTGCCGGAACCGCCACTCCTGCGGCGCGATCGGATACGGCAGGTCCCGGCTGGGGAGCTGCCGCGCGGGCACGAATGGAATCCGCATCGGCGTCGGGCTGCCGATCGTCTCGGTGAGGATCGCGATGATGTTGTGGAAGTTCGCCGTATTCCGAATGCCGCCGTTCCACCACCCGTCGTACGGACCGCCCGAGGCCATCGTCGCGCCCGGTTTCCCCTCGGCTGCCAGCCGCTGGTGCATGTGCGTGCCGAGCGCCTGCAGGCCGAGGATCACCAGCGGATCGAGATTGTAGTTGTAGGGATCGCGCTGCGGCGACGACCAGACGACCGTGCCGGCCGGGCCGCTCTGGTGGTGGTTGTAGAGGATCTGCGGCAGCCAGTCGTGGTACAGGACCCGGTTGATGTTCTCGGTTTCCTTCTGGGTGGACGCGAAGAAGTCGCGGTTGTTGTCGTGGCCGATGTAGTGGTGATACAGCCGCGGGAGTCCGGCCGCCGAGCGCTTCTGCGGATCAGGGTTCCGCATGTACCAGTCGGCCACGAGGTCGTTGCCGTCGGGATTCGCGTGCACGAACAGGACGATGCAGTCGTTCAGGAACCGCGTCGTCTCGGCGTCGGTACGGCTCGCCATCTCGTACACCATCTGCGCGAGCTGCTGCGCGCCGAGCGTCTCGTTCGCGTGCAGGCCGCCGTCGATCCAGACCACCGCCTTCCCGTCGCGCGCGAGCGCGGCGGCCTCGGCGTCGTTCAGCCCCTCGGCGAGCGCGAGGCGGCGCGAGATGTCCCGGTACCGCTCGAGGTGCCGGTGGTTCTCCGGCGAGGTGACGATCGCCATGAGATGCGGCCGCCCCTCGGCCGTCCTGCCGATCTCGCGCACCGCAACCCGCTCTGACTCCGCGTCGAGCTTGCGCCAGTAGTCGGCGATCTGACGGTAGTTGGCGAGCTGGTAGTCGTCGCCGAGGTCGAAGCCGAACTGCTGGCGAGGCGTGGTGACGCGCTCCTGCGCGGCGCCGAGTGCGCCGGCCAGCAGCCCGGCGACGGCCACGGCGCTCATCCGGGCGAAGGTCATCTGCATCCGCGGCAGTATAGCCACGGATCAACACGGATCAACACGGGCCACGGATCAACACGGGCCACGGATCAACACGGGCCACGGATCAACACGGGGCAATACGGGCCACGGATCAACACGGGGCAACACGGATTTTCTAATGGCGCGCATCGGGGTCGTTCCGGCACGGGGCATGAAACGGCGAATGGCATGGACCAGAAGGACAAGGACCAGGTGGCCGCGCGGACGTGGCCGGACCGGCCGCAACGGGGCAACGAGACGCTCGAAAACAGGATCGAGGAGGACCTCAGCAAGACGCCGATCGGCGCAGGCGGTGCCGGGGCGCTCGGCGGCGGCGCGGCGACGCCGGGCGTGGGGATCGACGAAGGGCAGGGGGGCAACGCAGCGCCTGCCGGCGTCGGCCCTGGGAGCGAGCCGACGCCCGGAGCGCCCGAGTCTCCGGCGGCGCCTCAGCCACGCGGGTCGATCGGCGTCGGGGAGAACGCCGGCGCTGCCGCGAAAGCCGACACCGAGCGGCCGGATCACCGCTCGAAGCACTGACGGACGCCTCAGATGACGGCGCTGATCCACTTCTGGTCCGACTACCTTTGACCGTACTGCTACCTCGAGCTTCCGGTGCTCGAGGCGGTGACGCGCCGGTTCGGCGCGCAGGTCGAGGTGAAGTGGCACGCGTACGAGCTGCGGCCGGCGCCGGCGCCCATGCCGGATCCCGACAGCGACTACATCAGCGAGCATTGGCAGCACCGCGTGCTGCCCATGGCCGCGGAACGCGGGCTCGTGATGCGCGTGCCGCGGCGCCAGGTGCGGAGCCGCCGTGCGCTGCAGGCGGCGCTCTTCGCACGCGAGCGCGGGCAGTTCACGGCGATGGACCGGCGCATCTTTCGCGCGCGGTTCGAGGAGGATCTGGACATCTCCGACATCGACGTGCTCGCCGGCCTCGGCCGCGAGTGCGGACTCGACGCGGAGGCGCTGCGCTACGCGCTTTCGGCGAATGCGTACCTCGACGAGCTGGAGTTCGACCTGCAGCTCGCGCAGGCGATCGGGATCAGCGGCGTGCCCGCGGCGCTCGTCGGCCCCGCCGTCGAGGATCTCCGGGAGTTCCTCGCCGGCGCCGAGCCGGTGATCGGCGCGGTGCCCGAGGAGTGGATGGCGGGCGCGGTGGAGCGGGCGCTGACCGGCGACGGCCAGCACGCCCGCCTGCGCCAGCGCTTCCGCCGCGACATTCCCCTCGACGAATAAAGGCACGGCGACCACGCCCCGGTGGCGTGGTCGCCGTGCCTTTGGCTTGCGGCGGCCGTCGAGCGGCCGCCCGGCGCTCGACGCTACTTCGGAACCGTCACGGTCGCGGTCCTGAATGCCTGGTTGCCCGAGGCATCGGCGCACGTGACCGTGATCGTGTAGATGCGGCCCGTGCCGCGGCCCGAGCGCTCCGCGCGCACGCGGACGGCCGTCGGGCTCACCACCTGGAAATCCACGGCGGTGTTGCCGTCACCAAGGGCGTTCGCCGGCTCGTTGCTGGCCACCGCCGCCGAGCACGCCGGCGTGCCGGTCGCGTCGGTCGCCGTGTAGAACAGGCCGACGTCGATCATCGAGTGGTTCGGCACGTGGATCGTCGTCGGCGTGACCGACAGTGCGCTCATCACCGGTGCCGTCGTATCGACAACGATCACGGTGCGGGTGGTGGTCGTGGTGCGGTACCCGTTGGTGGCGCTGTACGTCAGCGTGTTCGTGCCCGGCACCGTCGTGTCGACCGATCCGCTCACCGTCACGGCCAGCGGCCCCAGTTCGTCGTCGCTCGCCACCGCGCCCTGATCGACGAACGTGCTTCCGGCCTCCACCGTCATGGTGTGCGGGCCGTTGAGCGTCAGCGACGGGGTGCCGGGCAGGCGGAAGTACGCCACCACGGGGTCGTGATCCGAGAGCCGCTCCGGGCGCGTTCCGTCGGCGCGGAGCGACTCGGGGAAGTCGGTGTTGACCCGCGCGTACGCGATCCGCGAGAAGCGGCTGTGGGCCGGCGGGTTCACCAGCACGTGATCGATCGTCTGCGCGTTGCCGTCGAACAGGTACGAGTACTGATCCGCCCCGAGCCCGTCCCCGAGGCTGACGAGGTCCGGATTCACGAGGTCGCCGCCGGTCAGCACGACCTGGTCGGCCGGCGCCGGCTGCCCCTTGATCGTCCCGACCAGGTGCGCGTAGCCGTCGTTGAACTGGAACGCGTTGTAGTCACCCACGGAGATGATCCGCTCGCCGGGGTTCGCCGCCTGCCGCGCCTGGATCAGGCTCGCGAGGAACTCCGCCTGCGCGTGGCGCTTCGCACGGATACGCGTGCCGTCGCTGCCGTTGATCCCCGACATCGACCGCAGGTGGTTCACGATCACCGTCACGGGATAGTTCACCATCCCGGGCTCCATGATCTCGGCTTCGAGAACGACCGGCGGGCGGTCGTTCAGCAGGGCGGAGTTGCCGTTCGGCTGCACGTAGGTGGCGTCCTTCCCTTCCTGCCACACGTTGACGACGGCGACGCGGGAGGTCTTCACCAGGAAGCCGACGTCGATGCCGCCGACGTCGTTCCCCTCGAAGAGGTGCGCCACGTACTGCGGGTTCGGTCCCCCGGCCGCGACGGCATCGGCGTTGACGCGGGCCGCGATCGCCGACAGCGCCGAGAGGTTCTCGATCTCCTGGACGCCGATGATGTCGGGCATGCGGAGAACGTTGCGGATCGTGAGCGACGCCTTCGACAGCCGTGTCTGGTACGCCGCCGGCGTCAGCACCGGCTCGTTCTGCGGCGGACGCGCGGGGTCGTCGTCGTCGTCGAAGAAGCGCTCCATGTTGAACGACGCGACGGTGAACTCGGTCGGCGACGGCACCGGAACCGCGATCGCGGCGCCGTTGCCGCTGGGCGTCCAGGCGCCCTGATCCGGCACGATCGTGTACACGCGCGAGCCGTAGTCGAGCACGCCCGTGAGGCCCGTGATCGCCTGCCCCGCCACGATCTCGATCTTCGCGGCCCCGACCTGGCCGTCGCTGTCGACGCGGATGCGCTCGGGGTTCTCGTCGAACCGCGGCACGCAGCAGGGGGCGCCCGACGGCAGCGAGAGGCGCTGCTCGACCCCCTCCTCGCGCATCGGCCGCGCGACGCCGGTGATCACGGCAAAGAAGTCGCCGTTCGACACCGAGATGGCACTCTCCTCTTCGGACGCGGTGCGCGAGAAGGCGCTCGTGCCGCTGATCGCGGTGATGTCCGCCGTGACGCGCATGCCCTCGAACCGCTCCAGCTGATCGAGGCCGCCGTCGGGCCTCGTGTACGCCGGCAGCAGGCGCACGGGCGCCGGCAGCGCGTGGCCGCTCGAGATCAGCTTCGTCGTCGCCGTCGTGAGCTCCGTGATCGGCTGGCTGTCGGTGAACTGGCGGAACTCGGTCACTGTCCCGGTGACCTTGACCAGGTCGCCGACGGTAAACCCTTCCGGCCGCGGGAAGCCGGTGAAGATCAGCAGCCCCTCCGACGTGTTCGGGTCTCCGTCGACCTCATCGTCCGGCGTCTGGATGTAGAAGCTGCTCGGGCGCACGGCGGTCACGATGCCGGTCGTGGACACGAGCTGCCCGACGAGCGTGGAGGTCGTGCCGCTGCCCTGGATGACGTGGATCGGGGTCGGCGCCGCGTTGATGGCGACGCTGAACGTCGTGGTGCTGGTGCGATCCACGCCGTCCACCTTGTCGCCGATCGTCGCCGAGATCGTCCGGATCGTACCGGCGGTGCCGGTGACCACCGTGGAGAACGAATACACACCGTTCCCCGCCTCGACGTCGCCGTGGGTGCCGTCGTCGTAGAGCGCCTGGCTCGAGGGGCCCCCGATGTCGCTCAGGTCGGCGACGACGGTGAGGTCCGAGCCGGCGGGGAAGTTGCCAGGCGTCACGGCGACGGTGATGAGGGCCTCGTCGCCGCTGTCGACCGCCGAGGGTGTGACGGCCCCGGTTCCCGACGGCGGCTGTCCCTGGCTGTTCCGCGGGGCGGGCGCCGAACGGGTGAAGTCTGCGGCATTGTTGTTCGTGTCGATCGAGCCGCCGCCGGCTCGATGCGCCGCGAGCGTGTTGCTGAGCGCCGCGACCGGCGCGTTGCCCTCGGCGCAATTCGCGCTGCCGTAACCGACGAAGTCGACGAGGGTGGCCGATGAGGGGCACGCGCCGGAGAGGGCGGACGTGGACGAGACCAGCGCCACCTTGCCGTCCGTCCCGCTCATGTTGATGCCTCCGGTGGCGTCGGGCGCCGGCAGCGCCGGCAGGCTCGTGTTTGCGCCCGCGGCGAGCTGGATCAGGTAGTACCGGCCGGGCTGAATCGTGCCCGAGAGCGGCAGCAGGTTGCTGCCCCACGCCGAACCGGTCGCGGACGCGTACTGGAGCGACCAGCCGCTGAGGCTCACCGGTGCCGTGCCGTGGTTGTAGAGCTCCACGAAATCGTTTCTGTACACGCCGCCGCTGTTGCCGCCGCCGCCGTAGATCTGGCTGATCGTCACCGTGGTGATCGGTGCGCCCACGGTGAACCCGATGATCGTGCTCCCGCTGCGAGACTGCGCATCGGTGATCGTGGCCGGGATGCTCTTCGCTCCGGGAGTGGTGCCGGGAGCGACGGCCGCGCTGAACGAGAAGATGTTGTCGTTTGCCGCCACGTCACCGTTGGTGGCGTTGTCGTAGAACGGCTGCGTGGCACTGCCGCCGATGGACGACAGGTCTGCGATCACCGCGAGACCGCTGCTGGCCGGATTCTGGCCGGGTGACACGGTGACGGTGAGCAGCGTCGTGCTGCCCGGAACGACGGCCGCGGGCGACGCTGTGCCGGACCCCGTGGGCGGCGTGGAGGGCGGCGGGCTGTTGCGCGGGTTCGGCGCGCCGGTGACGAAGTCCGTCGCGTTGTTGTTGGTGTCGAGGTCACCGGCGTTCTTCCGCAACACCGCCGTGGTGTTGCTCGGTGCGGGAGTAGGTCCCGTCCCTTCGAAGCAGTTCGCCGTGGTCCCGAATCCGGCGAAGTCGACGATGACCGCTCCGGTTGGGCAGGCGCCGCTCAGCGCAGCGGTCGCGCTGACCAGCGCCACCTTCCCCGCGGTGGCCGACATCGCGATCGTGCCGGTCGCGTTCGGCGCCGGCAGATCGGTGGTGCCGGCGGCGCCGGCCGCCTGCTGAATCAGGTAGTAGCTGTACGCCGGGATGCTGCCCGAGAGCGCGGTTGTCTGCCACGTCGTGCCGGTGGCGCTTGCGTACTGGACCGACCAGCCATCGATCGATACCGGCGCCGCCGTGCGGTTGTAGAGCTCGATGAAGTCATTCTTGTAGGTGGCGCCGGAGTTCCCGCCGCCGCCGTAGATCTGGCTGATGGTGACTGGCGGTGAAACGGGATCGCTGGAGACGGCTGACGGGGTGGTGCCGGCCAGGAGCGCTGCGGCGACGAAGGCGAACGTGATGCGGCAGACGAGCGGAGCGCGCAGAATCGTGGAGCGATTCATAGGACCTCGGGTGTGAGCGATGAGCACGGACAGGCCGGACCACGTGAGCGGCAGGCCGACAGATTGTGCCTCAAATTCGTCTCCGGGTCCATCACAGCCGCGCGAGGAATCGGGTTCGGTGGTATGCTCCGCGCGCGCGGCCGTGTGGCGCGGCCGATCACGGAGACCCGGCACGGAGACCGGGAGGAGTTGCAATGATGGCCTCGTCCCCCACGGCGGCGTTCCCGCACATCACGATTGTCGAGTCTTCTGCGGCAGAGCTGCGGCTGGCGGACGCGCGCGCGTTCGTCGCGGCGCACCTGCGCGACGGAGCCGACGTGCATCTCGTCGGCGCGACGCGCGGCGCCGTGGACGACCTCGCGCGCTCGCTGGCGGCCACGACGGGCGCCACCATCGGGCTCCACCGGTTCAGCCTCACGCACCTGGCCGTGCGGCTGGCCGCACCCGCGCTGGCTGCACGGGGAGAGATGCCGGCCACCGCGCTCGGAGCCGAGGCGGTCGCCGCGCGGGCCACGTTCGACGCGCAGCAGGATGGCGCCCTCTCGTATTTCGAGCCGGTCGCGCGGACGCCAGGCTTTGCGCGCGCGCTGGCCCGCACGCTTCAGGAGCTTCGGCTGGCCGGCGCCGGCGCCGCCGCACTCGGGGAACTGCCGCTCGGCGGTGAGGATCTCGCGGACCTCCTCCAGCGCTTCGAGGCGCACTTCACCAGTGCCTCGGCGCGCGATCGCGCCACGCTGCTCGAGACCGCCACCGCCGTCGTCGCGGCGGCCGGCCACCAGCCGGCGGGCATCGACCTGTCGGCGCCGCTGCTGCTGCTCGACGTCCCGATCGACACGACCCGCGAGTGGGAGTTCGTGCGGGCCCTCGCCGCCGCGTCGCGCGCCGTGCTCGTGACGGTGCCGTTCGGCGATCTCGCCGCGCTGAACCGGCTGAAGCGACTCGGCGCCGAGACGGTCGTGCGGAGGCCCGTGAACGAGTCGGACCTGACGTCGCTCCGCCTGCGGCTGTTCGCCCGGGCCAGGGTGGACGTGCGAACGCCCAGGGGAGACGTGCGGCTCTTCTCGGCGCCCGGCGAAGGACGCGAATGCGTCGAGATCGCGCGCCGGATCGTCGAGGAAGCGGCGAGCGGCGTCCGGTTCGACGAGATGGCGGTGTTTCTGCGCGCGCCCGACCGGTACGTCGGTCTGCTGGAGCACGCCTTCACGCGCGCCGGGGTCGCAGCCTACTTCGATCGCGGCACCCGGCGGCCGCACCCGGCGGGACGCGCCTTTCTGGCGATGCTGGCCTGCCGCTGCGAACGGCTCTCGGCGCGGCGGTTCGCGGAATATCTCTCGCTCGCGCAGGTCCCGCAACTCGACGGCCGGCCCCGCACGTACGCATTCATCGTCCCCGACGACGAAGTCCTCGGCGCGGTGCAGGAGGCCGCCGGCCGCCTCTCCGACGGCACGCCGCCCTCGCCGGTGGAGCCTCCGGCGCTCGATACGAGCGACGACGCCGTGGTGGAAGGCACGCTGCGCGCGCCGTGGAAGTGGGAGACGCTGATCGTCGAGTCGGCGGTGATCGGCGGCGACCCGCAGCGGTGGCACCGGCGGCTCGACGGGCTCGACAACGAGTACGCCGTGAAGATCGCCGCCGAGGTGAAAGAAGATCCGGGCAGCCCCCGCCTCGAGCGGCTTCAGCGCGACCGCCGGAACCTGCTGCACCTGCGCCGATTCGCGTTGCCCATCATCGACGAACTGGCGGCCTGGCCGTCCGAGGCGACGTGGGGCGAGTGGCTCGATCGGTTCACCGCGCTCGCGCCGCGCATCCTCCGCGCTCCCGAGCGTGTGCTGAAAGTGCTCGCGCAGCTGCGGCCGATGAGCGACATCGGACCCGTCTCACTCGACGAGGCGCGCGACGTCGTCGCCGACCGGCTGCTGCAATTGGAGCGTGAACCACCCAGCTCGCGGTACGGACGCGTGTTCGTCGGGAGCCCCCAGCAGGCCCGCGGGCGGACGTTCAGGGTGGTCTTCGTGCCCGGCCTCGCGGAGCGGATGTTCCCGCAGAAGCCGCACGAAGACCCGATGATGCTCGACGACGAGATGCGGGCGCCGCTGAACGCGCGAGCGGACGTCGAGTTGCCGACGCAGACGCAGCGCGCGCAGGCCGAGCGCCTGCTGCTGCGCCTGGCCGTCGGCTGCGCCACCGAGCGCCTGTGGCTGTCGTACCCCCGCATCGAGGTCGCCGAGTCGCGGCCGCGCGTCCCGTCGTTCTACGCGCTCGACGTCATGCGGGCGATCACCGGCCGCATTCCGAATCACGAGGAGCTCCAGGCCTCCGCGGCCGAAGCGGGCGGCGCGAGCCTGGCGTGGCCGGCGCCCGCGGATCCAGCCGCCGCCATCGACGATCTGGAGCACGACCTGTCGGTGCTCCGCGAGCTGCTCCAGGCCGACGGACGCGCCGTCCGCGGCCACGCGCACTACCTGCTGCGGCTCAACGCCCATCTGAAACGCTCGGTCACCGCCCGGTGGGGCCGCAGCCGCTCGCAGTGGACGCCCTTCGACGGCATCACGCGGCTCACGAGCAGCACCAGGCCGATGCTCGACTCGCAGCGGCTCGCAGCCCGTCCCTACTCCCTCTCGGCGCTCCAGAAGTTCGCCGCCTGCCCCTATCAGTTCCTGCTCTCGGCCATCTACCGGCTGGAGCCGGCGGAGGAGCCCGAGCCGTTGCAGAAACTCGATCCGCTGACGCGCGGCGCGCTCTTCCACGAGGTGCAGGCGGAGTTCTTTCGCGCGCTGCAGGCTGAAGGCGGGCTCCCGGTGACCGAGGCGGGCCTTCCGCGGGCGATGACGGTGCTCGATCGGCTCGTGACGGCGATCGCCGCCAGGTACCGCGAGCGGCTCGCGCCGGCGATCGAGCGCGTCTGGAACGACGAGATCGCCGACATCGCGAAGGATCTTCGCGTCTGGGTCCGGCGGCTGCCCGCGAGCGAGGGCTGGGAGCCGGCGTACTTCGAGTTCAGCTTCGGCCTGCCGGCGGATCTCGCGAACGAGGGACGCGACCCCTCCAGTCGTGTCGATCCGGTGCTCGTGGACGGCCGCTTCAAGCTGCGCGGATCCGTCGATCTGATCGAGCGCAGCCACGGCGCGCGCCCGTTGAAGACGGACCCCGGCGTTCTGCGCGTGACCGATCACAAGACCGGCAGGAACCGCACGACGGCGAAAACGGTGCTCGGCGGAGGCGCCATCCTGCAGCCGGTGCTCTACAGCCTGGCGGTCGAAGAGGCGCTCGGCGCGCCCGTGGCGTCGGGGCGTCTGTTCTATTGCACCGCCGCCGGCGGCTTCACCGACCACGAGATCCCGCTCAACGACGCGACGCGCCGCGCGGGCCTCGAGGTGCTGGAGATCATCGACCGCGCGATCGAGCTCGGCTTCCTGCCGGCCGCGCCCCACAAGGGGGCTTGCACCTGGTGCGACTTCCGCCCCGTGTGCGGCCCGCACGAAGAGCTCAGGGTCGGCGGCAAGCCGCCCGACAAGCTCGGCGACCTGACGGCGCTGAGGGAGAAGCCGTGATGGCCCCGCTCGCCGACCAGAAGGCGCGCGACGCGATCGCCGACGCGCTCGACGAGACGCTCGTCGTCGAAGCCGCCGCCGGCACGGGAAAGACGACGGAGCTGGTCAAGCGGATCCTGCGGATCCTGGCGACCGGCCGTGCCCAGGTCCAGAACATCGTCGCCGTCACGTTCACCGAGAAGGCGGCGGGCGAGCTCAAGCTGCGGCTGCGCGAGGCGCTCGAAAAGGAACGCACGGCCGCCGAGGGAGAGGTCCGCGAGCGGCTCGACGACGCGCTCGCCGGCCTTGAAGAAGCGCATGTCAGCACCATCCACGGCTTCTGCGCCGAACTGCTGCGCGAGCGACCGGTCGAGGCGCGCATCGATCCGCTCTTCACGGTACTCACCGAGCCGCAGGCGGAACGGCTGTTCGACGAGGCGTTCGGGGCGTGGATCCAGGCGCAGCTCGCCGATCCCCCCGAAGGGATCCGCCGCGCGCTGCGCCGCTCGGTGTGGACCGGCTTCGGCGGGGGCGCGACGAGGCAGGACGGCCCCATCGATCGCCTCCGCCGCGCCGCGTGGGAACTCGCGCAGTGGCGCGACTTCACCGCCCCCTGGACGCGCCGTCCGTTCGACCGCGAGGGTGACGTCGACCGGCTCGTCACCGCCCTGCACGAGTTCGCGGCGCTGACCGCGAAGCCGTCGTACCACCGCGACAACCTGTTTCTCGACACCGCGCCGGCGCGTCACCTGAGCCAGGAGATCGCGCTGCACCAGTCGTTCGGCCATGTGGACTACGACGGCTGGGAGGCGCGGCTGGTGGACCTCTCGCGCGATCGCACCTTCGTGCGCGCCCGGCACGGCCGCGGACCCGGCTACGGCCAGGGCGTCCCCCGCGCCAGCGTGGTCGACGCGATGGAGCGCCTCCGCGCCGGTCTGGACCAGTTCCGCATGGACGCCGACGCGGATCTCGCCGCGGCGCTTCAGCAGGAGCTGGGCGCCGTCGTGCGCCAGTACGAGGAGCTGAAGGGGCGCGCCGGGGCGCTCGACTTCCTCGACCTGCTGCTGAAGGCGCGCGATCTCGTGAAGGGAGACGCCGCCGTGCGCCGCGGGTTCCAGCTGCGGTTCACGCATCTGTTCGTCGACGAGTTCCAGGACACCGACCCGCTCCAGGCCGAGATCCTCCTGCTGCTCGCCGCAGCCGACGCGTCGGCGACCGACTGGCGCACGGTCACGCCGGTACCCGGGCGTCTCTTCATCGTCGGGGATCCGAAGCAGTCGATCTACCGGTTCCGCCGCGCCGACGTGGCGATCTATCGCGAGGTGTGCGAGCAGTTGCAGGCCTCCGGCGCCCGGGTCGAGCAGTTGACGACCAGCTTCCGGAGCGCGCCGGGGATCCAGTCGTGCGTGAACGCGGCGTTCGCGCGCGTGATGACCGGCGACGCATTCACGCTCCAGGCCAGCTACGTCCCGCTCTCGCCGTTCCGCCGCGATCTGCCGGGGCAGCCTGCCGTGGTGGCGCTGCCCGTCCCTGCGCCGTACGGCACCCGCAACATCTCCGCCGTCGCCATCGAAGGGTCACTCCCCGACGCGACCGGCGCCTTCATCGATTGGCTCCTGCGCGACAGCAACTGGAAGGTCACCGAACGGGCGGGCGGAGAGCCGGTGCCGGTCGCGGCGCGCCACATCTGCATCCTGTTCCGCCGCTTCATCAGCTTCGGCGAGGACGTGACGATGCCGTACGTGAAGGCGCTCGAGGCGCGCGACGTCAAGCACGTGCTCGTCGGCGGCAAGACGTTTCACGACCGCGAAGAGGTCGAGACGATCCGCGCGGCGCTCGCCGCGATCGAGTGGCCTGACGACGAGTTGTCGGTGTTCGCGACGCTGCGCGGGGCGCTGTTCGCCGCCGGGGACGAGGAACTGCTCGAGTGGAAGGGGCGCTTCCGCGGCTTTCACCCGTTTCGCATCCCCGCAGACGTGCCTGAGCATCTGCAGCCGATCGCCGGCGCGCTCGAGACGCTGAAGGGGCTGCACCGGCGCCGCAACTACCTGCCGGTGGCCGATACCATCCAGCAGCTCCTCGAGGTGACCCGCGCGCACGTGGGGCTCGTGCTGCGGCCGGCGGGAGAGCAGGCGCTCGCGAACGTGCTGCACGTCGCGGAGCTCGCGCGACAGTACGAGGCCGCGGGCGGGATCTCGTTCCGCGGGTTCGTCGAGGAGCTGCGCGTCGCCGCCGAGACCGCGGCAGCCACCGAGGCGCCCATCCTCGAAGAGGGGAGCGACGGCGTCCGCATCATGACGGTGCACAAGGCGAAGGGGCTCGAGTTCCCGGTCGTCGTCCTCGCAGACCTGACGTGCAAGCTCTCGCGCGCCGAAGCGGGCCGGTGGATCAACCCGTCATCAGGCATGTGCGCGCTGAAGATCGGCGGCTGGGCACCGCTCGATCTCCTCCTGCACGATGCGGAGGAGTCGGCGCGCGACCGGGCCGAAGCGGAGCGGCTCGCCTACGTCGCCGCGACGCGGGCCCGTGACCTGCTCGTGGTGCCGGCGATCGGTGACGGAGCGTACGAGGGGGGATGGCTCGATCCGTTGACGCCGGCGATCTACCCGCCTGAGGCGCGGCGCCGCGGTCCGCACGCGCCGGCAGGGTGCCCGGCGTTCCGCTCCAGGGATTCGGTGCTCAACCGGCCGGACGGGGATCCGGCGGGCCCGGCAACGGTCGCTCCCGGCAGGCACGACTTCGAGAGCTATTCGGTCGTGTGGTGGGACCCGACGCTCCTGCATCTCAACGCCGCCTCGTCATTCGGGCTGCGGCGCGACGATCTGATCGTGAAAGACGGCGACCTGTTCGCCGTCGAGGACCGGCTTGCCGCCTACGAAACGTGGCGCGCTCGGCGCGACGATGTCATGGCCGCGGCGAAGGCCGAATCGGTGCGGGTGAAGACGGCGACTGCCTGGGCCGCGGAGGCTGCGCGCGACGGGATCGACGAGGCGATCGCCGCGTCGGCCGAGATCGACGTGCTGCAGATTCCTGGAGCCGCCGGCCGGCCGAAGGGGCCGCGGTTCGGCACCCTCGTGCACGCGGTCCTCGCGACGGTCGCGCTGGACGGGTCCGACGACGTGGTGAGGCGCACCGCCGAAGTGCACGGACGCATCCTCGATGCGCCGCCGGAGGAAGTCGTCGCGGCTGGAGCGGTCGTCCGCGCGGTGCTCGCGCACGAGCTGATGGCCCGCGCGCGCGCTGCCGCGCGTGTGCGCCGCGAAACGCCCGTCACGTGGACGCAGAAGGACGGCACGCTCATCGAAGGCGTGCTCGACCTCGCGTTCGACGAGGGCGGCGCGACCACTGTCGTCGATTTCAAGACGGATCACGAGCTGGCCGCCGGCGAGACGCGGTACCGCGCGCAGCTGCAGAAGTACGTCGACGCGCTCGCACTGGCGACCGGCCGCCCCGCGCGGGGGATCCTCTTCCGCGTCTGATCCGCGCGCCGCTGACGCCGGCGCTCAGTGCTGCTCGCGCCTGCGCGCGAGGCACTGCGCCGTCCAGGCCGCGACGAGCCCGCCGATCGTGTACCACGCGACGGTCATCACCTGATTGGCCAGGCGGTGGCTGTTCGGCGGCTCTCCGAGGCCGACCCGCTGCGGCACCGTGAGACAGCAGAGGCCGGCGAGGAGCCCCAGGGCGGCGCCGCGGCTCCACGTCGTCGCACAGGCGTAGTAGACGCTGTTGGCGACGAGGTCGCCCGCCAGCGCCGCGGTGTAGAGCGTGCGGTCGGCGGTCGGATCCACGTCGCCGGAATCATCGGCGATGCCGGTGCGGCCGGTCCCCCTGGCGAGGGCGCGGACGCCCAGCACGTCCATTCGCGGCGCCGCGTCCGTCAGACGGAGCGCCGCCTGATGCACGGCGGTCAGGGCGACGGCTCCTGCCACGCCCGAGATCAGCGATTCGTTCAGTCGTGTTGCGCTCACCATGCGAGACGTACGAAGCAACCCGGGTGCCCGACCGCCGCCGTTCCTGCCGCTTGCGGCTCGTCAATGGACGATGACGTTGACTGTCGCCTGGCCCGACCGGCCTACGGGGTTGTACTGGATGACGTTTCTGCCGGCGAGCAGGTACTCCGACACGTCCACACTCACGACCCCGGCCGCCAGCGTGGCTTCGTCGAAGCTCAGGTCGTGCAGCTCGTTCAGGTGCACGCGAAGCCCCTTCAGCGCCGACGAGCGGATCTCCAGCGTGCCGAGCGCGTTCGGGGCGGCGAACTCCTGCCGCAGGGTCGGCGGACCGCTGCCCGGATCGCGCCCGATGTCGATCGGAAACGAGCCGACGTCGACGCCGGTGTAATACGCCTTGAGGATCTCGATGAAGTTCTGGCCGGCATGCGCGCGGCCGTTCGCGCCGTACTGGCTCATGCCGAGGTTGTGCCCCCAGCCGCCGCCGTAGGCGACGACCCGCTGGACGGTGCCGTCGGCGTTCTTCACGACGTCGATGGAGCTCGGGTTGTTCAGCGTGAAGTTCGCCGCGGTGGTGCCGCCGCACGGGCGCGGCGTGCTCGACGCGGTGCGGCCGAGCACGGCCCGAAGGTTGTCCCAGCCTCGCACCTCGTAGACGCCGGTGGTCAGCGTGATCCGCGCGATCGCGATCCGCTGCGAGGCGGCCATGCGCCGCGTCACCTCGACGTCGGTAATCGTTCCCGTGTTGGTGCCGCTCACCCGCATCGCGGCCGTGAGCCGCGTGCGGATCGTCTCGGCCGGCAGCTCGATCCGCCAGCGTGAGAAGGAGTTCCGCGGCGTCTGGCGGCTGCAGTCGTCGTACATGGCGGGGTTGATCATCGTCCGCCAGAAGGCGTCGATTCCCGACGGGCTCGACAGGTCCGGTGCCGGCTCCTCACCGTCGTAAATGCCGCGAAGGTAGGGCGTCACGGCCGCGCTCGGCGGTGACGCGGTGAAGATCCACTCGCTGTCTTCGCTGTGACCACCGAACGAGGAGGAATAGAGGGCACCGATGATGCGGCCGCCGTGCGACGCGACCAGGCCGTGCGTTTCGTGCGAGGCGCGCACCGCGTTCGGGTGCTCCGAGATCACGCCGCGGTACACCTGCGACGCGCTCGAGTCCACGATGTCGAACGGGTAGCCTCGCGCCACGTAGTTGCCGATGTTCGCCACGGCGTAGCCGCGCGCGGCCACCGCCTGTGCCTTGAGCGCGTCGGTCGCGAAGCTGGCGATCGACTCGTTCGCCACGACCCCCGGCACGTAGTCCTCGACCTCCACGATGTTGACGAGGTTCACCCGCGGCAGCGGCTGCGACGCGGTGATGCGTCCCCGGTTGATCTCGATGGCGCCGCGATAGAGCGGCACCCGCGTGCCGCTGAACGTCCGGCGGATGCTGTGGATCTCGAAGAAGTTCGTGCGGCTGGTCGGCCGAAAGAAGATCGGCCCCTCGTACGCACCGAGGTAGGCGTCATCCTGCACGACGAGGTAGTACACGCCGTCGTGCTCGACCCGGATGCGGGATCCGGGTGCCAGCACGGTGATCTCTTTACCGTCGGCGCGGTCGATCACCTTCACGTCGCCGTCGGTGTTCGCGAGCTCGACGAACGGGTGATGCAGCGTACCGAATTCCGTCGCGCCGACGTTGAAATGGAGCCCGACCCGGAGGACCTTCACCGCAGAGGTTGGATTCCCGAGGATCACGGCGCCGAGCTCCGGGCGTCCTCCCGAGGCGTGCGATTGCCCCTGCTCGGCGCGTGTCCGGATATGTTCCTCTTCCAGTAATTCGAGCTCGGACTGGGTGGGCTGACCTCCCTGCGGCGTCCCCTGCCCCCGCACGTGAGCGGCTGGCGCCGCCAGCGACAGGGCGAGCGCGAGCGCGAGTGTCTTGAATCGCATCTTCATGCTGGGCCTCCTCGACTACAAGTGCACGATCTCCCGTCGTGCGGGGGGAGCGGAAGCTGGGGTGGGGAGCAGCAGAGCAAGCGTCAGGCCAGCCGGCCGGTCCGTCACGGCGGGGTAGCACCTGCCGCCGGTTGCGGTAGAGAATGACGAGTCCTGGAGGCAGTCTCGATGAGAGTTCGCATGTTGATGTCAGCCGTCGCCGCGGCGGGTGCGCTGGTGGTGGGGTCGAGTGCGCCCGTGGCTCAGCAGCCGGCCGCGCCGCAGAGTGCCCCGGCGGAGCGACCGGCCGCCGGGCCGGATCCGTTCCCGTCGACCTACCAGCCGTTTCCGTCGCGCACCACCGTCATCCGCAACGCGACGATCCTGACCGCGGCTGGGCCCGCAATCGAGCGTGGATCGATCCTGCTGCAGAACGGCCGCATCGCCGCGGTCGGGTCCACCGTCGAGACCCCCGCCGACGCCGTGATCATCGACGCCGCGGGCAAGTGGATCACGCCGGGAGTGATCGACACGCACTCCCATCTCGGCGTGTATCCGGCCCCCGCGATCCAGGCGGTGCAGGACGGCAACGAGATGACCAGCCCGAACACGGCGGAGGTCTGGGCGGAGCACTCGCTCTGGCCGCAGGACCCGCAGTTCGAGCTTGCGCTCGCCGGCGGGGTGACCGCGATGCAGTTGCTGCCGGGGTCCGCGAACCTGTTCGGCGGCCGCAGCGTCACGGTCAAGAACGTGCCGTCGCGCACCGCGCAGGGCATGAAGTTTCCCGGCGCGCCGCATGGGCTCAAGATGGCGTGCGGCGAGAACCCGAAGCGCGTCTACGGCTCGCGCAACCAGTCGCCGGCCACGGCGATGGCGAACATGGCGGGGTACCGGCGTGCGTGGATCGCGGCATCCGACTACCGCGACAAGTGGAAGAAATGGCGCGACGAGGGGGCTGATCCCGCCAAGCGTCCGGAGCGCAACCTCCAGATGGAGACGCTCGCGGGCGTGCTCGAGGGAGAGATCCTCGTCCACAACCATTGCTATCGCGCCGACGAGATGGCGTCGATGATCCTGCTCGCGAAGGAGTTCGGCTATCGCATCACGTCGTTCCATCACGCCGTCGAGGCGTACAAGGTCCGGGACATGCTCGCGCAGCACGACATCTGCGCGAGCATGTGGGCCGACTGGTGGGGGTTCAAGCTCGAGGCGTACGACGGCATCAAGGAGAACATCGCGCTGGTGAACGAGGCGAAGGCGTGCGCGATCGTTCACTCCGACGATCCGGGCGGCATCCAGCGGCTGAACCAGGAGGCGGCGAAGGCGATGCACGCGGGGCGGCGGGCAGGCATGACGATCGACCGGGCGGAGGCGGTCCGCTGGCTGACGATCAATCCCGCGCGGGCGCTGGGGATCGACAAGGTGACCGGCTCGCTCGAGCCGGGGAAGAACGCGGACGTCGTGGTGTGGTCCGGCGATCCGTTCAGCGTGTATGCGAAGGCCGAGCAGGTGTTCGTCGACGGTGCGCTGCTCTTCGACCGCAGCGATCCCGCGAGGCAGCACCGCCGCGACTTCGTCACCGGCCTGCTGCCGGCGCCGGGAGGTGGACGATGACACGCGCGGCCCTGACGATCGCGTTCCTCGCCTCCGTGCAACTGCTGACAGCACAGCACTTGCGCGAAATGGGGTCAGGCCCCGATTTGGGCACCCCCCCCTCGCACATGGGGCCAGGCCCCGATTCGCGCGGCGCGTTGCCGCAGACGGGGCCAGGCCCCGTCGTGGCGATCACCAACGCGCGGATCCTGACCGCCGCGGGACCCGCGATCGAGCGCGGGACGATCGTGATCACCGGCGGCAGGATCAGCGCGGTCGGCGCGGACGTCGCCGCGCCGGCGGGCGCGCGCGTGATCGACGCGGCCGGACGCATCGTCACGCCCGGCTTCATCGAGTCGAACACGAATCTCGGGATCGTCGAGATCCCGCTGTCGGCCGAAGGCACGGCGGACCAGAACAGCACGGACCCCGGCGTCAGCGCGGCGTTCGACGTCGTCGACGCGTTCAATCCGCTCTCGGCGGCGATCCCGGTCGCGCGCGTGGACGGCGTCACGCGCGCGCTCGTCGTGCCCGGCGGCACCGGACACATCGTCCAGGGACAGGCCGCGGTGTTCGATCTCGGCGGCGCGCAGGTGCCCGACAGCGTCACGAAACGGCAGGCGGCGATGATGGCGTCGCTCGGCGAAGCGGGAGCGGCGGTGGCGGGCGGATCGCGCGCGACGGCGATGCTGCGCCTCCGCGAGCTGCTGCAGGACGCGATCGACTTCAGCCGCCATCGCGCCGCCTGGAACACGGCGCAGCGGCGCGGCTACGCCCGCGGGCGGATGGACCTCGAGGCGCTGCGTCCCGTGATCGCCGGCGAGATGCCGCTCGCGATCCAGGCGAACCGTGCGAGCGACCTCCTCGCGGCGATGCGGCTGGCCGACGAATTCAAGCTGAAGCTCGTGCTCGTGGGCGCCGCGGAGGCATGGATGGTGGCCGACCAGATCGCGAAGCGCCGGGTGCCGGTCGTCATCAAGCCGCTCACGAACGTTCCGACGTTCGACGCGCTCGCCGCGACGCTCGAGAACGCGGCACGCCTCCACGCGGCGGGCCTCACGCTCGTCCTGTCGTCGTTCGAAACGCACCGTGCCGGGACACTGCGGCAGGAGGCCGGCAACGCCATCGCCTACGGCCTCGACCGCGACGCGGCGCTCCAGGCGGTCACGATTGCGCCGGCGCGGGTGTGGGGTGTCGCCGACCGCACGGGCTCGCTCGAAACGGGGAAGGACGCCGACCTCGTCGTCTGGTCAGGAGATCCGTTCGAGCTGACGACACACGCGGAGCACGTCTTCATTCGCGGTCAGGAGATGCCGATGGGTACCCGCCAGTCGGAGCTCCTCAAAAAGTACCGAACTATCGAGCGATAGGCTGAAAACTCCAAACGCCAAACGCCAAACGCCAAACGCCAAACGCCAAACGCCAAACGCCAAACGCCAAACGCCAAACGCCAAACGCCAAACGCCAAACGCTAAACGCTAAACGCCAAAGTCCAAAAGTCCAAAGCCGGAAACCCGAACGCCAACTGCCAACTCACGAGGCGGGCTCACGAGCTGGCAGCTTGGCGTTTGAAGTTTGAAGTTTGGAGTTTGGAGTTTGGAGTTTTGGCGTTTGAAGTTTGGCGTTTGGCGTTTGGAGTTATTTCTTTTCGCCGACTGCGTAGACGTGCTCCAGCGTCCGGATGATGATGAGGCCGTCGGAGATCGCGGGCGTGCCCATGATGATCTCCTTCATCGGATTCTTCGCCAGCTCCTCGTAGCTGCGGCCCGCGCGGACGACGATGACGTCGCCGTCCTCGTTCGCGAAGTACAGCTTGCCGTCGGCCGCCACGGGCGAGGCCGAGAACGACCCGCCGCCGCCGACGCGTGCGCGGTAGATCCGTTCCCCGGTCTTGCCGTCGTACGCCGTCACGATCCCGTCGTTGTTCACCGTGTACAGGATCCCGTCGTAATAGATCGGCGTCGGGATGTAGGTGCCGGCCGTGTTGCTCCAGGCGATCGCATCGCTCGGCGCCCCTTCTTTCGGCATCGTGATCTCGCCGGCGGCGGTCGGCTTCACCGCGTAGATCGGACGCACCGGCGGATACCCGCCCGTCACGTAGACGAGGCCGTCGCCGACGACGGGGGTGCCGACGGTCACCTCGGAATTCGGCCCGAGCGTCCACACCAGCTCGCCCGTCCGGGCGTCGTAGCCGCGGATCTTCGGACCGTTGGTGACGATGACGTCGCGGCCGTCGGCCTTGAAGATCGTCGGCGTTCCCCACGTCGAGATCTCGTCGCGCTCCGTCTTCCACACCTGCCTGCCGGTGGCGACGTCGTATGCCGCAATGAACGAGTTCTTCTGCACGTCAGCCTGGACGATGACCTTGCCGTCGTGGATGATCGGCGAGCTCGAGTGTCCCCACTGGTACGTGGGATCGAAGAACCACCCGCTGTCGAGCACGCCGATGTCCTGCTTCCAGAGCGGCTTCCCGTTCATGTCCCAGGCGGCGAGCACGCCGACGGATCCGAACAGCGCGACCACGCGCGTGCCGTCGGTCACCGGCGTCGAGTTGGCCTGGGCGGACTTCGTGTGCCGCTTCACCTTCGGCACGCCGACGTGCGCCGTCTGCTCCCACAGGATCTTCCCGCTCGCCTTGTCGAGGCAGTAGATCTTCCAGGTGTGCTCCGAGAGGTCGTCCACCGGCGCGACGTCGCCGTAGAGGCCGGTGCGGAAGGTCCTGTCGCCCTTGCTGCTGATGGCCGTGACCACGAACACCCTGTCGTTCCACACGATCGGGCTCGCGGTGGTGAAGCCGGGGATCGGCGTCTTCCAGCGGACGTTTCGGTTCGTGGCGACGTCCCACTCGCTGACCGCCCCCTGTCCGTCGCCGTTGCCGGCGGCGTTCGCGCCGCGGAACGCCGGCCACGGGCGCGCCGCCGTGCGTGCGGCACGCGGTGCCGGCGCCGGGGCGCCGGGTGCCGGCGTCGCGGCGGACTTCTCGGCCGGCTTTTCGGCGGCGGAGGGTGCGGGGGCGGCATCGGTGACGCGCGGGTATACCTGCGTCGAATTCCCCTGGACCACGGCGACGCTTTCCACCATCCCGCCGCGGCCGGCGAACCGCAGTGTCACGTTGGGTGCCTCGGCGACGCGGAACGTCGTGTCGGACGTCGGGACGAGCGTGAGCGGCGGCTGGCCGGGTGTCGGGATGACGGTGAGCTGATCCCCCTCGAGCGCGACGCGGAGGTTGGTGTTGGCCGCCTCGTTGCGGTAGCTGCCGACGTACGACTGCAGCACCGGCCGCGAGACCGTGACCACCGGCTCGGCGGGCAGATCGGCGAGCCGCTTTTCGATCGCGCCGGCGATCTCCTCGTGCTTGCCGCGCCGCGCGGCGGCGAGCGCGCCCTGGAGCTCCATCCGCGTGAGCTCCCCGGCCTTCAGCGCGGCCTGCACGAGGCCGGCATGACCGGCTGCTGCCGCCTGGCCCAGAACCTGTCCCGCGCCTTCGGAGCCGCGCTCGAGGAGCAGCAGCGCGGCGGCGTGATGGCCGTTCATCATCGCCATGTTCACCGCGCGGAAGCGGTAGAAGGTGTCCTGCACGTTGATGTCGGCGCCGCGATCGAGCAGCAGCCTGATGACGTCGACGTGTCCCTTGTCGGCGGCGAACATGAGGGCGGTCGCCTTGTACCGGTTGCCGGCGTTGACGTCGGCTCCCTGGTCGAGCGCCTTCGCCACCCGGGCGGCGTCCCCCTCGCGCGCCGCCGCCCAGAGTTCCTCGACGAGAGGTGACGGCTGCGCGGTCTGTGCCGGCGGCGCCGGCTGCGCGTTCTGAATCGATGCGCCGAGCAGCACGGCGAGCAGCGCAGGGGCGATGAGCATACGGTCTTACCCCTTTTTCAACTGCCGGGCGAGCTGTTGCAGCGCGGCCCGCTCTTCCGCCGACACGGCGCCGATGCCGAACAGGCCGCCCGACGCGGCCGCGATCTCTTCGCAGCGCTTGAGCAGGTCGTCGGCGTCGAGGTGCATCTCGCCGCCTGCGGGCTGATCGAGGATCGCGCTGATCAGGCGCTGCGCCTTGGTGAACGTCTCGGCTGCCGGCTGGCGGTCGAGCCAGTCCGTGAGCTGCTGGTCGGCCGGGCTTCCGGCCTCGATGCCGCGCGAGCGCGCGAGGTTGGTGATCATCGTCCGCTCCGCCGCGCTGACCCCCCCTTCCGCCCAGGCGACCTGGAGCAGCGGGACGAGCGGCAGGAGCGCGATCGTGTGCGGGGTGAAGCCCAGGGCTTCGAGGTCGGCGAGCAGCGCCGGATCGTTCAGCCCGGTGGCGTTCTGGAGGTCCTTGCGCGCCTGTTCGGCCTGGGCCGCCTTGCGCATCCGTTCGATCAGCTCGCGATCCTGCTGCCGGAAGTACTCCTCTTCGCGTTTCCTGACGTCATCGGTGATGCCTTCGCCGTTCGACACGTTCCCCTCCTGAAAGCCGAATTCTACCGCCCTGCGGGGGCTCCGGGGTCAGAGCTTGAATTTTGCGCGACCTGCAAAATTCAAGCTCTGACCCTGAGCGGGGGCGCTCCTGCGCCGGCGCGTCCGCCGCCCGCGCCAGGTTCATCGCCGTATTGATCAGCGCGACGTGCGAGAACGCCTGCGGGAAATTCCCCACCAGCCGGCGGAGCCCGACGTCGTACTCCTCCGCCAGGAGCCCCACGTCGTTGGCGAGCGACAGCAGGCGCTCGAACAGCGCCCGCGCCTCGTCGCAGCGTCCCTGCATCACATACGCATCCGCGAGCCAGAAGCTGCACGCCAGGAACGCCCCTTCGCCGGCCGGCAGCCCGTCCACCTCCTCGCGCGTCGGATACCGATGGACGAAGCCCTCCTCCATCAGCTCCCGCTCGACCGCCGCGATCGTGCCGGTCACGCGCGGATCGGCGGGCGGCAGGAAGCCCACGAGCGGGATCTGCAGCAGGCTCGCGTCGAGATCCTGCGAGCCGTAGTACTGCGTGAACGTGCCGCGCGAGCGGTCGAAGCCGTTGGCGCACACGTCGTCGTGGATCTCCTGCCGGATGCGGCGCCACCGCTCCACCGGCCCCTCCAGCCCGTACTGCTCCACCGCCGCGATTGCGCGATCGAACGCCACCCAGGCGAGCACCTTCGAATGCGTGAAGTGGCGCCGCGGCCCGCGCACCTCCCAGATCCCCTCGTCGGGTTCTCGCCAGGCGAGCTCGACGAACTGCAGCATCACCTGTTCGAGCGCCCACGCATTCGGATCCAGTTCCAGGCCGGCGCCGCGCGCCACGTGCAGCGTGTCGATCACCTCGCCGTAGACGTCCAGCTGGAACTGGCCGACGGCGGCGTTGCCGATCCGCACCGGACGCGAGAGCTCGTAGCCGGGCAGCCAGTCGAGGATCTGCTCGGGCAGGCGCCGCTCCCCGGCGGCGCCGTACATGATCTGCATCCGCGCGGGATCCCCCGCGGCCGCTCGCAGCAGCCACCCGCGCCACGCCGCCGCCTCCGCCATGAACCCGCAACTGATCAGCGCATACAACGTCAGCGTCGCGTCGCGCAGCCAGCAGTAGCGATAGTCCCAGTTGCGGACGCCGCCGATCTTCTCCGGCAGCGAGGTCGTCGCCGCGGCGACGATGCCGCCGGTGGGCGCGAAGGTGAGCCCCTTGAGCGTGATCGCCGAGCGCAGCACCTGCTCCTTCCAGGGCCCGTCATAGGTGAAATGCCGCACCCACTCCTTCCACCACTCCTCGGTCTCGCGGAGCGCGTCGAACGGGTCCGGACCCGGCGTGCACGTCTCGTGTGACGGATGCCAGACGAGCGAGAACGGCACGCGCTCGCCGGGGCGGAGCCGGAAATCGGCCCGCGTCGCGAACCCCACCCCCTTCAGGTCCGCCGGCGTCTGCAGCGTGAGGCTGTCGGGACCGGCCGTCGCCGTCCAGAGCCCGTCGACCCGGCGCACCCACGGCACGATCCAGCCGTAGTCGAACCGGACGATGAGCTCCATCTGGATCTCCACGTCCCCCTCCACCCCTTCCACGATCCGCACGAGGTCGGGCTCGCGTCCCCGGGGAGGCATGAAGTCGATGAGGCGGACGATCCCCTGCCGCGTGGTGAACTCGGTCTCGAGGATCAGCGACGGCCCGCGGTAGCGGCGCCGCACGCTCAGGACGTCGGCGCCCGGCGTGATCCGCCAGCGGCCGTGCCGCGCGTCGCCGAGCAGCGCCGCGAAGCACGAGGGGGAGTCGAAGCGGGGGAGACAGAGCCAGTCGATCGAGCCGTCGATCGCGACGAGCGCAGCCGTCTGTGTGTCCCCGAGCAGGGCGTAGTCTTCTATGAGCAATGGGAGTTGCGCCACTCGGCGGCGAGGCCAGTCAACCGGCCCGGCCCGCTCAGTCGGGGTTGATGTAGCGATACAGCAGGCGGATCAGCGTGTAGGCCGCCGGCAGATTGTCGGACGTGAACGCGATCGTGTCGGGGGCCGGCCGCTCCATCGCCGGCAGATTCTGCGCGACCTCCGGGATCGCGATGTCGTTGAACTGCACTTCGACGCGGTAGCTCGCGGCGCGGCGCGGCGGGATCCTCTTTGCGTCGCGCACGGCGGCGTACGCCGCCTCCTCGATCTCCTGGTGGACGACCTTGAATGGACGCAGCTCCACCGCGCGCGGATTGATCGCCCGCTTCACCGCCACGGTGCGTGCGCCGGTCGCCGTTTCGGCGACCTGTTTCACGGCCACGTCGTCTCCGGTGACGAGGACCACCGGGACGCCATACCACGCCGCCACCAGCGTGTTCAGCCCCCCCTCGCCGAGCGACTGCCCGTTCACGCGCACGTCGCGAACGACGCCGCTGCCGGTGTGGGCGAAGAGGCCGGCGGGATGGCCTGCCTTCGCGTGGTAGCCGACGAAGATCACCGCGTCGAACGAGTCGTCGAGTCCCTCCATCATCCCCGACTTCTTGAAGCTGTGGCTGATGAGGCGGACCTCTCCGTCGAGGTCCTCGAGGCGGAGATTGCGCATGCTGCCGTGGGAGTCGTTCACCACGATCTCGGTGGCGCCGCCGCGGCGCGCGCCGCGCACGGCGGCATTCACATCGTCGGCCATCATCCGGCGGGAGCGGTTGTACTCCGCGCCGCTCGCCGACAGCTGGTCCGACGCCGAGATGCCGCTGATCCCTTCCATGTCGGCCGAGATGAAGACCTTCTTGCCCGCCTGCGCCATCGGCGACGCGGTGGACAGCGCGGCTGCCGCCGCGACCGCGAGTGCAACCGCGGCGAGTGGCGCCTGGACACGGCGCGTCATACCCCCTCCCCCTGGCGGACGCCGGCGAGGTCGAACAGCACCGTCGCGAGCGCCGAGTAATCGAGATCTCCGCGTCCGCGCGCCACCAGCGCGTAGACGAGATCCTGGACGACAGCCGAGACCGGCGCCGGCGTCGAGTGTTCGGCGAGGGTCTCGGCAGCGATCCGCATGTCCTTCGCGTACAGCTTCGACCGGAAGCCGGGCCTGTAATTCGACTGCAGGATGCGCTCGCCGTGGACCTCGAGCACCCGGCTCGCCGCGAATCCGCCGAGCAGCGCCTCGCGTACCTTTGCCGGATCGACGCCCGCCTTGAGGGCGAGCGCGAACGCCTCGCTCACGACCGCCAGCGCTCCGCCGATCACCATCTGGTTGCAGACCTTGGTGAGCTGTCCAGCGCCGGCCTCGCCGATGCGGATCACTTTGTCGGGGTTCCCCATTGCGTCGAGGATCGGCTTCACGTCCGCGAACGCGCCGGCGTCGCCGCCGACCATGATCGACAGCGTGCCGCTGATGGCGCCGATCTCCCCTCCGCTGACCGGCGCGTCGAGCATCCGCGCGCCGTGCTCTGCGGCGCGGCTCGCCAGATCCCCCGCGGCCTTCGGCGAGATGCTGCTGCAGTCGATGACGATCGTGCCGGGCTGGATTGCGCTGAACACGCCGTCGGCGCCCGTGAGCACCTGCTCGACCTCGGGCGAGTCGGGCAGCATCGTGACGATGCGCGTCGCGCGCCGGGCGACCTCCGCGGGCGATTCGGCCCGCGCGGCGCCTGCCGCGACGAGCTCGTCGACCGGCGGCCGGCTCCGGCTGTGCACGACGAGCGGGAAGCCGGCCTTCAGGAGGTTCAGCGCCATGGGGCGCCCCATGAGTCCGAGTCCGATGAATCCAACGGCAGGCGTCACGTCGGGCATTATCCTCCCATCCCGGCGGCGCTGACCTATCGCGCCTTCAGCGCGCGCTCCAGCCACACGGCGACGTCGGCGCGGAAGTCGTCCGACGCCGGAACCTCGCGGCGGATCTCCGCCTCGAGGCCTTCTTCTTCGAAGAGCGCCGCGAAGAAATCGACGAGCAGGTCGCGATCCTCGAGCGAGGAGCGCACACGCGACGGTGGTCCGCCGGCCATCGCGATGCCGAACGCCTGTCCGGCCGATTCGGCGAGGAGCTCGAGAAACAGCCGATCGGTCTCGATCTCCGAGTCGCGCCGTCCGGTCGCCAGCATCCGCGTCTCGTCGCCGCCCGTATCGCAATAGAGCTTGAGCCCCGAGGGCAGCGCGGTCAGCCAGAGCTCCCACGTGGCGCCGTCGGGCCACGCGAGCCACAGCAGGGTACGCGCGCGCAGCGTAAGCGGATCGAACGACGCGCCGTCGAGCGCCTGCCGGATCACGGCGTCCATCGAGACCGGCTCGCGCGGTGCGTAGAGCGGCCAGATCTCCTCGCGCGTGCGGAACTGTTTCACCGTCCGCTCGAGCGCCTGGACGACGCGAACGCGGTGCTGTCGCTGCGGGAACATCCGATTGCCGGAGGTCCGCTACTTCCCGATCGCCTCGCGGATGCGTCCGGCGCGGCCGTCGATACCGCCGGCGGGCTCGAGGCCGAGCAGCTCCGCCATGAACGGATAGACGTCGATGTTCTGGACCTCCTCGACGATCACGCCCGGGCGGATCGTGGGGCCGACGGCGAGAAAGAGCGCCTGCATCGAGGGGAAGTCGGGGTCCCACCCGTGCATGCCCCAGCGCTCGCGCTGGGGGCGCTGCGGCGCGGGTGGTTTCGGCGCGGCGTCAGGGGCAACGGCGCGCGGTGCCTCCTCTGCGGCCGCGCGCGGGACGCTCATCGTCCACCCCTCGTCCATGACGACGAGCAGGTCGCCCGATCGCGGATTGCCGCGGTGGGCGAGGCGTTCGGGCAGCTCGTCGCGCAGGTAGGCGGTGCCGCGCCGCAGCCGGCCGTTGATCGTGTCGCGGAGCTGGCGCGCACGGTCGGCGCCGCCGCGGACGTGGATGTTCGCCACGGGTCCCGCGAACGCCTGCGCGACGTGCTGCAGGTCCGCTGGCTCGAGCAGCGACGCGAGCTGCACGGTCTGCGCCCGCGAGGTTTCGACCATCCCGTGGTCGGAAGTGAGGAGCAGGTACACGCGGTCGCGGATCGGCAGCTTCGCGATGCCGTCCGCCAGCGTGCCGATCACGGTGTCGAGTGACTTCGCCGCCTTCTCCACCTCGGGCGCCGTGATCGGGCCCTCGTGCTGCGCCGTGTCGAGCTCGCTGAAGTACAGCGTGATCATGTGCGGACGCCGCTCGGCCGGGAGCTGCAGCCACTCGAGCACCGTCTTCACGCGCGTCTCGTTCGGCACGTCCGACGAATACGAGTTGTAGATCGTCGGCCGCACGCCCTTGATGGCCGCTTCGGAGCCGGGCCAGAAATAGCAGGCCGCCACCATCCCCTGTGTTTCGGCCGTGACCCAGATCGGCTCACCGCCGTACCAGGTGCCGTCGGTCACGGCGGCGTTGTCGGTGTAGGCGTAGGTCTGCTTCCGGGCCGGATCGTAGAACCGGTTCGAGACGATGCCGTGGCGCGCCGCTTCGAGTCCGGTGACGAGCGAGTAGTGGTTCGGGAAGGTGAGCGAGGGGAAGACGGGGCGCATCCGCCGCGCGACCGCGCCGCGCTGCGCGAGCGCGCGCAGGTTCGGCAGCTCGAACTTGTCCAGGTACTCCGCCTTGAAGCCGTCGAGCGACACGAGGATGACGTACGGCTTGTCGAGATGCTCGGGCCGGTTCGTTCCGCCGCTGCCCGTCTGCTGCGCGGCGGCGGTGACGGTGAGCGCGAGGACGAGCAGCGCCGCGAGGGTGCGCCGCCTGGGGTCAGAGCTTGAATTTTGCACGCTGGCACGCGTCCTGCGCCCGGGGTCAGAGCTTGAATTTTGCATACCCGCTATTGTGCGTCGAATCCGGGACGACGCCGACCGGACCCGCGGCGGCGGCCTCCCCACCCGCCCTCCGGATCCACCGGCACACCAGCGACGGACTCCGACCTACGCGCGCCGCGATCTCCCCGAGCGTGTATCCATGCTCATGGAACGCCGCGGCGGCCGCGCGCCGCACGCGATCGGCTGACGTCGCCGCCTCGAAAATCCGATCCAGCGGGGGTCGGGCCGCGAAGCGGTCCGCGTAGGTGAACGCGATCTCGTCGCGGTGCGGGTGGAGCAGCGGCGCCACCTGACGCGCGAGGAGCTCGCTGCCGAAGAGCAGCGCCCTGGTCAGTTCCTCCGCCGTGTGGCCGCCGGCGACGTGTGTGATGTAGCGCGCGCGTCCCTCGGTGGCGTCGGCGCAGTTGAACGCCTTCCACACGCGGTCGAGCGTGAGGAACGGCGGCGCCGGCGCCAGCCCCGCCGTCGCGCGATGGCTGCTCCACGGCCACTCTTCGGGCCGCTCGACGCGGTCCGCCGCCACCGGATTGAGCGCGATGTAGCGGATCGCCGTGAGCAGGTACCCCGCATCGTCCACGATGCGGGACCCGAAGCGGCCCTGGAGCACGTGTCCCACGCGTCCGTGCTTCTTGTTGAACGACTGGCAGTAGCGGCTGTTCAGGTAGTGCATCAGCCGCGAGACGGAATGCTGATAGGGGATGACGAGGAGATGGTAGTGGCTCCAGAGGAGGCAGTATGCCAGGCACTCGGCGCGAAAGCGCTCGAGGGCGACGGCGAGCAGCTCCAGGAAGCGATGGTGATCACCATCGTCCCGGAAGATGCAGGCTTTGTCGTTGCCGCGGGCGTAGATGTGGTACGCGCGGCCGGGTACGTGGATGCGGAGCGGTCGAGCCATGCCGGACGTAGAGCAAGGGGCCGTCCAGGTGCCCGGGTCCGCGCTTTTCGAGGATTCGTGAGGTGCGCCAGGGAAAAGTGCGCGGGATCAGCAACAGCGGCGGAGGCGCGCGATTGCTGTTTCTGCGACCGGGGTGCCAACCCGGGGGTCAGAGCTTGAATCTTGCAAAAATCAAAATTCAAGCTCTGACCCCGAGCGTCAGTGGGTGCCCTTCGACCGGGTGGGGGGCTCATCCTCCAGCGTCTTCAGGACGTCGCGCCACGAGAACTTCTGTCCCTTGCCGCGGACGTAATAGTCCATCCACGCCATCTCGGAGGCCGCCTTCACCAGCTGGTTCCGCGGATCCGGAATGCCGTGCGTGTTCCCCGGATACAGGAACAGCTCCGTCGGCACGCCGAGCTGCTTCAGCGCCATGTGCATCTCCACCGACTGCGGACTCGGCACACGCGGATCCCCTTCGACGACATGAATCATCGTCGGGGTCTTCGCGTTCTTGATGTACTTCAGCGGCGACTGGTTCCAGTAGGCGTCGAAATCGTCGTACGGCAGCTTGTTCCCGAGGTAGTACTGCCGGTTCCGCTGCACGTCGCTCTGCGCGTACATCGAGATCCAGTTCGACGTCCCCGCGCCGGAGCTGATCGCCTTGAAGCGGTCGGTCTGCACGAGGATCCAGTTGGACCAGTGCCCGCCGGCGCTCCAGCCGAGCGCTCCCATCCGATCAGGATCCGCGATTCCCTGCGCGATCAGGTGATCCACCCCCGTCATGATGTCGTCGTACCCCGGCGGGAAGTAGTTCCCGACGATGTCGTTCTTGTGCTTGTGGCCGTAGTTGGTGGACCCGCGGTAGTTCGGCCGCAGGACGACGTAGCCGGCGCCGGCGTAGACCTGCGAGTTGTAGCCGCCGTTGAACCCGAGGACGTCGGCCGACGCCGGACCGCCGTGGATCGCCACGATCAGCGGATATCGCGTGCCCGGCTTGTAGTCAGCCGGCTTCACCAGCACACCGCCGACCCTCGTGCCGTCCCTCGACGTCCAGGTGATCTCTTCCTGCTCGCCGAGCGCGAAGCCGCGGACCTGCGGGTTGGCGTCGGTCAACTGCGTCCACGACGCCCGCGTCGCGACCTGCGCCACATCCGGCACGGTGAAGATCGTGGACGGCGTCGTGCCGTCGGCGTACGTGATCAGGAGCACGCCGCTGTCGTCATCGCGATCCACCGAGAGGGAAGCCTTCTCGTTCGTGATCTGGCGGACCGTGTTCTTCTGAACGTCGAGCGCGAACAACTGGTTCGTCGCGCGCCACCCCCCGTTGAAATAGATCGTGGTGCCGTCGGTCGACCAGAAGCCGACCGAGACGTCGCCGTCGAACGCGCCGCCCATCTTGCGGAACGGTTTCCCCTTGTCGGCGACTGCGCGCAGGTAGACGCGTCCATTGGTCATGCTGTACTGCTGCAGGTCGTCGGGCGCCGTGAAGGTCACCCACTTGCTGTCGGGAGAGAACTGCGGCGTCCCTTCCGGCACCTCGAAGTTCTTCGTCAGGCGCTCGATATCTCCCGACGCCGTGTCGAGCAGGTAGACGTCGGCGTACAGGTTCGCGGCGGTGATGTTCCGTTCGTAGCGCTTCGCGGATCCTCCGCTGAAGCCGATCCACCTGCTGTCGGGCGAGATGGTGAAGCTGCCGACCGAGTAGGACGGATCCTCCGTCAGCCGCTTCGTGCTCTTGCCTTCGAGCTCCAGCGTCCACAGGCTCGCCAGCGGCGTTTCAGCGTTGCGGATGTTGACGGTGAAGCGCTTCTCGCGCCGCGCCTTCTCGTCGGCGTCCGCGCTGTCGGGCGAGACGTAGTAGATGCGCCTGCCGTCCGGCGCCCACTGCCACGATCCGATTCCCGTCGGATGTTTCGTCAACTGCTCCGCCGGTTTGTCGATCTCCTTGACGTCCAGCCGGTAGAGCTGTTCCTCACCCGAGCGGCCGCTCTTGAAGGCGATCCACCGGCCGTCTCGGCTGAAGGCGAAGTCGGCGACCCCCTCGCGCGCGTCGGTGATGCGCCGTGCCTCGCCGCCGTCCGGCCGCATCAGGTACAGCTGGTTGCGCGACGCGGCGTTCTCGGGCGCCTCGCGGTTCGAGAGGAAGACGAAGAAGCTGCCGTCGGTCGCCCAGCGCGGCGACGTCTCGTTCTTCTCCTTCGTGAAGGTCAGCTGCCGGGTCGACGGGACTCCCTGCACGGTCGACACGAGGTAGATGTCGCTCTGGCGGCGTGCCTCCTTCCAGTCCATGGTCGACAGCGTGTAGAGCAGCCACCTGCCGTCCGGGCTGGGTGCGGGGGATCCGACGTTCCGCATCTGCTGGACGTCCAGGAAGGTCATCGGACGCTTCGCGTCCGCCTGCCGGGCGTCCGGGCGGGCCGATGAGACGAGGGCGACGGTTACGAGAACGAGCGTGGCGCCGAGGCGCGACCGGTGATGGTGACGAATGCGCATGGCGCGAAGTTTACCTGTTCCGAGGCGGGGTAGAATGCCGGCCGGTTCGCAGCCCGGAGTGTTCATGCATCGGTACTTACAGGCCGCTCACGACGAGATCACGCGTGCGGCCGGATCCCTGCCGCCGGAGGTGATCGGACGGCCGGTCCACGGCCGCTGGTCGATCGGCGAGATCCTGGAACATCTGACGCTGGCGTTCACGGCGAATGCGGGGGCGCTCGAGAAGGTGCTCGCGTCCGGGGAACTGCGCGCGCGGCGGCCGCGGCTGATGCAGCGGCTCGCGCGGGTCCTCGTCGTCGACGGCGGGTACTTTCCGCGCGTCCAGGCGCCGGAGATGACGCGGCCGTCCGGTGCGATCGCGCCGGAGCGGGGTGTGGCGGCGGCCTGCGAGGGGCTGGCGACGCTGGATGGGGTCCTGACGCGGGTGGCGGCACGGTTCGGCGAGCGGGTCGCGGTGGCGAACCATCCGTATTTCGCCGGCCTCAGCGTCGCGCAGTGGCGCAAGTTCCACTGGCGGCACACCGTCCACCACGTGCGGCAGATCCGGGGTCAGAGCTTGAATTTTGCACGCGACGCAAAATTCAAGCTCTGACCCCGCGGGGGGAGCCGGGGGTCAGAGCTTGAATCTTGCAAGAATGCAAAATTCAAGCTCTGCCCCCAGGAGTCAGTCGGGCCAGATGGCGCGCAGGACGGCGGCGAGCCGGTAGCCTGCCATCGCCATCTGCTGCCGCACCAGGGGACGCGCGCGGTCGTCGTACCCCGCCGGCTGCTCGATCTGCCACCGGTGCGCCGTCCGCTTCGCGTCGTCGGGTCCCAGATACGCGACGAGCGTCAGTCCGCGATACGCCTCCTTCGCGTGCGCGAGCCCCTCGGTCGCCCACTGCGCCGGCCATTCTTCCGCCGCGCCGCGCCCGCGCCACGCGGCCGTCGGCTCGAACTCCTTCATCAACCGCGCCGCATACGTCGGCGCGTCGTCGCCCCCGCGCGCCAGGTTCACGGCATGAGAGTCCCAGTACGAGTGCAGGTTGAACCGGTTCTCGGCACCGTACACCAGCGCGTTGCCGCCGAGCGTCGTGCGCCAGCCGGTCGGCCCCTTCGGGACGACGAACTCGAGGGGACCGGCGGCGCTGACGAAGGCGTTGCCCACGTGCAACGGCTGGTGGATGTCGCCGGCCAGGTGGGCGAGCATCCGCAGCGCCTCGCGCGGCGTGAACATCCCCTTGCCGGTGCGCAGCACGCGGATCGACTCGCGCGCGATCTGGACGGCGTCGGTCGGCCGCGCCCCCGGCACGTCGAGCGCGTAGGCGGAAGCCTGGAACGGCAGATTCGCGTAGTGATACGTGTCGTGCCCGGGGTGATTCAGGCGAAAGATCTCCGAGTCCTCGTCGAGGTACAGCGGATTCTTGATGGCGTCGGGCCAGTAGGCGGCATCCGCCAGCGACTCGCCCGGCCGGAGGATGCGGCGGACTTCGCCAAGCGCCCGCGAGTCACGCAGGTGCAGTTCCGCAAGGGTGCCGATGATCCGGTGGCCGGTCTCGCCAAAGGCGCCGGCGTCGACGGCGAGCAGGGCGATGAGGCCGAGGCCGGCCGCCGTCGCGCGCAGAGTGGGTGTGGGCATCTGGTGTCCTCTGGTCGTGAGCTCTTGACGTTAAGATACCCTCAGTCGTGCGCATCATCATCGTCGGCGGCGGCGAGATCGGTTTCGAGCTCTCGCGGGAGCTCTCGCGCGACCACAGCCTCACGGTCGTCGATACGGACGCCGAGGTCCGCCAGCGGTTCGACGCGCTCGACGTCGAGTTCCTCGGCGGGAGCGGCACCAGCGCCGACGTGCTCCAGCGCGCCGACGTCGCCGGCGCCGACCTCCTGATCGCCTGCACCGGGCTCGACGAAGTCAACATGGTGTCGTGCGCGATCGCCAAGCGGCTCGGCGCCGCGCGCACGATCTGCTTCGTCTCGCGCGACGACTTTCTCGGCCGGGAGGGGAGCGTTGACAGCGTCCGCGAGCACTTCGGCATCGAGCGGATCATCTGGCCCGAGGCGCAGCTCGCCGAGGAGATCGAGCGGATCGTGGCGGCGCCCGGGGCGATCGACGCCGAGGTGTTCGCCGGCGGCCGGATCCGCCTGCTCGAGTTCCGGCTCGAAGCGGGCTCGCCGCTGACCACGGCGCCGCTCTCGGCCCTGCACCTGCCGCGCGGCGCGCTGATCGTCGCGGTCAAGCGGCGCGACACGATCGAGATCCCGCGCGGCGATACGCGCCTCAGCCCCGGCGACAAGATCTTCGTGATGGGGACGCCGGACGCCGTCGGCGAAGTCGTCCCCCGCATCTGGGGGGACGAGCACCGGCCGGCGACGCAGCTCGTGACGATCATCGGCGGCGGCGACGTCGGCTTCAGGCTCGCGCAGCGGCTCGACGCCGCCAGCGGCGTGGAGCTGCGCGTGATCGAGCGCGACCAGCGCCGCGGCGAGATGCTCGCGGCGACGCTGCGCCGCGCGCTCGTGCTCAACGGCGACGGCACCGACCTCGAGCTGCTCGAGGCGGAGGAGATCGGCCGCAGCGACGTGCTCGTGTCGGTGATCGACAACGACGAGCGCAACCTGTTCGCGTCGCTCCTCGGGCGGCAGCTCGGCGTGCGGCGGATCATCACGCGCGTGAGCCGCCCCGCCAACATGCGGCTGTTCGAGCGGGTCGGCATCGACGTCGCGCTGTCGGCGCGCGGTGCGGCCGTCGGCTCGATCGTGCACCAGATCCAGGGCGGACGCGCGCATCTGCTCGCCCTGCTCGAGGAAGGGCAGGCGACCATCGTCGAGATCGCCGTTCCTCCCGCCTTCCGGCCGCGCGCGCTGATGGAGATGAAGGCCCCGCCGCAGTCGATCGTCGGGGCCATCCTGCGCGGCACCGACGTGATCATTCCGCGGGGACCCGACCAGATCCGCCCGCAGGACCGCCTGATCGTCTTCGCCGCCGCGAACTCCGTCGGACCGGTGCGCGATTACTTCGGCACCGCCTGATGCGCCTGCCCGTCGTCATCCACACGATCGGCGCGTTCCTGAGGTTCTTCAGCATCGCGTTCGTCGTGCCGATGCTCGTGGCGGAGTACTACGGCGAGCGCCGCGATGCGCTCGTGTTCCTCGGCACCGGCATCGGCTCTGCCGTCGTCGGCTACCTGATGACGCGGACCCGGCGGAGCCGTACCGAGGATCTCAAGCGGGTCGAAGGGCTCGCCATCGTCGCGACTTCGTGGATCCTGCTGTCGTGGTCGGCGGCGGTGCCGTACCTCTTCGCCGGCATGGGACCGATCGACGCGATGTTCGAGTCGATGTCGGGCCTCACCACGACCGGGGCCACCGTGATGCGCGACTTCGGCGACTACGGCCGCGGCCTCTTTCTCTGGAGGTCGCTGACACAGTGGTTCGGGGGGATGGGGGTGATCGCGCTGTTCGTCGCCGTGCTGCCGCGTCTCGGCATCGGCGGACGCCAGTTGTTCTTCGCCGAGGCGCCCGGCCCCACCGACGAGAAGCTGACGCCGCACATCCGGCAGACGGCCAAGCTCCTGTGGAGCGTGTACGCGGGCCTCACCGCGGCGCAGTTCGTCGCGCTCACGGCCGCCGGCATGCCGGTCTTCGACAGCGCCTGCCATTCGCTGACGACGCTGGCGGCCGGCGGGTTCTCGCCGCACCCGCTGTCGATTGCCGGCTACGATCAGCCGCTCGTCCAATGGATCATCATCTTCTTCATGTTCGCCGCAGGCGCGAATTTCGCACTCCACTACCGGACGCTCCGCGGCGAGCTCCGGGCCTTTCCGAAGGACGAGGAGTTCCGCGCCTACCTCGGGATCATCGCGCTGTCGACGCTGCTGCTCGTCATCTTCCTGCGGCCGGAGGTGCCCGGGCTCCTCGACCGGTTGCGGCATGGCCTCTTCCAGACGCTCACGATCCTGACGACGACCGGCTACGCGAGCACCGATTTCCAGTTGTGGAACGACCAGGCGCGGATGGTGCTGTTCGCCCTGATGTTCATCGGCGGCTGCGCGGGGTCGGCGGCCGGCGGACCGAAGATCGTGCGGCAGGTGCTGATCGCGCGCTACACGCTCATCGAGCTGCGGCGTACCCTCCACCCGCGGGGCGTGCTGCCGGTGAAGCTCGGGGGCCGCGTCGTGCCCGACGAGGTGATGCGCGGCGTGCTGGTGTTCTTTCTTTTCTATCTCCTGGTATTCGCGGTGTGCACGATGATCGTCAGCGCGCTCGGCCTGGACCTGATCACCGCCATCACCGCCTCGATCGCCTGCCTCGGCAACATCGGTCCCGGCCTGAATGCCGTCGGCCCCATGGCGAATTTCGCGGACCTGCACCCTGTCTCGAAGATCGTCCTGACGGCGGCGATGTGGATCGGCCGGCTCGAAGTGCTCACCGTTCTCGCGCTCCTGCGCCCGGAGGTGTGGCGCCTGGCCACCTTCACGCAGCCGCGGGAGTAATCCCCCTCTCGTCCCCTTCGCCGCCCTGACCCGGGGAGCTGCCGGAAATCCGGCAGCGTGGCGGCGATGCCCCGCTACGGTCCGGGAATCAGCGCCGATTCCCGCCGATTCCCCCGCGGCACGCGCCGTGAATCCCACCCGCGGATTCTCCATCTGCCTGGAGGGGCACACGCATGTCCGACTGGATCTGGCATCTCTCGCGCCGCCGGTTTCTCGCGGGGCTGGCGATTGCCGGCACGTCACCGCTCTGGACGCCGCTCGACGCGCTCGCCTGGCGGCAGGCGGCGCCGGAGTTCAGCGGCGAGAACTTCGAGCTCGCGCACAAGCTGCTGTTCGATCCGGCGGCGACGATCGGGTCCGCGGCGCCCGTCGTCCACCCCGAGCTCCGCGACGTGATCGTCGTCGGCGGCGGCATCGCGGGGCTCACGGCGGCCTACAAGCTGCGCGACCGCGACGTGCTGCTGCTCGAGGCGGCGGCCGAAGCGGGCGGCGTGTCGAGAAGCGAAGCGTGGCAGGGGATCGAGTACGCGACCGGCGCGGCGTACATCATCGATCCCGACCCGGAGTCGGAGGACGCGCGGGAGCTCGCCGGATTCGAGCTGCTCGAAGAGCTCGGGCTGCGCCGGCGCGGCGAGGACCTGTCGCGCGACCGCACCGCGCAGCGACGGCTGAGCGGGGATGCGAACCACACGGTCTTCAGCAACCGGCGCGTGATCCCGGAGGCGGAGATCTACACGCTGCGGAACCGCCGGTTCTTCGAGGCGCTGCTCGACTCCGATGCGTATCCTTCGGTGCCGCCGGAGGACGCGGCGCTCGTCGAGGCGCTCGACCGCGTGTCGTTCCGCCAGTTCCTCGAGAACGCCCCCCTGCAGCGGACGATCTACGGCCGCACGGTCGGCCCCATCCCGCCGCTTGGGTGGGAGGCCATCGAGTACTACTGCTGGGGAGCGTTCGGCACCACCGCGTCCGAGACCTCGGCGTATCACGGCCTCAACTTCTTCGCCGCCGAGTTCGGCGACGTGCTCGTGTATCCCGGCGGCAACGGGTTCATCACGCGGCGGCTGGCGGACCGGATCCGCCAGGCGAAGGCGGACGCGATCCGCACCGGCGCGTGGACGCTGCGCATCGAGCGCGACGGCGCGCACCACGCCGTGACGACGTGGGAGGACGGCGTGATCCACCGGCGGCGCGCGGGCAAGGTGATCTTCGCCGCGCCGCTGTTCCTGGCGCCGAAGATCATCCCCTCGCTGCCCGAGGCGCAGCGCGCGGCGATCGCGTCGCTGCAGTACCGCAGCTACGTCGTCGCCAACGTGCTGCTGCGGCGGCCCGCCGACCGCATCTTCGCGCACCGCGGGTTCAGGAACGGCTACGAGCTGACGCGCGTCCACGGGGCGGAGGTCCGCGGCCTGCCGGCGGCGGAGATCTCGACGCGGAAGGTGTTCTCTGACGCGATCCTCGCCGACTTCGCGGCGGGACGGCATCCCAGCCATGCCGTTCTCACCGTCTATCGGCCCTATCCGTACGACGATGGGCGCGGGGACCTGTTCGAGCGGACATACGAGCAGATCGAAGGCGAGATCCGGCGCGAAGTGCTCGCCGGCTTCGGGCCGCACGGCGTCCGCGCGGAGGATATCGAGGGGGTGCGGATCGCGCGGTGGGGGCACCCGATGCTGATCGCGCGTCCCGGGCAGCTCGCCGACGGGACCATTCGCGCCGCGTCGCAGCCGCAGCGGGATCTGTACTTCGCGCACACCGACACGCAGGGGGCGCCGGCGTACGAGAACGCCCTCGCTGCCGCGTTCGACGCCGTCGCGGCGTGCCGCCGCGTCCCGAGCTGAGGGGTCAGACCGGGGTCAGACCCCGGTACGACCCGGGCCGGCAGACCGGGGTCTGACCCCCGTACGATCCCCGACGCGGCGGTGCGGTGTGCGAGGATGGGGCATGAAGATCGCCGCCGGCACGGCGCTGCTGTGCCTCCTCTCGCTCGTCGTTCACGGCCAGCAGCCCACCTTCAAAAGCGGCGCCCGGACCGTTGCGGTCTACGCCACCGTCACCGACCGTGACGGACGGCTCGTGCCGGATCTCCCCCGCGAAGCGTTCGAGGTTCGCGACAACGGCAAACCGCAGCCGATCACCGTCTTCTCGAACGAGGTTCAGCCGATCAGCGTCATCATGATGCTGGACCGCAGCGGCAGCATGACCGGCAACTTCGCGCTGCTCGAACAGGCGGCCGAGGCCTTCGTCCGCAAGCTGCTGCCCGACGACAAGGCGCGGATCGGCAGCTTCGCCGAGAAGATCCAGATCGACCCCGAGGAGTTCACGAGCGACCAGCAGGAGCTGATCCGGATCATCCGGACGAAGCTCCAGCAGCAGGGGCCGACGCCGCTGTGGAACGCGCTCGACCAGGCGATCACCGCCTTGAAGCCGCAGGATGGGCGCCGCGTCGTCCTGCTCTTCAGCGATGGCGCCGACAATCCGGTCAACTTCAAGTTGAACAACCTCTCGTTCATGGACGTGATGCGGCGCGCGCAGGAGGCCGACGTGATGGTGTATGCTGTCGGCCTCGAGAGCAGCGGCGGGGCGCCGATGGTGCGCGGCCGCGGCGGTTTCGGCGGCGGCTTCGGCGGGAGCCGTCCGGATCCGGGTCTGGCGGCGATCGCGGCGGAGACGGGCGGCGGCTATTTCGAGCTGCACCGCGCCGAGGATCTCGCCGCGACGTTCGCGCGGGTCGCCGACGAGCTGCACCGCCAGTACCTGCTCGGATTCGAGCCGCAGCGGCTCGACAACCGGATGCACAAGCTCGACGTGCGCACTACCAGGAGCGGGATGAAGGTGCGGGCGCGGAAGGAGTACTTCGCGGCGAAGTAGCGTCACGGCGGGCGGCGGCGGCGGACAGCAGGTACGCCGTCAGCGAGACGGCCATGGCCGGAAAGACCTCGTGCACCGCCGCCGGGCCGAACGGCTTCCATGCGAGCAGCGCGAAGAGCCCCGCGGCCATCGAGGCGATCGCGGCGCGCCCGTCGCCGCGGCGGGAATACAGCCCGAAGAGCAGCACCGGGAGAAAGCAGCCCGCGTAGAGACTGCCCGAGAAGGACGTGAGGGTGACGATCTCTCCCGGCGGGTTCAGCGCGATGAGGGTGGTGACGAGCGCGAACAGCGCCACGTAGGCCGCCGTCGCCCGCACCGCCGCGCGGTCCGTCCGCGCCGGCCGGACGAGCGCGACCAGGTCGCGGTGAAAGGTGGCGGCCATCACGAGCAGCACGCTGTCCACCGACGACATCGCCGCCGCGACGAGCGCCACGAGCATGAACGCGCTGACCGCGGGATGGAAGATGTCGGGGCGCGTGAGGAGCATCGGGACGATGGCGTCCGTGTTCGGCACGCCGTCGGGGTAGATGACGCGCGCGTAGAGGCCGATCGGCACCAGCAGTGCGTACACCGCGAGGAAGCTGAGGGTCGCGATCCAGGCGCCGTGACGCACCGCGCGCGCGTCGCGCAACGCGTAGAAGCGGGAGAGCTGCCGCGGCTCCACGACCAGCTTGATCGTGCCCGAGATGAGCACCCCCAGCAGCACCGGGAACGGCATCGCCGCGTCCCAGGTGAAGAGATGGCGCGAAGCGTCCATCCGGCTCACGGCACCGAGGGCGCCGATGCCGCCGGCCGCGCTGACGGTGCCGCCGAAGAGCAGCAGCGCGGCGGCGATCATGATCACCCCCTGCACGGCGTCGGTCTTCACCACGGAGATGAATCCGCCGACGGCGGTATACGCCATCACGATCGCGAAGAAGATCCACACCGCCGGCTGGTACCCGACGTCCAGGAACGCCGCCAGCGTCGTCCCGGCGCCCTTGAAGACGGCGGTGAGGTAGAAGAAGCTCGAGAAGAGCACGATGGCGGCGGCGAGCACGCGGGCGGCGCGGCTGTCGAAGCGGAAGCCGATGAAGTCGGGGATGGTGAGCGAGCCGAGCTCCTGCGTGACCGTGCGCAGGCGGGGAGCGATCACCGTCCAGGCGAGGACGCAGAAGACGACGATCATCGGCGCGAGCAGCAGCCACGGCGCGCCGTAGGCGTACGACTGGCCGGCGAAGCCGACGAAGCTGTTGGTGCTGGAGTAGGTGGCGAAGAACGAGAGCCCGAGCGCGATGCCGCCCATGCGGCGTCCGCCGACGTAGTAGTCGGCGACGCCGCGCGTGCCGCGCGCCCCTTCCCAGGCGTGCCGCACGAGCATCGCGCCGTACGCGGCCAGGAGCAGCAGCACGACCCAGTGATCCGCGAGCCAGGTCATCGAGTCGCGGCAGTATACCGGCGAGGGTGCCGGGGGTCAGAGCTTGAATTTTGCAAAACGGTCAAAATTCAAGCTCTGACCCCGCGAGCACGGGCGGGGGTCAGAGCTTGAATCTTGCAACGATGCAAAATTCAAGCTCTGACCCCGGAGGACAGCGACAGCGCGACGAGCGACACCAGGCCGTGGACGAGAACGCCGGCGATGACACCGCGGCGAAGCGACGCAGCCGGTGACTGGTGCCACGCGCGCAGCAGGGCGAGCTGACCGAGCGGCAGATACAGGATCACCCCGGTGAACAGCCCCGGCGAGTACGTCCCTGTCACGAGGCTCGCCAGCAGGTGCGCGACGCCGTTCACGAGCGTGATCGTCGCGATGCCGATCGCCAGCCATCCCGCCGACTCGGACCGCGTCGCCGCGCGGGCGGCCGCCACCATGGCGATCCACGCCGCCGCGTTGATCGCGACGAATGCCCCGCGCGGCAGCCCGCTCCCGCCGCTGACGACCCCGAGCCACTCCGGAAAGCCGCCGAACCACTCTTCGAGGATGTGGAGCGCATACGAGGCGGGGAACAGCCACACGAGCAGCGGATCACGGTAGTGCCAGCGCACGCCCGCTATTCTGTCGCGTCAGCCGCAAACCTCGACAACGCAGGACCGTGTAGTCTCTGCCGCACCCGTCGGGGTGCCACCGTCGGCGGACGCCGGCAGCCCGGCCGCAGGATCCAGCTAAATCGCTGAACAGCCGCGTCTTCGCGGCGTCCACCCGCGCGACGGCGGGCGTGGTATCCGCTTTGCGGCACATGCTTCCGGCGGGCCGCATGGACCGCGGAGGACCGATGAAGCGCTCTCGGCGCGCGATCCGAACGGCGCGTCGCTGATGTTCACCACCGGGCGTGTCGTCGAGCTTCGCGGCGCGCGCGCTGCGGAAAAGAGGAACGTTCGATGCGTACGCTGGTGCTCCCCCTCGGTTTGGTGCTCGCCGCCGCCTCGCTGGTGCCGGTCGAGGCGCAGCGACGCGCCGCCGGCGGACCCGCGACGCTCGCCATTGTCGTCACCGACGACGCGGGGGCGCGCGCGGGAGAGGTCACCGTCACGGTCACCGGCCCCGCGACGCGCACGGCGCGGACGGAGGCAGGCCGGATCGCGCTCGAAGGGCTGCCCGCCGGCTCGTACCTGCTTCGGTTCGAGCGCGAGGGGTTCGTCACCCTCGAACGCGAGGTGACGGCGCGCGCGGGGAAGCCGACCCAGGTGAACGTCACCCTGAAGCCGCTGCCGCCGCCGCCGGCGCCACCGCCGAAGCCGCCGGTGGAGGCCAGGCCGATGTTCGCCGACCTGCCGGCGCTGATCGAGAAGGAGTACGTCGGGCGCGCCCCCTCACGGACGTCCGCGCTGGCGTGCGGCGCGGGCGCGACGTCGACGCTGATCCAGTTGAACGAGCCGCTCGCCACCCACGCACATGCCGACGCCGACGAGATCTTCTACGTCGTCGCCGGAGAGGGGAACGCGCGCGTAGGCACGGGTGAGCAGCGGCTGAAGGCGGGGATGTTCCTGTTCGTACCGCGCGGCATGTCGCACGCGCTCACCCCCACGGGGCGCAACCCGCTGATCGTGTTGTCGACGCGTGCCGGCGAACCGTGCGGCGTCTGAGCCGGACGGCTCACGCGACCGATCAGCGCACCCGGCCCAGATACCGGTCGAACCAGTCGAGGGTCTCGCGCATCAGGCCCCGCATGTCCTGCGGCACGTGCCCCCCGTCGAGCACGACGTGCCGCTTGTGCGGCGGCTGCGTGCCGAGGATCTCGACGTAGCGCCGCTGCGCGTCCTGCGGCACGCCGAAGTCGTCGCGCCCGTGGACGATGAGCACCGGGATCTTCACGTGCGGCGCGAAGTTCGCCGGCTGCGTTTCGGGCGGATAGTCGTACCGGAGCCCGCCGGCCGCGAAGACCGCCGTCTTGAGTCGCGGTTCGAGCGAGACCGGGATCGGGCCGAAATACGCGCCCATGCTCAGGCTGTAGTACGCCAGTTTCTCCGGGTCCACCTCGGGACGCGTCACGAGATAGTCGACCGCGCGCCGGAAGTCCTTCCCCCACTGCACCTGCATGTCCCGGATGCCGCTGCGCCCCGGTGCGACGTTGCCGCGGCGTTCGAACGTGCCCTGGTAGACGGGGTAGAGCACCGCCCGACCGCTGCGCACGAGGAACTCGAACGTGCCGAGATCGAGGCTCTCGCTCGTCGGCACGAAGCGCGCGTAGCCGGTGGGGAAGAAGACGACCGTTTGCAACGGCGGCTTCGCGTTCTTCGGCAGAAACAGGTAGGCGGGCACGCGCTCGTTTCCGTACGCCGCGCGGAAGCTGACCTTCTCGCGGCGGTAGTACGGGGACGTGTCGTCGGCGTGCTCGATGCGCGCATCGAGCGGTGCGGGATCGTAGTCGTAGAACCGCTTGTACACCGCGAAGAGCTCAGGCGGATCCGGCACGACGGTCGCGGGATCAGGGGCGACCCGTCCGACCGGCTCGTAGGCCTGCGGGGCCGGCTCGAGGCTCTTCATGAGGCGGACGCCGAACGTGGCGTCGCGCAGCCACGGCGTCTTGCCGTCCTGGTCGACGAAGCGATAGCTCGGCTCGTTCCAGCCGCCGCCCAGGATGTAGCGGCGGCCGTCGGCCGGAAACTCGTTGGCGCACCACTCCTTGACGTTGCCCGCCATGTCGAGCGTGCCCCAGGGGCCGACACCCGCGAGCTCGCCGGCGCGCACCGGCCCGCGGCCTTCGAAGTTACTGAGCTGCAGGATGTCGGAGTAGATCTCGTTCGTGCCCGCCGCCCGGTACCAGTGGTAGATCGACGGCAGGCTCTTGCCGGTGAACCGCGCGTACGCCGCCGCTTCGAACCAGCTGATGCCGCCCACCGGATGGTCGGCCTGGCCTTCGGGGTAGCTTCCCAGCTCCCACGTCGCGGGGCCGCTTCGGCCGGTGGAGTCGCGGAAACGCTCCATCGCCTCGGTGAACGACAGCAGCCGCCCGCGGTCGCGAAATGGCTCGGTCCAGTACTGCGGATCGCGATACCCGCCCGCATCGACGAACCGTCTGTAGGCGGCGTTGGTCACTTCGAGCTGGTCGATCCAGTAATCCGGCAGCGTCACCGGGGGGGCGACGCCGACCTGGAAGGGACCGCCCGGCACGAACACCATCCCTGGCGCGGCGTCCGCCTCGGGTGTGAGCTTCACCGGTGCACGGCTCTGCGCGGCACTCACTTCGAGCGTCTTGAACCCCGCCTTCGCAATGCGGACACGGTAGTAGCCGAACGGCAGCCGCACGTCGGTGATCGGCGAGCGTCCGAGCGGTTCCCACGGCCCTTCCAGATCCTTGTAGTTGCGGATCTCGACCGTCGCGCCGTCGGGCTCGGTGATGATGGTGAAGGGCAGCCATCCCGCCGTGAGGCGGCCGACATCCTCGGGTGCGTACCTCCGCGCCTGTTCCGCAAGCCGCACGGCATCCATCGAGCGGGGACTCAACTGCAGCCGCTCGATCTCGGGGATCGCCTCGGTGCGCGCCCAGTGGACGCGGCGTGCCTGCACGACCTGCCACGCGCCGACGGCCGCGAGCGCCAGCAGGACGACGGCCGCCGGCACCAGCACGGACGGGCGCCGCCAGACGGCATCCGGTTTCCGTGTGAGACGCGCGTGCGCGGCGGCGAGCTCCGCGCGCATCTCGCCCGCCGTCTGGTGGCGCGCCGACGGGGTCTTGGCGAGCGCACGCTCGACGATCGCCTGCACGTCGGCCGGTACGTCGGGGTTCACCGTCCGCAGGGGCGGAGGATCGTCGCGCAGGATCGCGGTGAGCAGTCCGACGTCTGACGTGGCGGCGAATGGGCGGCGGCCGGCGAGCATTTCGTACAGCACGGCGCCGAATGAAAAGATGTCGGAGCGCGCGTCGACCGCCTGCCCCTGCGCCTGTTCGGGGGACATGTAGGCGGCTGTGCCGAGAATGGTGCCGGGCGTCGTGCCCGCCACCGAAATCGTGGCGTCGCTCGGCGCCCGTTCGGCGAGTTTCGCCAGCCCGAAGTCGAGCACCTTCGCGCGGCGGTCGGCCGTGATCATGATGTTCGCTGGCTTGATGTCGCGGTGCACGATGCCGGCGGCGTGCGCTGCCTCGAGCGCCGACGCGACCTGGACGGCGTACTCCAGCGCCACCGGAGCCGCCAGCGCGCCGCGCTCGAGCACGCGATCGAGCGGCATGCCGTCCACCAGTTCCATCGCGATGAACGTCGTCCCCTCGTACTCGTCGACTTCGTAGATCGTGACGATGTTCGGATGGTTGAGGGCCGACGCGGCGCGGGCCTCCTGCACGAATCGGCGCTGGCGATCGGCGTCGGCGGTCGCGTCGAGGGGCAGCAGCTTGATCGCGGCTGCCCGTCCGAGACGCGTATCGGTGGCGTGGTAGACGACTCCCATTCCGCCGCGGCCGATTTCCCTGTCGAGCTCGTAGTGGGTCAGGCGGCGAGGCATGGCGGCGGATTATACCTGCGCGGCGCGGCGGGAAACGTGTAGAATCTGCGCGCTCCCCCCGAGCGGCCGCGCGGCATTGCCGCCGAGCCGCCGCCTGCCGGCTCCGCCGGTTGCGGTTTTCACATCGTGACGTTTCTCTGGATCCTGCTCGTCTTCCTCCTGCTCTTCGCCGCGGCGATCGCGCTGACCCTCCGCGTGGCCGTGAAATGGGGACACGAGGCCCTCGAGCTGAAGCATTACGGCGTGGAGGCCGCGGGGCGCGTCATCGAGAAGCGGCAGACGCGGCAGCGCGGCAACACGAGCACGTGGATCAGGTACGAGTACGTCGACCAGTTCGGCAGAACGCATCGCAGCCGGCGCAACCTGGTGACTCCGGACGCCTGGGACGCCCACACGGAGGGAGGACCGATCGCGGTGATCTACTCGCAGCGGCACCCGAAGATCAGCCTGCCGAAATACCTGATGGACCTCGGCACCGCGGCCTCCTCCGACGCTCCGCCGCGGCGGTAGCGATGCCCCTTTCAGTAGAATCGCCCCTCAGCCGATGACCCTCACGCCTGGCACGCGCCTCGGTCCCTACGAGATCACGGCCCCCATCGGCGCCGGCGGGATGGGCGAGGTGTACAAGGCGCGCGACACGCGTCTGGACCGCACCGTCGCCATCAAGGTGCTGCCACGGGAGTTCACGCTGAATCCGGCCCTGCGGGCGCGGTTCGAGCGCGAGGCGCGCGCCATTTCGAGTCTCGACCATCCGAACATCTGCGTGCTCCACGACGTCGGACACGACGGCGACGTCGACTATCTCGTCATGCAGTACCTCGAGGGAGAGACGCTGGCGGCGCGCCTCGCCCGCGGGCCGCTGCCGGTCGAGGAGGCGCTGCGGTATGCGATCGAGATCGCGGGCGCGCTCGACAAGGCGCACCGCGCCGGTGTTCTGCATCGCGACCTGAAGCCGGGGAACGTGATGCTCGCCAGGTCGCCGGGACGGGAGCTTTCCGCGCGGCTCCTCGACTTCGGTCTCGCCAAGGTCGTCCCTGCCGGGCTCAGCGGCGCGCAGACGGTCGCGGCAACGGCGACGTCGCCGCTCACCGGCCGCGGCACGATCCTTGGCACGTTGTCGTACATGTCGCCGGAGCAGCTCGAGGGAGCGGAGGTGGACGCGCGGAGCGACATCTTTTCCTTCGGCGCCGTGGTGTACGAGATGATCACCGGCCGCCGCGCGTTCGAGGGGGCGAGCCAGGCGAGCATCATCGGCGCAATCCTCGAACGGGATCCACCGCCGATGACGACGGCGGCGCCGCTGACACCTCCCGCGCTCGATCGTGTCGTCCGCAAGTGCCTCGCCAAGGACCGCGAGCGGCGCTGGCAGAGCGCCGGCGACCTGTGCGACGAGCTCACGTGGATCGCACAGTCGTCCGGGGTTCACGCGCAGACCGGCGCGGCGGCGCCGCGCCGCCGGACCGTGGCGCCACTGGCGCTCGCCGCGGCGGGCGTCGTGCTGGCCGTCGCCGCCGCGCCGGTCTGGTTCCTGCTGTCGCGACGCGATCCGCCGGCGCCATTTGCGCGGCATGTCGCCATCGCGCTGCCGCATCATCTGGAGCTCGTCCCCGGCGGCATCGCGGTGTCTCCCGACGGCCGCACGATCGTCTTCACCGCCCTCGCCGGGGGGGAATCGGGTGACGCCGCGCCGGTGACCCGGCTGTACGTGCGGCGGTTCGACTGGCCGGAGGTTACGCCCATCGCCGGCACGGAGGGGGGGCGCGCGCCGTTCTTCTCCCCAGATGGGCTGTCGATCGGCTATTTCACCACCGGCGCGATCATGAAAGTCTCGCTGCGCGGCGGCCTGCCCGCGCGGGTCGGCAGCATGCCGCCGGTCGCCCGCGGAGCGGTCTGGCTGCCCGATGACACCATCGTCGCCTCGCCGACGCAGAGCCACGGGCTGGTGCGCGTCGGACGCGAAACGGGCCGGCCGCTGACGGAACTCGACCAGGCACAGGGGGAGAAGGGGCATCTCTGGCCGCACCTGCTGCCCGGCGGCCAGGACATCCTCTTCACGATCCGCCGCGGGACGGCCGCCGACGTGGCTGATGCGGACATCGGCCTGGTGCATCTGCCGACAGGTGAGCGCCGCCTGCTGGTGAAAGGAGCCGCGTTCCCGCAGTATGCCTCGAGCGGACACCTGCTGTTCGTGCGGGGCGGCACGCTCTCGGCCGCGCCATTCGATGCGGTGAAGAAGGAAGTGACCGGCCCGGTGGTGCCGCTGCTCGACGGCATCTCGGTGGACGCCTGGACCGGCGGCGCCCATTACGCCGTCACAGCCGACGGCACGCTGCTCGTGTTTCGCGGCGCGTTCCGACAGGTCCGGCGATCGCCGGTCTGGGTGGACCGTGCCGGCAAGGTGCTGGCGCCGCTTGACGCAGTGGCCGCCGAGCCGAGACATCCGCGCATCTCTCCCAGCGGATCGCATGCGCTGTTCACTGCTACTTCGCCGGCCGGCGACGCCGAGGTGTACGTCGCGGACCTCGCCCGCGGGACGGCAGTGCGGCTGAGCAACGACCCCCAGGACGACTTCAACGCGGTCTGGACGCCTGACGGACGCTACGCCGTCTGGACGGCCATGCCCGCGGCGAGCCTGCCGTACCTGGTTCGGCGTCCGGTCGACGGCTCGGAGCCGATCACGAGTGTGGTCGGTCCCGATCCCGGCGGCGCGCAGTTCGTCGGCTCGTTTTCCCCGTCCGGCGACCTCGCCTATACGCACGCGACTGGCAGCGGCCTGTCGGACATCTGGGTCCTGCGTCCACATGCCGAGCCGACAGCCGTGCCCTTCCTTGCGACCGGCGCCGACGAGTACGGCCCGGAGTTCTCACCGGACGGGCGATGGATCGCGTACGTGTCGAACGAGTCCGGAACGTTCGACGTCTACGTCGCGCCGTACCCGGGCCCCGGTGCGAAGCGCCGCGTCACCAGCGCGGGCGGCGTGTCGCCGGCATGGAGCCGCGACGGGCGCGAGCTCTTCTTCCAGACGCACGAAGGGCTGATGAGCGTCTCGGTGACACCGGGAGCCGAGCTGACGTTCGGCACACCGCGGCTCGTCTTCGCCGGCCGATTCACGGTGGCGAGCCGCGAGGATGCGCCGCGCGAGTACGACGTCACCCCCGACGGCCGGCGGTTCATCATGCTCGCTGCACAACCGCTGGAGGGCAGGCCGCCGGTGTTGCACGTCATCCTCGACTGGCTGGCCGATCTGCGCGCGGAGCGGCGGTGATCGTCCGCGCGGCTAGAATTCACTCGTGATCGGTGAAACCGTCTCGCATTACCGGATCCTGGAGGCGCTCGGCGGCGGCGGCATGGGCGTGGTGTACCGCGCCGAAGACACCCGGCTGGGCCGCCACGTCGCGCTCAAGTTCCTGCCGCCGGAGCTGACGCACGACCGTGCAGCGGCCGACCGGTTCGAGCGGGAGGCGCGCGCCGCCTCCGCGCTCAACCACCCGCACATCTGCACGATCCACGAGTTCGGCGAGCACGACGGGCGCCGCTTTCTCGTCATGGAGTACCTCGACGGGCAGACGCTGAAGGGGATGCTCGCCGCGGGCCCGCTGCCGCAGGAGGCGGCTGTCGATCTCGCAGTGCAGATCGCCGACGCGCTCGAGGCGGCGCATGCGCAGGGGATCGTGCACCGCGACATCAAGCCGGCGAACCTGTTCGTCACGCGCCGCGGCCACGCGAAGGTGCTCGACTTCGGTCTCGCGAAGGTGGCGCACGCCGCCGGCAGCGGCGCGTCTGCCGCCGACGCCACGATCACCGCCGAGAACCTCACGGGTCCCGGAACGACGATGGGAACCGCGGCGTACATGTCGCCGGAGCAGGCGCGCGGCGAGGCGCTCGACGCCCGCACCGACCTCTTCTCGTTCGGGCTGGTGCTGTACGAGATGGTCACCGGCCGGCAGGCGTTCTCGGGGCGCACCTCGGCGCTGCTGTTCGACGCCGTGCTCCATGGCCGGCCCACGCCTGCGGGCCGCGTGAACCCGGATCTGTCGCCCGCGCTCGAGCAGATCATCGACAAGGCGCTCGAAAAGGAGCGCGACCTCCGGTACCAGACGGCGGCGGAGTTGCGCACCGATCTCAGGCGGCTGCGCCGCGAGAGCGCGTCAGAGCACGCGCATGTGACGGCGACCGTACCCGCGCGGCACCCGCAGACGGCGGGGGCAGCCGGCGTCAGCGGCGCCACCGCGATCACCGCCGCGATCCGGCGCCGCCCACGCACATCGGCGGCGGTGCTGGTCGTCGCGGCGCTCGCCATCGCCGGGTTCTTTCTGTATCCCGGCCGCGCGCCGGCGTACTCCGCCCGTGACGCGATTCTGGTGGCCGACTTCACGAATACGACCGGCGAAGCCGCGTTCGACGACACGCTGCGGCAGGCGCTGATCGTGGACCTGGAGCAGTCGCCGTACTTCAACGTCGTGGCGCAGGATCGCATCCGCGAAACGCTGCGGTTCATGGGGCGCGACCCCGACGTGCGGATCACGGAGCCGATCGCACGCGAAATCTCGGAGCGCCGGGGGATCCGGGCGGTGCTCCTCGGCTCGATCGCGCGCGTGGGGAGCAGCTACCTCCTGACGCTGCGGGCGGTCAACACGACGACCGGCGAGACGCTCGCGTCGGCGCAGCGCGAGGTGCCGTCGCGTGAGGCTGTTCTGAAGGCGCTGGATCAGGCGACGTCCGACGTGCGGAAGCGGCTCGGCGAGTCCCTCGCCTCGGTCGAGCGGTTCGCTGCCCCGATCGAGCAGGCGACGACCTCGTCGCTGGAGGCGTTGAAGGCGTTTTCGCAGGCGACCCAGCTCCGCGGCCAGGGGCGCGAGCTCGATGCGATCGCGCACTACGAGCGCGCGGTGGAGCTCGACCCGAATTTCGCCATGGCGTACGCGCGGCTCGCGACGATCTACAGCAATATCGCCGATTTCCCCCGTTCGGCGGAGTACGCCCGCAAGGCGTACGAGCTTCGCGACCGGGTCAGTGAGCGCGAACGGTTCTACATCGATGCGCGCTACCAGACGATCAGCGGAGACGTGCCCGAGCTGCGGAAGACGTACGAGCTCTGGAAGGAGACGTATCCGCGCGACACGCCGCCGAGAAACAACCTCTCGATCGTGCACTTCGACGATGGCAACCTGGAAGAAGCCCTCGCGGAAGCGCAGGCGGCGCACGAGCTGGACCCGCTGCTGCCATTCCCGTATGCGAACCTGTGCAGCACGTACCTCGCGTTGAACCGGCCCGCCGAGGCCCGCGCGGTCGCTGAAAAGGGGCTCAGCGAGGTGCCGCACTACGGGCCGCTGCGCGGCTGTCTCTTCCGCGTCGCGTACCTCCAGGGCGATGACGCCGGCATGGCGCGGGTCGTCGAGGACGCGACGAAAGCCGGTGGACTGATGACGCCGCTCCACGCGCTGCGGCAGCGCGTCGAGCTCGCGCGCGGGCGGTGGCAGCCGGTGCTCGCGGGCCTCCAGCCGCTCGAACATCAGGCGCGGCAGCAAGGGATGCAGGGGGCGTACACCGATCATCTCGTGCGGCTCGCACGGGAAGCCGTTCAGATCGGTCCGCTGACGCATGCCCGGGCGATCGTTGACCGGACGCTGCGCCTCGCAACAGACGACGTGCCGTGGGAGATGCCCGCCCTGCTGTTCGGCATCGGCGAACGCGCCCGCGCCGCGGCGGTGCGGGCGGAACTCGACCGCCGCTTCGCCGGCGACACGGGCTACCTGCTGCGCGCCGCGGCGGTCAACCGTGCGGTGGAGTATCTGACGCGCGGTGACCACCGGGCCGCCCGCGAAGAGCTCCTGCCTCTCTCGGGCACCGAGCGCGTGCACCCCTTCCTGGCGCTCCTGCGGGGGCAGGCGATGTTGCAGGGGGGTGACGCCGCGGGGGCGGCTGGCGCCTTCCAGCGCGCGCTCGATCATCGGGCGGTGGAGGAGCCGACGGTACTCGGCCCGGTGGCATCCATCTGGCTCGCGCGGGCGAAAGCGCGCGCCGGCGATGTCCAGGCCGCACGCCGCGCCTACCAGGATGCGTTCGCGCTCTGGAAGGATGCCGACCCCGACCTTCCGCTGCTCGTCGAGGCGCGCCGGGAGTACGAGGCATTGCACTAGATGCCGCCTGAGGCGAGCCTCGCGGGGCAGACGATCCTCCATTACCGCGGGTCGCCTCGCATGGCCGGTGGATCTATTGCCGGGCGGCGGCGGGAACGAAGCTGCCAGTCGACCGCATCGCCGCGGCCGGTTCGGCGCGACGCACCGTCACCGAGCTTCCCGTGGAGCCCGTGCAGGTGTCAGCCGATGGCCGCATGCTGCTCGTGCGCGCGATCGATCCGTCGCTGAAAGCCGTGCATCTCGTGCTGGGCGCCGACACGGGGGGAGCGTCATCGCGCCGGTGGATCTGAATGACACCAGGGCAGGATTGGGACGCAGCCCCGAGAAAGTCGCCTACGTTGGGGACGATCTTCGCCTTCGCGTACTCTCCCGATCGCACACGCCTGTTCAATCGCTCGAGGTCAGCGCACGGGGGACGTCGTGGTGCTCAGAGACGTTCGCTGAGCGCAGGCCCCCCGGCGGATGAGGACGGCACGATCTCCTGGAACGCGCTGAGAAATCGTCCCATCTCGGCGGCCGTGCCGACCGAGACGCGCAGGTGCTGCGTCATCGGGGGGAAGGGGCGCCCCACGAGGATGCCGCGCGCGCGGAACGCGTCGATCACCGGTCCCACCTCGCGCCGCAGATGGACCATGAAGAAGTTCGTCTCCGACGGCAGCACCGCGTAGCCCATCGCCTCGAGCGCCTGCGTCGTCTGTTTCCGCAGGCGCAGCGTCTCGGTCCGCACGCGCGCGACGCCCGCCACGTCCTTCAGCGCCGCCGCTCCCGCCCACTTCACCAGGGCGTTGATGCTCCCCGTGCAGTGCGGCCGCATCCGGTCGATCAGCGTCTTCGGCGCCACGGCGTACCCGAGGCGCATCCCCGCCAGGCCGTAGATCTTCGAGAACGTGCGCGTGACGATGACGTTGCGCCCTTCGCGCACGTACGGGATCGCCGTCGCGTACTCCGGGTGCTCGACGTAGTGGTGATACGCCTCGTCGACCAGCACCGGCACGTCGTCGGGCACCCCGTCGATGAGCGCGTTCGTCTCCTGCTTCGTGACGACGATCCCGGTGGGGTTGTTCGGCGAGCAGAGATACACGAACGCGGCGTCGCGGTGGTTCGCCCGGGCGGCGCGCGCGAGCGCGGCCACGTCCTGCGTGTGATCCGAACGCAGCGGCAGGATGATCGATTCGGCGCGCACCCCGGAGGCGTACGAGTAGACGTCGGTGAAGGTCGGCTCCACGCCGATCACCTTGCGTCCTCCGGGGATGAACGTGCGGCCGGCGACCTGGAGGATCTCGCTCGAGCCTGCGCCCAGCAGGACGTTCTCGCGCGCGACGCCGTGGTGCGACGCGATGGCGTCGAGGATGTCGCCGTCCGGGTAGTTGTACCGGTTGCCGAACCGGGCGGCCGACGCCATCGCCTGCACCACCGGCTCCGACGCCCCGTAAGGGTTTTCGTTGTACGCCAGCTTCGCGGCGCGGTCGTATTCCTCGAGCGTCAGACGTGGGCGTGCCTGTGTCTGACGCGCGGGTGCCCCCTGCTGCGCGCCCGCTGAGGATGTGGAGGGCAGTGCCGCGGTGCCGAGGGCGGCGGCGAGGCCGCCGACGAACTGCCGTCGCGAGAAGGTGGTCGCCATGCGAACGCTCCTGGACGCCGAACTTACCGCCCCGCCGTTGACAGCGTTCCGGGGTCGCCCGGGCGCAGCGGCTTCGTGAAGCGGCGGCCGGCGTCCGACAGATCTCCCAGCACGGTGTCCCCGGCAGGCGGCTCGCCGCCACGAACCCAGGCCACCAGGTCGTCGATGGCGGCGGACATCTCCTCGGCGCTGAAGGTGCAGTGGCCGGCGGCGCGGTAGAGGCGCTGCACCAGCCAGCGGTCACGCCCCGCGGCCGTGACGGCGCGGCGCAGGTCCTGCTGCAGCGACACCGGCGTCGTGAAATCGCCGGTCGTGTGCATCGACAGGATCGGCCGTTCGATGCGGCCGTCGAACGCCGCCGCCTCGCGGTACCGGCCCGAGGCGTCGCGCAGACCCGGTTCCGGCGATTTCCGCCGTACCCGCGCGTTCAGGTCTCCGGCCGACAGGCCGAGCGCCTCGTCGATGCGGTACGTCACACCGCTGTTGCTCATCATGCGGTGCCAGGGCAATACGGGATGGACGAGTCCCTCGAGTCCGGGGGCGATGTTGGGCACGAGCCGGCGCTCGAGCCCCTCGAGGGCGAACGGCCGCGGCCCGCCGCTCAGGAGGATCTGCACGCTGGCGAGCCGGCGTCCGAGCTCCGTATACGCCGGCGGGGTGCCGAGCGCCTGCGTCATCCGTGTGATGTCTGCCTGCAGCGTGTCGCGGGAAGCGGTGATGCCGGTGATGGCCTCGGCGGCCGCGCCCACGGCGCTGAAGAAGTCCATCAGTTCCGGCGTCGCCGGACAGATGGCCAGAGTGCCGTCGACCGCGTGCGGCCACACGTGCGCGCCGACGAGCGCCGCGTGCCCCCCCATCGACGCGCCGAAGAAGTACGTCCGCTGCGGCGTGCTGGCGCCGGTGATCGCGGGGAACATGTCCTTCAGCAGGTGCGTGTCGAGCAGGCCCTGGCCGGGGACGTAGCCGTTGCAGCGGTAGCTCGAGGCGGCCCACGCGAAGCCGCGGGAGATCAGCGCCTCGCGCGCAGGCGGAGCACCCGCGCGCAACACGAGCCCCTCGGCGCCGGTCGAGGGCACGTGGCCGTGCGCCCAGAGCACGAGCTCGCCGTTCCATGCGTCGGGGACCTCGACGTGGTACAGCCCGCCTTCGTACTCGCCCGAGTACAGGCGGGCGCCGGCGAGCGGCGCAAGCGGCTTGCCGGATCTCGTCCAGGCCTTGTCCTCGCAGGGAACAGGTGTGAGACCGGCGCGCGGCCCCTGTGCGGCTCCGCCGGGCGCCAGGTGCGCGACGGCTGTGAGGACGAGGGCACACGCGAATCCCGAGGAGAGGCGGCGGGTCGGCATTGGCCGCCTATTGTGCCCGATCCGCGGGCAACACGCGACGGTAGTTTGGCAGCGTGGACTCGGCGGTCCGGACGTCCCGCGGGGACCGCGGCGTGCAGGGATTCAGCGCACGCGCCGATACGCCTCCTCGTATCCGGCGGCGAAGCCGGCACGGTACTCGGAGCGGTACTGCTCGCGGGTGCCGTGGCGGCCGTCGTAGCCCCGGCTGCCGGAGCGGTACCACGCGTGGCGCGAGGGATCGTAACGGTCGCCATCGCGAAGGTCCTCGCGCCCCTTCGTCACGCCGTCGCGATAGCCGTTCTCGTACGCCGCGCTGCCGTAGCGGGACTCTCCGCGCGGGAACCCACGGTCACGGTCGTCGCGCGGTACCGCGCGGCCACCGGTGCGCGGGTTGTCGCCGCGCGGCCTGCGGCCGTCGGAGCGCTCCCACTCCTCGCCGCGGCGTCCCCTGTCCCGGTCGTCTCGATCACGCCAGCGGTCTTCGCGCGAGGGGCCTGTGCGGTCGCCGCCGTAGACGACGCGTGCGCGTCCGTCGCGGCGCGCGATCCGTTCCGCCTCGCCGCAGCTCGTGGGCGCCGGCTGCCGGCCGGGGGGCACGCCGTCGTACCAGACGCGGCACTCGCCCGGCGGCGGCATGTGGCCCGGTGGGATGCCGGTCTGGTTCCTGCCGCGCCCCTGCGCCCAGGCAGGATCGGCGGCGAGTGCGAAAAGGACGAAAGCGAAGGCCGTGCGTGTCATCGGCAGATGCTCCTGCGGAACACAGGAGCAAGGCGTGGGCCTCCGGGAGGCTGCCGGAATCCGGCGGAACCTGCGGCCGGGCTGTCCTGGAATCCGGCGATGGGAGGCCGTTCCAGGACAACCCGGCTGAACGTTACAGCTTGAGCACGAAGCGCCCGTACAGGGTGCGTCCGTTCATCCCCGAGGGAGAGTGGCTCGGGAAGGTCTGGATGCCGTTGAACGAGTTCTGCGTGATGTTCCGGTCGGGGAACACGTTGAACAGGTTCTGGCCGCCGGCGGCGAACGTGACGCGGTCGCTCACGCGCAGCGAGACCTCGGCGTCGGTGAGCCACTTCGGGCTGAACACCTGATCGTCGGCGGGGTTCGCGGTGAAGCTGCAGAACTCGCCGTAGCGCGCGAGGTTCACGTTCGCCCCCCACCGGCTGCGGCGCCAGTCGCCGCCGGCGCGCAGGCTGTCGTGCGGCTGGCCGCACTCGATCCGGCGCCGCTCGATGCGGTCGAACAGCTGGAGCTCGAGGCCGGTGAGCTGCGGCGGCGTCACCACGTTGCCGACGATCTTCGTCCGCGTGTTGTTGTACGAGCCGTGCAGCCGCAGCGTGCCGGCGACGGCCAGCGCCACGCGGTAGCTTGCGGTCACGTCCACGCCGTTGGTCCGCGTGTCGATCGCGTTGGTGAAGAAGCGCGCGCTGTTGGCGCCGAACGGCGCCAGCATCTGCGTGATCTGCGGCCCGGTGAAGTTGCCCGAGAGCACGATGCGGTCGTCGATGGCGATGCGGTAGTAGTCGACGGTGACGTCGAACCCGGGGACCGGCGTCAGCGCGAGGCCGGCGCTGGCATGGGTCGAGTTCTCCGGCTTGAGCGGCTGGGCGCCGAGCACCTGCGCGGCCGCGGAGCTCACCGGCAGCGTCAGCGACTCGAACGGCACGAGCCCCTGGCCCGGGACGTTCAGGAAGTTCGTCGCCGTCGACGAGAAGAACGACTGCCCGAGCGAGGGGGCGCGGAAGCCCGTGCTGAGCGAGCCGCGGGCCACGAACCGGCGATCCGGCTGCACCCGCACCGTCAGCTTGCCGTCGAGCGTGTTGCCGAAGTCGGTGTAGTGCTCCGTCCGCGCCGCGAAGCCGAGGCGCAGCCATTCGAGGAAGTCCCCTTCGATGTCGGCGTAACCGGCGACGCTGGCCCGCGACTCGTCGACCTCGTTGCTCGGCCGGAAGCCGGGGAACACCTGCGCGCCGATCGCCGCGACGCCGCCGGCACGGTTCGGCACCCCCCCGTTGCGATACGAGTCGGGCTCGCCGGCGATCAGCCGGTACTGCTCGCGGCGAACCTCCGTGCCGAGGGCGACGTTCAGCGGGCCCGCGAGCGCGCCGACCCTGAAGCCGCGGCTGATGTCGGCGTTTGCCACGAACTGCCCCAGCGCCAGCTTGCCGGCGTCGAAGACCGTCTTGTTCGGCGGGATCGTGGGGCCGAGCGAGACGTTGAGGCTGTTGCCGATCGTGAACTGGAAGCTGTTGTAGCCGTACCCGCCGCTGAGGTCCCACGCCCACCCGTTCAACGCCCCGCGGATGCCCGCCGTTCCGGACGCGTCGATGACAGTCGGCCGGATCTCGGGCAGGAAGCCCAGCGGGTAGATCTGCGGCCAGTTGCGGACGTCCAGTCCGCGCCGGTAGAACCCGGCGCTGTTCGCCTTGCGGCGGCTGAAGCCGCCGAAGGCGTAGGCGAACCGGGTCTGCGCGTCGTTCAGCGGCACGTTGGCACTGAGGAACGTCATGAGATCGCGCGTGTCCGGATCCCCCCAGCGGTGGTTCGGCTGCGGCACGGCGTTGTTCCCGGCGTCACCCGCCACGATCTGGTCGCGCGGGTCGAACGAGGCGCGATTCGTGCGGTTGTGGTGCCGGTACTCCGCCGCGACCGTCAGCGAGCCCTTGCCGAGCCCGACGCCCCAAGAGCCGCCAATGTCGAACAGCTCACCGTCGGAGAAGTTGATCGGGTCACCGAGCTGGCAGCTCGTGCCAGCCGGGTTGCACCGGTTGCCGATGAAGCTGCCGGTCGACAGGCCGAACTTGGACGTGACGGTCGGCTGCGACTCGCCCCCCTTGAGCACGATGTTGATGACGCCGGCGATGGCATCCGAGCCGTACTGCGCCGCCGCCCCTTCGCGCAGCACCTCGATCCGCTCGATCGCACTGACGGGGATCGCGTTCAGGTCGACTCCCGTGGAGCCTCGGCCGATGCTGCCGTTGAGATGCACCAGTGCGCTCTGGTGGCGCCGCTTGCCGTTGATCAGCACGAGCACCTGGTCGGGCCCCAGCCCGCGGAGCGTCGCCGGCCGCACCGTGTCGGTGCCGTCGGTGATCGTCGGCCGCGGAAAGTTGAACGATGGCGCCAGCGCCTGGATCACCTGGGCCGTCTCGGCGTAGCCGGTCGCCGCGATCTGCTCCTGGGAAATCACGTCGACGGGCACGGCCTTCTCGGCCTCGGCGCCGCGCGCACGCGACCCGACGGTGACCTGCTCTTCGAAGCCCAGTGTCATCGCGACGTTGAACGTCGTCTGCCCTGACGGCGTCAGCTCGACGTCGTACGTCTTCGCCGGCAGACCGAGCGCCTCGATGCGCAGCTGCACCCGGCCCGCACGCGCGAGCGCCGGCGGGACCTCCAGTGAATAGCGTCCCTGGTCGTCGGTCGTGGTCCTGACATCGGTGCCCACGAGCGCCACGGTCGCGCCAGGCACCGACAGGCCGTCGGCGCGCGTCGTGATGGTTCCCGTAATCGTCGCCGGTGCCTGCGCCAGCGCGGTCGCCGCCAGCAGGGCCAGAAGTCCGATCGTCCATGTCGCTCGTCGAGCGGCCGTGTGCATGCTCCCCTCCAGAGTAGGTTCCGGACTATACCGCCTTTGTGGGAGCAGATGCGGGAAAAACGAATTATCTCAGGCAGACAGCTCGAGCGCTCTCCCCCGCCTGGGGGATCCGCCGGAGGGTCAGCGCAGCACGTCGATCATCCGGCTGATCTTGATCGTCAGGCTGCGGCCGGTCACCACACCCCGGCTGCGCACGTCGTCGTCGAGCGGCTGCGTGTCGTTGTAGACGATGAAGAGGCCGGTGTTCGCCTGCTGGAGCCAGCCGAAGCGGACGTTGGCCGACCAGAGATCGGCGGCGTCGTTGTACTGGACCAGCCCCTGGAGAAACGTGCGTGGCGTGAACGAGTAGGACGCGCGGGCGCGGGCGAGATTCGTCACGGCGCGGCCGTTCGGCAGGTCGAGGTCGTTGCGCGCGAGCGAGAGCTCCAGGTTGAAGGCGTCGCTGAAGCGGAGGCGCGCCGTCGGCGTCAGCGCGACGCGGCGGCCGCCGAAGAAGCCCCCGATGTGCGCGCGGATGCGGAACACGAACGGCGAACCTTCGTTCGTCATGCCGATCAACTGCAGCTCGCGATGGTCGTAGGTGCCCGCCGGCACGAGCACGCCGGCCAGGCGGAACGGGGCGACGACCCCTTCGCGTGTGAAGTTGATCCCGGTGTGCACCTCGTGACCGCTCCGGAACTCCCAGTGGTTGTCGAGGTGCAGATGCCCCGTCTCCTGAAAGCCGTCTGGCTTCCAGTAACCGCGATACGACACGTGCGGCCGCAGTTCCTGCAGCCGCAGGAAGTTCTTCGGCCGGTAGCGGTGGAAGACGAGCGCCTCCGGCTTGCGGAACCCGCCCGACCGCGTGAGGAAGCCGACCTCGGGGTGGAAGTTCCGCCCGACCTCGAGGAAGCCGGCGCTCAGTTCCCAGGCCTGCGTGTCGCGGCGGGCGACGATCTGGTACGCGTGTTCGTCGCCGCTCTGCCCGGGGGAGGTCGTCAGCGCGGCAAATCCCGAAATCATGCCGGTGCGCCCGATGCCGATCCGCGCGTCGGCGGCGAAGCTGCGATTGTAGGGGGCACCGATCACCCGATCTCCCGCGGCCTGGCGGTTCACGGCGATCACGCCCACGCTCGAGCGGTTCGGCAGGTCCTGGCGCAGCCGCGCGACGCTGAAGTTCTGCGCCGAGACGCCGGTCACCGCTTCGGTCTGCATCGACAGCAGCCCGACGTTGAGTCCGCGCCCGGCGTTACCCGACAGCCGTGCGCCGCCGACGATCGGGATCGCTTCGCCGGCGGGGGAGATGCCGATCCGGCGCGTGAAGAAGACCTCGGCCTCGCTCGTCGAGCCGACGGCGAACAGCCCGGCGTTCTCGAGAAAGAACGGACGCTTCTCGGGGAAGAACAGGTTGAAGCGATCGAGGTTCACCTGCTGCTCGTCGACCTCCACCTGTGCGAAGTCGGTGTTGTAGGTGGCGTCGAGCGTCAGGCTCGGCGTCAGGCTGTACTTCAGGTCGACGCCCGGTTCGCCGCGCAGCCGCGCGCGCGGCCGCCGCGAATCGTCGCGCGCCTCCCCGAGGGCGTACGGAATGATCTTGAGGTTCCGCTGCGGCGGCACCTCGACGTCCTGCAGCGACCCGGCCAGCGACAGCCGCGCGATGTCGAACTGCCGCGGCAGCGGCGCCCAGTACGCGGTTTCGTTCCGCCGCCGGATCCGGCGTTCGAAGTTGAACCCCCACGTCTGGACGGCGCGATCGGGATATCGCAGCGTGCGGAAAGGGATCTCGAACTCCGCGCTCCAGCCCTGGTCGTGCACGCGCGTCCGCACCCGCCAGGCGCCATCCCAGTTCAGGTTGAACCCACCCCCCGAG
>Ga0247719_1000100_pt1 | contig 60392 bp, 60 predicted proteins | sample 41E_DmetaG_FD_189046 | JGI IMG/M metagenome (GOLD analysis project Ga0247719, IMG submission 189046) | Soil microbial communities from hillslope of Landscape Evolution Observatory, University of Arizona, Oracle, AZ, United States - 4-1-E_D | ecosystem: Engineered > Artificial ecosystem >...
CGCCACCTTCATCGACGGCAAGCTTCGAGAGCGGAAGGAGGCTCAGACCGAGACCAACAACACCGCCAAGACCGGGTCCGTCGCCGCCTGATCAGGAAACCTCATCCACAACTCTTGACAATTTCTCACTCCTCCTCCCAATCGAGGAGGAGGTCCCACAGCGCCTCGTCTTGCTCGATGTAGGCCACGACCTCTTGATCGCCTGATGACAAGAAGTTCGACGCCGACGCGCCCAGCACAACACAGGGGTGGCGCCGGGTCATCGCCTCGATCTCGCTCCAGCGGAACATGCGGCACGGGTGGGCCCCTTCGTCGAGGCGGTTGTCACCGGTGGCCATGACCTGCTTGAGGTCCTCCAGGCGTCCGTTCGCCGCGTAGCTCGGAATCGCCCGTACGAAGATACGAAGGGTGCCGATCACGTCCATCACGCTGGCCACGACTTGCCCGCCGGGCCGAACGACACGGAGCAGTTCGCCCAGGCACGTCTCGGCCTGCTCGAAGGCGTACGACAGTGGCCCACCGTAGGCCACCACCGTGTCGAAGCCGGCGTCGGGCACCGACGACAAGTCACGGATGTCGAGTAGCCGTCGCTCGACGACCGCCGCCTCCCACCCCGCGTCGGTGACACGTTGCTCGTTGAGGGCGAGCTGCACGGGTGAGATGTCGCTCACCACCACCTGGCAACCCATCTTTGCCAGTTGCACCGTGAAGCGCCCTGGTCCAGCGCCGATCTCCAGCACGCGCGCACCTTCGGGGACGTGGCGGTGCAGGAAACGGCGGTGAAGTTCCAGAGACACGCGGCTCAAGGCGTTCTTGTCGAACCGGTCCCATTCGCCCTCGCCCAGCTCGTCGAACAGTTGTCTGACCTCGTCCACGGCGCCAGCCTGCTACTTCCCGGCATGTCGGCGCGCGCCATTTGCCGGCCAGGCTGATGACGCCCTCCATGGAAATCCAAGTTGTCAGCGAGGGCGAGAGCCATACCCGGCCCGTGGGTGACGGCGGCGTGCAACACAGCGAGGCAATCCCATCCCCGGCGTACGGGGCTACCGGTACTCCCGGCCAGCTCAGCGTGGTTCTGGGACACTGTCGGGTGAGGTGACTGACCCGGGGGTGCACGATGCGCAGAAGGAGCGGGTGATGGAGTTCGTCGTCTTGATCCTGTGGTGGGCGATTCCGGTCGCGGTCATCAGCTACCTATTCCAGGTCGCCAAGACAATTGTTCTCGGGATGCGGTCGATGAACTCGCACCTGGAAAGGATCACCGCGGCCGTTGAGCAGTTGGCTGAGGCCGAACGACGGGCGCACTTTATAGCCCGAGAGCCGGCGTTCGGGGTCACCCTTTTGGGCCGCCGCCCTCGTGATTTGGGGCTACCTCGGTAGCGGACACGCCGCGCGAATCCCAATCGATCCAAGGCATCTTCCATCTGCGTCGCGTGCGAGCACGAGCGAGGCATCCCGCTCGTGAACTCTCCGACAACCACACGTCGGGCTCTTGGCCGCGACCTGGCGTCGCCGCGGCCTGAGTTTCAGCCGTCTCGGAACAGGCCCGGGTCGAGGAAGTCGAGTTCTTCGCCGGCTGCGCCGAACGCCGTCACCCGCGGCTCCGAGCCCTCGGGCCACACGATGGCGATCCAGCCCGGCCCTTCCCGGACATCGAGGAAGCGTCGGTCCGATGGCCGATCGACGACGACGGATGCAACCGCTGACGAACAGGACACCTTGGCGTAGCAGACGGTCCCTCCATGCCCGTGGGGCCCTGGGCGACATCGGCCGCCTCCACTTCTCAGGATGACGTTGGTCGTGTCCGTCCACCGCCGGCGCTGCAGCAAGGGGTCCTCGTTCCGCCCCCCGCCACCGCCCCCGCACACGGGCTGCCAGCCGTTGTCCCTCCGGAAGACGTCCACCTGCAGTGCCGGACCATGACTCAAGGCGGAACGCTCGATGGCCGAGAGCACGACGCCGAACCCGTCGTAGCGGTCCACGTCGAGCACTTCGACGTTCTGGGCGCGTGATGTCGTCAATGCGGGCCAGGGGCCTGCCAGGTCCAGTGCTTGCCTGATCACCGCCTGCTCCGCCTCGTGGGCCCACTGCCGGCGATCGTCGTCATCTGTCACGCCGGTCCTCCATCGCCGGAAGTGCCACCACGTTCGCGCGAACGTGGCCAGCGTTGCCCGGCGATCACGATGAAGACGAGCTCGCATACGGGAACTGCGTTCGGTTGGCTGAGGCCGCGGTCGACGGCGGAAGGTAGACGCCCGCTACGTCTCGGCCGTCGACGTTGGCCGCCCGGTCAGGTATCGCTGGGGGGCGGCAATCCCGACCGCCCTCATCGTGGTCACGTAGCCAGCGATGCCACTGCTCGCTCCTCCCCGACGAGCAATGGCGTGACGTCCCGAGTGCTCGGGCTCCGCTGACAAACTGACGCATGGTGCATGACGTCGCGCTACGCGGGTTCGGCAGTGAGGCGGAGGCCTATGAGCGGTCACGGCCCTCCTATCCGCCCGATGCGGTGGCATGGCTGGTCGATCACCTCCGGGTGCGGCCGGGCGCAGTCGTGGCCGATCTAGCCGCCGGGACAGGCAAGTTCACGCGGCTCCTGGCCCCCACCGGCGCCTCCGTCCTGGCCATCGAGCCGGTCGAGGGGATGCGCCAGGTGCTTCACCAAGTGCTTCCCCGCCTGCCGATGGTGGCCGGCAGCGCCGAGGCCATGCCCGTCAAGTCGTCCTCGCTCGATGCGGTCTGCATCGCCCAGGCCTTCCACTGGTTCGACGCCGAGCAGGCCTTCGCCGAGCTGGCCCGGGTGCTGCGGCCGGGGGGACGGGCGGGGTTCGTCTGGAACGCCCGTGCGAGCGTCGATGAGTCGGTGGTTCGACAAGGAGGAGTGATACATGGCGGAGATCCTGAGCGCAGTGGACGCAGCGTGGCGGCCCCTTTCCGAAGCAGTGCGGCTCCTCGGTGAAGAGGGCCTCGATCTTCGGACATCCGCCGGCTGGACCGCGAAGGAGATGGTCGCGCATGTGGCGTTCTGGGACGAGGCCGTCATGGGAGTCCGTCGTCGGGATGTTCCGGCGGGAAGCGTTGCCTGACGGTTGGACGTTCGGAAGCGGCTATCAGCCCGCGGACGGCCAGGCCTGGCCAACGGCTGATGAGCACAACGCCCGGGAGGCCGCCTGGGCACGCCGGCAAAGCAGCCGTGAGGTTCTCGCCCGCTTCGAGAGCGCCCACGACCAGCTCCTGGCCATCCTCGCCACGGTCACCGAGCAGGAGGCCTGCGATCATGGCGGCTACTTCAGCGGGCTGGGGTCCCACTATGCGGAGCACCAGCCGGAGCTCGACCGGCTCATCTCCGCTCGTTGAGCCCGTGTCAATCACATTCGCACCCGACGGCCCCGGCTGGTGGCTTGCGACTGCTTGCCCCGCGGCCGGCGTTCGGGGCGTCGTTGACGTAGTGGGAGACCTCGGCGCGTTGGGCGTGCCATCACCTCAACCTTTCCGTGGGCGGTGCCGTCGTCGTCCAGCGTGACGACGTCGAGGGCGTCGAGCAGCCCGTCCACCAGCTGGCCAACCGCCCGGGCAGCCAGGGACGCGAGGTGGGGACGTAGGCGTTGACCTCGACGAACCGAAGCCCTTGCCACCTGCGAGGGGTGGAGCGGCGTGGATGTGACCGGGGTGACGGGAGCGACGGCGGGGTGTGCGGGTCTACGGGTCACCGTGCCCACGCCACGTCGACAGGAGGTGCGCGCCCTGAACCACCTCCGGACCATCGCCGATTGCCGATCGGCGACGACGGCGGCCGGTGGTGGGTCGGTGGACCGCTGTTTTTCATCCGTCCGGCCCGGCCTCGCCCCGCCCGCCCGGACGGTCCCCTGTAGGTCATACTCCGGGCATGGCGCGCGGGCACCGGCTCGGGGCCGCCGCCGCCCTGGCCTTGGCCGGTGCGGCCGTGGGGTGGAGGGCTCGCGTGCGGGCCGATGAGCAGGCCGTCGCCGCCGACCCCGAGCAGGCTGTGCTCGGCCGGCCGCTTAGGGGGACGCCGGTGGCGGTCGAGTCTGGCGACGGCACGATCCTGCACGCCGAGCTCTTCGGCCCCCCGGGCCGCCCGACCATCGTGCTCATCCACGGCTGGGTCTGCTCGCTGGAGCTGTGGCAATACCAGATCGCCGAGCTCGCCGGGAGCTACCGGCTGGTGGCCTATGACCTGAGGGGGCATGCCCGCAGCCAGCCCGCGAGCGGTCGCGACTACTCCATGGACGCGCTCGCCGCCGACCTCGACGCGGTGTTGCGGGCGTGTGTCCCCGACGGCCAACGGGCGGTCGTGGCCGGCCACTCCATGGGCGCCATGAGCGTGGTGGCCTGGGCCGGGGCGCACCCGGACCAGGTCGCCGAGCGACTGGCCGGGGTGATGTTGCTCAATGTCGGCGTGGAGCGCCTCATCGCCGAGGCTCGCATCGTCATCGCCGCTGGCGCCCTGTCCCGGCTCAGGCAGCTGGTGGGCAGTCGGATACTGGACCTGCCGCTCCCGGCACCCCGGCGGCTGAGCCCCGTTGTCTCCCGAGTGGTGCGCTACGTCGCTCTGAGCAAGAGGGCCAGCCCGGCCCAGGTGGCCTTTTGCGTGCGGATGTTCCTCGGCTGCCGCCCCGACGTGCGGGCCGCCTTCGGCGCCACACTGGCCGGGCTGGACCTGATGTCGGCCCTTGACGCGCTGGTCGTGCCCACGGTGGTGGTGGCCGGCGAGCTCGACCGGCTGACGCCTCCGGTGCACGCCCGGGCCATCGCCGACGCGCTCCCCAAGGTCCACCTGGTCGAGTTAGCCGCCACCGGCCACACCAGCCCGCTGGAGGCTCACGCCGAGGTGAGCGGCCTCCTCCGCGCTCTAGCCGGCCGAGTCCTCGCCGCTCCAGGGGAGAGCCTGGCGGCGGATGGATAGGGCACGACCCCGTGCCGAGGACGATCCCGCGCTTGGAGGGCACTGGTCACGGCGCCGCCGCCGCCAGCGCGTCGCCCTGAAGGGCGCGCAGTACCGGCGTGAAGCCGGCCTCAGCTTCCGTGTCGACGATCCTCTCCTGCCGACCTCTACGACTATCGGCGTAAGGACCAGGCGCGCGACATGCGACGACGCAACGCGGTGCGCCGCTCGTGCCGGCGGTAGGCATTGGGGGTGGCCAGACCGCAACCGGCCGCAGCCGAGCAGCGGGTGGAGCTCGATCAGTTCGCAGTACTTTGGGCTCGTGGGCGGTCAGCTCGACGCTGCTAGGACCGCATATGCGCGGCGAGATTGGCTCGTCGCTCGCGACGGGTTGGAGCTGGCTCGGGCCGAGGAGGAGTTGAGCGGCGACGATCTCTACGCCTTGGCGAACACCTACTGGTGGCTCGGGCAGCTGGACCGGGCGCTTCCCGCGCTGGCCGAGGCCCATCGGGTCCTGTTGGCGGAGGGCCGGCGGCGTACGGCGGCGCTCGTCGCGCTCGACACCGGCTACACGTTCGCGCTGCGTGGTGAGGAGGCGCAGGCGAGCGGCTGGTTCAGCCGGGGTGTGCGTCTTCTCCAGCACGAGGGCGACTGCGCCGAGCGCGGCTACCTCCTGTACTGCAACGGCGAGGAGGCCTGCACCGCCCAGGACCTCGACACGGCGCTGGCGCTGGCCGGCGAGGTGCTCGACATCGGGCGGCGCTTCGAGGACCGGTGCCTGATCGCGCTGGGCGTGCTGCTGGAAGGCAGGGCCCGGGTCAAGCGAGGCGAGGTCGACACGGGTATGGCGCTGCTCGACGAGGCCATGGTCGCCGCGGTCTCCGACGACCTCGACCCGGCATGGGCCGGCAACATCTACTGCAACCTCATGCTGACGTGCTGGGAGCTGGCGGACTGGCACCGCGCGGGCGAGTGGACCGCGGTCACGGCCCGCTGGTGCGAGGCCATGCCCGGTGCCGGCCCGTTCATGGGGATCTGCCGGGTGCACCGGGCCCAGGTACTGGCGCTTCGCGGCGACTGGGCCAGCGCCGAGACCGAGGTCCGCCGGGTGTGCGACGAGCTGGCGGGCTTCCACGTGACGATGGTCGGCGAGGCGAACTACCAGCTCGGGGAGCTGGCCCGCCGGCGCGGCGATCTCGCGGGGGCGGAGGCCGCGTACGCGGACGCCCACCGGCTCGGCCGCGACCCCCAGCCCGGCGTGGGGCTGCTGCGCCTCGCCCAGGGCCGACCGGCGTCGGCGGCCGCCATGGTGACCCGCGCCCTGACCGCGGCGGGCGGCGACGCCCTGGCCCGGGCCCGTCTCCTGCCGGCCGCCGTCGAGATCTTCCTCGCCCTCGGCGATGTGGCTCATGCCCGCGACGCAGCCGAGGAGCTCGAGGCGTTGGCGGCCAGGTACCCCACGGTCGGCATGCGTGCCGTCGCTACCACCGCAGGCGGGGCGGTGGCCGTCGCCACCGGCGACGCCGCCACTGGCTGCGTCCTCCTTCGTCAGGCGGTCGACGCCTGGCAGCGCGTCGACGCCCGGTACGAGACCGCGCAGGCGCGGCTGCGGCTCGCCCGGGCGCTCGCCGGGCTCGGTGAGCTCGACGGCGCCGCCGCCGAGCGCGACGCAGCCCGCCGGGAGCTCGGGCTGCTGGGCGCGCCGTGCCCCCGGGAAGCTCCGATGCCCCGACCCGACGGCCTGTCGGCCCGAGAGGTCGAGGTGCTGCGGCTGGTCGCCGACGGGCGGTCGAACGAGGAGATAGCCGAGGCGCTGGTGCTCAGCGTCCGCACAGTCGAGCGCCACCTGGCCACCGCGTACCAGAAGCTCGGCCTGCGCGGCCGGTCCGCTCGGGCTGCCGCGGTCCGCCACATCCTCGGGACCGACGCAGTTACGTAGTCGGATGGGTGGTGGCACCGATGCGCCAGCGACGCCGGTGCGTCACTGTGGCACCCATGACGAACACCCTGACCATGACGGAGACCGCCGTCGACCGCGACCGTGCGGTGGCGGCGTTGGTCACCGCCTTCGGCACCGACCCGGTGATCCGTTGGCTGTACCCGGACCCCGACCGCTACCTCCGGTTCTTCCCCCGGCTCCTCGAGCTCCTCGGCGGCGACGCCTTCGCCGCCGGCACCGCCGAGGTGAGCGACGACTACACCGGCGTGGCCCTGTGGGTCGCTCCCGACGCCGCCCTCGACGACGACGCGCTGGCGGCGCTGTTCGAGGAGTCGATCGACCCCCGCCGCAGCGGTGCCGTCATGGGGCTGCTCGAGCAGGTGGTCGCCCACCACCCGGTCGACCCCGTGTGGTACCTGCCGTTCATCGGCGTCGACCCGCGGGCCCAGGGGCGAGGCATCGGCAGCCGCCTCCTCGCCGCCGGGCTCACCCGAGCCGGCCGCGACGGGCTCCCCGCCTACCTCGAGGCCAGCAGCCCCAGGAACCGCGCCCTGTACGAGCGGCACGGCTTCAATGTCGTCGGCGAGCTCAGCGCCGCGGACTCGCCGCCGCTGTGGCCGATGCTGCGCCTCCCGCGAGAGGCTGCCGGGCGATGAGCAGCGACACCGATGCCCCCGCCACGCCGGCGCAGGCGTACCAGGAGTACTTCGGGCCCGCGATCTTCGGGCCCCTTGCCGCGCAGGTGCTCGCCGTCGCCCCACCCCGCCCAGGCGACCGGGTCCTCGACATCGCCTGCGGGACGGGGATCCTCACCCGCCGCCTGGCCGAAGCCGCCGGGGCGAGCGGCCAGATCGTCGGCGTCGACCTCAACCCGGCCATGCTCGACGTGGCCAGGGCGCGGACCGCCGCCGGCTCGCCCGTCGAGTACCGCCAGGGCGACGGAACCGCCCTCGACCTGCCCGCGGCGACCTTCGACGCGGTGTACTGCCAGCAGGGCCTCCAGTTCTTCCCCGACCGGGCCGCCGGTTGCCGGGAGATGGGCCGCGTCCTGCGCGACGGTGGCCAGGCCGTGGTCGCCACCTGGCGGGGGCTGGACCACCACCCGCTCTACGCCGCCCTGGCCGACGCCGAGGAACCCCACCTGGCCGCCCTCGGCGTCGAGATAGGCCGCGCCGAGCTCGAAGCCCCGTTCTCCCTCGGCGATCCCGACGAGCTCGCCGCCCTCATTCGCGGCGCCGGCTTCGGCGACGTCCGCGTCCACGCCGTCTCCATTGAGGCCCGGTTTGCCGACGCCGACCACTTCGTCGAACGCATGGAGTACGCCTACGCCGCCGTCATCCCCCTCTTCGCCGAGGACCCCACCGCCTTCGCCGCCTACCTCCAGGCCATCGGCAGCGACACCCGCCAGATCGTCGCAGACCACCGCGACGGCGATACCGTCGTCGTGCCCATGCACGCCAACATCGCAGTCGCCACCTGACCTGCGACAGAGCGGCCCCCTCGATCGCCTCGATTGCCGTGTGGACGGCCGGCGGAGCCCCCTGGCAACGGCAAGTGATGTCGAACCGGCACCTGCCAGCTCGTGTGGCGCGGTGGTCATCTTCGGCAAGATCGGCGAGTTCGCCACCAACCGGCCCGACCAGCACGAGCTCGGGATGGTCGGCCTACACGTCCTGCAGGCCGCGATCGAACACCCTCATGGTCGAGGGGGTGCTCGCGGTTCCCGAGTAGGAGGGATATCGGCGTCCGCCGGCGCTAGAGAATGGGGACATGAGAGTACGGCTGCTCGGCGGCCTGACGGTCGAGGGCGTGGCGGAGCGCGAGGTGGGCAGCCGCAAGGCACGCACCGTGCTGAAGCTGCTGGCCCTCGCCCGCGGCGCGCCGGTGCCGGTCGACCGCATCGCCGACGTCCTGTGGGGCGACGACCAGCCTTCGCGTCCCGCGGAGCAGGTCGGGGTGCTGGTGTCGCGCCTGCGCGGCCTGCTCGGGGCGGAGCGGATCACCAGGACCGACACCGGCTACGCCCTGGCCGCCGACTGGCTCGACGTCGAGGAGGTGGCCCGCCTGGGGGCGGCGGCCGCCGAGGCGCTCGCCGAGGGGCGAGTTGGCGCGGCACGGGCGGCGGCCGGCGCCGCCCTGGCCCTCGCCCGGGGCCCGCTGCTGCCCGACGAGGAGGGCCCGTGGATCGAGGCGGAGCGGGCCGCGGCCCGGGCGGTGGTGTCCCGGGCCCGCAGGATCGCCGTCGATGCCGCCGTCGCCGCCGGCGACTGCGGTGGCGCCGCCGCCCTGGCCGAGGAGGCCCTCGCCGACGAGCCCTACGACGAGGCCGTGCTGCGGGCGCTGATGCGGGCCCACCTGGCCGCCGGCCGCCCGGCGTCGGCCCTGGCCGCCTACGCCCGCGTGCGGCGGCGCCTGGCCGAGGACCTGGGCGTGCCCCCGACCTCGGAGACCGAGGCGCTCCACGCCCGGGCCCTCGCCGCCGCCGACGGCGACGGCTCTGCGGCCACGGCCCCGCCCACGCCGCACCGGTCGGCCCCCGGCGTGGTCGGCCGCGCCCGCGACCTGGGTGTGCTCGACGCCGCCCTGGCCGAGGCCGCGGCCGGGGCGGTTGTCCTCGTGGTCGTCGAGGGAGACGCCGGCATGGGCAAGACCGCCCTCGTCGACGCCTGGTCGGCCCTGGTTGCGGGCGAGGCCGTGGTGCTGCGGGGCCGCTGCGACGAGCTGGGCCGGGACCTGCCGCTGCAGCCGGTGGCCGACGCCCTGGCCGACCACCTCCGAAAGGTCGGCCCCGAGCGGGCGGCCGCCGTCCTGGGCGACGACGCGGCCACGCTGGCACCCCTGCTGGGGCCGGTCACGGGCGCGCCGGCGACGGTCGCCACCGACGCCGAGGCCTCCCGGGCCCGGCTGTTCTCCGCCCTCACCGCCGCTCTGGCCCGCGCCGGGGCCGGCTGGCCGAGCGCCCTGGTGCTCGAGGACCTGCACCTCGCCGGCACCAGCACCAGGGCCTGGCTCACCTTCGCCCGGCGGCGCTTGCCGTGCATGGTCGTCCTCGTAACCACCCGCCCCGGCGGGGCCGAGGGCCTCGAGCCCACCCACCGGGTCGTGCTGGGGCCGCTCGGGCCCGACGCCGTGGCCGAGCTCGTCGGGGCCGACCGGGCGCCGGCGCTGTATGAGCGCAGCGGCGGCCATCCCCTCCTGCTGTCGGCGCTGGCCGCGTGGGTGCCGTCGGGCGACGACCGGCTGCCCGCATCGGTCAGCGAGGTCGTCGCCGCCCGGATCGACTCCCTCGGCGAGGCGGTGGGGGCCACCCTGCGGGCCGCCGCCGTTCTTGGTGCCGACTGCGACCTCGACCTGCTGGCCCAGGTTCGAGGCATGCCCGCCGTCGACGTCCTGGGCCACCTGGAGACAGCCGCGCTCGCCGGCCTGATCGTCGAGCGGGGGAGCCGTTTCGGCTTCCGCCACGAGCTGGTGCGGGAGGCGCTCGAGGCGGCCACCGGCGCCCCCAGGCGCGCCCTGGTCCACCGGGAGGCGGCCCGCGCCCTTGCCGCCCGCCCGGCGCCCGACGCCCTGGCCGTCGCCGTGCACGCCCGGGCCGGAGGCGAGAGCGCCCTGGCGTCGTCGTCGCTGGTGGCCGCGGCGGCCGCCGCCGCCTCTCGCTTCGACGTCGACGCGGCCGAGGAGCACCTGACCGCCGCCCTAGAGCTCGACGCCACATGGGAGGCGTACGCGGCCCGGGCCAGGGTGCGGATGAGCCGCCTCGCCCTCGACGAGGCGGCCGCCGACGCCGAGCGGGCGATCGCCCTGGGGGGCGGGGCCCCAGCCCTGGAGGTCGCCGGGTGGGTGGCGTACTACCGCCGCCGCTACGGCGAGGCCCGGGCCTACGCCGACGAGGCGGCGGCCCGCGCCACTGACGACGCGGTGCGCGTCGGCGCCCTGGCCCTGGCCGGCAGGGTGCGCCACGGCGCCGGCGACCTGGCCGGCGCGGTGGAGCGGCTCAGCGCCGTCGGCGACGGCCCGCCATCGGTGCGGGGGATAGCCGACGTGTGGCTGGCCCAGGCCCGGCTCCACCAGGGCCGGCCCACCGACGCCCTCGACGCCCTGGCCCGGCCGCTGGTCGACCCCGAGTCCCTCGCCCACCCCTGGGCCGGGCTGCACCTGCGCTTCAACCGGGTCCTGGCCCTGGGCCAACTGGGTCGGGTGTCCGACGCCGTGCGGGCCACCGCGGAGCTCGACGCCCTCACCAGACAAACGGGCCCGGTGGGGGCCCGCTTCGTGGCACCGGCGGCCAACGTGGGGTCGTGGGTGCTGCGGTGGTCGGGTCGGGGGGCCGAGGCCGACGACCGCAACTTCGGGGCCCTGGAGGCCACCGGAGGCGCCGCCGGGCCGGCCGAGGCCGCCCTAGCCGAGGGCCACTACGTGGCTCTGCTCGACCTGGCCGACGGTCGCCTCCTGGCCGGCGACGTGGCCGAGGCGGCCGCCCTGGCCGCCCGCCTGGTTCTTGTCGACACCTGGGAGGGGACGATGGCGTGGCACCAGCGCCACCGCCTCGGCCTGCTCCGGGCCCGCCTGGCCCTGGCCGGCGGCGACGCCGAGGGGGCCGCGGGCCTGGCCGCGGCGGTGGCCGAGGACGCGGCCCGGCGCACGGCCGGGCGCTACGAGCTGCTGGCCCGGGCCGTGCTCGGGCTGGCCGATCCGGCGGTGCCCGCAGACGAGCTCGACGAGGTGGTCCGGGGGCTGGGACGGTGCGCGGTGCTCGACGGCTGGCCCCTGGTCGCCGCCCTGGCCGGTGCCCGCCGGTCTGACGCCTGGCGGGCCGAAGCCGAACGGCTGGCGGGGGCCATGGTGGCCGGGTGCGGGGCCGGGTCCCACGGCGACGCCGCCCGTGGTCTGGTGGCCGCCGTCCTCAGGGCCTGATCGCGCTCACCACCAGGATCGAGCGGACCAGCGGTGGCGCCGACCCCAGGCGGGCCAGGGCGTCAGCGGCGAGGGACTCCCGTTCGGGAGGGGGGAGCCGGGTCACGAACGGGGCGTGCTGGGCCATGCCCAGCCGCCACGCCACCAGGGCCGGTCCGTGCAGTTCGGGGAACGGGACGCGCAGGGCCTCGATCCGGGCGTCGAGGCCGGCGGCCCGGGCGGCGGCGGCGCAGCCCTCCACGGAGGCCAGCAGGACGAGCGCCTCCTCCCGCAGGGCCCGGGCCCACGGCGGCGGCGCCCATCCCCGGGCGGCGAGCGCCGACTCGACCGCCACCCTCACCGGATGGCCGTCGTCGGCGGCGTAGGAGGAAGCGACGAGCGCGCCGCCCGGGCGGGTCACCCGGGCCATCTCCCGCAGGCCGGCGCCGGGGTCGGTGAGGTGGTTGAGCGAGAAGGCGGCCACCGAGGCGTCGAAGACGGCGCCGGCGAGGGGCAGGGCGAGGGCGTCGCCCACCACCGCCGGCGGACGGCGCCCGGCGTCGTGGGCCAGCATGCCGGCGGCGGCGTCGACGGCGACGACCGCGGCCGCCCCGGCAGCGAGGGCGGCGCGGCCGGCGGCTCCGGTGCCGGCGCCCACATCGAGCACGCGGCACCCGGCCAGGGGCAGGGGCGAGTGGGCCACCAGCACCTCGGCCAGCCGGTCGTAGATGCGCTCGGGGCCGCGCCGCCACGCCTGGGCGGAGGCCGAGTAGGCGGCGACCGCGCCGGCCAGCTCTTCGGCCGCCCCGACGCTCACAGCCCGGCGGCGCCGGCCCGGGCGGCGTCGCACCACCAGCCCAGCTCGTCGGCGTCGCCCAGTGCCTTCTCCCAGCCGAACTGCACCACCGCTCCCAGCAGGCACAGGGCCAGCTGGCGGTCCCACCACGGGCCGGTGTCGATACCCCGGCGCTCGAGGGCGGAGCGGAAGGCGCCGGCCGTCGCCTCCTTGGAGCACGGCAGCCGTGACCGGTCGAGGGCCAGGTGCCAGGCCAGCTCGTGGCAGGCGGGGCCCTCCCCCACGTAGGCCCAGTCGATGAGCACCGTCCGCCCGTCGGCCGCCCGCCCGGTGTTCGATGCCTTGACGTCGCCGTGGAGGAAGCACGACGGCGTGGTGGCCAGCGCGGCGGCCAGCGGCGCCGGGTCGCGCCGGAGGTCGTCGACCACCCGGGCCAGCGCCGACGGGGCCCGCTCGGCGAACCGCAGCCACCCCTGCTCGGCCAGGCGGGGCACGCGCTCGGGCCATCCCAGGGCCCGCTCGCCGTCGATGGCCGCGTGGCCGAACCACGCCCAGCGGGCGGCGTAGGGCAGTAGGCCCGGCCCCCGCAGCGGGTCGTCGTGCCAGCCCCAAGTGGCGGCGCAGAACCCGGCGAGGTGGTCGAGGAAGGTGGCGTGGCGGTCGGCGGGCAGCGGGTCGTTGCCGCCGGGCAGCAGGTCGGCGGAGACGTCGCGCATGAGCAGGGCCGCGCCCCAGCCGTTGCGCCCGTAGCCGGGGGCGGCCCCCACGATGGCGTGGTCGACGAGGTCGGGGGCCGAGTCGAGCAGGCCGGCCACCCAGGCCCGCAGGGTCCGGCACCCCACGTCGCCCGAGACCCTCATGGTGAAGTCGTGGTCGGGGTGGGCGTACTTCACGACGTGGGGGGCACCGCCGATCCACACCCGCTCGAAGGCGGCGGCCGAGCGGCCGTCGGGGTTGACGAACGGCTCACGGCGCTCGGCCGGTGCCAGCAGGTCCTCGACGGAAGAAGCGAGGCGGCGGACGAGGACGGGCATCTCAACCAGCATCGTCGGCCGCCGCCATCTCGGCCAGGAGGGCCGCGTCCCAGCGCCCGCCGCAGAAGAAGCGGTCGACGGCGATGCGACCGCCGGCGTCGAGCGTCAGCACGTGGCAGTGGCGGGCGGCGTGGGGCACGCCCCCCTCGACCCAGTTGAGGAGGTAGGTGAGAACCTCGCCGTCGTCGGTGCGCCTGCGCTCGAGCTCCTCGAGCCGGCCTGGGTGGTCGAACCAGCCGCGGTACTGGCGGGCCACCGCCTGGGCGCCCCGGACGGTGAAGCGCCAGCCGGGCACGGTGGCGTCGAGGACGGCGCCGGGCGCCAGGACGTCGGCGGGCACGCCGGTGCCCCCCCGGACGGCGTCGAGGAAGCGGTCGACGGCGCCGACGGTCGCCGGCGTGGCTGAGGTCGTAGTGGTTGCCCTGGTGGTCAGCATGGCCCGAGCATCCTGCCCAGTTCCTTCAGGAAACCTGCAGCCGGGGTGCAGGCGGACTGCAGGCTCCTCCCCGGAGGATGGCGACGAACGGCAAGGGCCGGGGACAGGAGACAAGGAGAAGAGCACATGACCATCACCCAATCCGCCGTCGACCACGCCGAGGTGGAGGCCTTCCTCGGCCAACTGGTGGGCGACGCCGCCGCCGTCTTCCACGCCGCCACGGTGGTGCTGGGCGACAAGCTCGGCATCTATCGGGCGCTGGCCGAGGTCGGCCCGGCCACGCCCGAGGAGCTGGCCCAGCGCACCGGCTGCGACGCCAGGTACCTCCGGGAGTGGCTGCACGCCCAGGTGGCCTCCGGCTACTGCGGCCACGACCCCCTCACCGGCCGCTTCGGGCTCAGTCCGGCGCAGGCCGCCGTGCTCGCCGACGACTCGAGCCCCGCCTTCGCCGCCGGCATCATGGCCCTGGCCGCCGTGGCCATCAAGGACGAGGAGCGCCTGGGGCGTGACGCGGTGCGCACCGGCGCCGGTGTCGGCTGGCACGAGCACCACCACGACCTGTTCGCCGGCACCGAGCGGCTGTTCAAGCCGGGCTACGTCGCCAACCTGGTGACGTCGTGGATCCCCGCCCTCGACGGCGTGGAGGCCAAGCTGGCGGCGGGGGCGACGGTCGCCGACATCGGCTGCGGCCACGGCGCCTCGACCATCGTCCTCGGCCAGGCCTACCCGAACAGCACCATCGTCGGGTTCGACTACCACCCCGAGTCGATCGACGTCGCCCGCCGGCGCGCCGCCGAGGCCGGTGTCGCCGACCGGGTGCGCTTCGAGGTGGCAGGGGCAGCCGACCTCCCCGCCGCCGGCGGCCGGGGCAAGGGCTACGACCTGGCCTGCGTCTTCGACGCCCTCCACGACATGGGCGACCCCGTGGGCGCCGCCGCCCGGGTGCGCGACGTCCTCGCCCCCGACGGGACGTTCCTCCTCGTCGAGCCCATGGCCGGAGAGACCCTGGCCGACAACGTCAACCCGGTGGGCCGGCTCTTCTACTCGGCAGGCCTGTTCATCTGCCTGGCCCACGCCAAGTCGGAGGGCGGCGTCGAGCAGCTGGGCCCCCAGGTGCCCGAGGCCGAGTGGGCGAGGCTGCTGCGCCGAGCCGGCTTCACCCGTTTCCGCCGGGCCACCGAGACTCCCTTCAACCGGGTGTTCGAGGCCCGGCCCTGAGCCGGACGACGAGCCCCAGGGCCGCCACCCGTCCGGCCTCGAGGACTCCCCGCCCGACCCGGACAGTCGATGCACGCCGTCGAGCTCCACAGCGGTCGGCCACCCCATGTCGGCGCCGACGCCGTCCTCGACGCCACTGCAACGCCGCCTACCGGCAACGCCTCGCCGCCGCCGCCGTCGCCTGGAGCGCCCGTGTTCGTGACATGTTGTCGGCGCGGCGCACCGCCGCCGTCCTCGAGCTGCCGGCACGCCCTGCCCCAGGTCGGCCAGCGGCAGATGTGCACCGAGCTCCATCGCTGCCTCCTGGCCGGCGTCGCTCAGGTGAACAGGACGAAGAGCCCCGCGGTGATCAGGGCGAGGCACCACAGCAGGTCGACGTTGAGCCAGGAGCGTCGCAGCACGGCGAGGCCCAGCCGGCTGTACACGAGCAGGGCCACCGCGGACATCATCACGAACATGCCGACGGTGTGCGCCGCAGCGGCGACGGCGAGGGCCCCGCTGGCGTCGGCGACGGCCGCGGTCGCCAGCCCCGTGACGGGATGCGCCCCCGCCGATTCGTGGGCACCGTGGCCCACGACGGGCAACAGCATCAGCCCGGCGCCGTGGGCGCTGGCCATGAGGAAGGACCACAGCGCCAGCTCCCTTGGTCGCAGTCGCATCCCGCCCCAGCGCGGATGGCGGCGGCGCAGCAGCTGCCAGAGCCCGAAGGCGATCAGCAGCGCGCCGGTGGTCATGGCGACCGTGCTGGGAGACACGACTGCTCGGGCGCTCTCGAACGCCACGAGCGCGACGACCACGGCGGCGGCGTGCCCGGCCGCGAGGGGCGGCAGGGCCTTCAGGACCGCGCCGCGGTCGCGCTCCTGGAGGCCGAGCGCCACCGCAAAGAGCCAGCCCATACCCGGGTTGCGGCCGTGGAAGGCGCCCAACCCAAGCAGCGCTGCCAGCTCGCCGGCACCCATCAGGGGAAGCAGTAGGAGTCCGACGACGCGTCGCCGCCTTCCAGGCGGATCTGGTGGGCACGCCGCCCGTCGGTGGAGAAGTCGACGAAGAACTCGGGGTCGAGGCTGATGCCCCGGTCATCGTCGACGTCCACCTTGACCATCCAGCTGTCGATCCCGTCCGGGTAGAACTGGTCGTCCCAGGACCGGTACAGGGAGTTGGTGAAGTACAGCCGCTTGCCATCGCGGCTGGCCTCCACCATCTGCGGTCCGCCGTTCAGCGGCCGATCCGGGTGCGCGGGGTGCGGGGTGCGGGCCACGATCCCTCCGATGCGCACCGAGCCGGTCTCGACGGGCTTGCGCGGGTCGGTGACGTCGAACGCCTTCAGCTCTCCGGTGCCCCAGCAGGACAGGAACAGAAACCGGTCGTCGAGAGTCAGCACCTGGTCGGTCGACAGGGGTGGGACGGCTCCGAATGGCTGAAGGGCGGGCGGCAGCTGCTCGGTCTCGGCCGGCTCGGGCGGCACGGAGACGGTTCGCTCGACGTCCCACGACCCGTTGCTGCGGTACCAGGTGAACACCGAGGTCGTGAGGTCCTGGACGCTCGCCGCGGTGTTGACGAACCCGTACGCCTTCGTGGGGTCGTGGGCCGGTCGCAGCTCCAGCACGATCTGGTGCTCGTCGCCGAGGTCCAGCACCTGCTGGTGGCGGCGGCGCCGCAGGTCCCACACATGCAGGCGGTGGCCGTACTGGCGGCCGACGAGCAGCTCGGGGTTCAGGCCGCCTTCGACCATGTTGGGCGTCCCCCACTCACTGGTGAGCAGCGTGTCGTAGCCGAGATGCCACCAGAAGTCGTAGTGCAGGTGCTGCGGCCCCCGGTCGACCTCCCACCGTCCGAGGGGTTCGAACGTCTGGTGGTCGAGGACGAAGATCCCACCTGGCCCGTCCCCGTCGACGGCCGAGAGGGCGCTGACGTAGATGCCGTCGGGCCCGCAGTGGACGGTGTGCGGGCGGCTGTACCCGGTGCGCTCGAAGAGCTCCTCGGGCTCGATGGTCTTGGCCAGCTGGGGGCGGTGCGGGTCCTCCTTGACGTCGAAGATGTAGATCCGCGACGACCGCAGGCCCGGCACCACGAGGTAGCGCCGCTCCGTGCGTCCTGAAAGGAATGTGATGACGATGTAGAAGATCGCCAGCACGGACCGTGTTGTGCCAGTGATGGAGGTCGACCCTCCGGGTTCGCCGTGCAGGCGGAGGACCCAAACCGCCGCAGTGTCATGCCGGTCAAGAGCCGGGGTGGGAAGCGACTGCGGGAAAAGGCCCGCTGTCAGCGGGTCAGGTGAGCGACAAGAAGACGAACGTGAGTGAACCACTGCTGACGCATCGAAAATACGAGACGGCATCGAAACCGGGGATGGAAGTGGTCCTCCGGACAAAGGCGCGCCCCGTGGGGCGTCCGGAGCCAGGCGGCGACCTGCGTGCTGGTCTGGCGGTGCCCGGTGTATAGGTGGCGTGAGCTCGTCGCAGGCGCTGGCATGGAACAGGAGAACCTGTCGTCCCGATACCGACTCGGCCGTTCAACTGGGCTTGTTCAGCCCCCCGGCCGGCAAGAGGGAGACCCCCGAGCGGCGGACACCGCAAGGGGCAGAGTACCGATGCGGGGCACAGGGGCGGGCCGGCTCGTAGTAGCGATGAAGGCCCTGTAATGGGGCTGGAGCGAAGGGGCCGGACAGACCAGGGTCAACCCGAGGCCAACCCTGCGGGGAAGGAGCCGAAGGAGCGACCCAAGCCGAAGGTGAAGTCGTTTGAGATCCCCAAGCGCCTCGTCTACGAGGCGTGGGAGAAGGTCCGGGCCAACAAGGGTGCGCCGGGCGTGGACGCCGTCAGCATCGCCGGGTTCGCCGACGACGAGGCGAACAACCTCTACAAGCTGTGGAACCGGATGTCCTCGGGCTCCTACATGCCGGGGCCGGTGCGGGCGGTGGAGATACCGAAAGACCATGGGGCGGGGGTCAGGATCCTCGGGGTGCCGAACACGGCCGATCGGGTGGCCCAGACCGCAGCAGCGATGCTGCTGGAGGAGGAGCTGGAGCCGATCTTCCATCCCGACAGCTACGGCTACCGTCCGGGGCGCTCCGCCCACGATGCCCTGGCCGTGGCCCGCAAGCGCTGCTGGCAGCAGGATTGGGTGTTGGACCTTGACGTCCGGGCCTTCTTCGACAGCGTTCCCCATGACCTGTTGCTCAAGGCGGTCGCTCACCACACCGACGAGCGGTGGGTCTTGCTCTACATCGAACGGTGGCTGAAAGCCCCCATGCAGATGCCGGACGGGACCCTCGTCGCACGAGAGAAGGGAACCCCGCAAGGGTCCCCGATCTCGCCCCTGTTAGCCAATCTGTTCATGCACTATGCGTTCGACCGTTGGATGGACCGGGAGTTCCCGGGCTGTCCGTTCGAGCGCTACGCGGACGACATCATCGCCCACTGCGACACCGAGGAACAGGCCCGGCATCTCCGGGCCGCCATCGCCGAGCGGCTCGGGACCTTGGGTCTCGAACTGCACCCCGAGAAGACGAAGGTCGCGTACTGCAAGGACGCGCAACGCCGTGGGACCTGGGAGCACACCAGCTTCGACTTCCTCGGCTACACCTTCCGGGCTCGCCGGGCCCACGGCAAGCGGGGGCTCTTCGTGAGCTTCCTGCCGGCTATGAGCAACAAGGCGAGGAAGGCGAAAGGCCAGCAGATCCGCGCCTGGCACCTCAATCGCCGCAGCGGGACGGACCTGTCCGGCCTCGCCGAGGACATCAACCCTCAGGTGCGGGGTTGGATCAACTACTACGGAGCCTTCTACCGCTCCGCGTTGACCTCCCTCGCAAAGCGCATCGACGAGCATCTCGTCCGATGGGCGATGCAGAAGTTCAAGCGTCTGCGTGACAGGCCCCACAGGGCATGGGCCTGGCTCCGAGCGGTCAGGGAGCGAGAGCCGAAGCTCTTTGCCCACTGGCATCTCATCGCGCGTACCGACGGCCGGTCTGTGGGGGCCGGATGACGGGAGACTGTCACGTCCGGTCCTGAGAGAGCCGGGGGGTGCGATTCCCCCCGGCCACTCACCAGGTGCGGATGCGGGGCGTAGGGGCACAGCGCCGCGCTGCACACGTTCCAGCCGAAGTGGTGCAGCTCGTCACCGATCTCGGGCATGTCGAGGGTGTGGACCACCTGCCCGTAGGTGGACGAGGCGGGGTCGAGGTCGACGGTGGCCAGCCCGTCCGGCCGAGCGCCGCCGTCGGGGTCGAGCAGCGCGACGTAGGCGTGGCGCTCCCGCGGCGCCTGCATGGCCATGCGCGCGGACGGATAGAAGGTCGGGTCCGGCTTGAGGAGCATCTTCTGCCTCCTTTCTTTCTCGTGTTCGTGTTCGGGTTCGGGAACCGGGGGCGCGGATGGAGCGCGACGGTGGACCATCGGTCGCTACAGCAGCTCGGCGATCACGGCGGCGGCGCGGGCGGCGGCGTCGGAGGCGACCGGGCGGTAGCGCGTCTCGCGCCCGATCTCGGTGGAGATCGCCTCGGCGACTGCCTCGGGCGTCGCCCGGTCGTGGTCCAGCCGGCGGCCGGCGCCGTACGGCGCGCCACAGCATGATGGTTGGCCGCGGGCTCCTCTCGCTCAGGCATCCGCGCGGTCAAGGGCAAGTATCCGGTCCGCCGCGGCGAGGGACACGCGGGTTTCCTTCTTGAGTTGCCGGTGGCGGACGGCGGCCAGGAGGCGTCGCCGCCAGAATGTCTTTGGGTGCAGTTCCCACTTGACGGTCACCTCGGCTCCTGTCCCGTGGTCGCGCACCCGCCAGGTCCAGAGGGCGTAGGAGGGGTTGTCGTCATCGGTCTGGGTCCGGTGCGCGAATGTCCGCTTTGCCGGGTCGATGGCGAGCGCTGTTGACCGGCTGTCCCAGCGCGTTCCGAGCGCTCGCATCTCCACGACCCACTCCGCCCCTTCTGCGAGTCGGGAGGGGGCTTGGACAACGTGGTGGATGTGGGTGTTCCATTCGGGGAGCCGCTCGATGTCTGTCACGAGGGCGAAGACCGAGTCGGGTGTCGCTGTCAGCCATGCTGTGGCTTCTGCGCGAATGGTCGTCATGTCGATCTCCCTGCGTCGGCGGTCAGGCGGTGGGCTTGCTGGTGACGAAGACGGCGTTCGTGGGGTCGCCAGGAGCGTCGTGCACCCTCACACCGCCGAATCCGGCATCCGCGAGCATCTGGCAGGCGACCTGCTCGCCCCACGCGGTGCCCAGGCCGGCCCCCCGTGGGCAAGGGAGACGGTGAGGCAGTGCAAGGTGCTGATCGCGTAGACGAACGGCGCGTCTGGCTTGCCGATGTTGTCCTCGAGGTTGCTGGACACACGCGGCTCGTCCATCACAAAGACGCCACCGGGAGCGAGCGCGGAGTGGATCCGGCGGAGCACGCCAGCGGGGTCGACCTGGTCATGGATCGCGTTGAACACGAACACCACATCAAATGGCTCGTCCCCCCACCACCCTCCCGGAACGCTCGGGCGACGACCTCGACGTGCTTGGCCAGGTGCGTGTTCAACTGGCTCAGCGGAGCGAGGTTCATCGCCCCGTGACCGGCAAGACAGACCGATCGCTCGGCTGGTAGTGAAAACGTGTGGGTTGGCGCCTCGTAGTCGACGATGCCTCCGGTGGCCATGGCGCCGAGCCACTCCCGCACGTACCGCTCGTGCAGCCCCGCCCGGGTCGCCAACCCGTCGCTGGTGGCACGCCCCTCGGCGAGAGCTCCCAGCAACCCAGTGCGGTGGCCAATGTCGATCATGTACGTGAGCAGCCCACCGGTGAACAGGCCCATGAGCTCGCCGGCGAAGGCCTGCACCGCCTGTTCATCGAGTGCCTCAGGGACGGTCGTCGTCGTCATGCCCGCGACGGTACGGAACCGTCGGTCTGCCGTCATCGGGCGATCACCCGATTTTTCGGCATGTACCTCCGTTACGGGACGAGGTCGTCCATGAGGCCGTGACGGGCAGCGAACAGGCTGGCCAAGGCCCGGTTCGACACCCCGATCTTCGTGTAGATGTGCTCGATGTGGCTGCTGGCAGTCTTCTGTGGGATGCCCAGCCGCGCTGCGATCTGCTTGTTCGACAGGCCTCGAGCCAGCAGCCGCAACACGTCGAGCTCGCGCGCGGTGAGACCAGCGAGCCCGTCCCGGCGCCGGCCGATGTCCCGCAGCGCGCAGGACCGCATCGACGGCGGGGCCGTCGATGCGTCCCTCCCGCGCCTCCGCACGGCAATGGGCCGCCGCTGCGTCGGCCGAGGCGGCGGGACGGTGAGGTCTCGGTTCGAGCTTCGAGCGGTACGCGTCCGCCGCGGCGAGGATCCGCCCTCCGACCGACAACGAGTCACCGGCCAGGCCGCGTGGGTAGCGACTCGTCGATCCGCTCGTGGTGCTGTACCGCCAGCGCGCCCAGCGGAGCGAGGGCCGGCGACGAAGCCAGCATCCGCTCGGTGAGATAGGGATGGAGGCGGACCCGTTCGAGCTCGACCGGCGTCAGTGCCGCCGGCTTGTCCCAGATCGCGTTGGACACGCCGAGACGGCCGATGTCGTGGACCAGACCGGCGCGGCGCACGGTGTTGGCGTCGCGATCCCCGAGTCCGTGGTGCCGGCACGCTTGGCCGGCGAGATCGGCCACGCCCCGCGAATGACCGAGCGTGTACGGCGATTTCAGGTCGACGAAGTCGGCGATCGCCTCCAGCGCAGCTTCCAACTCGGTTTCCGAGAGCCTCGGACCGGGCGACGGCTCGGCCGCGATGACCGCCTCCCATGTCGTCACGTCGTCGAGGCCTCGAGAAGCTCATGGGCGTCCGTGCAGAACAGGTCCACGAGTGCCGGGTCGAACTGTGTTCCGCTCCGTTGCCTGGCAACCTCGATCGCCGCGTCGACACCTCCGGCCCGGCGGAACACCTCGACGACATCCGCCAATGTGATGAGACGAGAGGTCACCAAGATGGCCTGGCCGGACGCGCCGTGCGGCACGCCCTTCCCGTCCCAGCGTTCGAAGGTCTGCTCGATGCTTTTGCGGACGGCGTCTGTCATCCCCAGTCGAGACGCGAGGTGGTCGGCGGCGAGCCAGTGGTTCCCCAGCATCCGCTCGGCGGCGCGGCTGCCCTCGCCCGGGAAGGCGATGCCCAACCGGGCGCGCTCCAGAAGCGGTCGGCCGGCGCCGAGGTGGCGCAGCATGAACGCCACACCCGACGTCGCCCGGGACACGTCCGTCTTTCGAAAGTCGCCTTTGAGCGCGAGGTCATCACCGAACCATTTCGCCTGCTCGTACGCGTCGACGTGACAGCCCACCCAGGCCAGCAGCGACGAGTAGTACAGAGAAGAACGCGCGGACTCTTCGAGCCGGAGGCGCTCGGCCAACCGCAGCGCGAGCAATGTCTGGCGCAGCACATGCTCCATCGGCTGACCCATCCCCAGATCCGCCCCCAGCGACAGGACAGCCAACAACTCCACCACTCGGACGCCCTCGGCCTTCCCGCCGCGCTCCACGGGCAAGATCATCGCACTAGCCGATGGCCGGATCCCCGCATCGTCGGGCCCGGTTAGTGCACCCCGTGGTGCTGGGCGTCCGGCTGTTCGGTGAGCTTGCCGTGACGCTCGGTCAGGGGCACCTCGCTCCGGTGAAGTCGGCGCGCGCGGTCACTGCTTGGCTACCTGCTCTCCACGCCGGGCCTCGGGCGTTTACGCCCACCCACCAGAACGACGGTTATCTCGTGCCGACCTCACATCAGGCGGAGGATGGCGGACCTGGGCATCTCGCCTGACTTCGGCACGAGCCCAGCGCGCGGTAACGCCGTGTCTCCAACGCCATCACGCATGAACCGCCCCGGGTTCTGTAGAGGTCATCGCTCCGGGGCCACGCTACGGGGGCTCGAGCGGCCTGGCCCGTCGCGCGCGCCGCATACGGCGCGTCTCGGTGCCATGGGCCTGGCCGGCTCTGGCCGCCTACATCTCCTCGCGGCGGGTCACATCGAGGTTGCGGAACGTTGGCGGCGAGTCGCACAGGCTCGCCAGCCGTGCGGCGAACGCGGAGGTTTCTGGCAAGTTCGAGTTGGCCATCGCCTCCTCGTAGGAAGGGAACTCGACAATCTGCACATAGGTGTTCGGCTGGTCACGGTCCTTGGTCTGGGTGCCTCGAGTCGCTGCCCGCTGATCGGCGGTCTGCTTCAACCACTCGTCCAGGGCGGCGTTGAACTCGTCGATCCGGCTCGTCTTGAACTCGATGACCTGGATGAACTCCATCGTGTGGTCCTCCTCGGGGCTCTGGCTGGCGTGGCGAGGCAGCACCGCTGGCCGACTTTGGGTAGCGCGGTGTTGCCATCGGCGAGGACATCATGCCCCGCGCGCAGGCGGGGGCGTGGCAGCCAGGCCGTGGGCCTCGGCGGGCAACTCCACAGCCCGAGCGACGGGCAGCCTCGCCTCGTCGGCGGTCATCGGCACCGCCGCCGACGCCGTCTACCGGCTCGGAACGCCGATCGGGACGAGCCGCCCCCCACACCTGAGCATCGCTTCCGTCTCCTCGACTTGCCCGTGATCAGGCGAACCCTGGTTCGTTCTTTGGCTTCGGTGAGGCACCCAATACGCGATAACCGCCCCTTCTCGCGTATTGGTCGACGGGCGTCGCGGGCCCGCCCAACACGCCGGACCGATGATCGAGCACCAGACCGAAGGGTGCTTTCCCTTCCGGGCCGCTTCCAGCGCCTGGTGGAGGACCACCGGAGGTCGTTGGTGACCGGGCTCTCGGCCCTTGGGGGAACGGAGGTGAGCGAGCCGGCACGCCTGATCGCGTTGCCGGTTCCTTCACAGCTCCCCACGCCCAGAGCTGGGCCCACCCGAGTCCGCCTCGCCGTCCAGGCCTGGTACCCGGCCTTCAACCACCTTGCCTTTGTCTATGGAGTCCTCCACGCCGTGGCTCACCGCTTCTACGACAGCCAGGGAGAGGGCAATACGGCGGAGGATCTGGCCGAGCCGCACCTCCGCTGCTGTGCCGGGGCCGTCCAGGAGATCAATCAGCTCCTGTCGGATGTGGCGGTGTGGGAGGTGGGATCAGCGGGACGCAAACTCGACACCATGACGCTCCGGACGGCCATCACTTCCCACCAGCCCGGGCAGTCGGTCCGCCTGGACGTGCTCCGAGGGGGGCCGAAGAGGTTCGCGTGGAGCTGCGCCCGCCCTAGTGGCCCTCCCGGATACCGCTCGGCGCGAGGCCAGGAGAGGCACCTCTTCCGAGAGGGGCGGCCCGCCGAGCGGTCCCGTGCAATAGCCGAGTCCCCCCGGACGTCTCTAAGGAGCGAACGGTTGTCAGGAGGACGGATGGGCGAGGCGCACCAGTTCGACGCCGGAGATCTCGGGTGCGGAACCGGGCTTCCCCGGGCATTCAAGCAGCGCCTTGACTCGATCGCCGTCGGAGACCTCCTCAGAACCGTCGTGGCCGATCCCGCAGCCCGGGAGGACTTGCCCGCCCTGGCCCGGATGCTCGGCCATCGTGTCCAATCGGTCGAGGAAGCCCCCGACGGGCGCCTCGTCATCAACGTGGAGCGTGTCAAATGAGCGAGAAGATCCTCTTCAACTGCACTCACGGCAAGGAGGAGCCCGAGCGGGCCACACTCCCGTTCGTGGCCGCCAACGTGGCTGCGACCGCCGGTCAGGAGGCGATCGTGGTCTGCACGATCGAGGCGGTGTGGCTGGGAACCGAGGGCGGGACGGCCAAAATCGAGTCGGCAGGGCTTCCGCCGCTAGCGGAGCTGTACGAAGAGTTCATCGGCAACGGGGGTCAGGTGTGGTTGTGCGGAGCGTGCACCAAGCCCCGGGGGATCACCGAGGACCAGTTGGCGAAAGGGGCCACGATCGTCGGCGCGGCCAAGATCGTCGAACAGCTGGTAGGCGGGGCCAAGGCCGTGGCCTTCGCCTGACGACGGTCACGAGATGGGTCCGACAGGAGGAGCCGCAGTGGTGATTGAGCGCAAGGAGCGCTTCCGCCAGCTCGTCGTCGACGATCTCCCCCGCCTCTACGGACTGGCGCGCCGCCTGGTGGGGGAGGAGGCCGAGGACGCCGTGCAAGACTGTCTCCTCAAGGCCTTTCGATCTCTGAATACCCTGTCCGACGAGAGCGCGGCCAGGAGCTGGCTCACCGCCATCTTGGTGAACTGCTGCCGTGACCGAGGCCGTGCCCGGCTACGCCGGCCCGACGAGGTCGAACTGGAGGAGGCCGAGCGCTTCTCGCTGTTCCGAAGGATCGCCGACGAGGATCCCTTCCCGTACTCGGACTCGCTTCACATGGACTTCCTCGGCCAGTTCGACCGCGACGACCTCCGCCGTGTCCTGCTCACCCTTCCGGACATCTACCGAGTCCCGCTGGTGCTGGTCCACATGCAGGGCTTCTCCACCAAGGAGGCGGCCACCCTCGTCGATGCCCCGTTGGGCACGGTGCTCGCCCGCCTCCATCGGGGTCGGAAGCTTCTCGAGAAGCGGATCTGGGAGTATGCCGAGAGCCACGGCCTCCTCAAGGAAGGAACGACATGATCAGCTGTTCGGATGCCGTTCGCCAGCTCTGGGAGTACCTGGAGGGCGAGTTGGCCGACCGCGACCGGGACAAGGTCGACGAGCACCTGCGGGCCTGCCTGCGGTGCTGCGGGGAAGCGGAGTTCGCCGACGAGCTCAGGAACTTCCTCGCCTCCCATGGCCAAGACGATGCGCTTCCCGAAGACGTCCGCCAACGGCTCTTGGAGAGCCTCGACTCAATGGAGGAGACTCGATGAGCACTGACCTGCTGCACTCCGAAGACCGAAAGTCGATGGTACGCGAGGCGTACCAGGCCGTCGTGTCCACTCACGGGACGGTGGCCTGCAAGCTCTACAGCGAGGAACAGCTCACCCTGGTCCCGCCCTCGGCCCGTGACATCGCACTGGGGGTGGGCAACCACATGAAGTACGCCGATATCCGCCCGGGCGACGTCGTGCTGGACATCGGCTGCGGCGGGGGAATCGACAGCGTGCTGGCCGCGCACGCCACCGGTCCGGAGGGGACCGTCTACGCCCTGGACTTCCTCCCCGAAATGCTCGAGCGGACAGCGACCGCCGCCGACGAGGCAGGGCTGGGTCAGGTCGTCCGCCCGATCGAAGGTGAGATGGAGGCCATTCCGCTGCCGGACCGCAGCGTGGATGTCATCGTCTCCAACGGAGTGATCAACCTGTCGCCTCGCAAGGCCCGGGTGTTCGCCGAGTGCGCCCGAGTCCTGCGGCCCGGCGGCCGGTTCTGCGTCAGCGACATCACCATCGTGGAGGAGCAGCTTCCGCCCGAGGTCTTGGTTCACCCCGCCGCCTGGGCTGGGTGAGTGGCCGGCGCCCTGGCGGAGCGTGACTTCGTCATGAAGCTGGAGAAGGCAGGGTTCGGCGCCGTCGAGGTCGTCGACCGCCAGTCGGTGTCGGTCGACGACTTCACCCTCTACCCGCTCTTCACCGGTGATCTGATCACCCTGATGCGCACCCTCATCCCCGAGGAGCGACAGTCGTCGGTCGCCACGGCGGTGGTGGTGCGCGCCATCCGGAGCGCGAGTGCGGCCTGATTGGCAAATCGCACTCTGCCGAAGAGGACGTGTCGAGAATTGCCCGGTGGTGCGCTAGCCACGAGATGCCAAGGAGCGCGGAACAAAACGGAGCGGGCTCCTCTGATCGCGCCTTGTCATGCCGTGGTGGGACAACGAGGTACCCAGCACGTGTGGCCCGCTGGCGACGGCCCACGGGGAGGCCGCCCATCGGGCTCCCGCTCCGACACGGTCAGACTGCTGTCGTGTCACGCGTGCACGTCGGCGAGCGCGGGTCGTCGAGTGGACGCCAGACACGAGAGGCAGCTGAGATGACCAAGAAGGAATCGTTCAAGCGCCAGATTCGAGCCCGCATGGCGGAGACCGGCGAGAAGTACGTCGCCGCCCGTCGCATACTGATCGAGCAGTCGGCGGATCGAGCCGAGCGACGCCGGGCGTCAGAACCTGACCACTCCGACGAGGTGATCCGCGAGCGAACCGGCCGCGACTGGGACGGGTGGCGGGAACTCATCGACTCATGGCCAGGCCACACCGAAAGCCATGCGGCGATCGCCGCCTGGCTGCAGAAGCAGCACCAAATCGACGGGTGGTGGGCGCAGTCGATCACCGTCGGCTGGGAGCGCATCACGGGACGACGCCGACCCGGCCAGATGGCGGACGGCACCTTCACGGCGAACAAGTCGGCGACGGTGACGACCGACTCCGAGGCGCTTCGCGAGATGCTCGTTGATGATGCCGGTCGGGAGGCGCTGTTCCCCCAGATGACCACGAAGCTCCGATCCCGCCCTACTTCGAAGAACGTGAGGCTCGGGCTCGAGGAGGGAGTGGCGGAGATCGCCATCGCACCAAAGGGGGGCGGACGTTCCACCCTCACGATCGCACACACGAAACTCGCCTCACCCGATCACGTCGCGCACTGGAAGGCGTTCTGGACCGATTGGCTCGCGGCGCTCGACGAGGAATGCGTGTAGCCGCGCGCCGCCCAAACCCGATACCGATCCCGCGACGGCTGCCAACCTGCCACAGACAATGACGGACGCGACAGATCGACGGTGCGGTGAGCTGTTCTGTCGCGACAGGTTGTCGTGGCCGCCGTGACCCGCACGCCGACTCCAGTCGGCCCAAGAGCTCGTGACAGCAGACAGGCCGACGGGAGCCTGCTACGGGGCGGCACCGGGCGGCGCTGACGACGCGGTGTCGACGTGGAGGAGCTCGAGATAGGCCGCCTCGGTGCCCGTGGACGGCGGAACGAGCAGCTCGTTGGCAATGAGCACGTCGAACAGCTCCAGCGCGTTGTCGACGGCCTTAGCCTCCAGGTAGGTCGCCGTGGCCAGCAGCGTGGCCAGGCGACGCTTCTGGGGGTGGCGTCGCAGCGCCGGGGCCTTGCGGCCATGCCCCGCCGCGGCGCTTCTCGACCGCCGGCCTGTCGGCGTCGTCGAGGAAGAAGAACCGCTCCAGCTCCGTCTGGGAGGGGGCGCCGGCGAAGTGGGCGTACGCCTCGGCCTGCTCGTCAGTCAGGAAGTCAACCGGCACCGCTGCTCACCGTAGGGCCGCTCGCCCTTTTGTCCTCGGGGGAGGAAGGCGGGTATCGCTAGCGCCGGATCCTGTTCCATTGTTCCTCAGGGGCCGACACCCGGACCTCGCCGCCGTTGGAGCGTGAGATCTCCCGCCTCGCCTGACGAGACATCACCGTGGCACAGCACCCGCATCGTAAGACGGGCAGGTGCGTACGAGCAGATCGCAAGCTCAAGAGCGGGCCGGGACGAGAGATCCTGGTCGTCGGCAGCCACACCCTGTGGAAGGACCTGCTGGCCCACGGCTGGTCCACGAGCACCTCATGATCGGCGCCGGGGTGCTGGGCGCGGGCACCCCAGCGTTCGGGGCGGCCGCCGGTGTCGCTGCGCCTCATCGACACCCGCACCTGGGACCGCTCCGGGCTCGTGTTGCACGGTGCGCCGTCGAGCCGGCTGCCCATGGCTGACCGCCCCCGACGGCCGCCACTCAGACCGAGGACAGCACGCTGATCCCGAGCACGAAGACGGCCAGCCAGGTCAGGATCCACAGCCCGAGAACCGCCGCCACGCCACCATGGTGGCCCGCATCATGGCCCCGGTGGAGGCTGGTCTGGCGTGGTCAGGATGTTGAGCGTCGAGCGAAGAAGCGCTCCCACAAGGTCCGGCCGGTTGGCCGGCGCCGGCATCGCTGCCGGCGGTGACACCGCGGGGACGGGCGTGGGCGACCGCGGCGGCTCAGGCGTCACCTCGGGGACGTCGCGGGGACGTGCGGTGATGACGGGAGCCGCCGACCTCGCAGAGGGTCGGCGCACGGCGGCTGGGGCGGGGGCCGGTCGTACCGCCGTCGACGACGCCTGGCTCGGGAGCGGCTCGGCAGCGGGGAAGTCCGCCGGGGGAGTCCCATCAAGGGCCGCAAGCGTGAAGTCGTGCCAGGCCTGGGCCGGCAGCGTGCCGCCGTAGACCACGGGTACGCCCTTGATGTCGTACAGCGAGCGGCGGGCGTCGGCATAGCCCATCCACACGGCGGTGGAGAGCGTGGGGGTGTAGCCCACGAACCAGGCGTCGGCCGCGTCCTCGCTGGTGCCCGTCTTGCCGGCCGCGCCGTCGGGGCGCCCGATGTCGGCCCGCCTCCCCGTCCCGAAGGCCAGCACCTCTTTCAACGTCGCCGTCACGTTGTCGGCCACCGCTTGGGGAAGCACCCGTTGACCCGGTCTGGCGCCGTTGTCCTCCAGCACCCGTCCGTCGGAGTCGGTCACCCTGATCACCGGCGTGGTCGGGAACTGCATGCCTCGGGCCGCGAACACCCCGTAGGCGGCGGCCATGTCCAGGGGCGACACCTCGGCCGCTCCCAGCGTGAGGCTGGGCCCGTAGGGCTGACCCGGGTGCAGGTTGCCGTCGGGGTTGACCATGGTCAGGCCCAGCCGGTGGGCCATCTCCGCGGTCTCCTTCACCCCAACGTCCTGCACCAACTGGGCGAACACGGTGTTGACGGAGCGGGCGGTGGCCTGGGCCAGGCTGAGGCGGCCGTAGCCGCCACTCTCGACGTTGTGCACGGTGCAGCCGGGGCCCCGGCAGTTGGGGAACCGGTAGATGCCCGGGCCACGGTAGACGTTGTCGGGCCCGATCCCCTGCTCGTAGGCCTTGGCCAGGGTGAAGGGCTTGAACGCCGAGCCGGGCTGGCGTCCGGCGCCCCCGCCGCCGAGGCACATCGGCTTGTCCGGCTCGGCGCCGGCGCCGGCCGGACAGTTGCCCAGGGCCAGATTGACCTGCGAGCGCGAGAAGTCGCGACCGCCAACCACGGCCTTCACCTGACCCGTGGCGGGGTCGAGGGACACCAGGGACATCTCCAGCGGTGCCTCGGTGCCCTCGAGGGTGGCAGCGACGGTGGCCTCGGCTTTCGCCTGGAGGGAGGGGTCGAGCGAGGTCTCCACCCGCAGCCCGCCCCGGTAGGTCACCTCCTCGCCGTAGCGGGCCACGAGGTAGCGTCGGACGTAGTCGGAGAAGTAGGGGAACCGCACCTCCTCCCGCTGCAGCGGGTGGACCAGGGTGACCTGCTCGCCGTCGGCCGGACGGTAGCCCTGCGCCACCACCCGTTGCGGCAGCGCCTCCTGGTACTCGGCGTGGGTGATCCGCCCCTGGTTCCGCATCTTCTCGAGGACCAGGCGGCGCTGGAGCTCGGCCTCCGCGGGGTTCGTCCGGGGGTCGTACCAGGCGGGCGCCGGCAGCATGCCTGCCAGCAGGGCCGACTGCGACAGGGTCAGGTCCTGGACCGGGGTGCGGAAGTACGACTCGGCGGCGGCGCCAACCCCGTAGGCCCCGCCGCCCAGGTAGACGGCCGAGAGGTAGTGGTGGAGGATCTCGTCCTTGGACATCTCGCGCTCGAGGCGGCGGGCCAGCGCCGCCTCCCGTATCTTTCGGGCCAGCGTCGGGGAGTGGTCCTGGGTGTAGGCCAGCCGTACGTACTGCTGGGTGATGGTGGACGCTCCTTCGGCGTAGCTTCCCCGCTCGACGTCGACCCGCAGGGCCCGCAGCAGCCCCCGCGAGTCCACCCCCTTGTGGGAGTAGAACCGCTGATCCTCGACGGCCATCACCGCCTGCTTCAGCCTGTACGGGACGTCATCCCTGGCGACGGGCACGCTTGTCTCGAAACCACGAAAGGTGGCGATCTCGGACCCGGTGGCGTCGTAGACGCGGGTGATGCCCGCCTTCAGCGCGGGCTTGATCGGGGGAAGCTCGCCGGACGGGGGAATGGCCAGCAGGGCCACCGCCAGTACGCCGGCGACCAGCACCGGTACCAGCATGCTGGCCACGGCCAGCGCCGCCATCGCCCGGACCAGGCGTGGGGAAACCGACCTCAGCCAGCGCTTCCCGTCGGCTGAGGGACGACCCGCCTCCCGGAGGCGCAATGGAAGCACGATCCCAGCCAATACCCGCCACCGCCTCTTTCCGCCTGGTGTCCGGTCGGGACTCTACCCCGAGCGGTCCGGGCTAAATCCTGATGGACAGGTGGGGCCAACCCGGAGAGAAGGAGAGCGGCGAGTGGCGAGCAAACGAAGGGCAGCCCGCCCGCTGAAAGTTGTCCCTACTGCTCGCTCAGGAGGTGGCCCATGGCTACCCGCCCCAACCAGACCCCGCCGGTGGTACGAGCCGGGATCTACACGCGCATCTCGTGGGATCCCGACGGTCAACGCGCCGGCGTCGAGCGCCAGCGCCTGGACTGCGAAGCCCTCTGCGGTGACCGGGGCTGGGAGATCGCTCAGTATTTCGAGGACAACGACCGCTCGGCCTACAGCGGCAAGCGGCGGCCGGCCTACGAGTGCCTGCTGGCGGCCGTCGAGGAGCGCCGCCTCGACGCCGTCGTGACCTGGCACAACGATCGGCTGCACCGCTCGCCCCGGGAGCTGGAAAGCTTCATCGACTTGGTGGAGCGCAGCGGCGTACGGGTGGCGGTGGTCACCGGCGGCGACTACGACCTCACGACGCCGGAGGGGCGGTTCACCGCCCGCATCGTTGGGGCGGTGGCACGCAAGGAGTCGGAGGACCGCAGCCGCCGGGTCCGGCGCAAGCACCGTCCGGGCCGTGCTCTTGAACCCCGAGCGGCTCACCCTCGGGAACACCCCGACGAAGTACCTGCTCATGGGTGTCATTTTCTGCGGCGTGTGTGGCGGTCGAATGTTCTCCCGCCCTCGGGACGACCACACGAAGCGCTACGTGTGCGCCGGCCGTCGCCCCGGCCACCAGCTGACGATCGTGGCCCAACCCGTCGACGATCTCGTTGCCCGGCGCGTCCTCGAGCTGCTCACGACGCCGGTCTTTCGGGAGGCGGTTCTCGCTCAATCCGGACCCGCCGACGACGGATCGCTCGGCCGAGCGCTCGCGGCGCTGGGATCAGCGCAGAGCCGCATGCAGACCCTCGACGACGATTTCTACGTGCGAGGTGCCATTGGCCAGCGCCGGTACCGCTCGATCAGGACGAGGTTGGAGCGGGAAGTGGACCGTCTCCGGGTCCACGCCTTGCGCGCGATGGACAGGAGGGCACTCCCTGATGCCGGCATGGACCATCGAGTGGCGACGTCTTGGGGGACGGGCAGGCCCGCGGCGGCCGCCCCCGTAGCGCGCGTCAGGCCAGATCGGCGAACGCCAACCGTGAGAGCGGCTCGCCGTGACTACCGGTGGACGTTTGACCTGTGACGCGAGACGGAAGCCCCCTTGGGCGATGGATTGCGGATCCGATCTCCTTTGGCGACGGGGCCAGGCTGTTGGCCCTCGAGGGGGATTTTGAGCATCTCCACACGTTGTCAAGGGCCAAGGCTCGGTCTCAGCGCCGCCGCCCGGGCGGCCAGCCCGAGTGGCGTCAGGGTCGTGTCTCTCGAAGAGCGTGAGCCCGCCAGGCATGGGCGGCGAACAACTCGTGCTCGGAACCCGGATGGAGCGGCTCGAGCAGGCGGTGGGCGGCTTGGGAGCCTTCGAATGCGTCGGGCGGCTCGTCGATGTCCCCGACGCCTCGCTGAACCGACCCCTGGCCGCGACCCACGCGTCAGGCGCGAGTCTCGTGCCGGCAACCACCAACCTTGTCGAGTGCCTTCAGGGCCTTAACGCAGGAACAAGCTGAGTTGGGCTGCCTCGGGCTCGTGCCCCACTTGCTCGCCGCTCGAGCGTCCCTGGCCGGCAGCCACTACCTTTCGGCCGGTGTGACCGACAAGACCCGGGAGGAGGTGGCCCAGAGCCTGGTAGCTGCCGGCTGGGCGGCGCTTGAGGTCCGGGACCTCGAGGGCGCCAGGCGGTCCTTCGAGGCCGCCCTGCTCACCGGCGACGATCCCGAGGCCTACGAGGGCCTGGGGTGGGTGGCGTGGTGGGCCAACGACGCCGGCGCGCTGTTCCCCGCCCGGGAACGGGCCTATGCCCTCTACCGCCAGCAGGACGCCAGGGTGTCCGCCGCTCGCCAGGCGATCTGGCTCGGCTGCGACCACCACGACTTTCGGGCCGAGCACGCGGTGGCCAACGGCTGGTACCAGCGGGCCCGTCGCCTGCTGGGGGGGCTGCCCCCCACGCCCGAGCACGGGTGGCTGGCCTTCCAGGAGGGCGCCTTCGCCATCGAACTGGAGGACGACACCGCCACCGCCCTGGTGCGGGCCGAGGAGACGTCTGAGGTGGGCCGGCAGCTCGGCCTGGCCGACCTGGAGTTCCTGGGCCTCGGCCTGGGGGGCCTGGCCCTGGTCACCCAGGGGCGCATCGACGAGGGCATGGCCCGCCTCGACGAGGTGGGGGTGGCCGCCACCACCGGCGAGCTGCAGGACCGCATCGCCACCACTTGGATGATGTGCTACCTGATATACGCCTGCGAGCGGGTGCGCGACCTCGACCGGGCCTCGCAGTGGTGCCAGCGCATGCGGGAGACCTCCGAGCGGTCGGGCTCGATGTTCGCCAACGGCGTGTGCTGGGCCCACTACGGCGGGGTGCTCGTGTACCACGGCCGCTGGGAGCAGGCCGAGGCCGAGCTGGTGGCTTCGGGAGACCTGCTCGTGCGTGTCCGCCCGCCGGCCGCCTGCGAGGCCTGGGCGCGCCTGGGCGAGCTGCGCCGCCGCCAGGGAAGGGTCGAGGACGCGGCCGAGCTGTTCGCCCGCTCGGAGCCCCACCCCATGGCCGTCGTCGGCCAGGCGTGCCTGGCCCTGGAGGCGGGCGACGCCGCCCGGGCGGCTGAGCTGCTCGAGGACCTCCTGGCCGCCATCCCCCAGGCCAGCCTCACCCAGCGGGCCGACGCGCTGGAACTGCTCGTGCGGGCCCGGGTCGCGCTGGGCGACGAGGCCGCGGCCCGGTCGGCGGCCGCCGCCCTGGAGGCGGTCGCCGCCGCGGTGGGCACCAAGTCGCTGCGGGCCATGGCGCTGTGCGCTCAGGCCCATGTGGCCGCGCTGGCCGGCGACGACGCCTCCGCCCGGCGCGACCTGGAGCAGGCAGTGCAGCTGTTCGAGCGCAGCGTCCTGCCCTTCGAGGCGGAGTGTGCCCGCATCGAGCTGGCCCGGGTGCTCGCCCGCCTACAGCGGGCGGACAGCGCCGACCGCCAGGCCCGCCGGGCGGCCGAGCGCCTGCGGGCCCTCGGCGCCCTCTACGCCGCCCAGCGGGCCGAGGAGGCCGTGCGGGCGGCGGCGGGCGGCGGCCCGGCACCCACCCCCGCGCCGGCCGGGGCGGCGTCGCCTATGGGCGAGCTGAGCGCCAGGGAGCGGGAGGTGCTGGCCCTGCTGGCCGAGGGGCTCAGCGACCGGGCCATCGGCGAGCGCCTGCACATCAGCGCCCACACCGCCCACCGCCACGTGTCCAACATCCTCACCAAGCTGGGCGTCCGCACGAGGGCGGCGGCCGCCGCCCTCGGCGCCCGCCACGGGATCAGCTGAGCCGGTAGAACCGCCAGAAGTCGTTCTCGATCGGGAGCACCTCGACATCGGCGAAGCCCGCCTCCCGGGCGTAGGCCCGCAACGTCGGCGCCCGCATGATGGCGCCCGTCCCGGTGGCGGGCGGCTCCGAGCGGGCGCAGGGCAGGCAGTGGAGGGCGCTCCAACCCCACTGGAACCGCTCGCCGAACTCGACGTCGGTGGTGAACTCGTCGGCCACTCGTTCGTCGGCGACCAGCACGGTCGCGCCCTGCGACCGCAGCGCTGCCATGGCCCGCAGGGCGCCAACGGGGTCGGCCATGTCGTGGATCGTCTCGAAGGCGCAGACGAGATCGAAGCGCCCGGCCAGCCGGGGGTCGGCGGCGTCGGCCACCTCGAAGGTCACCCGGTCGGCCACGCCGGCCTCGGCCGTGTGGGCCCGGGCCTCCTCGATCGACGCTCGGTCGAGGTCGATGCCGGTGACGACGGTCTTGGGGAATCCTCGGGCGATGGCGATCGTCGACCAGCCGGTGCCGCACCCCACGTCGGCCACCCGGGCCGGCGGGTCGGCGGCCAGCCGCTCGGCCAGGCCAGGCACGGCCGGGAACCACTCGGTGGCCAGCAGGTTGACGAACATGGGCCGGTTGCCGCGGGCGATGAAGTGGCGGGTGTCGGCCCCGTAGGCCGCGTAGGGCACGCCCTGGCCCGTACGGAAGGCGTCCCGCACCCGAGGGAGGGCCTGGGCCACCCCCACCACTCCAAGGGCCATGGGCAGCACGTAGCTGAGGCTTTCGCCGTCCAGGAGCACCTCGTCGTGGCCGGCGGGCAGGGAGAAGGTGCGCTCCGCCGGGTCGGCCTGGTCGCCGGCCGCCAGGATCCCGGCCACCGCCTGGTGCTCCAGCCACTCCCGGGCGTAGCGCTCGTCGATGCCGGCCCGGGCGGCCAGACCGGCGGCGGTGAGCGGTCCGCCGCCGGCCAGGGCCCGGTAGAGGCCGAGGTGCTCGCCGAGCCAGACGTGGAAGAGGTCGAGGGCGCCGACGGTGGCCCCGAGCAGCCGCTCGGCGAGGACGTCCCTCGCCGCTTCGAACCCGCCCGGGCCCTCTCCGGTCGCAGTCGTGTCGGTCGTGCCGCTCCCGGTCGTCTCGCTCACGGTCGTCTCGTTCCTGTCGTCTCGCTCACGGTCGTGCCTCCCCTTCATTGGTCATGTCGCTGATGGTCGGTCGTCCCCGTTCGGTGGCCGTCCACGGCCGGGTCAGTAGCTGAAGGTCGTGGCCCCCTCGTCGCCGATCCACTCCCACAGGGGGACCGTACCGGCGGCCTCGGCGTTGGGTAGCAGCGATCCCCGGTCGAGCTTCTTGGCGTCGAAGCAGATCGGGCACACGAAGTAGCGGCCGCCGGCATTGGCGAAGCGGTCGAGCAGCGAGGGCAGCTGGGGGCAGCCCTCGCAGGCCACTCCCACGGCCACGCCCTCGATCGCCAGCCGGACGCCCTCCTTGGCGAGGAACATCAGGGTCGGGCGCCCCGACTCGGCGGCACCCACGGCCACCAGGAAGGCGACCGTGACCTTCTCGGGGTCTTCCAGGCCAGTGGTCAGGCTGACGACTGCCTTGCCCATCGCGCCATCACTCCGGAAGCAGCCCGAGCTGGCCCAGCAGCTCGACTTGGTCGTAGTAGACGTGGTGCTCGACGATGGCGCCGCCGCGCACCGTGCAGATGTCGGCTCCCCGGACCGTCACCCGGTTGCCTGTGGCCGGCACCGTCTCGCCCGTCGGCAGGGAGATGGCGCCGGAGTTGGTGGCCCGGCAGGTCCACTCGTCGAGGGCCCGGTCGTCCCACGACGCCTTCGTCGACACCTCGAACACCGTCTCGGACCAGGGCTCGGTCCAGGAGCGGAAGAACTCCGCGATCTGCGCCCTTCCCTTGAAGGTGCCTTCGGGAGCGACCAGCACCGCCTCGGGGGCGTAGCAGCTTGTCGCCCCCTCCAGGTCCCCGCTGGCCACCGCGGCCGTCAGCCGGTCGGCGACCTCCCTCACATCCGACATCACCGTCTCCTTTCGCTGTGGGCTGATCCCATGCGAAGGATGCGCCTTCGCGCCCTCCCCCGACTTCGCCCGAGCAGGCCATTCGGGATCGGCGGCGCATGGCCTGTTCAGGCCATCCCGCCTCGGGTGTTGCTCGCCGTCAACCTTGACCGGGTGAGGAGCGAGAACCACGTTCGAGCCCATGAGCCGAGACGTTCTGCGCGTGCTCATCCGCCTCAATCTTGCAGTCTGACAGCCGGGAAGAAACCTCACCACTGCACGGTCTCGTTGCAAACGGCCCTGGCGACCACCTCCCCCCACGATCCAGCACGCGCCTGCGGCAGGGCGACCAGCTGGACTCCCGTGCCGTACTTTTGGAGGACGGGCTCCCACGATGACGCTTCGCACCCGATCAAGGGCATGAGCCAGCTGCCGCTGCCCCTGTTCGGGCGCTCGTCGGAGCTGGTGACCGTTTCACGGCTCATGAGCGAAGCGGGGGGCGGAGCCGGACGGGTTCTGGTCCTGGATGGCGAAGCTGGGTCCGGGAAGACCCGGCTGCTGTCCGAGGCGGTCCCGATGGCCTCTTCCCGCGGGTTCGAGGTGCTCGTCGGTTCCGCTGACGAGCTCCAACGGGACCGGCCGTTCGGCGTCTTCGTCGACGCCCTCGGGCTTCTTCCGAACAGCGAGGACGAGGACCGGGCGGAGATCGGCCGCATGGTCGCAGGAGACGACGTGGCCGGGACTGAGCACTCGGCGGGCCAAAGGCCCGACCTGGGCTTCCGGATGGTGGAGCTGCTGGTGACCTTGGTCGAACGGCTCGCCGGAACGGGGCCGCTCATGCTTGTGCTCGAGGACCTCCACTGGGCCGATCCCCTGAGCCTCCGGACCGTACGCGCCATAGGACGCTCGGCGTCGCAGCTCCCGGTCCTTCTGGCCGTCACGCTCCGTCCCTATCCCCGACACGGTGAGCTGGAGCGGACGATCTGGGACTTGGCGGCCGACGGCGGGTGTCACCTCCGCGTCGGCCCACTCGAGGACGAGGCGGTGCGGAGCCTGGCCAGCGCCGTCGCCGGAGGCCCACTGGGTCGACGGCTCGAACGACACGTCGCGGGAGCGGGGGGGAACCCCCTGTTCGTGATCGAGCTGTTGCGAGCGCTTCGTGACGAAGGGGTCTTGGCGGTGGAGGACGGCCGGGTGGAGGCGTCCGACCCCTCGCTCCCAGGGACCCTTCGGCAGACGCTCCTTCGCCGCATCGGTTTCCTACCCGGGCCCGCGCATGACATCCTCAAGGTCGGGGCCGTCCTCGGGACCCGGTTCCCGGTCTCGGAACTGGGCGCCGTCATGGACCGGAGCCCGGTGGAACTGCTGTCCGGCCTCGAGCAGGCCATCGACGCCGGCCTGCTCGAGGAGTCCGGCGGCGAGCTGTCGTTCCGCCACGAGCTGATCCGAGAGGCGCTCTATGAGACGCTCCCGCTCGCCATCCGCAAGGGGCTGCACCGTCAGGCAGCTGCCGCCCTGGCCGCCGTCGGCCTGCCCTCGACGCGTGTGGCCGACCATTTCTTCCTCGGGGCGTGCGCCGGTGACGCCGAGGCCGTCGAGTGGCTAGCGTCCGCCGCACGACAGGTGGCGACACGGGCACCTGCCGCGGCCGTCCGCCTGCTCGAGCGGGCGGTCGAACTCGCCGACCCCGCCGATCCTCAAAGCGACCTCCTCGTCTGCGACCTCGCCCCGCTCCTCATCCAGACGGGGCGGGCCGAGGAAGCGGCGGGGCTGAGCCAGCGAGTGCTCGACCGAGCACCTGCGCCGGCCGTCGAATCCGCACTTCGCCGGGCGCTCGGAGAGGTCCTCTGGACCAAGGGCTGGCTCGAGGACGCCCGCATCCAGCTCGAGGCGGCCGCCCAGGTGCCCGGTGTCGCCGAGGGCGAACGGCTGGGGGCACTGGCGCTGGCCGCCAACGTCAGGCTCTTCCTCGGCGAGCCCGAAGAGGCTGGGCGCCGGGCGGGGTCGGCGGCGGTAGCGGCACGACAGCAGGCGGACGACTTCGCCCTGTGCCTGTCCCTGCAGACGCTCGCCATCGTCGCCGACGCCCGCGGGGACGTCGCCGAGGCGGTCGAGCTGGGCCGGGAGGCGGTGGCGATCGCCGAGAGGAGCGACCAGCCGAGAGTCGGTCACCTCCATCCCCACCTCTACCTCGGCTTGATCCTCATCGACGCCGACCGGTTGACGGATGCCGAAGCCGCCCTGACCGATGGCCGTCGCCGGGCGGAGGAGCGCGGCACGGTCCTATGGCTTCCGCTCTACCACGGCATCCTGGCCATGCGCCGCGTCTTCGTCGGCGAGTGGGACGACGGCCTCGCCGAACTCCAGGCCGGCTTGGCTGTCGCCGATGACGTAGGGACGCGGCTGCACGCGCCGATCCTCCACGGCCTCGTAGGATGGATCGCCCTGCAGCGTGGTGACCTGCGTCGGGCCCAGGAGCGCCTCGACGTGGCCGCCGAGGAGCTCCTCGCCGGAACGACGTCGACATGGCGAGCTGAGGCGGAAAGAGGCGTTCGAAGCGCCGAGCCCCGGTGGCCGCTGGAGTGGGGGCTGTGGATTCAGGGGTTGATCTACGACGCCCGCGGCGACCAACGAGGCGCCCGCGCACTGCTCGAGGACGCCTGGGCCGTCGCCGCCCCTCTGCGGTTCTTCCTCAGCCACCGCCTCTTCGCACCGGACCTGGTGCGCGTGGCGATAGCGGAGGGAAGTCGGCAGACGGCGGCCGCGGTCACGGCCGAGGTCGAGGAGGGGGCACGCCGATCGGGCACGGCGGCCGCCGCGGGCGCCGCCCTCCGGTGCCGGGGATTGCTCCACGACGACCCGGCCATCCTCCTCCAGGCCGTCGGTCAGTTCCGCCGGTCACCGTCGGTCATGGAGCTCGCCGCCGCCCTCGAGGATGCCGGCGCGGCACTGGCGCGAGCGGGGCGAACGGCGGAGGCCGTCGACCTTCTCCGGGAGGCTCTCGGCCTCTTCGAACGGGCCGGCGCAGACCAGGCCGCCGGCCGGACGCGAGCCGCTCTTCGATCCCTGGGAGTACGCCGGCGGGCGCCCGGACCGCGGCGTCGGCCTGCGCTCGGATGGGACAGCCTCACGGCGACGGAGCTCACCGTCGCCGGTCTGGTGGCCGAGGGACTCACGAGCCGCCAGGTGGCCGAGCGGCTGTTCGTCTCCCGGAGAACGGTGGAGACCCACCTCGCACACCTCTTCGCCAAGCTCGGCATCTCCAGCCGGGCACAGCTGGCGGCCGAGGTGGTCCGGCGAAAAGATCAGTAATCGTCCTGATGTGACGCGGCCAGCCCGTCCGTAGGTTCGGGGCGTGTTGGACGGAGAAGCCCGCATGTCGGCCATAGGGCAGGTGAACTGGAGCCAGGTTCGCGCCGCCCTTCGCGACGTCGTCCCTCGGGTCACGGACCTCCTGCGCTCGGCCGACGATCCGGTCGCCGCCGCCCTGGGGGAGTGGAACGTGGCCGAGGTCGCTACCCATCTGTCCCAGGCCTGGGAGCTCATCCCCAGCCTCGCTCGGGGTGAGTCGGCGTCCCCGCTTCCCGACATGTGGGCGCTGGCCGATATGACGAAAGCCGCCGTGCGCAGCGGACTAGAGCGAGACCTGGGCGTCATCGCCGCACGCATCGAGGCCAGCGCAGCCGAGTTCGAGCGGGTGCTGGCGTCGTCGGACCCCGACGCTCTCGGCCCGTGGCTGGTCGAGGGAGTGAAGGTCCCGCTTCGGCTGTTCGCTTGCCACCTCCTCAACGAGTGCCTCGTGCACGGCTACGACATCGCCCGGGCCAACCGGCGACCATGGGGGATCGACAGGGCGGATGCCGCTCTGGTGTTCGAGGGTTTCATCTTCCCGCTGGTGGCCAGCCTCGCCCCCCGGACCTTGGTGCATCAGGGCAACGCGGCGCGCCTTGGCGCCAGCTACGACCTCCGCCTGCGGGGTGCGGGTCGGGCCTTCTTGGTCTTCGACGATGGCATGCTCACGATCGAGCCCCCCTCGTCCCGGACAGTCGACTGTCACATCTCGGCTGACCCCGCCGCGCTGCTGCTCGTGTCCTGGGGGCGGCGCAGCCAGTGGGCCGTCGTGGCGACCGGGCGGCTCCTGGCCTGGGGACGTCGCCCTTGGCTGGGACCACGGCTCAACAGCCTCATCCGGACGCCATGAGCGTCGCCCTGGTGTCTCCCCCCGTCGGCGTACGGGGAGCGGCGGTCTCTGCCACCGTCGTGCTCACAGTGCTGGCCGGCGCATGGGCCCTGCCCCGCGTTTCCGACCTCGCCGCCCTTCCCCGGCGCCTGGACGGGGGGCTGGCGGCCGCCGCTCGCTACAACGCCGGCCTGAAGGAGGTCGCCCGGCTCGAGGCCAAGACGACCGAGACCCTCGGCGGCCTCGATCGGATCGCCGGCTCCTTGCGCAGGGTCCATACGCTCGTGGCCGGGCTCGACCCGGAGCTCGCGGCCGTCGTCGCCCGGCTGGAGGACGGCGTCGCCACCGGCCTCCGTCCGACCGTCGCGGAAACCGCTCGGATCGCGGCGTCGCTCGACCGACTGGAAGGCGAGCTTCGACGGCTACCCCCGGCCTTCCGCGGGTCGGCGTCCGCGTTGGCCGAGGCGAGGGTCGCGGTCGACGCAATCGTGGCCGCGACGAAGGAGACCGCCTCCCAGGTGGGCCGGGTCCGCGTGTCCCTCGAGACCACGGCGAGGAACGTGGTCGGCCCTGAGTACACCTCGGCGAGGCGCTGATGCGCGGTCGGGGCTCCCTCCTGCGGCTCGGTCTGGCCGTGCTCGCCGTCTCCACGCTCGCGTTCCTCGCCGTGGTGCTGGCCCGTGTCGACCTTCGCCTCGGCGACCAGGCGCGGGCCAACCGCCAGACCCGACAGGCCTCGGGGTCGATCGTCGAGGTGAACGCGCGGATGAGCAGCCGTCTCGGCCACCTCGCCCCGCTTCTCGACGAGACGCGTGCGACGGTGGAGGCGACGTCGGCCCTCACTCCGGTCCTCGAGCAGCTCCGGGCCGCGACGGCCAGGGCGAACCGCCTGGCCGCCGGGGGACGGGAAGGGGCCGCCGCCACCCGGGAGTCGCTGGACGACATCCGCCGGCTGGTGGCTGTGCTCGAGGGGCAGCTCGGCGCCCTGGGGCAGTCCTCCCAGGGCGTGCTCGGCCAGCAACGTGTGCTGACCGCGGTGCTCGGAGGGCTCGCCGACGACCTCGACGCCGCGTTGGCCGACGCCCGCCGCATCCGCCGGCTCCTCGACGCGGTGCTCCCGACGTGAGCAGGTTGGTCATCGTGGGCGACCGTTCGCCGGTGACCGTCGCTCTTGCGTGGTTGGGCTGGACGGCGGCCATCCTCGCCCTCGCCTGCTGCGGGTTGGCGCTGATAGCGGTGCACAAGGGACGGGAGATTCGGGCCAGCTCTGTGGCGATCGTTGCCGACATCCGGGCCTCGAACGAGTCGTTCACGCCGGTCGACCTTTCCGCCGTGGGCCATGTTCGCGCCCAACTCGACGACCTGACCGCGCTTTTGGGCCGGCTCCGGGAGTCCACGAGCGCGAACGTCAGTCTGCTCCTGGCCATGCAGGGGGAGATGGGCCGACTGACCGCCCTGACCGACGACGATGCCGGGATCACCCGCGCTGTGGCGGCCACAGCGTCCGGCCTGTCCGCCAAGGCAGCCGTCCTCGCCGACGTCGCAGGTGCGTCGGACGCGGAGACCGCTCACGTCGTCCATCTCCTACTGCGGGTCAACCAGCTCGGCCGGGGGATCAACGCCGAGCTTGCGGCGCTGGAGCGGAAGCTCGCACCGCTCCCCGAGCTGGGGCGGTAAGGAACATGGCCCTCCCGACTCGGGTGTGGACCGCGCTCACCGTTGCCTGCAGCATCCTGGTGGCCGCGGCGATCTTCGCCGGTTACCGCACCCTGCCCGGCGTGGGTGACCCGATTGGGCGCCCCGTCCAACTCGCCGGCGAGATAGTCGCCTCGGCCGGTGCCTTCGACCACGCCACGACCGACCTAGTCGGTCAGCACACCGAGCTCGGTCAGAGGGTCCTGGTCCTGGAGGCCCTGGCTGACGTCCTCGTCCGCCTCGAAACCGGGACGGCGCAGATGAGCGACCGGATCCGGGCGCTGCAGACCGAGACCGCGGCGGTCGCTACCGTGGCCCGGCCCCTTCCCCGTGGTCTCGCTACGCTCGGCGGTCCCGTCGAGAACGGGTCCCGCACGGCGATCCGCCTCCAGCAGACGGCCACTTCGCTGACCGTGCAGCTGGACCGCATCACCGCCTCGCTGACGGCGATGCTCCCGGACGCGCAAGCGCTCGTGCCCCGGGCGACGGCGGTCGCCGATCGGCTCGACGACGTCGGGGAGGACACGAGGTTGCTGGGACTCCTCCAGTCGCTGTTGAGCCAGCTCGGGGGGCGATGACGGCCACCGGCGAGCGGGTTGTCCTCCCCGTGTCGTGGCTCGTCGCCTTGGTCGGCACCGTCGGCATGGTGGCCTCGGTGCTCGTCTTCACCGAGCACCTCGACCGAACCGCGGCGACCCTGCAGGTTGGCGTCGAGGGTATCGACCGCTCGTCCGCCGTGACCAATGACGCCCTCGACGCCGCGGCCGCGCTCGCCTCTGCCCCTGCGTCCCTTGGCTCCGGCGTCCACGAGGTCCAGGCCATCACGGCAGCCCTGGGTCGGTCGGTCGAGACCCTCGGTGAGATCCGGGCCGACCTACGACGTTTGCACGACCTTTTCCCATCCATCGGTGGGCCGGCGACGGACGCGGTTGGCTCCCTGGCCGCTGCGGGCGGGAGCGCCCGGCAGGCCGTCGCCCTAGCGGGCCGGACGGCCGCTCGCCTCGAGGAGGTACGCGCCCAACTCCGCGCCCTGGCGCCCCTCCTCGACGAGACCGCAGCCCGGACGGGACGGATCGAGCGCAAGCTCCGCATTCTGCGGGTGTCGCCATAACGCACCGGAGGTAACCGCATGGCCACCCTCGTATCGTTTCACGCTCACCCCGACGACGAGGCCATCGCCACGGGCGGCACGCTGGCCAAGGCATCGGCGGAGGGCCACCGGGTGGTCGTCGTGTTCGCCACCAATGGTGAGCGGGGGTCTGCTCCCGAAGAACTGTTGGAGCCGGGTGAGTCGTTGGCGGAGCGCCGTGCGAAAGAGGCGATGCGAGCGGCCGAGATCCTCGGCGTGCACCGGCTCGAGTTCCTCGGTTACCGCGACTCGGGGATGATGGGGGACGTCGGCAATCACGACCCTCGCAGCTTCTGGCGTGCCGATATAGAGGAGGCGGCGGACCGGCTCGCGGCCATCCTCCAGGAGGAGCGGGCCGATGTGGTGACGGTGTACGACAAGACGGGTGTCACCGGCCATCCCGACCACGTCCGAGTCCACGCCGTCGGCACACGGGCGGCGCATCTTGCGGCGACACCGAGGATCTACGAGGCGACGCTCAGCCGCTCACAGGCCGAGCGCCTGGTGGCCCAGGCCATCCTGCTCGAGGCCATCGACACCCGCCTCGACGTCGACTTGGGCGAGTTCGGGACTCCGGACGAGGTCATCACGACGGTGGTCGACGTCGGTGGACACCTCGAGCAGAAGCGCCGGGCCATCGCCGCCCATGCCAGCCAGGTGAGCGAAACCTCGTTCTTCCTCAACCTGCCTCCGGACACCTTCTCGCAGCTTTGGGGACGCGAGTACTTTGTGCGGCAGCCACGAAGTGCAACCGGCAAACGCGAGACGACACTGGTTCCTGGCGGAGCCGATGATCGGCCGGTGGGTGCCAAGACGCCCCATTGAGGCGCCGTCGTTCCCTTCCGGGGAAGAGTCTCCTCCTTCGGTTGGGGTGTAGATCGAGTTCTCTGGGCGTGCGACGGTGACGGGCGTGCGGGTCGGCGTCGCTCCCATCCCGAACCAGGAGAGCGCCCGTATACCGTGCTCTCCGTCGACGACGGCGAGTGCGGCTGGGGCTGCTGACCTGAACCGTCGCGGCAATCCCAAGATCAACCGCGCGCCCCGCACGTTGCCGTGAGTTACCCAGCTCCGGAACGACACCGACGGCCGGAACTACTACGACCGCAAGACCGCCGCCGGCAACGCGTCGAAGGAACCCATCCCCCTCAAGGGCAAGATCTCCGACGGCGTTTACGCCCGTCTGCGCAGTGGACCGCAGCTCCCAACCAGGGTTCGGGCCCGTAGGTCACTTGGCACGGGGCGCCCGGAACGTCGCCGACAGTAGGGTGCTCGGTCAACCCGCTCGCAATCGCGGCAGCGTCGCTCTTCGCCGAAAAAGTTCGGTGAGGAGGACCGGGGCCGCAACGAGCCACATCAACGAACCCACTGCCATGGATGCGAGCCACCGCCGATCGCATGAGGACCACCCATGGCAGGAATCGAAGAGATAGACGTCTTTCGGCGCGCCGGGATCGTAGAGAAGTCGTACGGTTTCGCCGATCGTGTAGCCCTTCGTCGAGAATTTCATCGTCGTGCTGCGCGGCCGACCCTGCTCGCCTTCGAAGTGGAACGTGACTTTCTGGCCGTAGTACGTGGAGAACACTCCGCCGACCTGCTGGACCTGCGGCGATGCGCCGGTATCCACCACGGTCGCATCGACGACCACGCCCCGAGCTCGTAGGGCGCGCGAGTCATGCCGTTGTTCAAAGCCAACGATGAAGAGCACCGCTCCGGTCCCCAACATCAGGATGGCGACAAAGGGGGAAGCCACACGACCATCGGTCGAACCCACCACATCGCCAGTCTATGGCCGGTTGAGAAGATCCAGCGGTGGACGCCGCAACCGATACCTCGCATGCGCCGGACGAGCGGACGTCTCGCAAAGCGGGATCGTGGGTCGTTGTGCTCGGGCGGCACGGCCGCTCATCCCCCAATGAGATCGGCCACCGTGCCGAACCGGTAGCCCCGCTCGCGCAGGCCGGCGATGATCGCCGGCAGGGCGGCAGCGTCCTGCGATGCGGAGCCGACATGGAACAGCAGGATCGCCCCGGGAACCGTCCGGTCGAGGCATCGGGTGGCGATGGCCGCGGGTGACAGTCCCTGCCAGCCCAGGGAGTCGACGGTCCAGTGGACGTGGTAGCGGTATCCCAGTGCCCCAGCCACGGCGTTGACCGAGGCGTCGTAGTCGCCGTAGGGCGCACGGAACCAGGGCCGGGTGGTGTGGCCGACCAAGGACCGGATCACCTCGTCGGTGCGCTCCAGATCCGTCCGCCGCTCTTCGGACGACAGCAGCGCCGGGCGGGCGGAGACGCCGGTGTACGACCGGTGGTCGTAGGTGTGGTTCATGAGCACGTGGCCGGCGCCGGCCATGCGCCGGACGAGGTCAGGGTTCCCAGCCGCCCACCTCCCGGTGATGCCGAACGTAGCCGGAACACCCGAACCGTCGAGGACGTCGAGGATGCGGGCTGCGAATCCCGTATCGGCGCCAGCATCGAAGGTGAGCGCGACCATCCGCCGGTCGGGACTCCCCCGGCTGACGACGAGGGCCGGCGGCCCGGCGGGCGCTGTCGTTGCCGGAGGAGCGGCGGTCGTCGCCGCCGGCGGGGGTTCAGTGGAGGGCGCGTGCGTGGTGGGAGCTTGCGCCGGAGCCGGCGCCGCGGTGACCGGGGATGGAGGTGTGGCGACGGTAGAGGACGGAACGGCGACGGGTGACGACCCCTCTGTGCAGGCGGTCAGGGCCAAACCCAGCAAGGCGGTGCGCATGAGTAGGCAGGGCACGCTCTTCGACACTAGGACCGGGTCGCACCTTCTGCGTCGGCGCCGGAGTGACTACTCCTGGGAAGTGGCGCACGCAGAGCGCCCCGCCGTCGAGTTCACAGTCACCGCTCGGAATCGTGTCAGAGCTCGACCGGGAGCAGCTCGTACGACGATGTCGTGCAGGGCGATCACCGTGCCGGGGAGGAGCACGATGGCGAGACGGGCGAGGACCGCTCGGCCGACGGAGAGAGCCCTTCGGCTCTGGAGAGCGCTAACCCAACGGGGCCACCCGGGAGCCGACGACCGTGACGCCCAACCCCAGCACGCCACCGGACCGGCGCTTCAGCGGGCGAGCCCCCTGCTGGTCACCTCGCACCAGACGACCTTCCCGCCGCCGTCCTGAGGCTCGACACCCCAGTCCTCGGAGAGGTCCTCGATCAGGTGAAGGCCCCGGTGCCGCGTCGGCGTGTCGACCTGTGGGGGAGTGGGCGTCGCCGCGCTGCCGTCGCGTGCCTCGATGCGAACGCGACCCACTGCCGTGGCGATCGTCACCTCGACCGGAGTTTGCGCGTGACGGGCTGCGTTCGTGACGAGCTCTGTCACAAGGAGCTGCGAATGGAGCAGGGTGTCCTCGCCGGCCCCGGCAGGACCCAACTCGTCCTCCACGAGGCGCCGCGCCTCGATCGCGCTTTGCAGTTCGCCGGCGAGTCGCTGCGTCCGCATGTACAGCTTCGTACCCCGTAGGCGGCTGTGGAAACGACGACAGGGCGCCCGAGGTGGCCAAGGCCATGCCGCTCGGCGCCCAGGCATCCCCCGATGACGCGGGCGTCAACCGGCGATCAAGCGAGCCGCAACCCGATTGCAAGCGGTGCGAGGGACAACAGGGGCATGACCAACGCCACCTCGCCCCAAGGAGAGACCGCCGTGATGAGCATCAACCGCCGTTGTGAGCCCCAGCGCATCGCCCCCGACACCTGGGTGATCCGCCAGATGTTCGGAGAGGGGTTGGCCCCCGCCTCCGTCTACGTCAACTCCATGGTGATCGCCGGCCCCGAGCCGGTCATCGTCGACACCGGACCGGCGGTGGCCCGGGACGACTGGATGAACGACGTCTTCTCGATCGTCGACCCGGCGGACGTCCGCTGGGTGTTCCTGTCCCACGACGACGCCGACCACGTGGGCAACCTGCGGGAAGTCCTCGACCTCTGCCCCAGGGCGACCCTCGTCAGCAACATGTTCACCGTCGAGCGGATGTCGGCCGACTACCTGCTTCCACTGCACCGGATGCTCATCGTGAACGACGGCGACCGCTTCACCGCCGGCGACCGGGCCATGCTGGCCGTCGTCCCTCCCACGTTCGACAGCCCCACCACCAGCGGGCTGCTCGACACCCGGACTGGCGTCTACTGGGGCGTCGACAGCTTCGGCACGGCCGTCACCTCCGAGGTCACCGACGTGGCCGAGCTCGAGCCGAACTTCTACCAGGCATCGTTCCTTCAGATGAACCGGATGCTCAGCCCCTGGCACCAGTGGCTCGATGCCGCCCGGTACGACGTCCACCTCGACCGGGTCCGCTCGCTGCGGGCCTCCGTCGTCGCCAGCGCCCACGGCCCCGCCCTGCATGGCGACCAGATCGGCACCGCTCTCGAGATGCTGGCGCAGCTTCCCGACCTCCCAGTGGCGCCACTGCCCGGCCAGGCCGAGCTCGAGCTCGTGGTGGCCAGCTTCACGAGCCCATCGCCGGCCGTGGCGGTGTGATCAGCCAGGTGCGCAGGCGGCTCAGCCCGGCCCTCCAGCGCGCCTGCCGGTCCGACGGTGCCGGTGAGGGCAGGGCCCTATGGCGCTGTTTGGCAGGAGCGGTTCGGACTCTTGGATTGGAACCCTCGATGACGACCGGCGAAGGACGAACGAAGTCGCCGAGCCGGGTCAGGCTTCGCGCTTGACCTTGACGATCACCACGATGGCGGTAACGGCCCACACCAGGCCGACGATGATCGCCAGGTTCCGCCCGTAGTTGTACGGCAAGGAAGTGGGGTTGTTGGCAGCCAGGCCGTAGCCGCGCACCAGTGGGTAGGCGAAGAGACTCACGACGGCGGTGATGGCGAGGGCGGCCTGCACGGGCGCGCGGGCACGACCAGGGACGGTCCGAGCCACCGCGACACCGACGAGGATCGCCAGGGGAGCGACGACCAGGTCGTGGAGGAGTGCACCGCCCACGACGAAGCGAGCGAGGTTGGCGGGGCGGGTGTCGACGCTGTTGGAGAAGATGCCCACCACGCCCCAGGCGATGACTCCCCACCCCACTGCGGCCGATACCCAGAAGAGGCGGCCCGCCTTCGGCGCTTCGCCGCTCATGGACGCTCGACGCGGCGAGGTCACAGGACGACGACCCGGTTCACCCATTTGGTCTGCAGGACCCCGGGACGGTTCGGCGCGATCAGTCGGCACGGGAACCCGTGATCGAGGACGAGGGCCTCGCCGTCGAGGGACGTCGCCAGCAGGGTGTCGCGATCGGCGGCCTGGTCGGGGTTGAGCGTGGAGGTTCGGTAGGCGCCGCGAGGTTCGAGCGACTCGATCAGGATCGTGCGGTCGGCCTCGGCGCCGGCCATGGCCAGCAGGTCGCGGATCCGGACGCCGCTCCAAGGGGCCGAGAAGCTCCAGCCCTCGACGCAGGCGATGGGCAGCACGGCGTCGTGGGACGGCAGGGCGCGCAGCTGGTCGAGGGTGAGCGACATGGGACGGGCCACCCGGCCGGTGACCTCCAGCCGGTAGTCGGCGGACTGGGCCAGCTCCACCACGCCGGCGTTGGCCGCACCGCGGTTCACGGGTCGGCCCTGCGGGCCGACGGTCGGGTCACGGGGCGCCAGCAGTCCGAGTCGCCGCAGCGGGCTGACGGTCTGGCCGATCGTCGTCAGCGTGAGAATCCCGGAGGTTCCAGCGACGGTCGCCAGCAGGCCTCGCCGGGTGAGCCCGGGGCCGTCGCCCTCGGCGGTGGTCTCGAGGACGGGGTCGGCTTCGGGAAGCGCCGGCCGGCGGGACGGCCGGCGCAGCGCGCGGCGGGTGGTGGCCCACTTTGCGCCACCGTGAGCCACGATCGACCCCATCGTCACCCAGGCCATCCAGTAGTGCGAGGCCGTGAAGGAGAACTGCCACGGGTACCACTGCGCGATGTTGGCGACGCCGGAGAAGGTCATGAAGATCCCGCCGGCGACGAGGGGGAACAGGCCGACGCGCTCGACGAGGCCGCTGATGCGCTTGGCCACGGGGAACGACACGAAGCGAGGCCAGACGATCCAGAGCTTGGCGATGAGGACGGGTACCGAGGCGATGCCGGCGGCGACGTGAATCCCTTGGGTGATCCGGTAGAGGCCGGCAGGGCGCGGTGGGATCGGCAGCCAGGACAGCGGGTTCTGCTGGATGTGGGAGTAGAGCCCGGTGAGGAAGCAGATCGAGAACAGGATGCCGAGGGAGGCCCCGAGGATGGCCGCCAGGCGTTCGTCGCGTAGCGCCGACCGGTAGACGCCCTGTCCCAGCGGCTCGTCGGCGTCGGTCGTGAGGCGCTTCAGCGGCTCCGGCAGCCGCACGGTCATGTCAGCATCGCGAACCAGCGCCCCGAGGGGGTAGGCAAAAGGGCGGCGACGTGGAGCCCAGCTTCGCCAGCCAGGCCGGCGACGGCGTCGGCACCGACCACGGCCCATGCGAACGACTCGCTGCGCCGACCGTCGCGCTCGAACCAGGCGGTGAGCCGGCGCCATCGCGTCCCGGGGGGCTGCACCTCGGCGACGATCTGACCACGTCCGCCGGTCAGCTGCCGGCAGCGGGCGAGGAGGCGCGCCGGGTCACCGCCGATACCGATGTTGCCGTCGAAGAGCAGGGCGGTGCCCCACTGGCCTTCGGCGGGCAGCGGGCCGAAGATGTCGCGTTCCAGGACGGTGGCGCCCCGCATGCGGGCAAGGGCGATGGCCGAGGGCGACGAGTCGACGCCGAGCGCAGGAACTCCCTGCGACGCCAGGCGGACGACCAGCCGGCCCGGCCCGCAACCGAGGTCGATCACCGGCCCGTCGACGGTGTCCAGGAGGTCAGCCTCCTCGTCGGTCGCCGGGTCGTGCCAGCGGCCGAGGTCGAGGTCGAGGCTTTCCCCGGTGTCGGCTCGGAGCACGACCGGCGGCCGTACCGGGGTGGCGGTGAGGACGGACATCAGACGGCTGTGGCCGCGGGGAGCATGCCCATTCTTCGTCCCAGGGACGCGGTGCGGATGGCCGATCCCGATGCCGTGACGGCCGGGAGCTCGGCGGCCGTGTCGAGGTCGACGAGGGTCGGCAGCTCGGTCACCGACAGGCCGAGGGCGACCAGGCGGGCGTGCTGAGCCGCACCAGTGCCGGCGGTGCTCATCGGGAGGCCGGCGAACACCCGGCGGTCCGGCCGGCGCAGCGCGATGGCCCACCACCCGCCGTCGGCGGCCAGGCCGAGCGCCGCGCTCGTCGAGTCCAGCGCGGCGAGGGCATCGTCGAGAAGACCGGCGGTGACCTGTGGGGTGTCCATCCCGATCTGGACGCCGGCGCCGGCGGCCACGGCCCAGGCCGCGGCCAGCCGCCGGTCGAAGGGGCCGTCGACCTGCGGTATGACCTCGAAGCCGGGTGGCAGCCAGGGGCCGGGAGCGCCGTCCAGGGCGAGGATGCGCCGGCCGGCGCCACAGGCGCCGACGGCATCGAGTGTGTCGGCCAGCGCAGCCTCCGCCAGCGCGGCCGCCTCTTCGGGGGTGCACGGAGGGCACAGCCGGGTCTTTACCCGCCCGGCGACCGGCGCCTTGGCCATGACGAGGACGTGGCTCATGCCGTGGCCAGCACCCGGCTCATGTCCCGCACCGCCCGCATCGTGCCCGCCACGGTACCGGTGACCTTCGACTTGCCCGTTCGGGGGGCGTAGGGGACGGGGAGCTCGTCGATGCGCCAGCCGGCGGCCGAGGCCCGCAGGATCATCTCCAACGGCCAGCCGAACCGGCGGTCCTCGATCCCGAGGGACAGCAGGTCGTCGCGCCGGGCCGCCCGCATGGGGCCCAGGTCGCGAAGCTTCAACCCCGTCCGCCGGCGGATCTCCATGGCGAGGAAGCGGTTCGCCAGCCGGGCGTGCACCGGCCACGCGCCGGCGGTGGTGGGCCGGCGGGCGCCGAGGACCAGGTCGCCGGTGCCGGCCAGCACCGGCGCCGCCACCCCGACCAGGTCGGCCGGGTCGAGCGAGCCGTCGCCGTCGATGAAGCAGACGACGCCGTCGTCCGGCTCGGCGGCCAGCAGCCCGGCCCAGCACGCGGCGCCGAATCCCCGAACCGGCTGGTCGACGACGACGGCGCCGGCCCGGCGGGCGATGTCACCGGATCCGTCGGTGGAGCCGTTGTCGGCCACCACGGCGATGTAGCCCGGCGGCATGCCGGCCAGGAGGGCGGGCAGGGCGTCGGCCTCGTTGAGGACAGGGATGACGACGTGAGGCATGAGCGCAGTCTGCCCCGGAGCGCTTGCGTACCCGGGGGCGGAAGTAGGGGCGATTCACGAAGTCTCCGTCGCCACCCGTCGGAGCGGATGGGGGTGGGGCACAATCGAGCCGTGCTCGCCCCCAAGTCGCCCGCGCGCATCCTGGTGCCGTGAGCGGCCCGAGCGGCCCCTCGAGCGGGGCAGTCGTGCTCGTCACCGGCGGTGCCGGCTTCATCGGTTCCCACGTCGTCGATCAGTTGCTGGCCGGCGGGGCCGAGGTCCGAGTGGTCGACAACCTGGTGGCCCACGCCGGCGTGCCCGACTACCTCGACCCCGCGGTCGACCTGATGGTCGCCGACCTCGCCGAGCCCGGCGTGGCCGCCGCTGCGGTCGCCGGCGTCGACGCCGTGTGCCACCAGGCCGCCAAGGTCGGCCTAGGGGTGGACTTCGGTGACGTCGCGGCCTACGTGAGCGACAACGACGTGGGCACCGCCCGGCTGCTCGAGGCCCTGTGGCGGCGGTCGTTCACCGGCCGGCTGGCCGTCGCCAGCAGCATGGTGGTCTACGGCGAGGGCCACTACCGCTGCCCGACTCACGGTGACGTGCGGCCGCGGCCCCGCACGGCGACGGACCTGGCCGCCGGCCGCTTCGACCCCGCCTGCCCGGTTGCCGGGTGTGACAGCACGGCGAGGTGGGCGACCATCGACGAGTCCGCCGCGCTCGACCCCCGCAACGTCTACGCCGCCACCAAGGTGCACCAGGAGCACCTGTGCGCCCTGTGGGCGCGCGAGGCCGGCGCCTCCACCGTCGCCCTCAGGTACCACAACGTGTACGGGCCCCGGATGCCGCGAGACACGCCCTACGCCGGCGTGGCGTCGATCTTCCGCAGCGCGGTGGCCGCCGGATGGGCGCCGGAGGTCTACGAGGACGGTCTCCAGACCCGGGACTTCGTCCACGTGGCCGATGTCGCCCGCGCCAACGTCCTGGCCCTCACCGCGCCTGTCGACGACCCGTTCACCGCCTGCAACATCGCCAGCGGGACGCCGCACACCGTCGGCGACCTGGCATCGGCCCTCGGCGCGCACCTCGTCCCCGTCGTGACCGGGAAGTGGCGGCTGGGCGACGTCCGCCACATCGTCGCCTCGCCGGCCCGGGCCGCCGAGACGCTGGGCTTCGTCGCCGAGGTCGATTTCGCCGCCGGCATGGCCGACTTCGCGCGTGCCGCCCAGCGCGCCTGACCCCGCCCCGCGTTGGGCGGCGCCGGGGCTTGCCGCCGCGGCGGTGGCCGGCGTCGGGCTGTGCCTCGTCTTCGTCACCGGCGAGCCCCTGCGCGACGCCCGCTGGGCGCTGCTGTTGCCCCTCGGGGGGTGGGCGGTGGTCTGGGGTGCTGGTGTGGTGTGCGCCCTGCGCCTGCCCCGGCGGGTGGCCGTGCCCGCGGTCCTCCTCGCCGGCCTCGCCCTCCGGCTCGCCGCCCTCGCCGGCCAGCCCATCCTCTCCGACGACCTCTACCGCTACGCATGGGACGGGCGGGTACAGGTGTCCGGTACCGACCCGTACCGGTACCCGCCGAGCTCTGCCCGTCTCGCCGACTTGCGCGAGGACTGGCTGTGGCCCGACGACGAGGGCTGCGCCCGCATCCAACGCCAACCGGGCTGCACCCGCATCAACCGGGCCGCGGTGCACACCATCTACCCGCCGGTGGCCGAAGCGTGGTTCACCGCGGTGTACGCCGTCGCCGGCATCGAGTCCCGGCACAAGGCCTGGCAGGTGGCCGGCCTGGTGGGGGACATGGCCCTGGTCGGCCTCTTGCCGGTCGTCCTTCGGGCCTGGAAGCGCGACGACCGGTGGACGGCGCTCTACGCCCTGTCACCTGTGGCTGTCGTCGAGGTGGTCAACAACGCCCACGTCGACGGCCTGGCGGCCCTCTTCGTCGTCCTGGCCCTGCTCGCCGCGGCCCGCCGGCGGCCGGGTTGGGCCGGCGCGCTGCTGGGTGCCGCCTTCCTCGTCAAGCTGTACCCGGCGGTGCTCGGCCTGGCGTTCGTCGCCGCGTTCGGCGGGCGGCGTGGGCTGGTCCGCCTCGGCGGCGCGTTCGCCGCCGTGGTGGCGATCGCCTACGCGCCGCACGTGGCCTACGTCGGCCTGCGGGTGCTCGGCTACCTCCCGGGCTACCTGCAGGAGGAGCGATACGCCGAGGGAGGCCGCTACCTGCTGGCCGGGATGCTCGGCCTGCCGCCGGCGCCGACCGCGGCATTGGCCGCCGCGGGGGTGGTCGCCGCCGGCGCCTGGGTGCTGGTGCGGCGGCCGGACGTCCCCAGAGGCGGCGCCGTCGTCCTCGGCGCCCTCCTGCTGGCGGTCACGCCCGTGCAGCCCTGGTACGCCGTGACCCTGTTGGCCGTGGCCACCGTCGCCGGCGCGCCCGCGTGGTCCGCCGTTGCCCTCGCCGGGTACCCCTACTTCTTCGCCGTCGTGCTCGACTCCCCGGACGCCGTGGCCATCGGACGGATCTCCTACGGCCTGGCGCTCGTCGTGCTCGTCGCCGGGGGCCGGCTCTACACTCGGCGCTCCACGTCAAGGGGGAGCGATGAGGATCGGCAGCGTGCTGGCGGCGGTCGTGCTGAGCGCCGCGGCGTTCACCGCGTGCGGGGAGGATGACACCCCGACCGTCGGGGCCCAGCCGTCGACGACCGGGTCGCCGACCACCACTTCGGCGCCGTTGCCCATCATCGTGCGGGACTTCAGCTTCTCGGGGCTCGAGGTGAAGGCCGGCACCAAGGTGCTGGTCCAGAACCAGGGCCCGGCGGCGCACACGCTCACCGCCGAGGACAACCGGTTCGACACCGGCACCATCGCCGCGGGGTCGAACGCCCAGCTCACCGTGCCCAGCACCCCGGGGACCTACAAGGTCAAGTGCACGATCCACCCTTCTCGTATGACGGGTGAGCTGAAGGTGACCTAGGCTGGAACTGTCATCGCAGGGTCCTGTGGTGCAGCTTGGAGTGCACGCCGCCCTGTCAAGGCGGAGGTCGCGAGTTCAAATCTCGTCAGGACCGCGCAGTTGATGTTGAAATCTCCCGGTCGGGTAGCTCAGTTGGTAGAGCGCGCGCCTGAAAAGCGCGAGGTCACCGGATCGACGCCGGTCCCGACCACGTGCTCACATTCCGCCGTCTCCTTCCCGCCAGCCTCCTCGGGCTCGCCCTCGTGCTGTCCGGCTGCGGCGGCCACCCCGACGTCCGCCGCCAGATCTCCGTCGCTGCGGGGCCGACCGGTGCGGTCTTCCAGCCGGTCACCATCACGGTGAACAAGGACGACAACGTCAGGCTGGCCATCGGGAACCCCACCACCAACGTCCACGGCTTCAGCATCGAGGGCTACGGCATCCAGGACGAGGTTCCGCCGGGCGGCATGGAGAAGAGGTTCCAGGCCACCCACCCCGGCACCTTCAAGATCTACTGCCAGCTCCACGAGACCCACCAGGTGGCCACCCTCGTCGTCCAGTAGGGCGGGTAGCCTCCCGCGGTGGACGTGTTCGACCGCATCGGGGCGGACGACTACGAGCAGGTGGTGTTCTGCCACGATCGCCGGTCGGGCCTGCGAGCCATCGTCGCCGTGCACTCCACCCGTCTGGGGCCGGCGCTGGGCGGTACGCGGTTCTACCCGTACCAGTCCGAGGCCGAGGGCCTCGAGGACGTGCTCCGCCTGGCCAGGGGGATGACGTACAAGGCGGCGGCCGCCGGCCTCGACCTGGGCGGCGGCAAGGCGGTCATCCTCGGCGACCCGGCCCGGGAGAAGAGCGAGGCCTTGCTGCGGGCCTACGCCCGTCACGTCGACGCCCTGGGCGGGCGCTACCTCACCGCCCAGGACGTGGGCACCACGCAGGACGACATGGATCTGATCCGTCGGGAGACCCGTTTCGTCACCGGCGCCAGCCTGGATCTCGGCGGCTCCGGGGACCCTTCGGCCGCCACCGCCTACGGGGTCGTCTGGGCCATGAAGGCGGTCGCCCGCCACGTCTGGGGCGACACGTCGCTCGCCGGGCGCCACGTCGCCCTCGCCGGCGTCGGCAAGGTGGGCCGGGCTCTGCTCGGCCACCTCGTCGACGAGCGGGCCCGGGTGACCGTGGCCGACGTCTCGACGGCCGCCGTGGAGTGGGCGGTGTCCCAGTACGGTGCGGAGGTGGCGCCGGTAGAGAAGATCCACGCCGTCGACTGCGACATCTACTCGCCGTGCGCCTTGGGCGGGATCCTCGGCGCAGACACGATTCCCGAACTACGGTGCGCGGCGGTGGTGGGATCGGCCAACAACCAGCTGGCGGACGCGTCCGCGTGCGGGCTCCTGGCCCGGGCCGGGGTGCTCTACGCCCCCGATTACGTGGTCAACGCCGGCGGCCTCATCAACATCGCCGAGGAGCTGCTGCCTGGCGGCTACCGACCCGACCGGGCGCTGACCGCCGTCCGGCGCATCTTCGACACCGTGACCTCGGTCCTGAACGTGGCCGAGGCCGACGGGGTGACGACTGCGGAGGCCGCCGACCGGCGGGCCGAGCACCGCATCGCCGCCCTGTCCGCCGTCCACCAGATCCGCCCGCCGGCGTAGGCCCGCCTTGGCCAGGGTCGTCCACGATCGCGCTCCGGTGCGCGCGGTCCCGCCCGCCCGTCACGTCCAGCTCGGGCTGTCGGCCGACGACGTGGTCGGCATGTACCGCACCGTCGTGCTGGCCCGCTTCGTCGACCAGAAGGCCTGGAACCTCACCCGCACCGGGAAGGCCCGCTTCTACATCCCGGCCGAGGGCCAGGAAGCGGCGCAGGTCGGCTCTGCGTGGGCGCTGCGTGCCGGCCATGACCCCGCCCTGCCGTACTACCGCGACGTGGGCGTGGTGCTGTCCCTCGGCATGACGCCGTATGAGATCCTCCTCGCCGTGCTGGCCAAGGGCGACGACCCCAACTCCGGCGGCCGCCAGATGCCCAACCACTGGGGATCGAGCCGGCTCGGCATCATCACCGGCTCCTCGCCCATCGGCACCCAGTTCCCCCACGCCGCCGGCCTGGCACTGGCGTCGACCATCCGGGGCGACGACAGGGTCACGGTGACCTGGTTCGGCGAGGCGGCGGCGTCGAAGGGCGACTTCCACGAGGCGCTCAACTTCGCCGGCATCCATCGCCTGCCAGCGGTCTTCGTCTGCGAGAACAACGGCTACGCCATCTCCGTCGGGATGCGCAAGCAGTCCGCCGTGCCCGACGTGGCCGACCGGGCCGCCTCCTACGGCTTCGACGGCGTCGTGGTCGACGGCAATGACATCCTCGACGTCTACGCCGCCACCCAGGCCGCCGTGGCTCGAGCCCGGGCCGGGAAGGGACCCACCTTGGTCGAGGCCAAGACCTACCGGCTGATGCCCCACACCACCGACGACGAGGACCGTGTCTACCGGTCCCGCGAGGAGGTCAAGGCGGCCCGCCAGCGCGACCCCCTCCCTCGCCTCGAGCGGTATGTCGTCGACCAGGGCCTGCTGACCGCCGAGGAGGCCGCCCGCCTGGAGCAGGCCGCGCAGGAGGAGGTGAACGAGGCCGCCCGCCAAGCGGAGGCCGCGGCGTCGCCGGAGCCCCGCACCGCCGCGGCCCACGTCTACGCGCGACCCCGCCCCGCTCGCCCGGCCCAGGAGGCTTCCCCGGCGGAAGGGGTGGAGCGCAACGTGCTGGATGCCGTCCGCCACACGCTGCACGACGTGATGGCGGAGGACGAGCGGGTTGTCGTCCTGGGCGAGGACGTCGGCGTGATGGGTGGCGTCTTCCGGGCCACCCGGGGCCTGCAGGAGGCCTACGGCGAGGGGCGTGTGATCGACACGCCGCTGGCCGAGTCGTCGATCGTGGGCATCGGCGTGGGGCTGGCGCTGGCCGGCATGCGCCCGGTGGCGGAGATCCAGTTCGCCGACTTCATGCACGCGACCTTCGATCAGATGGTGAGCGAGGCGGCCAAGATCCACTACCGCTCGAACGGCGACTTCAGCGTTCCCCTGGTCGTGCGCACGCCGTGGGGCGGCGGAGGCCACCGGGGCCCTTACCACTCCCAGGCCATCGAGGCCTTCTACGCCCACGTCGCCGGGCTGAAGGTGGTAGCCCCTTCGACGCCGGCCGACGTCGCCGGCCTCCTGCGCAGCGCCGTCGAGGATCCCGACCCGGTGCTCTTCCTGGAGCACAAGAAGACCTACCGCAAGATCAGCGGCCTGGTGCCCGGCGGCGCCTGGCGGGTGCCCATCGGCCTGGCCGAGGTCGCCCGTCCCGGCGACGACATGACCCTCGTCACCTATGGGCTGCACCGGCACCTGTCGCTCGAGGCCGCCGGCATCCTCGACGAGGAGCACTACTCCGTCGAGGTCATCGACCTGCGCACGATCTCCCCGCTCGATACCGCGACCGTGCTGGCGTCCGCGGTGCGCACCGGGCGGGTGCTGGTGGTGCACGAGGACAACGTGAGCTTCGGCGTGGGCGCCGAGGTGGCGGCCATCGTGGCTCAGGAGGCGTTCTACGACCTCGACGCCCCCGTCCGCCGGCTGGCCATGCCCGACGTCCCCGCCATGCCGTTCGAGATCGGCTTGGAGCGGGCGCTGTCGGTGACGACGGCCGACATCGTCGGCGCAGCCCGGTCGCTCCTGGAGGAGTAGCGCGATGATGCCGCCATGGCAACCTGCACGCCGCATGGAGTAGAGACCAACCTCAGTTGCCGCACGTGCGGCACGCCGGTCTGCGCCGAGTGCGCGGCCCGCACCGCTGTCGGGGTGGCGTGCCAGGAGCACGCCGGCGACGCCAAGAAGGAGGCGGTCGCCGCCATGGCGCCCCGGGCTGAAACCTCGTCGCCAGGAGGCCGGCGTCTGGTGATCGGCGGGGTTGTCCTGGCGCTCCTCATCGCCGCCATCGTCTTCCTGCGCCCGTCGGGCGGCGGCGACGAGGACGGCGGGACGGTGTCGGCGGCGTGGACGCCGATGCCGCCCGCCGGCCTGGCGGCCCGGACCGGCATGGCGTTCGTGTCGACCGGCCGGGGGATGATCGTCTGGGGCGGAAGCGGCCTGAACGACGGCGCCATGTTCGAGCTGCCGGCGTCGACGTGGAAACCGCTGGCTGCGTCTCCGCTTGCCGGGCGGAACAACGCCTCGGCGGTGTGGACGGGAACCCAGATGATCGTCTTCGGCGGGCTCGGACGGGGCGACGCCTGCCGCCCGGGGTGTGCCCTGAACGACGGGGCGTCGTACGACCCGGCGACGGACAGATGGGCGCCGATCGCCCCGTCGCCGGTCGCCGGCCGCAGCGGGCACGGCGCAGTCTGGGTCCAGAACCGGATGGTGATCTGGGGCGGGGCCGCCGAGGGCGGCAAGGCCACCGCCGACGGCGCGTCCTACGACCCGGCGACCAACGCCTGGACGGTGCTCGCGCCGGCGCCCCTCGAGCCCCGCATCTCCCACCGCACGGTCGGCACCGCCCACCGGATGGTCGTCTGGGGCGGGTCCTCGGGGGAGGGCCAGACCGGCAAGTACTTCGCGGACGGGGCGATCTACAACCCCGCCGACAACACGTGGAACCCGATGGCGCCCTACCCCCAGACCCGTGAGAGCGGGGCCCGCGACACCTTCAGCAGCGTGTGGACCGGCGAGAAGATGCTGGTCTGGGGCGGGTACAACCGCAACGAGACGTGCAACCCCTGCAACCTGGGCGACGGCGCCGCCTATGACCTCGGCAACGACTCGTGGGAGCTGATGTCGCCGTCGCCGCTCAGCGGCCGGGGCGGCCACCGGGCGGTTTGGACGGGGCGGCAGATGCTCGTCTGGGGCGGGTTCAACACGACGGAGCTGAACGACGGCGCCGCGTACAACCCCGCGTCCGACACCTGGGCCCGGCTCCCGTCGAGCCCGCTGCTGCCTCGCCAAGGGCAGGCCATGGTGTGGGCCGGCGACAAGGCCCTCATCTGGGGGGGCCACGGTCCCCACGGTGAGGGCGCCAGCGCCGCGGCCAACCACGACGACGGCGCCGTGCTCAGCCTCCGGTCGTAGAGGGGGGCGGTGCGGGCCGCCCTGGCGACCGTTGTCGTCGCCGCCGTTGTCGCCGCCGCGGTGGTGTTCGTCCGGGATGACGACGCCACCGAGGAGACGTGGACCATGTTGCCCCCGGCCGGGATCGCCGGTCGCAGCGACCCGTCCGCCGTCTGGACGGGCAGGGAGATGATCGTGTGGGGCGGCGCCGGCCACCCCAGGGCGTTGGGCGACGGGGCGTCGTACGACCCGGCGGCCCAGCGTTGGACGCCGCTGCCGCTGTCGCCGATCATCGCCCGGCGGGCACACACCGCGGTCTGGACCGGGGACCGAATGCTGGTCTTCGGTGGGCAAGGGGTGCGCGAGGGCTGCCGGCGGGCCTGTGCCTTGAGCGACGGCGCGGCCTACGACCCGGCGTCGGGCACGTGGAGCCCGATACCCCTGGCCCCGATCGCACCCCGGTTCGGCCATACCGCGGTGTTCGTCGGGGGCCGGATGGTGGTCTGGGGTG
>Ga0247719_1000101_pt1 | contig 59193 bp, 59 predicted proteins | sample 41E_DmetaG_FD_189046 | JGI IMG/M metagenome (GOLD analysis project Ga0247719, IMG submission 189046) | Soil microbial communities from hillslope of Landscape Evolution Observatory, University of Arizona, Oracle, AZ, United States - 4-1-E_D | ecosystem: Engineered > Artificial ecosystem >...
CCCTTCGCCCCCCGTGGACCCCACCACGGCGGCCTATCTCGTCCTGAAGTCGATCCACGTCATCGCGGCGTCGCTCTTCCTCGGCTACTGGGTGTTCGCGGCGTACTGGAAGGTCTCCACGGACCGCGCGCGCGACCTGCGGGTCATCGCCGCGACGTCGGACCGCCTCCTGCGGGCGGATCGGGCCTTCGTGCTCCCCACGGCGCTCGTCCTCTTCGTGACGGGCTACGTCATCGTGCGGCCGCTCGGGTACTACGGCGGCGCGATCGCGGAGGCGCCGTTCGCGCTCTACGGCCTCTTCATCCTGTTCGGCATCGTCGCGCTCTGGTACTTCGCGGTGAAGCCGGTCGGCGTCAAGCTCGCGGACATCGCGGACGGCGCCGTCGCATCCGACGCGCGCGAGCCGACCCCGGAGTACATCGCGTCGAGCGCGACGTGGCTCCTGCTCGTCGCCCTCATCGTCCTCGCGACGCTCGTCTCGGCCATTCTCATGGTGTGGCGACCCGGGTCGTGATCACGCCTTCCGGTGGACCGCGAACCAGCGCGTGAGGCTCTTGTGCACGCGCCACGGGTGCAGGAGTTCCAAATCGAGGTGGCGCTCCCCGACGCGCGCAAGCGCTTCGCTCGGGTACGTGGCCGCGACGCGGCCGCCCGGCGCGAGCACGTCCGCGGCGCCCGCGAAGAAGCGTTCGTACAAATCTTCGATGGGCTCTCGCTGCAGGCTCGCCGCGCGGCCGAAGGGCGGGTCGGTGACGATGGCGTCGACCCGCGGCGCGACTTCGCGCATGCGCCCCACGTCGGCCGCGACGTACGTCGCGTCGGCAGCGAGGCCGAAATGGGCGAGCGTGATCCGCGTGCCTTCGACCATCCTCGCGTCGACGTCGCTCGCGACGATGCGCGCTCCCACGAGCGCGGCTTCGAGGAGCATGCCGCCCGTGCCGGAGAAGGGGTCGTACACGAGGTCTCCCGGCTTCACGCGCGCGAGGTTCACGAGCGCGCGGACGTGCCTCGGATGCAGCGAGACGGGCGAGAAGAAGGGACGGTGCCTCACCGCGCGCGCGTCGAAGGGCTTGCGGTCGACGCGCTTCACGAGCGCGCCGACGTGGGCGTGTTCGCCGAGGACGATGCGCACCTCGACGTCGGGCGATCCGAGATCCACGACGCCCGTCTCGGCGAGAACGGCGCCCGCGGAGCGAGCGGTGTCCTCAAGCGGCAGTTCGGGGTGGAGGCCGAGCATGCGCGTCCCGCGCACCGCGAAGCGCGCCCCCTCGAGGTTCACCTGGGCGAGCGGGGGCAGGATCGCGCGCGGCGTCGCCGCGGCCGTGTACCAGTGCGCGCTCACCGCGTGGAGGAGCCCGGCGCGATCGGCGATGGCCTTCGCGTCGAGGTCGTCGGCGACGTCGACGAGGATCGCGAGCGCGTCGCGTTCAGCTTCGGTCCCGCCTCCAAGCACGTCGAGGATCGCGAGCGCCTCGGCTCGGGCGAGTTCGGGGTGCTCGCCGGAGAGCTCCAGGACGAGGCGCACGCGGCCCGAGCGTCTCGTCGACCTTAAAACCCGCCGCGCCGATCACGCCGCGTGCGGCTGACCGTCCTCGGGAACGCGGACCGCTACCTCGCGCCGCAGGCCGAGGGTTCGGCCTACCTCGTCGAGGCCGCGGGCCGGCGCGTTCTCCTCGATTGCGGCCACGGAACGCTCGCGCGCGTGCCGGAACCGGAAACTCTTGATGCGGTCGTGATCTCGCACTTCCACTACGATCACGTGATCGACCTCGCGCCGCTCATGAAGTGCCTCCGCGCGGGGACGACGCTCGTGGTTCCGCCGGGCGGCCGCGAAGCGCTCGACCGCTACGCGCGGGCGTTCGAATTCCGGGGGGCGTTCGATGCGCCGGGGCCCGTTTTCGAGGCAGCCGCGGGGGCGGAATTGGCCCTCGAAGCCGGGAGCCTGCTCCTCAAGTTCGCGGCCACCGAACACGGGGTCCCTTCTTTTGCGACCCGCGTCGAGGGCGACCGCCGGTCGCTCGTGTACGCCTCCGATACCGCCCGGTGCGCCGCGCTCGGCCGCCTCGCCCGCGACGCCGATGTCCTCCTCGCGCACACGCTCCTGCCGTCGGTCGAGTCGGGATCCGATCACGCCCGTCGCCATCTGACGGCGCGCTCCGCCGCCGACCTCGCGCGCGATGCGCGGTCGGGGGCTCTCCTTCTCAGCCACCGCTTCCACGAGGTGCCGCGCGCGGCCTATCTCGAAGCCGCGCCCTCCGCCCTCCTCGCGGAAACCGGGCGGACCTACGAGATCTAGCTCGCGAGCCTTATGCCGCGCGCGGGGCATCGCCAATCGTGGCGACGGGCCTTGCGGACCCCTGCAGCCGATGCGGGCGCACGCTTTTGGAGCTCCGCGCGGTCGTCGGCAAGGAGGCCTTGCGCGGGAGCGCGCCGCTTTGCAGCATTCCCGCCTGTCCGCTCGTCGGGCGCGTGGCGGGCCTCGCGTCGGCCATGCCGCCGGGCGCCCGGGATCTCCAGGGGCCGTCGCCCCCCGCGGTCTTCGTGGGGCGGCATGGTTATCCGAACGTCGCGGTCGGTCCGCTCCTGCCCCCTTCGCCGGAGCTCGATCCGCGCCTGTCGGCGACGCCCCGCGACTGGCTTGACCTCGACATCGCGGCGACGCTCGCGATGCGCGCGCGGCTCGTCCGCTCGAAATCGGTCGTCGCGGTCGACGCGCCGCGCGATGCCTCGCGCGCGCTTGACGTGGCGCGCGAGCTCGCGATGTCCGAATCGCCGGTCGACACGGAGGTGACGCTCGCGAAGCCGCGGGCGCTCGACCTCTCGCCGCGCGTCGACGGCATCGCGACGCCGATGGGTCCTAGCGTCGACGTGGTGAGGGCGCGCCTCACGGCGAGCCCGAAGGTTCCGCGCCGGGTCGACGCCGCGGTGGGCGACGTCCACGCGACGGCTTCGGACGTCGCCTGGGAGATGTACGACGCGGGCGTGAGCCCTTACCACATCAGCCGCGTGCTCTCGGTCGGGCTCCTCGGGGAGGCCGCGCGGCGCAGGCTCGTCCCGACGCGATGGAGCATCACCGCGACGGATGATCTCCTGGGCAAGGAGCTCATCGAATCGGTGAAAACGATGGAGACGATCGGCGGGATCGAGTACCGCGCCGCGTCCCTCCACGGAAACCACTTCCACGTCATCCTTCTTCCGCGCGCCTGGAGCTACGAGATGATCGAGGCGTGGGCGACGGGCCGCGGATTCGACACGGCCGTCGACCGCGAGGGGCACTCCGGACGGACCGCCTACGCATCGAACATCACGGGCGCGTACTACGCCGCGCGGCTTTCGATCCTCGAGCACTTGCGCGATCGCGCGCGGCAGGCCGCCGGCTTCGTGTATCGCGAGATCACGGAGGATTACTGGGCTCCGCTCGGCGTTTGGGTGATCCGCGAGGGGGTCCGGCTCGCGATGGAATCGAAGCCGCTCGCGTTCGGGGAGGTGCCGGCCGCGGTCGCGCACGTCCTGCGCCGTTCCCGGTGCCGCGATTGGCCGCGCGAGGCGAAGCTCCTCCAAGAGACCGCGACGCAGAGGACCCTCCGCGATTTCCTCGACGCCTCGGGCGCGCGCCGGTCTTGACGGGTCTGCCCATGGACCTTGCGCGGCCTCCCGGGAAGGTTCAAGCCTCCCGTCGTCGCCTCGTCAACAAGGCTCAAATACCGACGCCTTCGGTTGAGCCCTTGAACATGTCCCGCGCGCTCGTCGTCGTCGTGCTGCTCGCCGCCGCCGTCGCGAGCGCGGGCTGTCTCGGCGCGAAGTCGCCCGCGGCCGGCAGGCCCATCGAGGACGTGAAGCCGCAGACGACGCCGTCCACGCCGACGGCGCCCGTCGTACCGACGCGCCCGCCGCCGGAGGAGCGGTGGCACTTCCACAACTACTGGGGCTCGACTCCCAACATCACGCTTCTCGACGGCCCCGTCTCCATCCCGCTCACGCCGCCGAAGCGCGACGCGACGGGCGTGCGCGCGGGGGAGGTCTTCGTCGGTCTCGAGCATGGCAAGATCGTTCCGCCCGAAACCGGAGCGATCCTCGTCACGATCAACTGGAGCGCCGGCGGCTCGCTGCCCGCGCGTCTCAATCTGTCGTATCGTCCCGCGAACGCGGAGAACTTCACGAGCGTCGGCCCCGTGAAGCCCGGGAACACGACGTCCATCTTCGTGTGGGACGCGATGACGGACATCCCGCACCGCGGCCGCAGCGTCTGGACGTTCCACCTGACGGGCGAACCCGATCGCGCGGGCGGTCTCGCCATCGCGAACGGGACGGTGCGCATGAAGGTCGAAGCGTGGATCGGCCGCCCGATCTTCATCGATCCTCCGCATCTCGACCATTGGAACGGGAGCAAAACGCTCCCCGTCGTCGACCGTTCGCTTGAAGTCTCGGGGGCGAAGGTCGGCGACCGCGGCTACGCTGTCGCCGGCGAGAGCGGTCTGCAGAAGCATCTCGCCGAGTTTAGGGTGGTCGATGGCGACGTCGTCCCCGCGGGGACGAAATACGTCTACGCGCGATTGTCGTGGTCCGGCGCCTCGCCCGCAAGCGCGAAACCTCTCGCGCTCTCGTATGCCGAGGACAATGCGAACACGTCGGGCGCGCCGAAGCCCTTCGCCTCGGGCGACGACTGGCGCGCGTACCGCATCGAGGTCATTCCGCGAATGACGGATTCCCCCTATACCAACCAGTCCACGTGGGCCTTCCGCGTCGCGATCGACCTTCCCGCCGGAGCCTTCGAAGGCGTCGTGAAGCTCCAGGCTTGGGCGACCCGGGTCGAGAGCGACGAGCCGCCCGAGGGCGTGCTGCCGAAGGCCGAGGCGCGCCGCCTTCGCGCGGGCTGACAGGTACCAGACGGGTCCGCAGTGACGTTCCGCAAGGATTCACGTCCTTGCGGGCTTACCAGGCGACACCGCGAGGGTCTCAGCGGCCCGAGGTCGATCATCCTGGACGAACCCCAACTCCTGTCCGCGCTCAAGGAAAATGGTCTCACCGGCTACGCGTCGAAAGCGTACGTCACGCTCCTGCGCCTCAAACGCTCGAAGGTCATGCCGCTCGCCCGCATCAGCGGCATCCCCCGCAACAAGCTCTACCACGTGCTCGTCGACCTCGAAGCCGTCGGCCTCGTCGAGCGCCTTTCGGACGATCCGCTCGAGTACGCGGCGAAGCCTCTTCGACCGTACCTCGAGGCGCGCATCGTCCGGGCCCAAGCGCTTCTCGGCGCGATCGAGCGGATCCCCGTCCCCGTCACGGGCGATTCGCCGGTCGCGGCGCACGGCAACTGAGCGCGTCTCGTCGAAGCGACCCGCGAGGTTGGCGCCCCGGCCGCGACGCGGCCGGTCCGTCGGCGATGCCGGCGGCGCGGTTCTCACGCATCACCGGGCGGGCCGTCAAGGCTCGCCCGCTTCGGGCTCCTGCTCGCCCATCGTCATCGCTGGCGACGCAGGGCGTTTGACGATGCGGACGCGAACGATGCGTCGGTTCACGACCTTCTCGACCGTCATGGTGAACCCTTCGCCCTCGATCGCTTCGCCTTCCTTCGCGAGGCGGCCGAGCTTGATGGAGACGTAGCCCGCGACGGTCTCGTACGGCTCGTCCTCCGGAATCGAGAGGCCGAGCTTCTCGTTCACGTCGGCCACGTGCGTCCGCCCTTCCACGACGGCCGTCGACTCGTCGAGCACGCTGATCGGCTCGCGCCGGAGATCCGTCTCGTCGAAGATGTCGCCGACAATCTCCTCGAGGACGTCCTCGAGGGTCACGAGACCGGCCGTGCCGCCGAACTCGTCGATGACGATCGCCATGTGGACGCGGCGCTCGCGCAGCTCGGAGAGCAGGTCGTCGAGCTTCTTCGTCTCGGGGACGAAGTACGCTTCCTTCATGAGATCGCGCACGTGGAGCTTGCTTCCCTTGCCTTCGAGGAGGGCGAGGAGAATCTCCTTCACGATGACGATGCCGACGACGTTGTCGACGCTGCCCTGGTAGACGGGCAATCGGGAATAGCCGGAATCGAGCACGAACATCCGCACGTGGTCGAGCGTGGCGTCGCCGGGAACGGCGACCATGTCGGGGCGCGGGACCATGACCTCGCGCGCCGTGATGTCGCCGAACTCGATCACGGAGTGGATCATTTCCTCCTCTTCCTCCTCGAGGATGCCCTCCTCCGTTCCGAGCGTGATGAGCGTCTTGAGCTCCTCCTCCGACCGGAAACGCGATTCGCCCTCGTCCGGGTCCGTGCCCGTCGCGCGGAACGCGGCCCTCGAGACGCGCTCGAAGAGCCACACGGGCGCCGCGAGAAGGTCGACGAGGACGCGCATGGCCGGGGCGGCAAGGAGGCTCAGGCGCTCGGCGTACCGCACGGCGAAGGCCTTCGGAAGGACTTCGCCCGCGGCGACGAAGACGACGCCGGCCACGATGATGACGAGGATCTCACCCCAGGTTCCGACCGCGCCGAAGGCGGCCACGGTGGCGACCGCCGTCGCGGCGATCACGAGGAGCGTCTTCGCGGCGATGACCGCGAGCACGAAGCGGCTCGGCTTCTCGAGAAGCTTCTCGACCGCGCCGATGCGCGGGTGCTCCTCCTCGACGAGTTGGCGTCGGCGGATCTTCGAGAAACCGATGAGGGCTCCCTCGCTCGCGGCGAGGATGGCGTGGAGAAGCACGAGGGCCGCGAAGATCGCGGCGTCCGGGAGCAGCCCGCCGACGTTGACGGCGTCCAGCTGGGCGATTGCAAGGGGGGGTGTCGGCATGGAGGCCTTGGAGATCGCAAGAACGGCATTCCGGGAAAGCCTTTGCCTTCGGGGACCCCCGGGGGAGTCGCGCCGCCGCTCCCCTGGAGCCCTGCGGCCCGGGTCGTCGGATCAGGCGAGGAGGCGGGCAAGGGTATGGGCGAGGCCCGAGGCCGATGGGCCCACCATGTAGGTTATCGGCTCGATGCCGAAGTCGCCCCGGTGGTAGAGGACGTCCGGAACGGGCCGGCCCCCCAGGAGGTCCGCGAGCCGCGCGGGGGCCCGATCCACCGTCGCGGGGATCTCCCTCGTCGTGAGGCCTGCGCCGCGCGCCGCCTCGAGGAACGCGTCGGTCGTCGCGAGGTTCACGCACGCCCGCCGGGCCGGGTCCGCGCGGCGGATCGCAAGCAATATCTCGGAGACGTGCTTCGAGGCCCCGAACTCGGGCGGCGCCGCGGAGCGCACGCGCCCGCGCATCTCGAAGAGGCCGCCCGGCACCGCGGCCACGTCGGCCGCGTCTCGGGCCCGCGCGAGGGTCATGGCGACGTTGGAGCCCACGTGCGGGATCGCGGCCGCGAACCCCGGCGCCGCCTCGAGGGTCCGGACGGCCTCGCGCACGTCGGCGAGAACGGATTGCTCCTCGAGGAGATGGCCCCCCGGGGGACGCACGCAGAGATCGCACCCGAGGCCCTTGAGCGCCGGCATGGCCTCCTCGTGCAGCGCGCAGATGGGGCCCCGGTTCTCGAAGGCGCGGACGACGTCCGCGAAGACCGCGAGGGCCTCGATCGGCGCAAGGCGGCTCTCCGCGAAGCCGGCCGCGACCCGTTCGACCGCGTCCTTCAGGCGCGGGTCTCCCGCGAACGTGGGCTCGATCGCCACGCGGGCAAGGAGGTATTTGCTCACGGCCGTCTGCGAAACGCCGAGGTGCTGGGCGATCTCGGTCTGGTTCATCCCGCGCGCCTCGAGCGCGCGGGCGAGGAGCGCGCGGACGGTGGGGACGAAGTGGGACGCGACGATCTCCTCGGGGAAGCGCATTGAACACCCGGTTCAGCACCGGGTTGGGGAATAAGGGTTCCGGAGGCTTCGGCGGGCCCCGAGCGGGGCGGCGCGCGTCCGGAAGCCTGGCGCACGCGGGCCCGCGCCGGGCCGACGACCGCTCCGCTCGCGCCTCAGACGCCGACGCGGCGCTCCTCCTTCATCGTGTTCAGGACGAGCTGCGTCGTTGTGCGCTCGACGTGCGGCATCGAGAGCAGATCCTTGATGAAATCGTTGAGGTCCTCGCGATCGCGGAAACGCGCGATGATGACGGAGTCCCACTCGCCCGTCACGTCGTACACGGCGAAGACGCGGGGATTCTTGCCGATTTTCTGCTGGACCTCGATGAGCTTGCCGTGCGCGATCTTGACGCCGACGATGACGTGGAGGTCGAAACCGAGCCGCGTCGCGTCCACGAGCGGCACGTAGCCGCGGATGATGCCTTCGTCCTCGAGCCGCTTCACGCGGTTCGAGACGGTGGAGAGCGCGAGGCTCAGCTCCCGCGCGATGTCGCGGAAGCTTTTGCGCGCGTTCTCGTTCAACGCCTTCAGGATGCGTCGGTCGACGTCGTCGGGAACGTAACTCTTGCGCGCGCTTTCGGGCACATCCGTGCAATTGCGCACGCGAAGAAAGCGCTTTCGGTCAATCGACCGGAAACATTGAGAAAAAGAAGATATACGATCACCACCCCTCAGGCGTCGTTGCTCCCGCACGGTCGCCGCTAGCCGGTTGGCTTAACCACCGGTGGCGCCTGGGGGCGACGGGAACGTGGGACCATGGCTTCCAATACGACGACTCCGACCCCCGCCGAGGTCCTGAAGGCTGCGAAGGCCGCGAACGTGAAGTTCGTGCGTCTGGTCTTCAGCGACATCAACGGCACGCCCAAGAACGTCGAGCTGCCCGTCGAGCGCCTCGAAGAGGTCCTCGAGCACGGCGTCCAGTTCGACGCCTCGTCGATCGCCGGCTTCGCCGAGATCCACGAGTCGGACATGATCCTCAAGCCGGACCCCGCGACGTGGAACGTCCTCCCCTGGACGAGCGTCGACGGCCGGGCCGCGCGCCTCATCTGCGACGTGTACCTCCCGGACGGCCGCCGCTACGAGGGCGACCCCCGCTACGTCCTGCAGCGCGCGATGAAGAAGGCCGCCGAGGCGGGCTACTCGTTCTACACGGGCCCCGAGTGCGAGTTCTTCCTGTTCAAGCGCGGCCCCGACGGCACGCCCGACGTCACGCCCCACGACGCGGGCGGCTACTTCGACGTCGGCGTGAGCGACTACGGCGAGGACGTCCGCAAGGAGACGGTGCTCTACCTCGAGCAGATGGGCTTCAACATCGAAGCCGCGCACCACGAGGTCGCGCCCGGTCAGCACGAGATCGACTTCAACTACGGCGACGGTCTCGTCTCCGCCGACCGCATCCTCACCCTCAAGTGGGTCACGAAGGTTGTCGCGCAGCGCCACGGCCTCCACGCGAGCTTCATGGCGAAGCCGATCTTCGGCGTGAATGGCTCGGGCATGCACGTCCACCAGTCGCTCTGGAAGGACGGCAAGAACGCGTTCTACGACGAGAACGGCCGCTTCGGCCTCTCGGGCACCGCGTACAACTACCTCGGCGGCCTCCTCACGTACGTCCCCGAGATCACCGCGGTCCTCAACTCCACGGTCAACTCGTACAAGCGCCTGGTTCCCGGTTACGAGGCCCCCTGCTACATCGCGTGGGCCAACAAGAACCGCAGCGCGCTCATCCGCGTCCCCGCCGCCCGCGGCAAGGGCACGCGCCTCGAGCTCCGCTGCCCCGACCCCGCCGGCAACCCGTACCTCCAGACGGCCGTCATGCTCGCGGCCGGCATGGAGGGCGTGAAGAACAAGCTCACGCCCCCCGACCCCGTCGAGCAGGACATCTACCACATGACGCCGGCCGAGAGGAAGAAGAACGGCGTCGGGTCGCTCCCCGGCAGCCTCCGCGAGGCGCTCGACAAGTTCGAGAACTCGAAGATCGTGCGCGACGTCCTCGGCGAGCACATCTTCGACCAGTTCGTCCACGTGAAGAACAAGGAGTGGGACGAGTTCCGCCTCCGCGTCCACCCGTGGGAGCTCGCGAAGTACCTGCCGAAGACCTAGAACAGTTGAGTTCGGGGCCTTCAGCGGTGCACTCCGTGACATGAGTTTCACACCGAGGGCCGCGCTGCGGCGCGGCCCTCGGCTCATGTCACTTCGTGCCAGAGGAGGGGCGCTTCGCGCGCCCCTCCTCTGGACTCCTCCCCCAGCGCCAGGGGCTGCCGCCCCTGGACCCCTCCCAAACCCGCGGTGCTCTCGAACGCGCGCCTCGGGTTGACGGCCCCCCCGGATCTCGGCGTTTGGGTTCATCACCCGCGCGGCCCCCGACTCGCGGGTCTGCTTTTCCTTTTCTCGACATCACCGCGGCGGCCGCTTCGCTCGCAGGGTGCGAGATGAACGTATGATTCCCCGCCGCGTTCGCTCTATGACGCGCCGCTCGCGATGAGGGCGAGGACGGCGGCAAGACCGATCGCGAGGCCGATCCACGACGCGCGCGCAGCGCGGTGCGCGGCTTCCGAGCGCTCGTCCGGCTTCGCGGCGCGAAGCACGCGCTGGGCCGCGGGCCGCGCGTCGACGAACGCGAGCCACAAGGCGCCGGCCGCGAGGGCGGCGCCCGCGAACGTCGCGATCGTCGCGGCGGGACCCGCGAGCATCGGCGTTCCGAGGGCGCCGAGCAGGATGGCGGCGAAGCTGAAGACGAGCGTTCCGACGGGGCCCGCGACGGTCCAGTACGGGCCGCGCTTCGCAAGCCAACCGAGCATCGGGCCCGGGTCCGGATCTCCGGCGAGGCGGCCGTAGAGGAGGCCCGCGCCGGCCCAGAGGCCGAGGAACATGATGGCGACGCCGCGCGTGAGGCCCGCGAAGCGCTCCGGCGCCGGGTCGCGCGCGAGGTCCCACGCGACGACCGCGAGGGCCGAAAGGGAGAACGCGAGCACGACACGCGCCTCGTTGCGCCGCTCCTTCGCGTAGAGGAAGAACGACACGAAGAGGGCGAGGTGGAAGATCACGAGGGCCGCGACCAGGATTCCGCTCGCCATGGACGGCCTCGGAACGGCGCTTCCCCTTATTTACGCCTTCATGCGCGCCGGGCCGCGGAAAGCGCCTCCGCGGTCGCCGCGAGGAGCCTTTCCGCGAGGGCGGCGTCGCCGCCGACGTCCAGCTGCGTCTCGCCCGTCTCGATCTCGAAGACGTGCGCCCACGCGGTCGCGGGCGACCCGAAAAGGAGCGGCCGCGAGCGGATCGCGACGCGCCCCTCCTGGGGCCGCTCCTCCACGATCTCGACCCGCTTCAGCCCGGCGGCCGCGGTCACGAGGGCCGCGAGCACGGCGTCGTGGCCTTCGGCGAAGGCGCGCGACGCGACGCGGGACCCCGCCGTCGTCGGGACGAGGAGGACGAGCGGGAGCGCGCGCATGGGCCGGGCCAAAGCCGCTTCCCTCCATCAAGCCTTCGGGTCCTGCCGCCCGCTCGCCGCCACCGTCCTCGAGGGTGGGCCGGCCCCGCCCATCCCGCAAACCCTTTGTGCGAGGCCGTCCGCTCCGGGGGGCGTTGCGCGCCGAAGCCGTGTTCTTCGACATCGACAACACGCTCTACGATTTCGAGGGGTCCGTCCGCAAGACCCTCGGCCGCCTCGCGCGCGAGTTTCCCGGCGCGCTCTCCCGCTACGCAATCCCCGACCTCGAGGTGCGCTACTGGAACGCGAACGCGTCCATCCCGCAGGAGGTCCGCCTCGGCCTCATCCGGGCCGACCTCATCGCGTACCGCCGCGCGACATGGCTGCGGTTCTTCGAGCAGGAGCGGCTGCCGCGCGACGAGACGCTCGCGGGCAAGCTCGCCGTCGCGTGGGGTCGCGAACGCCACGCGGAGATCCGTTCCTCGATGTTCCCCGGCGCGCGCGCCACGATCGAAGCCCTTCAGCGCCGCTTCGTCGTCGGGATCATCTCGAACGGTCCCTCCCCCATCCAACGCGACAAGCTGCTCGCGATGGAGCTCGCGTCCGCGTTCGAGGACGACCTCGTGCTCATTTCCGGCGAGTTCGGCGCCGACAAGCCCGACCCGAGCATCTTCGAAGCGGCCGCGAAGCGCGCCGCGGTCGATCCGCGCGCGTGCGTGATGGTGGGCGACAGCCTCGAGAACGACATGCCCGCCAAGCGGATCGGCTACACAACCGTCCACTTCACGGGCGCGACGCTTGCGGGCCCTGCCGCCGCGGCCGCGCACCAGGTCTGGAACCCGCGACCGGGTCCGTCGCCCTCGAACCTTTCGGGCGGCGAGACCTGGAAACCCGATCATGTCGCGGCGGACTACGGGACTCTCGCGAAGCTCCTTCGCTAAGCGTGCCTGAGGCGTCCTGCTGTCAAAGTTCCGATCCAGAACCCTTTCGCATACGATCGGTGGTCGCGGCGCGAGGCCGCAGATGGTCCGCCGGTTCTTCTTCGTCGCTCTCGCGCTCGTGGTCCCGACCGTGGTCCTCGCCGCGCCGGTCGAGGAGTGCGCGCCGCCCGAAGGCTCCGTGAGCGCGCCCTCGGGAACGTGGACGCGCGCCCGGTTCGTCGTCGACGACGGGTCGCTCGTCGACGACATGCTCGTCTTCGATACGCCGGCGCCGGGCCTCGGATCCGAGCGGGCCATCACCGCGGTGTTCCTCTGGAAGGAGGGCGCGTATCCTCCGCGCCTCCACCTCGGCGCGGCCGTGACCGGGGGCGAGCTCGACGTCCAATCCGGGCCCACGTCGTCGGCTTCCGCGCTCAATGCCGCGACCCCGTGCTCAGCGGGAGGAGCCTCCGTGGGGCTGCTCCTCTGGCCCGGGAACTGGTCCGTCGTCGTCATGACCGAGTCCGAAAGCGGCCGCGCGACCGGTTCCTACGCGATCCCGGGCCATCCGATGGAGATCGTGGACACGGGCGCCACCCAGTTCATGGGCCCTGAGACGATGACGTGCGACGCGAACGCGCGCCTCGCCTCGCGCAGCGAACTCGCCGCGCAGGCGCTCATCGGCTGCGAGGCCGCCCACGTCGCCGAGGATCCCGCGTTCTTCCTGACGCACGTCCGCCGCGCGCGCGACGCGGACCACACGGTGGACCTCTACGCCCCGAACGCCCAGAAGGTGCACATCCAGCGCCCGAACGTCGCCTTCGCCTGGCGCGCCGCGGCGATGCCCGGCGCGTGGTCGCTCGAGATCCCGCGATGGGTCACGACCGAGACGGGCGCCAAGGCCGAGCACGGCGCCGACAGCGTCATCGGCGTCTTCGCGGGCGTGCCGCTCGACACTTGAGGCTCAGAGGAGCCCGCGCCCCCGCTTCGCGGCGGCCCACCCGTGCACGAACTCCATCTGCCCGGTGCGGCGCATGAGCGACTCGCTCCCGCGCACGCGCCGCCAGAAGTGCAGGAGCGCGTCGCTTGCGCTCCACCCGCGCTCGACGAGCGCGCACGCGACGGCTGTGCCTGTGCGGCCCCAGCCGGCCTTGCAGTGCACGACGACGGGCGCGTCGCCGAGCGTCGCGAGCTCGTCCACGAGGCGCGCCATCTGCGGGCGCGTGGGAGGCGCGTTGTCGGTCCAGAAGTGCGGGGACCACGCGAGCCCCGCGCCCGCGACGAGCGCGGGGTCGACCTCCTCCTCGAGGCTCACGACGCGCCGGATGCCCGCGCGCCGGTAGGCCTCAACGTGCGCGCGCGTCTGGGGGATCGGCGACCGCCAGAGGTTGCCCTCGACGTGCACGAGGCCGCCGAGGTCGTCGAACCACATCGGAGGGGCGAGGGCCCTCCTATATCATGAGCCGCATGTGACCGGGCGGTCTGTGAAATCATGGCGAGGATTTATATGTCAACAAATTCATCGTTTTTCGATGTCCGAGGGGCGCTCGCGAATCGTCTTGGTCTTGATGGCTTTGGCTGCCCCCCCCTGCTTCAAAGCGTGACGGCCGACGGTGTTCAAGGTTGCTTCGAGCGGACGGTTCTTTCATCGTCCCAGCGAAGTGAGCGCGACGTCAGTTTCGGTCCCGTTTCCGTGGCCTGCGACGCCATGTGGGAGCAGGCGGACCAGATGATTGCTGCCGGGTCTGAGTTGTTCTGGATTCACTATCCCCATTGCACTGCTGAAACTTGCCTCGTGGGTATCAACCTCGATGGTTGGCAAGTCGCCCCGTATGACGAGGCGTTCTTTTTCCAGGATACCAAGGGTCAATGCCTGGAAAATAATAGATGCTTTTATGTTGTCAAGGCTTCCGCGGGAACATTGGGGTGGCTTGGACCCGTCAACCTGCATTGTTTGCCGGGAACTCGTACGACGTCCGTTGTGTACGCCGCCCAGTGCGTTCGTGAAGGAGTCTCAGCGGGCCCGGTAGGGGTCGATGTATTGACCCGGCACCCCATCGACGTTCCATTCGGGGAATGTCGAGATGAGCCCGTTGTTCAGAGTGCCCGGGCCGAAGATCCTTTGACCGGCTTCTGGGTCGTCAATACCCGAACTATCACGATCAAAGTGTGCAATTTCATCAAGGTGGACTGATGGTTCGTATCCTCCTGTTTGCGCTGGTTGCCATCGCCCTCGTCTCGTCCACGATGTGGAGCAGCAGCGCCGCAAGCCCAGCAACCACGATTTCGGGCAAGGGTTTCACGAACGGGTGGCGCCTTCTGGAGGTCGACGCCACCGGTGCGGAATTGGGCCTCTACCTCCGGAATGGCTTAGGCAGCCCTTCCGCATTCGGGTATGCGATTTACAATAGAACAGGCGACCTCATGGACCTTGGTTGGACGGCGAGTCCCGGGGACGATGGCCTCCACTTCCATGTCATCGGGACGGACCTGATCGACCTCTCGACGAGCGCGGGCGGCCTTTATCACGCGAAGCCAAGAACGGTTCCCCTTCATGGGGACGGGCCATACAGGGTGCTGTTCTTCGTTGCGGGAGAGACATTCGGCTGGAACTACAGTCTTCATGCTCAAGGGCTCTCGCTCTTGAGCAGCCGCGAGGGTTCAAGTTCGCATCATTTCACTTCGCGTGATTTCGACGGTGTTGCGGCGGCAGGGGCGAGCGAGAATCCAATGGTCGTGCGGGTCCATCACGAAGGGTCTCTCGTTGTCGATGTCGAACACACGCTTTTCGGCTTTGCCTTCGAGGGTGTCAATTTCGATCGGAACGTTTCGAGTCGAACGGCTGGCAACGTGGATCCCGAGTCGCTGCGTCTCGTTCACGCGGACGGCCGGGTGGACGAGTGTGACTGCAGGTTTGACCGGAACCCGCACGGCCCCGGTCGTTACGTGTTTGAGCTTGATGGTTTCTCGGCTGGGAATCCAGGAAGCGAAGAAATTGCCGTCGTCGTCGTGGATGCTCCGATTTGGCAGGTGCAAAAATGAAGAACTCTCTCGCAATCGTCGTGATGTCGCTGACGATGATCGGCCTTTCGATTTCGATTCCGTCGGGGGCGGCGACTGCATCATGTAATGCAACGCCAGCGGGAGTTGGCATCTGCGAATTTCAAAGCGGAACGGTATCGGGGGCATATGTTTGGGACGAAATCCGAGTGCCTCTCGGCGTTCAGCTCACCGTTGACGGTGCCGTAGCGATCCGCGGAATTCTTCGACTCGAAATCGACGGGTCCATCAGCGGAGGATCCTTGATCGAGTTGGTCTCGGACGGCTTCGTCCGCATCGACGGGATCGTCGAAGCAGGCTCAGGTCGAGAGGCGGGCGGCGACGTTCACTTGGCAGGACATCGCGACGGCGTTCTGATCAATGGTCTCGTCGCCTCCGGGGACGGGTTTTCCGGAGCCCCGGCGTCTGCTATTGAAGAGGGACTCATCGGCGCCCGGGCCGTAGGCGAACCCGGGGGGCGCGGAGGTTCAGTCCACGTGACGGGGACGCGCTTGTTCTTCGGTGATGAGGGGCGGATTATCGTTGGAAATGGTGGCCCTGGGGGAGAAGCGCTCGCCATGGTCTCCCCCAGCATGGTTCCCGGGCTAAGTGCTACTGCCATCGGAGGGTTGGGCGGCGCTTCGGGTGTTGTGACACTTCCCGCGGGCGAAGTGGCTTTGTACCTGATCAATGCCGGTCGGATCATCGGGGGCATTGCGGGCGAGGGCGGGAATGCCCTGGCTTGCGTGGGGCGGTTCGCCACGCACAAATGTGGTCCGGATGGCATCTCCGACATGGACGAAGATGATGAGTCCTCTCGCGTCGCGCCCGCAGGTGATGACTACAATTGGCAGGCCGCCAATCCAGAGAGTGCCCGGAACGGAGGAAACGGTTCGAGCGGTCACTCGGCGGAGGCAAAGGGAGGGGATGGTGGTGACGGCCTGATTCGAGGAGGTCGAGGGGGGAGTGCCTTTGCACTCGCAGGCGTCGGGGGAACTGGGGGGATTGGCACGCGCGCTTGCCTTTGCGGAGAAGGATTCTGGGAACAAGTCAATCCTGGTCATGGTGGTAGCGCCGGTGACGGAGGGAGTGCTGGCGCGGAAGGTGGCAAGGGTGGAACGGCGCTCCTCGACGGCGGCCACGGCGGGAATGCTACAGCTTTCGCGGGTGTCGCCGGCCTCATTGGTATCGGGGGCCATGGTGATCACCTTCCCCGCGTGGGTAACTTCGAATGTCCGTCCTACGAATCGAAAGACATTGCTTATTGTTACAGATCCTCCAATGCAGTGTATATTTGCAAGCTTCCAACGTGGGGCGGCCAAGAAGGATTGGCGGGAGCAGTCATGTCGGAAGGAGGCATCGGGGGCTTCGGAGCCCGCGTGCAGGGTCAGGATGGTCTTGAAGCATCCGGCGTAACCGGGAATCCAACGGTGAAGAATTGGGATTGGGACAAACCGTACAATTACGTCCAGGAAGCCGGGAAACCAGGCTATGGTTACCTGTATGGAAGTTGCCACTGAGGCGCACGTGTCGCAAGAATCAATACGGAGATTCGAGTGGACGCCTCATGAAGACTCGGGTCGAACCTTGGCCGATCCTGATCGGGGCCTGCATCCTCCTGTCGATCCCCTACGTACCTGTTGGCATCAGCTCAACATGCAATCAGGACCCATGGGCTGCAAATCTCGAGGGCAGCGAGCACCTCGTCGCGGAATTCGAGATCGAAACCGATCGGGTCGTTGCACTAGATCAGACTCAGATTACGGCTGAATCAGTCGGCAACGCCTTCCTTGCCGTCTTCATCTTCGAGCGCGATACTCCTACAAAGGCGGCTGCAATGACCGTGATGGGAGCCGGTTCACCGCATCTGGCCATCGGAGCCGGGAGTGAAGACGTGAGGCTTTCTTCCGGTCCGAGCTGCAGACCGGACATCTGGCACGCCTCGATCCCGCTTACGAGCGGCTCGTACAAGCTGGTCGCCATCGCGGCTGCGGATCAACCGGGCTTTGCTGCCGGGCTCGCTCTTCGAGGCATAGAACTCGAAAATGTGACCCGGGGGTCGGCCTTGACGTTTCACGAAGCCACGTTCGCATGCGGCGTCAACGCGCGTCTGGAAACCCCCTTTGGGGGATTCCGCGCCCTGGAGGGATGTTCGGAGCGCTACGTGATCGAACACGCCGCATTCTGGGTCATCGCCATTCCCGATGCCCGCTCGGATCTGCGGCAGGCGGATTGGATCTCCCCGGATGGCACGCGGAAGCCTCTTGTGGGACCGAAACAACCCCTGTCGAATGCAGGTCTTGCTGGCCCGTCAGGCGAATACGCGCTTGAAATTCCGCGCTATATCACAGGCCTCCGTCAAGGCGGCGGCATTATGGGCGTCATCGCGGACGTGAATCTCACAGCCACGCCCTCTCGAGCACCGGAAGCGTGAGCGCCGCCATCGCGTGCGTGCGGCGCACGCCCCATCGCCACGGGAGGAGCCCGACCGCGGTGCCCGTCGCGAGCACCACGAGGCCGGGCGCGCCCGTGAACGCCCACGACGCGAGGGCGAGGAGCGCGAGCGCGCCCGCGGGGAGCGCGGCGGGGGGCGTCCGCGCCGCCATGCGCGCGAGGCCCCGCGCGGCGAAGCGCGCGAGCGCGAACCCCAGAAGCGCCCCGACGAGCGCGGCCGTGAGCGCCGTGGTCGCGTCGGGCGGCGCGGGCCAGAGCGGCGACCACCGCTCGGGGGTCGGCGCGGCCGCGAGCGCGCCGCTTCGCGCGCGCCCGAGCGCGAGCCACGCGGCGACGCTCCACGCCATCGCGCCGCCCGCGGCCGCGCCCGTGACGGCAAGCGCCGTCTCGCGGTCCGCGACGCGACCGCGCGCCGCGGCGAACGCGACGGCGACGGCGTGACCGGCGCTGAGCGTCGGGAGGAGGCCGACGAGGCTTGCGCTGAGCGCGCCCGCGGCGAGGGGCCCTGCGCGCGGCGGCGGCACGCGGTCGGCGACGAGCTGCGTCGGCGCGGCCGCGCCGTGGCCGAGCGCGAGGACGAGGGCGGGGGCGCCGAAGAGGCCCGCAAGGAGCGGGAGGAGCATCGTGCCTCCCGGAAGGCCGAGCGGCGATTCGGCGCCGAGCGCGAGCGCCGCCTGGCCGAGGGCGCCCGCAAGGAGCATCACGGCGAGGCCCGGCGCGAGCCCGAGCGCGCGCGAGAGGGGGCCGTGGACGCGCGTCGCGGCGACGGGCGCATCGCGGACGACGTCGCCCTCGATCCAACCGAGGTCGTCCACGAGGCGCGTCCCGTCGGCGAGGGTCGCGACCGCGCCGTCGCGCGCGACGACGCGGCCGGAAACGCGACGCTCGGGCGCGGCGGGCGCGATGCGCCACGCGCGACGGTAGGCGAGCCGCTTCCCGTCGGTCGCGAGGAAGAGCGCGAGGAGCGCGACGAGCGCCCACGGCGTCGCAGCCGAAAGCAACCGCAGCGCGTCGCGGCCCTGGAAAGCCCACGCGAAGAGCGGGAGGAGCGCGAGCGCGAGGAGGAAGCCCGCAAGCGCGCCCGAGACGAGCCGCCGCACGGCTTCGTGGCCGCGGCCCTCGTGGAGGAGCGCGTGCGCGGGCAAGTTCGCGGCGGCCGCGCCCTCGTCGGGGGCGCCGAGGAAGACGCCCGCCGCGAGCGCGGCGAACCCCGCCGAAACGAACGCGGCGACGAGGAACGGCGCGGGCGCGCCCGTCGCGAAGGCGGCGAGCGTGTTCACGTGGAAGCCGGGCGCAAGCGACGAGAGGGCGCCGAGGAAGGCGCCCGCGACCGCCTCCGCGAGCGCGGCCGCGTCGTCGCTCACCGCCAACGGTCCACCTCGAGCGCGTACGCCGCGCGCTTCGCGTCGTAGCGCAGCGTTCCCCAGGCCTCGATGGGACCGGGCTCGGGCGCTCGGACGAAGGCGGCCGCGAGGCTCGCGCCGGCGCCGTCGTGCACGACCCACCCGCCGAGGTGCCGAGTCGCCTCGCCCCGCACCGCGACGGGGAGCCCTTCGAGCGCCCGCGCGCGGGCCGTCACGTCCGCGACGCTCCGAGGCGATTCGGCGGGCTCGAGGCGCGCGAGGTCCGCGGCGCGGGCGGAGAGGGCGGGCGCGCCGTCGGGGCCGCGGCCGGCAAGACCCACGGCGGCCACGCGGTCGCCGCGCGAAAGCGCCGGTTCGGGCGGCGCGTCGAGCCACACGTCCACGCGGCGCGCGTCGTCGACGAGCGCGACGACGGCGCCGCGCGCGTGCACGCGCAGGCTCGCGACGTGGCCCGTGACGCGCACACGGCTCCCTTCGGCGGCGGCGAGGTCCTCGAGCGCGACGTCGCGGGGCGCGGCGAGGCCGGCGATCGCCTGGAGGCCGGCGATGCCCGCGAGCGCAAGGGCGACGAGGACGCGGTCGTGGAGCTTCATCGCCGAGGCGACGCGCGCGAGGATCATGGCGGCTCTCCGGCCTTCGCCGCAGGCGGCCCATCGAGGCGCCATTGCCGACCCCGGCCAGGTCCGGGCATCGGCAGCCCCCTAGTCCGACCCCGAAAAGCCTTTGACCACGGAGCCCCCCAATGCGGCTATCATGCCGACCGACGCGACCCGGGACGTCCTTGCCTCGCCGGGCCGTGCGGCCGGCGCCCCGCGTCGCGGGCCTTCCCCCCGCCGGCTCGCGGACCTGGCGCGCATCGAAGCGCGCTACGGCGTCCCCGAGGAGGTCGCGATCCAGGTGGAGATGAATCCCTGGGAGTACAGCCTCCTGCGCTACAGCAAGCGCGACGGGCGGTACCGCGACACGACGATGCTCATCCCCTGGGAGGGGAAGCTCGTCTGCATCGCGAAGCACGGCTACCCGGACGGCATCGCGCGCCCGCCCTCGGGCGGCGTCGTCCCCGGGGAGCCGCTCGACGCCGCCGCGATGCGCGAAGCCTGGGAGGAGACGGGCCTTCGCGTCCAGATCGACCGCTACCTCCTGCGCGTGCGCTGCGACTTCTCGTCCGGTCGCTCGAAGGAGATGCCTCCGCACGCGCTCGCGGAAGCCTCGACGAGGGGCGCGCGCAACGGCGGCGGCCTCCCGGAGGCGCTCGCCGCATTCGACGCCGAGCATCCGGCGGCCCCGGGCGCGACCGAGTACTGGGAGAGTCACGTCTTCTGGGCGACGCCCCTCGGGGGCGACCTGAAGCCCATCGACACCCGGGAGATCAAGAGCGTCGTCCTCGTGGATCCCGCCCGGCTCGAGGGCACCATCCACCCGCTCATGGAGGCAAGCGGCGTCGGCGGCTTCCGGTACCGGGTGGACCTCCAGAAGCGAGGCCTCGCGGCGGCGCGCGCGGCCGGGCTGCTGCCGAATTGAGGCGTCCACGGGCGCGGCTTCGGGCAACGTTTATAGAGAGCCAGGCTCGTCGCTCGACCGGGAAGACAATGCGCATTTTCGCGGGACCCCCGCTCGACTACAAGGAGACCAGCCTTCCGGCGATGTTCTTCAAGAGCGCGTCCACGTATCCGAGCCGGATCGCGGTGCGCACGCGGCGGAGCGCGTCCGAAGCCTGGGCCGAGCAGACGTTCCGCGAGGCCGCATCCGACGTCAAGGCCGTTGCCGCGGGCCTCGCCGCGATCGGGGTCAAGCCGGGCGAGCGCGTCGCGCTTCTCGGCGAGACGTCGTGGAACTGGACGCTCGCCGACTTCGCGATCATGGCCGCGGGCGGCGTCGTCGTCACCGTCTATCCGACGCTCACGGCGGACCAGATCTCGTATCTTCTCAACGACTCCGAGTCCGTCGCGATCTTCGCCGACAACCCCGACCTCCTCGCGCGCGCCCTCAAGAACGAGTCGCAGCTCGAGCACACGAAGCAGTTCATCCTCTTCGAAGGCCGCCACCCGAAGGCGATGACGATCGACGAGCTTCGCGAGAAGGGCCGCGAGAAGCTCGCGGCGAAGCCCACGCTCGTCGAGGAGCGCATCGCCGCGGTGAAGCCCGACGAGATGGCGACCATCGTGTACACGAGCGGCACGACCGGCGTCCCGAAGGGCGCCGTCCTGACGCACAGGAACTTCTACACGGCGGCCGTCGCCGCAAAGCAGGCGCTCGGCCTCAAGAACTACACGGACACGCTGACCCACCTCGTCTTCCTCCCGCTCGCCCATTGCTATGGACGCCTCGGCGTCTTCCTCCTCTATGAGATGGGCGGAACGGTTTCGTACTCGCATCCCTCGCGCCTCGGCGACGATCTGCGGTCCGTGCAGCCCCAGGTCATCACGTGCGTTCCGCGCCTGTACGAGCGCATGTACGACCAGATCCAGAACGCGATGGCGAAGGAGTCTGGCGCGAAGCAGGCCATCTTCGCGGGCGCGTCCAAAACCGCGAAGGAATACGGCCGCGCGCTCTCGGGCGGCGGCACGCCCGGCGCGCTTCTCTCCGCGAAGCACGCGCTCTTCGAGAAGCTTGTGTACGGCAAGCTCCGCGAGAAGCTCGGCTTCACGAAGCTCATGATCGGCTTCACGGGCGCGGCCGCGATCCGCCCTGAACTCCTCTACTTCTTCCGCGGCATCGGCGTTCCGATCCTCGAGGGCTACGGCCTCACCGAGACGTCGGCCCCGTCGAACGTGAACCTCCCGACGAAGTTCAAGGTCGGCACGGTCGGCCCGCCGTTCCCCGGCATGCAGCAGACGCTCGCCGAGGACGGCGAGGTGCTCATGAAGGGCCCCAACATCTTCGAGGGCTACTACAACCTCGAGAAGGAGACCGCCGAGGCGTTCACGCCGGACGGCTGGTTCCGCTCCGGCGACATCGGGCAGTTCGACGAGGACGGCTACCTCCGCATCATCGACCGCAAGAAGGAGCTCGAGGTCCTGAACACGGGCAAGAAGATTGCGCCCATCGTCGTCGAGGAGAAGCTCAAGTCGAGCCCCTACATCGGCGAGGCGCTCCTCGTCGCGACGGACCAGAAGTACGCGGCCGCGCTCATCCAGCCCAACTACGACCGTCTCGTGGCATGGGCCGAGAGCAAGAACCTCCCGTTCGACCGCAAGGGCGTCATCCAGGACAAGGATCCCACCGGGCAGCTCACCACGTACGGCGTCGGCCGGGACCTCCTCGACCACGCGGACGTCCAGGCGCTCTACAAGGCCGAGGTCGAGCGCATCAACCTCGAATGCGCCGACTTCGAGCGCGTGAAGGCGTTCCGGCTCGTGCCGCACACGTTCACGATCGCCCGCGACGAGCTGACGCCGACGCTCAAGAAGAAGCGCCGTGTCATCCGGGAGCACTACAAGGATCTCATCGCGCAGTGCTTCGCGTGAAGGTGCCGACGTCTCGCGGGCGCCGTAGGGATCTTACAATGCTCCGCCAATAAGCTCTTGAATGAGCCTGCAGTTTGGACACGTCATGGCGAGAGCTAATTTTTCGGCGGCCCGGTCATTGATTTTGTTCATAGCCCCGATGCTCATCCTGACGTCGTCCTTCTCAGGTGTCTCGGGGTCTCCCACGGTCGGCGGCCAGGTGAAACCGACCCCCACGCCCCCCCGCCTGAGGATTCAAAGTACTTTTGTCAGCCGGAGTTTCAGAATGACTGCGCCGACGACCCGCCGCCGCCCCCGCCGGAGCGGCCACCTTACGACGAAAACGGTAGCCGCGACCCCTGTATGACCGAACTCGAGCGGCGTGTCAGTCCGGACACCGACGGGGACGGGATCAAGGACTGCGACGACCCGGACGACGATAACGACGGGGCGACGGACGAACTCGAGGATCACGTGTTCGGAAGGGAAAAGGCCGCGCATATTCAACGCGACCAAGATGGGGATGGAATACCTGACCCAGAAGAGTTCTTTCCGTTGCTGCCTTCTGGCAAGGTCGCGGTTTCTATTCAGCTCCTTAATTATACGCACGATGGCAGTGGCTGCGATCCTTATCCGTGGCTGATCGAGGAGCGCGCTGACCCTTACTTCACAACGTTGCTTGTCGAGGGGCTTCCTGGAGGCGCGGTCGATCTCACAGCCGACACGGCCGTCCAGAATGGATGGTCGAAAAACAATCACGTGGACAACCGGGCTTCAGGGCCAATGGGTCTCTCGTTCCCATTGGTCGGCCTCTCGCCCAGGATTAATGAATGGTATGTCCTCGACCTGCCGCTCTTCATGATCGAGGCGGTTCTGATGGACCATGACGATGGCGTCTTCGACGATCAAATGGATCTGTCCCACGCAAGTGATGAGAAATTGGGTTTCAGCAATCATCGTTTGTCTTACGATCTACCACAAACGAAGTTCATGCAGGGCAACGCCTCTTGCGAGGCCAAATTGAATCTCAAGCTGTCGGACAATGTGCCCTTCAAGGAGGTCGCCATCGCGACAGCCTGGTATCACGCGAAGCTCCAGGGTAGAATAGCCACGTTGACCGATTACAAAGCCGTCTCGCCCGGTGGCTGATCCGATCATCGAAAACCCCTCGGGCGAAAGCGGAAGGGTGTGAATGAAGAGGACTGAAGAACGGCACGCCATACTCACCCGTCACGTGCCGAAAAATCAGCGGTCCGCACTCCGTCTTGCAGGTTGGCTCACGGCCCTCTTCTTGCTTATGGTTCCGACCACAGTTTCGGCCGGCATCGTGTATCCTCATCCCAGAACGCACGCGGAGGCCGGGCCCGTCCAGATCGATCTCTGGATCGCGCATCCGGAGAATGGTTGGCGGACAACCGAGGAATCCAGTTCACTCAAGGGCGCTTTCCTTACGTACTATATTTCATGGCCACGCGGCCCGCCTCGACCCGGCTTCGAAATCCGCTTGATGGACGCCAGCGAGGACGTGCTCGTCGTGGACGACTCTTGGAGGGTTGAACCGGGGCGCCGGCGCGCCGCGAGCGAATGTCCTGGCGATCGATTGTGTGAAACGTACGCCTTCCGGGTTGCGCCCGGGTCGGGAGAACGTTCACGGATCATCTTGACCTTCGAACTCCTCGCCTGGGCCGATCCGGCGACGGGCCGGAAGGATTCATGGCGAGCCTCGTTCGAGGTGGTTGTGAACTTCAAGGGTGAGGGCGTGCCAAGAGGGAGCGAATGGAAGTTGTTCTCCCCCGCCGTCGAGTTGAATTCGCCGCCCACAATGAGAGCCGAGCCTGGGGCGGGTATTGCTGGGGTGGTCGCCGCCGTCCTCGTGGGAGCCGCTCGAACGGCGAAGTCGCGGTTGCGCCGCCACCGGTTGCAGGCCGCGAGCAGTCAAGGCCAGTTAGCCACGAAGCGAGATGATGAGAATGCTCCGAGGTATTAGGTGTGTCATCATGGCGCCTTCGCGCTTCGCCATTCTCACGATCGCTGCAGGAATGTTGCTGCTGTCCCCAATCGCGGACGCGGCCATCGTCTATCCGAAGCCATATATGCATGCAGAGGCGGGCCCAGTCCATGTCGCCCTCTACGTCGCACATCCCGAAAATGGGTGGCGAACGACTGAGACATCCAGTTCGCGTGCAGGCGCCGAGTTGTCTTCTTTCATTTCGTGGCCCCGCGATCCACCGCGTCCTGGTTTTGAATTAAAATTGACGGGCACGAGCGAGGACGTGCTTGTCACGCATGATCATTATCGGGTGGAGCCGGGTCGGCGTCGGCCTTGGGATGAGTGCCCGGGCCAGCGAGCGTGCGAGCCGTTCATTTTTCGTGTCGCGCCGGCTTCGGGTGAAACGACACGCGTAGTTCTCACGTTTGAGCTTCGAGGATGGTCGGATCCCGCGACGGGCAGGAAAGATGCTTGGCGAACCTCCTTCGACGTGGTTGTGAATTTCAAAGGTGAGGGCGTGCCAGAAGGGAGTGAATGGAAGTTGTTTACGCCCGCCGTCGAGTTGAAACCGCCTCCCACGATGCGAGCCGAGCCGGGGGCGGGCGTCATCGTGGGCGTCGTCGCCACGCTCATGGCGGCGTTGGTCGTTCGAACGGTGCGGAGGGTCCGTGCTTCCGGGGTCGAGAGCGGCCATTCGGGGGATTGATCCGACGTCGGAGGCGGCTCCCCCTTCCGTGATGACCATCCGCGCCGTCGGAAAGCGGTTCGGAAGGCGTGACGTGCTTCGCGACGTTTCGTTCGCGCTTTCGCCGGGCGAGGTCGTCGGTCTCGTCGGCCACAATGGGGCGGGTAAATCCACGCTCTTCCGCATCGTGGCGGGGCTCCTGGAACCGGATGCGGGCGGAATCGAATTTTCTCCAACCGGCGCCCGAATCGGTTTCCTCCCGGAGCGTCCGGCGATCTACCCGGAATTGACCCCTCGCGAATTCGTCGCGCATTTCGCCGAACTTGCCGGCCACGATCCGGGGGAGGCATCGCGCCGAGCCGAGGCGCACCTGGACGAAGTCGGGTTGACCGAATACAAGAATACGGTCATGAAACGGTTCAGCAAGGGGATGATGCAGAGGGCGAGCTTGGCTCGGGCTCTCGTCGGTGAACCCGCGATCCTTCTCCTGGACGAGCCCGAGTCGGGCCTGGATCCGATCGCGAGGCGGGACCTCCGGGAAATCGTAGACGCTCGGGTTTCGCGGGGGATGGGCGCGATCCTCGCGAGCCACGATCTCAAGACCGTTCAGTCAACGTGCGATCGGGTCCTGATCCTGAGGAACGGGTCGATCGTGCGGGCCGTGGATGCGCTCGATCGCCGAGCCACCGGTCAGACGTTCGCGCTCCAGGTGCCTGAGGCGCAGGCGGAACGCGCAGCGCGCTTCGCGGCTTCGCTCGCGATGGTGGCCGAGGTTCGGCGACGGAATGGCGTCATGACGGTGGGTTTGCGGAACAACGGTACCCCCGACGCGCTGCTTGCGGCGATGGTGGGGGCGGGCATCTCCATCCTTTTCTTCGGACCGGCGTCGGTCGATCTGGAGGGCGAATACGCGAAGCACGCGGGGGATCTGGCGGAGGTCGGATGAGGGCGCTTCGGATCCTCGCGCGTCGGGAGTTGACGTCAACGTGGCGCGACCCGAGGACGGCCGTGGTGATCGGTGTCATCGTGTTCGTGGGCGTTTTCACCAGCGCGGCGGACCCGCCCCGGTCCTACAGCGATACCGTCGAATCGACGATCGCGCTGACGCTTTTTGCGGTGGCGGTCTCCGTCGCTCTTGCGGGAGGGGACACCTTTGCGCGCGAGCGCGCGATGGATACATCGTCGCTCGTTCGACTCTCGGGGTCGCCGGCTTATGCCGTCGTCGGCGCCAAATGGATTGCCCTGGTCTCGGTCGCCCTCTTCAGCGTCATGATCATGGCGCTCTTCGGAGCCGCGAAAGTCATCGCCTTCGGGATCGCTCCCCCGAAGTGGATCGCTGTCGCCTTTCTCGCCGTCGCCCCCCTCGCCGGGCTCGTCATATCCGCTGCCGTCCTCGCGGTCGCGGCGTGGATGCGGATGCCGCGGGTCGCGACGCCCGTCGCCCTCGTCGCCTCCTTCATCGTTGTGCTCCCCGTCTTCTTGAATCGCGCGCTTTATCCGACGCCGGTCGCGCCCTTGGCCGAGGTCATGCGCGCGCTCGCCTGGGGGGATCCGCTCGACCCTTGGATGCCGGCGATCGGGACGGCGGCCGCCCTTGGCGCCGGTTACGTCGTCGCCGTCATGGGTTATGCGTGGCTGCGGACCGCGCCCCCGGGTGGTGAGTAGGATTTCGTTCAATCGGATGGCGCTCATGCTCATGCTCGTCGCGCTGCCGCTCGCCGCCGCGCAATCCACGCGCGAACCCGAAGCGGAGGTTTACTCGGGTGCGCCCGCCTACAGTGGGCTTCCGAGCGAGGTCGGCCTCTTCGTGCGGGTCACCGGTCTGGAGAACCAGCAAATCATCCTCAACCTCACAAGTGATTATCCGCTCTCGTGGCGAGAGACGACCTTGGCGCTCGACCATGAAGCCACGGCGCGCACGAAGGTCGTGGTGACTTTGCCCCCGGGCCGGACGCACATCGTCGCGCACTTGCGCAGCGTCAATGGCTCCTGGAGCGATCGGCTGCTCGTGAGCGTCGATGCGCTCGACGCGCTCGACGTCCAGATTTCGGTGAACGGACAACCTTTCGGAAACCGCGCATGGGCCATGGTCGGCGACCCGCTCGCCGTCACTGCGCGGGTCACCAACGTCGGGCCGCATCCGTCGCTCGCGCACGACCTAAAGTTGGGTGTCGAGCCGGCGGCGCCCTGGGTTACCGTTCCGCCATTGGAACCTGGGACGACGTTCGAAGCCGAACTATGGACGCAGAACGCGAGCGAGGATTTCGAAGGCGAGTATTTGGCGCTTCGTTGGGGTCAAAAAGGAGGTTGGAGGGCGGAAGCACTTTCGCTCTATGAAAAGGGTATCGTCGAGGTTTCGCCGGCCGTCGTCCGCGTGCAACGCGTCATGGGTCCGACGGTGGGCGTCGCGCTCGCCGCTTCGGACGAAATAAGCGACGCTTGGCAGGTGAACATGACCCTGATCAACCCTGGTGAAAACGAAATCCTGGCCACGGCGATCATCCGCCTTCTCCCTGAGGCTCCTGGCGCGGCGTTGCGGTCGCGCGGAGCTGAATGGCTATGGTCGACGAAGGTTCCCGCTCGCGGATACGTCGAGCGCGTGGAGTTTGCGACGACGTCCGTCGAAGGCCCTCACATCGTGACGGCGTCGCTTCTCGAACCCGGAAGGAGCTATGCTCACGCGAGCGCGGGCGATGCCTCTCCGATCGCGGGTTATCTGACGCTTCCCGTGCGACCGAGGGCCGGCGAGGAGGTCACGGTCCAGGTCCGGGCGCTCGCGCCTCCCGCCTCGGGCGAGGCGCCCTTGCTCAGCGTGTTTCCCGAGACGCATGATCCACCGATCGGGCGCCTCGGTCATTTCGTCACGGAGCGGGATTTCCTGAGTATCCTTTCCATCACGCCTGGAACGGATGGGCGGTCGTGGACGTACACCGTCGTGTTTCCGGTGGCTCAGGCGTTGGACGTGTCCGCGTATTGGAATCTCAACGGCACGCTCATGCCGTTGGCGGCCGTCGAACCCGGTCCCGCGAACGTCGAAGTCGTTCCCGTTGCGCACGACGGGGTCCTCACGCACGCCGCTTGGATCGGGCCCGTCGTGGTGGCGGCTTCCATGTTCCTCTCCGTCCGGATGCGGGTCCGCCCGTCCAGACCGTGATGTGGAAAAAGAGCGCGCTGCGTCGTCCGGGCGCACGGCAAGGATCTCATCGCCCAATGCGTCGTCGGGGCGATGACTCCCGCGGCGCGCCTCCACCGGGGCGACCGCAAGCCTCATGGGGCCTCAAACCACGTCAGGTCCGGAGGCTCAACGTGGGACCCCAGCCCGCCCGTTCCGTCTTCGCCGTCCTCGCGATCACCGCGCTCCTCGCGCCGGCGCTCGCGGGCGTCCCCACGGCGCGCGCCTCGAGCGAGCCCATCCAGCCGGGCGACGCCATCTCTACCTCGATCGGCGGATGCACGCTCAACTTCGTGTTTGATTCCCTCGCAACCGAAGGTCCGCACGTCGGCAAGGTCTGGATCGGGACGGCGGCGCATTGCGTCGCGCGCGAGGGCGAGCGCGTCTGGACGACGGGCATCGGCCCCTTCGGCACGGTCGACTACATGGGCGATTCGAGCGGCGGGGAACGCAATGGGAGGCCAGGCGCGCAGAGCGACTTCGCGCTCATCCTCGTCGATGCGCATCTGCGGGGCAACGTGCGCGCATCCCTCAAGGGGCACCCAACGCTCCCGACGGGCGGCCTGCAGCCGTCCGTCGAGTCGAAGCTCGGGGACCGCGTGCAGTTCTCCGGTTACGGCACCGGGTACAGCCTCACGTTCGCGACGCGCGAGCAGCGGGTCGGTGTGCTCGTCCACCAGGACCTTCTCCGGTATTCGCTCGAAGGCCCCATCATCTACGGCGATTCGGGAGGCCCCGTCGTGCACGCCTCGGGTCGCGCGCTCGGCATCGTGAGCATCATCGACCCGGTCCCCCTCGAAAACTCGCTCGAGGGACACATGCAGGGTCCGACGGTCGAGGGCGTCATCCGGGAGCTCGCGCCGCTCGGTTTCGCGCTCTCGCTCAGAAGCGTCTGATCCGGCGAAACGGCGATCGAGGCCTCGGCCGATGCGCAGGATCGGGCCGCGAGCGCCCGGTTCACCGGTTCGAGGCAGCGGGCGGGTCCGATCCTGACCGTGGTCAAGGCGGGAGCGCCGTGTACCAGCGCACGAAGTGGTGCGCGACGGTGCCGCGCACCTGACCGTCGAGCACCGGGTGGCCCGTGCGCATCGTGGCGTGGCCGTGGCCGCCGCCCGCGCCGGCCTGCGCGGCGAACGATTCGTACACGAACATCGTCATCATGCCGCCGGGCCAGATGTAGTCGTTCTGGAGCGACGTGCCCATGTGGTCGTGCAGGTCCCAGACGCCCGGGTTGTCGCCCTTGACGTAGAGGTCGTACCGCTCGCCAGGCCCGATGAGGACCGAGTCCGCCCAGTAAGGGCTCGCAAGAAGGATGCCGTCCTTGTGCGTGACGAGGAAGTGGTGCCCGTGCAGGTGCATCGCGTGCACCTGGTCGCCCGCGTTGATGAGCCGGATGCGCAGCACCTTGCCGTCGGGCATCATCACGGGCGCTGTCGAGGGGAACGACGCGCCGTTGATGAGGAACGTGTTGTAGTGCGCGCGGTAGGGCGCCTCGGTGTCGGGATACCACGACCGCTTCGGCGTGAGCGGCGAGTCGGGGGCGCGCCCCTTCGCGTCCTGCACCTGCTGGTTGCGGTTCGCGACGTCCTGCGCCTGACGCTTCCCGTAGTCCGCGAAGTCGAACGGGTCGCCCGATTGCGGCATGTTCGTCGTCGACGGGTTGCCGCCTTCCAGGTGGAAGCGGTCCATCTCGTCGAGCATGAGCGTGACCTCCGCGTCGAACGGCGGGTCCGATTTCGGGTCCTGCGGCTCCACGACGAGCGGGCCGTACATGCCCATGTCGAGGTGGTGCTGCACGTCGTAGTGGCAGTGGTACCAATACGTGCCCGCGGGCTTCGCGATGAACGTGTAGACGAATTCCTGGCCGCTGAAGACCGGTTCCTGGGAAACGTAGGGAACGCCGTCCATGTCCCAAGGAACGTGCTGGCCGTGCCAGTGGATCGAGTGCTCGAAGCCGCCCACGAGCGGCCGGAAGCGCACGACGACCTTGTCGCCTTCCGTCACGCGGATCTCGGGGCCGGGGAACTGCGCGCTTTTGGGATCGGGCGAGAACGAGAAACCCCACATCGCCATCTTGGCGCCCGGGTACACCTCGTGCTCCGGCATCGGATGGAGGTAGAGGTCGAACTCCTTCGTGATGCCCGTCTCCTTGACCTTCGATCCGGGCGGGTCGAGGAGCATGGCGGCGGCGCGCGAAGCCGCGTCGGTGGACGCGGGCGCGAGGCCCTCTCCGGCGCCGAGGCACCCCGCGAGGACGATGGAGGACGCGAGGAGGCCGACGAGCGCGAGGCGACGGGGAAGCATGCGGGAGGACTCCGGGAAGACCGTCCGGTCTTGCCTTTCATTCATCCGAGGTCCGATAAAGAGGCTTCTTGTCTGCGTCTTGACCATGCCGGCCGGGCCTCAGGGGCACCGGGCAAAGCGGCATGAAGGTCCTCCCCGGGGACGAGGGGCGTCCCTCGGGGATCGGGGAAGGCGCCGAGCGGCGCAGAACGAGGTGAAGGGGAAAGGACCGGCCGCAGGGCGAGACTTCACCCCCAGAAGGAAGGATCGTGAAGTCCTGACGGCCGGTCCCTCCTTGGGAGCGGGGGAGGTTGGATCCCCCGCCCTCGGGGGCAGGCAAGCCGACAGGAGCGAGGTGGGGGATGCCTTTGTTGGCTCAAGCCTTTGATGAATCTAAGACTCCACGATGTATCCTTTCCGCTCAAGGATTTCGCGGACCTTGCGGCGGTGGTCGCCCTGCAGCTCGATGACCTGTCCGCGAGACGTCCCGCCGCTTGCGACCGCCGATTTCAGCTCCGTCGTAAGGTCCGCGATCGCGTGGTCCGGGAGGCCCTCGACGTCGAGCACAGTGACGTTCTTCCCGTAGCGGCGCGCCTCCACGCGGAGCCGGAACTTGGCCTCGCTGACCTCGAGGTCCCCGAAGGGGTCGAGCTCGTCCGGGAGACCGCCGATCTTCGGCGTCATCTCAGCCCTCCCTCAGGAGCAGCGTCGCGCCGCCCGCCTCGATCGGCTCCACGTCGTGCCCATGCAGGCTGGGGCGCGTCTTCACGACGTATTCGCCCGGCTCGAGCCGGAACGTCGCGCCGCTTGCCACCTTGATTTCGAGACCGTCGGGACCGGCGAGGGAGGGCTTCATGGCCTTCAGCGCCTCCACGATGGCCCTCGCGTCTTGTTTGTATTTCGGTCCGATCTTCGCCTGGACGGGCTCCACGGCGACGGGGTGCTGCTCGAGCTCGGAGGCGTCCACGAACTTCACGCCCGCGACGCGCGTCGTGCCGATGATGTCGCCTTCGCCCGCTTCGAGCGCGCGGCGCACGTTCTCGGGCGCGATGATCTCGATCACGGGCAGCGCGGCGTTCAGCGCCACCTTGCGGCTGCTCTTCCAGTTTCGCACCGCGGCGATGACCTCCTTCACGGCCGCGCCCGCCTCGAGCGCGGAGGCGTCCTCCGCAACGGGCGTCGGCCACGCGGCGACGTGCACGCTCCTTGCGCCGTCGAACCGCGCGAACTGGCCCATGTACGCCTCCTCCGTGGAGAACACGAGGACGGGCGCGAGGAGCTTCGTGACGCCCGCGCCGACGGTCGCGAGGGTCCACCGCGCGGCGTCGCGCGTCGGGTCGTCCTCCGCGTAGATGCGGTATTTCACGCTCTCTAGGTAGTGGTCCGCGAGGACGTGCCAGAGGAAGTTCTCCGTGTCGAGGAGCGCGCGGCGGTAGTCGTAGTCGTCCCACGCCTCGGTCGCCGAGCGCGCAAGGCGCGAGAACTCCGCGAGGACCCAGCGGTCCATCACGGTGAAGCGGAGGTTCGGCAGCCCCTTCGTCGCGGGCGGAGGCGTCCAGCCCTCGAGCGCCTTGCCGATGAACGCCGCGACGTTGCGCAGCTTCGTCGCGAGGCGCTGGCCGCGCGTGAGGTCCTTCGGGTTGTAGATGATGTCCTCGCCGAGGCTCGCGCCCTGGGCCGACCAGTATCGGAGCGCGTCGCCCGAGTAGTCGCGGATGACGTCGAGCGGCTCGACGATGTCGCCCTTGCTCTTGGACATCTTCTTGCCCTTCCCGAGCTTCACGAAGCCCGAGATCATCGTGTCGCGCCACGGGATCGTGCCGTGGTGGAAGTGCGCCTTCACGACCGTGTTGAACGCCCAGAACGAGATGATCTCGTGCGCCTGGGCGCGCAGGTCCATCGGCATGAGGCGCTTGAGCGCGGGGTGCGTGGAGACGTCCCCGAGCGTCGCGCCGGGCGCGCCGAGACGGTCCGCGGCCGCGAGGATGCCGATCTGCGGCGTGAGCGAGGACGTCGCCCACGTGTCCATGACGTCGCTTTCGCCCTTGAACGCGGACCCGCCACACTTCGCGCACGCGCCCTTCGGCTTGTCCACGAGCGGATCGACGGGGAGTTCGTCGCCCTTTGCGACGCGCGCCTCGCCGCAGCCTTCGCAGTACCACACGGGGAACGGCACGCCGAAGTAGCGCTGGCGCGAGATGCACCAGTCCCACTTCAGGCCCTTCACCCAGTTGTCGTAGCGCACGCGCATGTACTCCGGGTGCCACTTCACGGCCTCGCCGTTCGCGAGGAACTGGTCCTTCATGTCAAGGTAGCTCACGAACCACTGCTTCGTCACGAGGAACTCGATCGGCGTGCCGCAGCGCTCGTGAACGTTCACCGCGTGCTCGATCGTCTTCGTGTGGAGGAGGCGGCCCGACTCCTTGAGGTCGGCCGTTATCGCCGCGCGCGCGGCCTCGATGCCGAGGCCCGCGTACTGGCCCGCCACGTCCGTCATCTTCCCGTTCGGGCCGATGGAGATCCTGAGGGGCAGCTTGTTCGCGGCCCACCAGTCGATGTCCGTGAGGTCGCCGAACGTGCAGTTCATCACGACGCCCGTGCCGGTCTCCTTGTCGACCTTGTCGCTCGTGAGCACCGGCACCTCGGCGCCGCCGACCGGCACGCGCACCTTCTTGCCGACGAGGTGCTTCGTGCGCGCGTCGTCCGGGTGCACGAAGATGGCGACGCAGCTCGGGATGAGCTCGGGCCGCGTCGTGGAGATGACGATCTTCCCTTCCGCGCCCTGGTGGTAGTGTACGACTTCGCGCGGCTTCGAGTTCGCCTCGGGGCCGGGCTTCAGCTCGACGTGGACGAGCTTGTCGCCGTGCTTGAAGCCGCCCTCCGGCGACGCGGCGCCCGCGACGAGGTCGAACGCGATGTCGTTGAACGTGCTCGGGAGGCTCTTGTCCTCCATCTCGGCCTGCGCGATCGCGGTCGCGCAATCGGGGCACCAGATCGTCGGGCGCTCGGCGCGGTACGCGCGGCCCTTCGCGTGGAGGTCCAGGAACGAGGCCTGGGAGATCTTCACCACGGGCTTGTCGATCGTGCGGTAGAGGATCGACCAGTCGCAGCTCATGCCGATGCGGCGCCACGACGTCTCCATCTCGGCTTCGGCCTTCTTCGTCTCCTCGAGGCAGAGGCGGATGAACTCCTGCCGGCCGACGTCCGCGAGCTTCACGCCGAGCGTGCGCTCCGTGTAGCGCTCCGTCGGGAGGCCGTTGTCGTCGAAACCGAACGGATAGTAGAGGTTGAACCCGCGCATGCGCTTGTAGCGCGCGACGAAGTCCATCTGGTTGTACGAGTAGGCGTGCCCGATGTGCATCTTGCCCGATACGGTCGGCGGCGGCGTGTCGATCGAGAAAACCGGCCTCGTCCGGTCCGCGAAGTCGAAGCGGTAGACGCCTTCGCGCTCCCAGGTGGCGAGCCACTTCTCCTCCATGGCGGCAATGGCCGGGTCGGTCTGGGGCGCGTCGTCCTTCTCCGCGTCAGGCATCGGGTCGGAAAAGGCCGCATCGTGCTTAAAAGGGTTAACGGGGGCGGGCGTCGTCGGGCGAGCACCCGCCACGAAGCAAAAGCCCAAGTCCCGTCCCACCCTCGTGGAGCCGTGCGCCTTCGAGCCCTCGCCCTCGTGGCCCTCCTCCTCGCCCCGCTCGCCGCGGCGCAGGACGCGGGCGGCGGGGGTTCCTCCGGCAACACGGACCCGCCGCCCTCGGCGGCACGCTTCATCGTCGGCGCGCTCGAGACGGGCGTCGCGCGCGGGCTCCTCGCGGAGAACGCGAGCCGCGCGGCCGATCCCGTGCGGCAGGCGTGGAGCCGCTTCAACACGAGCCTCGCGGGCGCCCTCCCCGAGGTCGCGGAGCGCCGCGCGCTCGTGGATCCACTCTTCGCGCGGACGCTCGCGGAGGCCCTCGCGTTGAACGCGACCGGCGCGCGCGTGTACGGGAACGCCGTCGAAACGTGCCTCGCGGCCGCGCTCGTCCCCGCCGCCGAGAACGACGCGGCGATGGGCGCGATCCACGCCATCCTATCCCCGACCGGCGCGTCGAAATGGCTCCACGACGGCGCGCACGCCGTCGAACTCGGGGCGCCGCCGCAGGACGCGGACGCGCTTCGGGCGTGGCTCTCCGAGAGCGCGCTCGTCGCGGCGCTGCGCAGCGAAGGATCGGGCGATCCCGTCTTCGCGCGCGCCGCGGCCGGGCGCGCTGCGTGCCTCGCGCGCGCGGCGGGCGCCGCGGGCGAGCCGGTCGCGCGCCTCGAAGCGCGGCGCGACGAGGCCGCCCCCCGCCCCACGCCCCTCGGACAGGCATCCCATCTCGTCGCCGAACTCGGCCGCGCGTTCGTGGCGACGCACGGGGCGACGCGGGTCGCGAACTGGCTTGTGGCGGACGACGAGCGCGGGTACGCCGCGGCCTGGGCGCGCGACCCCGCGACGGCCTTCGCGCGGCCGTGCGGGCTGTGCGTGGCGGGCGCGATCCTCCAAGGCATCGGGACCGATCTGTCGGAGGCCTCGCTGATCGCGGGCCGCGAGAGCGTCACGCTTGCGCTCCTCATGCGGGATGGAGAGTCCCCGGCGGTCCTCTCCGCGCGCTTCGCGATCCTGCGCGCCGCGCAGGCCCGCCTCGGAACGGGCGCGCTCGAACGAGGCCCGGGCCTCACGCTCCATGTCCCGCCGACGCTGAACGCGACCGACGGCGCCGTTGTCATTCCCGTCACGCTTGCGGGAGGTGCCCCCGGGGAGCGCTTTTCGATGACGCTCCGCGCAAACGGGGCGGGGGGCGCGTCGTTCGCCGGCTATGCGTCGAGCGCGGCCTACGTCCATCTCCAGCCGTCGGAGGCCCGCGCCAACGGGTCATTCTCCGAGGCCTTTCTGGACGTCGTCGTGGACCCCTGGCCCGAGCGCGGCCCGCTCGTCGTCGCGGCGCTCACGTTCGAAGTCCCTGGGAATTCGACCGCCTGGTCCGTGGCCGTCGAGGCCGCGCGCGTCGCGGACGAATACGCGAAGCTGCGTCCCGTCGCGCGCGCGGCGGGCACGGACGGGTTCGATCCGCTCGGGGCCGTGTTCACGCGGGGCGCTCCGCTCGCGTCGTCTCCCCGAAACGACACGGGACCGCAGACGCCGGTCCACGAGTGCGACGAAGGCGGCGCGATGGGCCTCTGCGTGCCGCCGAAGCCGAGCCCGCAGGCGATGCCGTTTGCGGCCGCCGGGGTCGTCGTCGCGCTCCTTCTCACCGTCGCGCTCGCGCGCAGCAGGCGCCGGGCGGGATAGCGCCGCCGAGCGGCGACTCGGTCGGGTGGCCGAGCGTCGCGCACATCCACCGCTCGACCTCCTCGGGGAGCACGTGCTCCATCTCGCAGGCGTACTCCGCGACGCGGGGGCCCTTGAGGCCGACCTCGCGCGTGAGGAACGTCTCGAGGAGGCGGTGCTTGCGCACGACGCCGCGCGCGAGGGTGAGGCCCTTCGCGGTGAGCTCGACGCCATGGTAAGGCTCGTATTCGAGGTAGCCCGCGCCCGCGAGGCGCTGGATCATCTCGGTCGCGGACGAGGGCGCGACGCGCCACCCGTGGGCGACGTCGGTGGTCCGCGCGCGTCCGCCCTGCTCCGTGAGGACGAATACCGTCTCAAGGTACATTTCGACGTTCTCGGACAGGGGGGACGCCGTCTTTTCGGCGCCCGCCGTCTTGCCGCGGACCCGCACGCTTCGCCCAAGGGGCTCGCGCCAGATAAATCGCATGGGCCCCCCGGGAGGGGGCCGCGACGGCGGCGGCAGGAGGGGCGAAGGGTTAAAGTCGGGGTCGCGTATGCAGCCGCAGTTTCGGACACCCGAAACCCCGTTCTCCGATGATTTCGGTGCGCCGAAATCTTGGCGGGTGTCGATTTCGGGTGTCCGAAAAAATAGCGCCGAGATTTCGGCGAACCGAAACGTGATCCCGATGACCCGCGAAACGACCCGTCTCTCCACGCCCGTGCTCGTCGCCCTCGCCATCCTCATCGGCGCCGTGGGCGCCTCGGCCGGCTACATGCTTTCGAACGAAGGCGCCAAGGGCGCCGTCCTCGGCGGCGGCCCGGCGGACGGCGCGCGCGAGAAGATCGTCCTCGCCATCACCCCGTCCGACAGCAGCGCGGCCATCCAGGCCCGCGCCACGGAGCTCGAGGCCTTCCTGGAAAACCGCACCGGATACGATTTCGAGATCATCATCCCGCTCTCGTACGCGGGCGTCGTCGAGGCGCTCCGCCATGGCCACGCCGACATCGCGTTCATGGGCGCCTGGCAGGCGCGCCTCGCGCACGACCTCGGCGGGGCGCGGATCGCGCTCGCGGAGAACCGCGAAGTCATCATCGACGGCGCGATGACGGTGGCTCCGTACTACTATTCCTACTACGTCGTCCGAGACGACAGCCCGTACCAGACCCTGGAGGATCTCCGCGGCAAGTCGGTCGCGTACTCGAGCCTCACGTCCACCTCGGGCTACGTGTATCCTGTGGCCCGCCTCGTCGAGCTCGGCCTCGTCCCCGCCGCGTCGGGCAAGGTCGAAGCCGACCCCGGCGCGTTCTTCGGCAAGGTCACGATCGCGGGCGGCTACGGCCAGGCCTGGGAAGCCCTGAAGACGGGCCAGGCCGACGTCGCCGTCATCGCGGGCGACGTGCGCGCGTCGCTCTTCGAAGAGGTCATGAACGGCACGCGCATCGTCGAGACGCAGGGGCCCATCCCCTCCCACGCTGTCGTGTTCTCCAAGAAATTCGACGGCGAGCGCGCCGACGCCACGAAGGCCGCGCTGCTCGAGCTCAAGGGCGAGCGCAAGGACCTCATGCGCAAGCTCGTGTCCGGCATCTTCGTCGAATTCGTCGAGACGACGACCGAGCAGCACACGGCGCCCCTCGGGGCCGCGCTCGGCCGCGTCGGGTTCCGCCTCCAGGAGAAGATCGGCTGATGACGATCCTCGCCGCGCCCGAGATGGAGACGTCCGCAAACCCGCTCGCCATCGAGGCGCGCGGGGTCCGCTTCGCCCACCGCGGCGGACGCGAGACGCTCGCGGGCGTCGACCTCTCGGTCCCGCGCGGCGGGGCCGTCGCCCTCCTCGGCGCCTCCGGCGCGGGGAAGACGACGCTTCTCAAGGTTCTCGCGGGCCTCGCGACGCCCAGAACCGGCGCCGTCACGCTTCGCCTTCCGGACGCCGCTTCACCCGCCGCGCACCGCGCGAAGGGTCGCGTCGGTTACATCCCGCAGCATCTCGGGCTCGTCCGCGCGCGGCGCGTTTTGGACAACGTCCTCGCGGGCTCGCTCGCGCGCGTCGCGCCGTGGCGCGCGATGCTCGGCGACTTCCCCGCCGACGAGGTGGACGCGGCGCTCGAGGCGCTCGACGCCGTCGGCCTGCGGGCGAAGGCCGGGGAGCGCGCATCCCGCCTCTCGGGCGGCGAGCGGCAGCGCGTCGCGATCGCGCGGGCCCTCGTGCAGCGGCCGGGCGTGCTCTTTGCGGACGAGTTTGTCTCGAATCTCGACGCGGTGAACGCCTCGGCGGTCCTCGACCACGTCGGGCGCCTGCGGCGCGAGGGCGTCGCCGTCGTCATGGCGCTGCACAACGTCGAACTCGCGCTCGCGCACGCCGATTCGCTCGTCGTGCTCGCGGACGGCCGCGTCCTGGACGAGGTCGATCCCGCGACGACGAGCGCCGAGGAGATCCGATGCCTGCTCCGGGCGTGAACGGCGACTCGGACGCGCGCCGCATCGGCCTCGCGCTCACCGCGGCCACGCTCGCGGGCATCCTCGTGTGGTCCCTCCTCGACGTCGGCTTCTCCTTCTCCCGCCTCGCGCAAGGCGCTTCGAACCTGGGCACGCTCGCGCACGACCTCTTCCCGCCCGACCTGGATCCCGACCTGATGGCGACCCTCGCGGAGGCGCTCGTCGAAACGGTCCAGATGGCCTATCTCGGAACCGTGATCGGCGCGGCCCTCGCTCTCCCGCTCGCCGTGGTCGCGGCCCGCACGCTCGGGCCGCCCCTGGTCGCGCCCGTTGTGCGCAAGCTCCTCGCGGTCATCCGGACAATTCCCTCGCTCCTGTGGGCCCTCGTGTTCGTCATCATGGTCGGCCTCGGCCCCCTCGCGGGCACCCTCGGCCTCGCGCTCTACACGCTCGGCTATCTCGGGAAGCTCTTCTACGAGGCCATCGAAGGCGTCGACCCCGAAGTCATCGAAGCCGTCCGGTCGACGGGCGCTTCCCGATGGCAGCTCGCGCGGCACGCCATCCTCCCGGAGGCGGGCAACGCCCTCCTCAGCCAGGCGATGTTCGTCTTCGAGTACAACGTGCGGGCCTCGAGCATCCTCGGGTTCGTGGGCGCGGGCGGCATCGGATTCTACCTCTTCCGCTACATGCAGCTCTTCGAGTACAGGAAGCTCGCGACGGCGTTGCTCCTGCTGCTTGTCGCCGTCCTGCTCATCGAGGGCGCCGGAGGGCTCGTTCGCCGGCGGTTCCTGCCGGAAGCGGGCCCGACGCCCGCGGCTTGACGGCCCCTTGTACAAGAAGCGACAAGACCCCCGGGCGGCGAGGACGACTCAAGCCCGGCCGCGCAAGCGGCTTCGGCCCGGACCCGCCACGTCACCCCGATTGCGCCGACGCGGTCACCGGAAACGGTGCGCGCCCGCCCGGCGTCCCTTCACTCCCCCAAGCAAGCTGTTCGCCCGCGGCGGGTCCGGGTCGGGGCTTCTTTCCGATTCTCACGCCGGCTCGGCGTGCCTCGCGAACCACTCGACGACCCTGGGCCAGAGATCGCGGTGCGATCGCGACGAGACGCTGAGCCCGATGTGGCCGCTCGGCGCCTCGAACTTCGTCTTGTCCGTCGCGTTCGGCAGGCGCTCGACGAAGGCTTCGGTCGAAATCGCCGGCACGAGGTGGTCGCCGAGGCCCGTGATGGTGCACACGGGCATGTCGAGCGCCTCGAGCGCGACCCGCCGACCGCCGATCTCCATCGTTCCTTCAGCGAGGCGGTTGCGCTGGTAGAGATCCTTGATATACTGCCGGTAGGTCTCGCCGGGGAGGTCCGGCCCCTCGGCGAGCCACTTCTCCATCCGGAAGTAGTTCTCGACCGCCTTCGGGTCGTCCGCGATCTGGTAGAGCGAGATGAGCTTCCCCATCGTGTTCTCGAACGGCTTGAGCATCGAGAAGCCCCCGTTCAGGAACTCGGGCGGGATGTTGCCGAGCGCATCCGTGAGCGTGTCCACGTCGAAGTGCTCCTCCGCCGCCCACTGCTTGAGAAGCGAAGGATCCTTCGAGAAGTCTAACGGGGCGGCCATGAGCGCGAGGGCGCGCACCCGCTCCGGACGGAAGCTCGCGTACATCACGGCCATCGCGCCCCCCATGCAGTAGCCCAGGATGGACGCATCCTCCGTTCCCGCCTCGCGGCACGCGGCGCGCACCGCGTTGTGGATGTAGCGGTTCACGTAGTCGTCGAGCGTGAGGTGCCGGTCGAGCGGGGTCGGGGAACCCCAGTCGATGAGATAGACGTCGTGGCCGCCTTCGAGGAGCCGGTGAACGACGCTGCGGTCGGGCTGAAGGTCGAGGATGGTCGGTCTGTTCACGAGGGCGTACACGATGACAATCGGCGTCTTGTGTCGTCGCTCGGCGAGCGGTCGGTATCTCAGGACCCGGACCTTGTTCTCCTTCCACACGACGTCCGCGGGCGTCTCTCCCACTTCGACCCGGGGCGGGTTCAGGTAGAGCTGCATCGCCTTCGCGCCGCGGTTGACCACGTCGACGTACGGCGCGAGCGGAGCGCCGGAGACATCCGCGGACATCGTCACTTCGATCCCGCCTTGTCGCGGTCGTCCGCGCGCTCGCGCGACCGGCCTCCGCGCGCCTTTGCCGGCGCGGTGGCCTTGGAGGGAACGATCTCGTCCTCGACGAGGAGCGCGAGGTCATGGACGCGTCGTTCGAGCTCGATGAGCCGCTTTCCGACCTCCTCGACATCCGTGTGCGTCGCGAATCCCATCTCGCGGAGCTGGTTGGCGCCCGTCCGGCGGGCCTCTCCCCGGGCCTGCGAGACGGCGTTCACCCATTCCCCCGTCAGGGCCGCGAACGAGGCGTCGGAGACGACCGCCTGCGCGAGCTCGGAGGCGGCCTTCGACCACAGGTCAACGTAGGCGTCGGGCGTCACGAGCTGACCCTTCTGCATCGCCTCCTGCGTGCGGCGCGTGGCCTCGTTCATGGTCTCGAGCCAGATGCGGCCAACGTCCGCGAAGGGGGCGCCCGCAAGGGCGGCGCGCGGCGAGTCGACGGGAACGCGAAACGCCCGTTGGGTGTCCGCGGAGGTCTTCTGGAGATCCGCGAGCGAACGCGCCCACGCGTCCATGAACGCGCGGCCCACCTGGAGGTTGAACGCGACCGCCTGCTCCGCGGCGCGGGCGAAAGGCTCGACGCTGGTCGTCGGTGTCTCGGGCATGGGGTCACCGCGTCGTCACATCGAAGGACCGCGCGAGAGCGCCGAGCCGGCCTCTCCCGTCGCGTTGAGGGCCGCCTGCGTCGCGTCGAAGAAGGCCGAAACCCAGGCGCCGGTCACGCGGGCGGCCATGGCCGACGCGTCCTGGACGCCGGACTCCAGGGAGCGGATCGACTCCTTCGAGCGCGTCTCGACCTCGTTCAGCGCCTGCTCGTACTGCGAAACGCCCTTGTTCGTCACGTCCCGCATCGTCTCGCCCGCCCGGATCGCCGTCTGCTGGATCTCGTTCATCGCGCTCGCGGCGTCGCGGGCGAGGCGGTCGGCGGCCGGCGGCGCCAGTCCCGGCATGGCGCTCATGAGGCCCGTCGTCGACCGGGTGAGCGCCGCGGTGTCCATGAGCGGCTGCGGCGTGCGCAGGGCGACCTCCATCGCGCGCGAGAGCGTCGTGAGGCCCGTGCGCTGGAGCGCGATCGAGAACTCGAGGCCCGCGCGCGCGGTCTCGAGGACGTTCTTGTGCAGAGCGAGCTGCGCGCCGTAGGCCGCGCCGACCGCTTCCGCCACTCGCGTCCTTGTCTCCTGCAGATCAGTCTTCGTCGTGGGGTTCGGCATGATGATTCACCTGGTTGCGATGGCGTCCGAGCGGAATCACGACGACCTGCACGAGGTCGCCCTCGTCGAGCCCGATCGCTTCCCGTTCCGCGTCCGGAATCGATATGCGTCCGCTCTTCTGGACGCGGGTCTTGAAGACGGCGTTCGCGCCGGCCATCGAGAGCCAATGGCGTCGCCATTCGTCGGCGACCTGCTGTTGGGTCTCGGCGGCGCGGGCGAGCATCTGGAAAGGCGTCGCCCAGAGGGTTGCCGGACTCGCGCCTCGGACAGGCTCGTTCGGCGCCATGCGAGGGCGCTAGCGTCCGCGCAGGGAAAAGGTTGGCGCCAACCGGTGGCTTTCCTTGGCTCCTTGAGAGGACAAGGACGCTATGGCTCGGGCCCGAGGAGCACCTTCGCTTCGCCGTCGGCGATGACGGTGCCGTCTTCAAGGAGGCATTCGGTCCGAAGGCGCGCCCAGGACTTGCCTTCTGGACGCTCCGTGACCGTGATCCGGGCGGTGATGACGTCGCCGGGCCGGGCGGGACCGATGAAGCGCAGCTCCTGCGAGAGGTAGATGACAAGCCCGGGGAGCCGCGAGAGCGCCGCGCTGATGAACGCGCCCGTGAGCATGCCGTGCGCGATGCGGCCGCCGAACCGTGATTTCGCGGCGTAATCCTCGTCGAAATGCAGGCGCGCGACGTCGCCGCTCACGTCGCCGAAGGCCTCGATGAGGTCCGTGGTGACGCGGCGCGTGAACTCCAGGCGGTATCCGACGGCGACATCGGCGATGGAGCCCTGCGCCTTCTCAGCCGCGGGACCGTGTCCCGGCGTCTCGGCCGGATCCCCGCGCACCTCCGGCGCCGCGGAGGTGCCCGTGGGCGCGAGACCGAGGAGGTAGCGCGTCGACCGCAGCCAGTGATCCGAAGCTGCGCGGAGCGCGGCGGACTGCGCGGCGACGACGGTCGAGGTCCACGCGAGGGCCGGATTCGTTGAGGCGTGCGTCATGGCCTGGGCCTGCCGTTCGCGAACCGACCTGCCAACGGGTAAAACCTTTGCCGCACACCCATCGAAATTGGTAGGCGCAACAATCTTGCATCCGGGCGCGATCGGACGGGGCACCGCCTCATCCGGGCGGTCCATGGGAGGGTGATCCTTGTGGCATCCGTGACGCATCCTTACGCTACCGTCTCCACCTCGCGCCCGCGGCTCCTCGAGGGAGCAAACGCCTTCGTGACCGGAGCATCGCGCGGCATCGGCCGGGCGATCGCGCTCGCCCTCGCGGAAAACGGCGCGAATGTCGCCATCAATTACAACCGGTCGGAGGAATCCGCGGCCGAGGTCGCGAAGCGGTCTCGCGAGAACGGCGTCAAGACTTGCATCGTCAAGGGCGACGTGACTTCCGTCGACGACCTCGCGCGCATGAAGCGGGAGGTGAACGCCTCGCTCGGCATCGTCGATGTCCTCGTCAACAACGCCGGCATCAACATGGACGCCTCTTTCAAGAAGATGTCCCTCGACCAGTGGAGGTCCGTGGTCGATACGAACCTCACGGCGGCGTTCAATGTCACGAAGACGTTCCTCGAGGACGTCACCGCCTCTCCGGGCCGCCGCCGGATCGTGAACGTCGCGTCCTTCGTCGGCCAGCGCGGCAACTTCGGCCAGACGAACTACGCCGCCTCGAAGGGCGGCATCATTGCGTTCACCCGCGCGCTCGCCGTCGAGCTCGCGCGCGACAACGTGAACGTGAATGCCGTCGCGCCCGGATTCATCGAGACGGAGATGCTCATGGGGGTTCCGGAGCGCGTGCGGGAGAAGCTCCTCGCCGAGATCCCGGTGCGCCGGTTCGGCCGCCCCGAGGACGTCGCGAACGCCGTCGTCTTCCTTGCCTCGCCCAACGCGGACTACCTCACGGGCGAGGTGCTGAACGTGAACGGCGGGATCTACATGGGCTGAGCCGCGGTGGCGCCGCGCCGGGGCGTCGCAACCTAGTTGTCGCTTCACGCCTTCGTCTTTCCGTGGCCCGCGTTCCCGTGCGCATCGCCGAAGGCCGGCTCGACCCCGCGCTCGCCGAGACCTACGTCTGGAACTGCGGCGAGCACGTCGCGGCCAAGACGGGCATCTGTCTCGAGGAGTGCTGCGGGGCATGCTATTTCCTCGCCCCGGGCACGGGCTGTCAGCTCAAATCGATGCGGCCGCTCAGGTGCAAGACCTATCCCCTCATTCCCCAGAAGGATCGGGTCATCGTGCACAGCCGCTGCCCGGAGTCGAAAGCGTTCATCGCGGCGCTCGAGCGGCGCGATCCGAAAGCGCTCGCGTTCCTCGACGTGGCCGTCGCCCTTGGAGACATGGTCCAGGAAAAGGGCGACGACAACAGCCTGGAGATCGCCTGGCTCATGCGGTACACGCGCGACGGGTACGGCGGGCGCGTCGTCTGGAAGCGCGGAAAGGGGATCACCGTCCCTGAGAAGAAGCGGGGCCGGGCGAAGCGCCCGGCCGCGGTGTGATTCCCGCGTGGACCCCGCGAAGCGTCGCGGAGACGGCGTCAGACGGCCTGTCCGCCGCGGGGCTGCGTCATTGCGTCGCGGTTCATCATCGCCACCGCGAGCGTGACCGCGCCCACCACGATGTGGAGGACGTTGTCCACGACGCCAACGTGCCAGACGCCGATGTCGGGGGCCACGAAGCCGCCGAGCCCGACGACGACGAACGCGACGCCGAGGATGTTCGCGAGGTTCCTCGCCATCGCTTCGTCGCGGATGCCGAAGGCGATGCCGAGCGTCACGATGCCGAGGACCCAATGGAGGACCATCTCGCCTTCCTCGAGATGGATCGGGATCGTGTGCGGCTCGCCCGTGAACTGCGGGACGAGGCCGAGCACGCCCAGAAGGATCAGCACCGCGCCCAGGGCGGTGAGCCACGCTCGCACGACCGTCTTGCCCATGATCGTCTTCTCCGTCATTGGTCAACCCACCTGTGCCGCACGTGGCGGCACCCATTCGAGCGGGCCGCCCGGGGATGAAGCCGCCGAAATCGATTCACCCTGACCATCGTCGTCATGATCGGCAAATCGCGGCTTTGTGACGGCGCAATCGCAAACAGCCGGTCCCATGCCGACTATATGGGGCCAGCGGCGGAGGACGGCCGGGGTCCTTAGGGGAAGTGTCGCAAACCTTAAGCCCGAGCCGTGCGGTCGATCGCTTGTCGAAAGCGGCGCGACGGCGCGCCGCGCGATCCGTTGCCGGATCGTTGCTGGAGATCGCCGTCACCGAGTGGGCCCCGTCAAGCCTCCCGCCTCCCTCCTCCTCGGGGCCCACTCATGACTTTCATGCCGGCCGTGTCGGGGGCCGATCGGGGCCTTCCTCCGCCGCCTTCGGATGCCTTGCCGGCCTCCCGGGGACGGCCGCTCGCCTCGCGCCACAATCCTTAATATCGGCATGCGCGTCGATCGCCTCGGGTTTCCACCCGCTCCGGCGCATCATGCCGGGCGCCACCCCGGGGACGACGTTCTCACGAACGCTAGCCTCCCTCCCCTCCTCCCCCCGGGGGCGTTGATGGCCAAGCGGAGCCGCTATTCCTTCTCGCGCTTGAGGAGCCGACTCGTGATCTCGACGAGCGGGTGCTGGCCGAAGTCGTTGATCTCCACGTCCTTGAGCGCGTTCAGGCCGGAAGCGCGCGCGTTGCGCTCGAGGCCCAATTCGAGGTCCCGGTCGAGCGTCAGCACGTAGGCGTCGAGCTTGTCGAGGCCCAATTGGAGGGCCGCGAGCGCGCGATGATGACCGTCCACCAGGATCGGCTGGGGACGCTTGTCGATGATCATGATCGGCTCGGCGAGGCCGCGCTGGATCTCGCGCTTGCGACCTTCGAGCTCGTCCGCGTAGATGCGCTTCTGGGTCGGAAGCAGGTTCGCAAGCGGCACGACGGATCGGTCGATCGCGACCTCGAGACCGTAGAGGCTCTCGAGCGTCTCCTTGAGCTTGAGCATCTTGCGCGGGGTCACGCGCTCGATGTGGCTTCGGATGATGTCGGTCGTCGAGACGATGCCGACCATCTTCCCCGTGTCCTCCACGACGGGAAGCTCCTTCACGCCCATGCGGAACAGGATGCGCGCGGCATCCTCGATGTCCATCTCCGGGTGGGCCACCACGGTTCCATGCGCGATGATGTCGCGCAGCTGGCGGTCTCGCTTGTCGAGGTTGCGAAGCAACTCTTTGGGCGTGATGAAGCCGACGAGCCTGTCGCCGTCGGCCACAGGGAGACCGACGTGCCCCTCGCGGACGACCTTCTCGATCGCGGCCTGCACGGTGATGTCCGGGCGGAGGCTCACGACCTCGCGGGTCATGTAGTCCTTCACGAGGGGTTTCTTCACGCGGCGCGGCTAGGGCGCGTGGGTTCCTTTAACCTTTGGCGTTCGTCCGGAGGCCTCAAGACGCCCTGACTTCTTCCGAGGCCATGCGCGTCGCGCTCGTGGCCCTCGCCCTTGTCACCGTCCCCCTCGCGTTCGAGAGCGCCGGGGCCGCGACCGCGGGCGTGTCGATCCAGGGATTCGCCTACGCGCCGAATCCGCTCACGATCGCGGTGGGCGACACCGTGACGTGGACGAACATGGACGGCGCGCCGCACACGGCGACCTCAAGCTCAGGACCGGCCTCGTTCAACACGGGCACCATCTCGAACGGCCAATCGCGCTCGCACACGTTCACGACGGCGGGCACGTACAGCTACTTCTGCTCGATCCATCCCTCGATGACCGCATCGCTCACGGTGCAGGGACCGCCCGCGAACGCGGCGCCGAGCGTCGCGTTCTCGACCCCGGCCTCCGGCGCGACCGTGTCAGGCACCGTGAGCGTGACCGGCACCGCGTCCGACGCGGACGGCGACGCCCTCACGATCACGCTCGCGATCGACGGCGGCGCGCCGTTCGCCGTCACCGGCTCCACGTCGTGGTCATATTCGTGGGACACGACCGGCGTCGCGGACGGCGCGCACACGCTGCGCGTCACGGCCAATGATGGGAAGATGACCTCCTCCGCGACGCGCGCGGTCACCGTCTCGAACGCGCCGCCGAACGCCGCGCCGGTCGTGAGCATCGAAACGCCCGCGGAGGGCGCGACCGTGACGGGCGTCGTGCGCGTCGCGGGCGCCGCGAGCGACGCGGACGGGGACGCGCTCACGGTCACGCTCGCCATCGACGGCGGGACCCCCATCCCGGTGACCGGCGGCGTCTCCTGGGCCTACTCCTGGAACACCGCGTCCGCCAGCGAGGGGACCCACACGCTCGTGGCGACCGTCTCGGACGGAAAAACCACCGCGTCGTCCGCGACGCGCACCGTCCACGTCGCGCGCCCGCCGCCGCAGAACCGCGCGCCCGTCGTCGCCATCACCGAGCCCGTCGACGGCGCCACGGTCACGGGCGTGGTCCAGGTGCGCGGCACCGCCTCCGACCCGGACGGAGAATCCTTCACCGTTCGCCTGCGCGTCGATGGCGGCGCGCCCGTCGCCGTCGCGGGCGGCGCGTCGTGGAACTACACATGGGACACGACCGCACTTGCGCCCGGCGCGCACACGCTCCTCGCCGTCGCCGACGACGGCCGGGCGACGTCGACATCCGCCACCGTGACCGTGACCGTGCGCGAGGCGCCGCCCCCGAACCGGCCGCCGAACATTGTCATCCTCTCGCCGAGCGAGGGCGCGCGTGTGTCGGGCGTCGTGGACGTTCGCGGCATCGCGAGCGACCCTGATGGCACGCCCGTTGTCGTCCGAATCCAGGTCGACAACGATCTCCCAACAATCGTGCCGCACGGGAGCTGGACGTACACATGGGACACGCACGACCTCGAGCCCGGCTCCCACACGCTCGTCGCGACCGCGGACGATGGGCGTCTTGCCACGAGCGTCGCGATCGTCGTGGAGGTCGTCGCTCCGACGGCGAACCGGGCGCCTACGCTCCGCATCCTCTCGCCCGCGAACGGTAGCCTCGTTTCGGGCGTCGTCGTCATCGAGGGCGAGGCGACGGATCCCGACGCCGACGATGTCTTCTACCAGATCGGCATCGACGACGGTTCCTGGTTCGCGCTTCCCTCGGGCGCGTCGTTCTCGTACGCTTGGAACGCGACGCTCGAAGCGCCGGGACCCCATGTGATCACGATCCGCGCGGGCGATGGAAAAGGAGGGGCCGCCACGGCCGTGCTGACGCTCCTCGTCGAGGCGCCCGACCTCATCGCCGGAGGTCCGTCCGGCGATGGGCCTTCAGCGACCCCCGGCCTCGCGCCCCTCGTCGTCGCGCTCGTCGGCCTCGTCATCGCCGCCCTGCGGCGGCGATCGTGAGCGCCGCTCCCACAGGGGCTCGCCCGCCTCCACGATGCGGAAGACGCGGTGGTAGGGGATCATCGCCGTGCCGCCCATGCCCCGCTCGCGCGGCGCGCGGACCTCCATGAAGCTCGCGTGGAGCGCGACGACGTCCGAGCCGCGCACGATCCGCGTGTCGTTCGCCACGCCCCGGTGCACGTACCACACCTCCACGGTTGCGAGGTCGCGGTCGGCGCGCCACTTCAGTTCGTTCAGGACCTCACGCGGACCGTGCACGCGCGCGGCCTCCCGGAGCGTAGTCGAGCACGTCCACGCGCGGCCAGCGCGCGCCGAGCTTCCGGGCCGCTGCGAAGGAGAGCCCGGCGCGGAACCGCGCGCGCGGGTCGTCGAGGAGCGCAAGGGCGCGCGCCTCGCGGGCCGCGTCCTCGGCGTCGAGCGCGCGGCGCGCGGCGGCCTCGCCGCCGAAGTAGACGGGAAACGATGCAAGGCCCGTCCGCTGCTTCGCGCGCGCAGGAGGCCCCTCGGGGCAGAGCGGCGCGAGTCGCCACGGCGCGGGACTCGAGACTGGGAAGGCGCGGCACACGAGCGGGCGGTCGTCATACACGGTGCAGCGGAAGCCGTCGAGGAAGGTGCACGGCGCGTGCGCAAGATGCCACGCGACGACGACCACGCGGCGGGCGCGCGCGTCGAGGAGGAACGTGCGCGGATGGAGCTTGAGCCGCAACCCGCGCGACTTCGCGACGGCCTTGAGGCGCGCGGCTTCCGGGGGTGAGACGACGAGGCCGTTCGGACCGTCCTCGCACGTGTAGACGCCCATCTCCGCCATCGCGTCGATGAAGGCCCGTTCCTCCGCAGCGGCCTCGGGCGTGCGCTCGGGCTGGAGCCGGCAGCACTTCGCGCAGTCGCTCGGACACGCGAAGCCCGTCACCACGCGCCCCCTTCGAGCATGAGGCGCGCGTTGTCGAGGCTCTCGAGGATGGCCTCACGCGCCCCTCCGATCACGGGCCGCATGTGACCCGGATAGAGGTCGCGCGCGTCGAGCGCCGCGAGGCGCTCGATGGAGCGCACGAGCGCCTGCGGGTCGCACCCGGGGAAGTCGACGCGCCCGAAGGATCCGCCCTCGAACACGACGTCGCCCGCAAAAAGCGCGCGCGACTCCGGCTCCCAGAGCGCCGTGTGCGCGGGCGAGTGGCCCGGAACGAGCAGGACCTCGAAGCGGCGGCCGCCGACCTCGATCGCGTCGCCCTCCCGGACTTCGATCACGTCGCACGGCGGCTGGTCGGCGCCCATCGCGGCGCCGAGCGTGAGCGTCGCGTCCCCCTCGCGCACCGCGCGGGCTTCGTCGGCGTGGATCGTGGGCGTCACGCCGGTGAGGCGGCGCATCGCGGCGGCGCCCCGCACGTGGTCGACGTGCCAGTGGGTGAGGTGGAACTTGCGGACGCGCGCGACGTCGATCGCGGCGCGGACGGCGCGTTCGACCGCGGGGAAGTCGAGCCCGCTCGAAGCGTCGACGACGAGCGCCTCGTCGCCGAGGTCGACGACGTGGACGTTGACCTCGAAGGGCGCCGAGACGACGGTCTTGACTTTCACGCGCGGGCGATCATCGGCTTTCCGGATGAGCCTTCCCGGCGCTCCGTCCGGAAAGCAACGTTCTTACGGCGCGCGAACGCTTGCCTGCCTGGAGTCGGGATCATGGCTGAACCGCGTTCCCCAAGGGGCCAGAAACTGAACCTCGGCGTCGCCTCGACGACGCTTTCTACCGTCGCCCCGCCCTCGATGGCGCCCGCGCCGGCCGCCGCCCAGCAGGGCCGCCCGACGGGGGTGACCATCCTCGGCGTGCTCGAGTTCATCGCCGGAGGCTTCGCCATCCTGATCGGCCTCGGGATGTTTGCCGGCGGCGCGATCTTCGGCTCGCTCATGGCCTCGAGCGGCGCCGAAGCGGGTGGCGCGGTCGGCGGCATGTTCGCCGCGCTCTTCGGCATCCTCGGGTTCATCCTGCTCGGGCTCGGTGCGCTCTACATCGCGCTTGGCGCGGGCACGATGGGCGGGAAGCCCTGGGCGTGGACCGCCACCATCGTCCTCCAATGGATCGGCGCCGTGTTCGCCGTCCTCTCGCTCGTGGCCGGCGACATGAGCGCGGTCCTCTCGCTCGCGATCGCGGGCCTGATCCTCTGGTACTACTACGAGCCCGGGCCGAAGGCCTGGTTCGGCAAGAGCGACAAGACCGCTCCCTGGGCGAGCCTCGTCGGCAACAAGTGATCGGACGTGGGGCGGCTGGGAGGCCGCCCCCCGTTTCTCCTTTTCTCCACCGGAACCGTGAAGTAGCGGGCCCCTTCTGGGCCGGAGCATGACCGCCCCCGACGGGAAGCCCTCCGCGCTGAAGCTCCTGCGCGACCGGCCCGCGGGCGGGTTCATCCAGGGGAAGCTCCCCGTCGGATGCGTGATGTGCGAGCAGGGCAAGAAGATGGTCCTGTTCGTCACAGGCGTGTGCCACTACAAGTGCTTCTACTGTCCCATCAGCGAGGAGCGCCGCATGGCGACCGACGCGTGGGCGAACGAAAAGCGCGTCGCCGCCGACGACCTCGCGGCCATCGCGGCGGAAGCCCGCACGATCGGAGCGACCGGCACGGGTCTCACGGGCGGCGACCCGATGTACGACCCCGAGCGGACGCTGCGCTACATCCGATTCCTCAAAAGCGAGTTCGGCCCGAAGCACCACATCCACATGTACACGCAGATCCCCTTCGACCCGAAGTGGATCCCCGCGCTCGCGGAGGCGGGCCTCGACGAGCTGCGCTTCCATCCCCCGGAGGAGATCTGGGCCGACGTCGACGCGCACCCGAAGTACGCGCGCCTCTACAAGGAGGCGCTCGCAAGCTCGATGGACATCGGCTTCGAGATCCCTTGCATCCCAGGGTTCCTCTCCTCGATGGAGAAGCTCGTGGGCTGGCTCGTCGCGCACGAGGTCGCGTTCATCAACCTGAACGAGATGGAATTCAGCGAGACGAATTACGTGGAGATGCTGAAGCGCGGCATGCGCATCCGCGATGACGTCTCGATGAGCGCCATGGAATCGGCGGACGTTGCGCGGGCGCTCATGGCGAAGCACCGCGACCAGCCGATCACGATCCACTTCTGCTCGTCGCCCTTCAAGGACGCGATCCAGCTGCGCGAGCGCCTGCGCCGCCGCGCGCAGGCCGTCGCCCGCCCGCACGAGGTCATCACGGACGACGGCACGCTCCTGCGCGGCGTCGTCGACTGCCCCGACCCCGCGGAGGTCGCGGAGGAGATGCGCGAGGCGTTCGACATCCCCGCGGACCTCATCCACGTGCGCCTCGCGACGGACGTGGGTCGCGGCTCGCTCAACCCGGACGAGCGCACCGAGGCGATGGCGACGACGGGCCGCGCGATCCCGCTCCCCGTGGTGCACGCGAAACCGCAGGCCGCGCGCGACCGCCTCGAAGTCGCGCCGTGGGTGCTCGAGGAGATCGCGGAGGAGATCCCCTTCCCGTGCTACCTCTCGGAGGTGTACCCGACCGCCGACGAGCTCGAGGTCGAGCGCACGCCGCTCAACGGGAAGCCGGGCGTGCCGGACGCGTGATCAGAGACGATCCCAAGCGGGGAACCGGTCGCAGTCCCACACTGGGTCGACGACGGGTTCTCCTGCGCGAACGAAGGGGACCTCGACCACGGACGAGCACGCCGTGAACCCGGGCGACCCGAAGGGGAAGAAGATCGGCGAGTTCAGGACGAAGAAGCCCGCGCGCCCTTCCGTCTCGGAATGGGAGAGGGAGACCTCGATGGGTCCGCGCTGTTCGAGCGTGAGGCAATTGTCAGGCCAGTTGTTCACCACGTCGCAGCGCGGCCCGTGCGCCGTTGGAAGCGGGACGAGGAAAAGCGTCTCGAAGATGGTCGCGACGCCCCACTCGCCATCATCGGGTGTGAGCGTGACCTTGAAGTTCGTCGTCTTGACCTGGCCGAAGAACTCCCCCGAGGGGTTCCAGTAGTCGTCCGGCAGCGGTCGCGTCCCTTTTTCGTAGGGATCGGGCGAGGAGGCCCGACCGACGTGGCCGTCGTGGTTGATGTCCTTCCAAGCGCCCACCCACGCTTCGAGCCCGAAATACCCTGGCGCCGCCGTCTGGGCCCCGTCGCTCGCCCGGCCAACGAGGGCGCCGTCGTGCGCGGCGATCGCGGCGGCGGTCATGTATTTCGAACGTCCGATGAGATCCATCCATCCGGCGTAATCGGCTTGATGATCGCCGAGTCGGCCCGCGGAACTGGAGCCCGATTGCTCCTCCCATTCGCGCGGATAGGTCGCCCATACGGCCTGAACGGCGCTTGCGACGACGGGCGCTGCGGGGCCGTCGCCGGCCCGCGGCGGATCGACATAGCAGTAATTGGGACAGTAACCGATCGTCGGACTCCCGATCTCGTTGACCGCGGTCGCGAGGGTGCTTCCGTAAAGCATCGCAACGGAGCCAGGCGCCTGCGCGGCATAGACGTCGATGTCCACGAGGGACTCGGGGCCGGCCGTGAAGGGGAAGCGGCCGTCTTCTCTCGGCGCGAGAAGCGCGTCGGAGACGGTGATGACCGTGTAATCCTGCAGAAGCGAGCCGTCCGTGAAGACAATCACGTGGACGGCGGACCAACCGCCCTTGTTGCCGTAGAGACCATTGGCGCCCGCGTCATAGCGCACGTCGGGTTCGCTTTCGCCGGGACGGACGATCGTGAGGAGGGGTGGGTGGCTTCCCGGCGTCACGTAGCTGTAGATCGCCTTCTTCTCGATGCCCACCCACTCGTTCGCCGGCGCGAGCTGGCCGTCGGGCGTCGTGAGGTAACGGGCGTTCCCGTCTCCGTTGAGATCGTTCCAGAAACCGAGCACGGTCAGGAAGTGCCCCGCGCCGGGGGCGATGAAGTCGGGAAGGAGCCCGTTCGTGCCGCGGTGGAAGTTGAAGACGATGGGATCGCTCGCGATCGACGTCGGCCCGGCATCGCCCGAGAGGACGTAGGCGACCGGGTTCGCGGCGTCCTCCTGCGGATTGCTCGGGAGGACGGTTCCATAGAAGTTGTCGAGCACCCTGATGCCACGCTTCGGGTTCTGCTCTCCCGTTTCGACGGAAGGGCACGCCGGGGTTCCCGCGCCGCCGCGCGCTTCAGCGACGCAGTTGTACTGTCCGGCCGCATCCCGCGCCGGACGATTCGGTTCATCCGCCTCGTGGCTTACGCTCGCGGTGTATGAGCTGGGAAGCGTCACGCATCCAGCAATAGCGAGCACAAGGAGCGGGATCAACAGGATCGAAGGACGGACGACCGACACGCTGAAGCCTCCCTGCTCCAGCCGGCGTACCCTCCCTTAATCATTCGGCTCCGTTGTCCGCTCGAACGGCTGGAAGGTAGGGGTCGGGCCGGCAGGGTACACCACGAGCCAGGCATTGGAGGCCGCTTCCGGCGTCATCGCGAGCTCCTCCCCACCGCCAAGCAGCGCCGCGGCGAGCAGGGCCTCGGAGAGGCTCGCGGCCGCGAGGGGCGCAACGAGCATGGCCGCGACGGCGACGGCGACGAACGGGGCAGGACGCATGACGCCTCTTTCGAGCGCTTGATGCAAGAGCCCGATCGACGTTCGGCGACCTGCGGCAAGCGTCTTTAAGCGAAGAATCGCTTGGCCCGCCCGTGGGCCTTCGCGTCGGCGACATTCCCGGCATCGACCCGCGCCTCGCGCGCCGCCTCATGGAGGCGGGTTACGACGAGCTCTGGCCCAGCCAGGCGGACGCGGCCCCGGTCGCGGTCGCGGGCAAGAATCTCGTCCTCGCGGTCCCCACGGCCTCGGGCAAATCGCTCGTCGCGTACCTCGCCATCCTGCAACGGTGCCTCAAGGGCGCGAAGGCGCTCTACATCGTGCCGCTCAGGGCGCTCGCGGCGGAGAAGTTCGAGGACCTCAGGGACCTCGGGCGCCCCCTCGGCCTCCGCGTCGCGCTCTCGATCGGCGACTACGACGCCGCCGAGCCGCAGCTCGGCTCGTTCGACGTGATCGTCTGCACGAGCGAGAAGGCCGATGCGCTCCTGCGCCACCGCGCGCATTGGCTGCGGTCGATCGGCTGCATCGTCTCCGACGAAGTCCACCTCCTGAACGATGCGGGCCGCGGCCCGACGCTCGAGGTCATCCTCACGCGCTTCCGCCAGCTCAATCCGGAGGCGCAGATCGTCGCCCTCTCGGCGACGGTCGCGAACTCCGCCGAGGTCGCGAGCTGGCTCAAGGCGACGCACGTTAAGAACGAATGGCGACCTGTGAAGCTGCGCGAGGGCATCTGGTCGGGGCGCGAGGTGAAGTTTCTCGACAATGCGGTCCTCGAAATCGACTCCCAGTTCGACGACCCGTCCCTCGCGCTCGCGGAGGACGCGTGCCGCACCGGCGGCCAGGTGCTCGTCTTCGTGAACACGCGCAAGAGCACCGAAGCGATGGCCGAGAAGCTGCGCGACGCGACGCGCAAGCACCTGCGCCCCGAGAACAAGGCGGCGCTCGAGGAGATGGCCGCGTCCCTCAAGGGCGCCGAAGAGACGAGCGTGGAGCGCAAGCTCGCGAAAGCGCTCAAGGATGGCGCCGCCTTCCACCACGCGGGCCTCACGAACACCGAGCGATCCATGGTCGAGCAGGCCTTCAAGGCGGGGCACCTCAAGGCCATCGCCGCGACGCCCACCCTCGCGGCGGGCGTGAACCTCCCCGCGCGGCGCGTCATCGTGCGCGACCTGTGGCGCTACGACGTCGAGGCGGGGAACGCGCCGCTGCCGGTCCTCGAATACAAGCAGATGGCGGGTCGCGCGGGCCGGCCCAAATACGACAAGGTGGGCGAAGCGATCACGATCGCGCGAGCCCCCGACGAACGCGAAGCGATCCTTCTCAACTACCTGCTCGCCGACAGCGAGCGCGTCATCTCCAAGCTCGGTACGGAGAACGCGCTGAGGACGCACGTTCTCGCCTCGATCGCGTCCGGGTTCGTCGAGGACGAAACGAGCCTCAAGGACTTCATCCGCGCGACGTTCTACGCGGAGCAGGGCGACGTCTGGACCATCGAGACGCGCATCACGAGCGTGCTGGACTTCCTTCTCGAGGAGGGCTTCATCGAAGCGAAGGGAGACCGCTTCTCGCCGACGAAGTTCGGCAAGCGCGTGAGCGAGCTCTACGTCGACCCGCTCTCCGGCGTGAAGATGCGCAACGCCCTCAAGCGCGTCGACGAAGTGGAACTCACGCCGATGTCGTTCCTGCACGCCGTGTGCTCGACGCCAGACATGCCGCAGCTCTACATGCGGCGCGCGGACCAGTGGCTCGAGGGCGAGGTGCTCGAACGCGAGCGTCAGTTCCTCCTTCCGCCGCCATCGGGCCTCGACTACGAGTGGTTCCTCGCGGAGCTCAAGACGGCGAGCCTCGTTCATGACTGGTGCGAGGAGGTCACGGACGAGGACATCGTCAAGAAGTACGGCGTCTACCCCGGCGACATCCGCACGCGCGTGGACACCGCGGAATGGCTCCTGAGCGCGATGCGCGAAATCGCGAACCTGTTCCAGAAAAGCGTCACGCGCGAGATCAGCGAGCTCGAGGCTCGCGTGCGTCACGGCGCGAAGCGCGAGCTTCTTCCCGTGCTGCGCCTCCGCGGCGTCGGCCGGTACCGCGCGCGCCAGCTCTTCAAGGCCGGCTACAAAAACATCGAGGCGATCAAGGTCGTCGACGCGGCCGCGCTCGCGCGCGTGCCGGGGATCGGTCCCACGCTCGCCGCGAGCATCAAGCGCGCCGTGAGCGGCGAGCCGGAAGCGCAGGCTTCCGAGGCCGCCGCGACCGAGGCCGCGGTCGCCGCACCCCGCGCGGGCCAGATGAAGCTCCAGGAGTTCGATCAGGAATGATGCCCGAGGACGAAGACGCCCCCATCGTGGTGCGAGGCTACCGCGGCGACGCGCCGCCGACGCCCGATCTCGTCGCGATCGTGAAAGCGGCGCATACACGGGATACCGTCATCCAGATCTTCGACGCGGCCGCCGTCGTCGGGCGCGACCATCTCGTGCACGCGGCGCGGCTCGCGCGGAGGGCCCGCGCGGAGGGTCGCCACAAGAGCGAGGACCTCGCGCTCGCGGTGCTCGTGTACGCGAGCGGCGAGCGGCAGATCGCGAAGGCGCTCGCGCGCATGGGCGCGCCCGAGGGACGAGGCCTCGCGCTCGCAGCCGTCGCGCTCGGCGGGGGCGCGGAGGCCGCGCTCGACACCCTTGCGACGCGTCTCGGATGGCGCCGCGACGACGCCGTGCTCGAGGCGTCCGAAGCCAAGCTCGACCGGCTGGGCGTCGAGGCGAGCCTTCGCGCCGCGATCCCCCGGGGGAGATGGCCGGACCTCGCCCTGGAGCGCGTTTCCCTCATCGATCTTCAGAAGTAGGGAATTCACTCCACGAGGTAGTAGCAAGAGCGAAGCCCTCAAGTGCGGGGCCGCGTACAGGGGCCTCGATGACGGTTTCCCGCCTCCTCCTCAAGCTCGTCGACGCCGCGCGCGTGGCGCGCGACCCTCTCGGCTTCGCGAACATCCGCCTCGAGTTCGCCCGGGAGGACATGCTGTGAGAAACGACGTCTGGCTCGAGCGCGCGTAGCGCCTCACGCTGCATCCCCTCCCCCCTCCCGCGGGTCGCGCGTCGGCCCGCGGGTCTTTTCTCTCCAGGCCACGCTTTCGCATGGCTGGAGCTTTCCTCGCCAACCTTCAAGACCCGTCGCGCGCACGCCCGCCGCATGCCCACGGGCTTCATCCGCGTGACGCCGGATTTCCTCATCGACGGCCAGACGCTCATCGTGACGGGCGTCAAGGATCCGAGCGGACGTACCGTGGCGTCGCGCGTCCGCGTCGCGCCGCCGGAGCGCGCGGCCGAGGTGGCCTTCGAATCCTACCGCGCACACCACGGCGAACACCCGGTGCGCGAGGTGCTCGTGAGCCCCGCGCTCGTCGAGGCGCGGCCTGCGACCTTTCCGTTCGCGGTCGCGGCGAGAAACTGACGCACGCTTCAGGGACGGCGCATCGTAGTAATATTACGTCGGCGCTGCTCGCGGAATCTGACTCGGGCGGCGCCACGAGCCAGATCAAGCCGCGGATTTCGACTTCCGCCACAGCGCGATCGCCGTGGCGATTCCCGCCGTGATCGCGGTCGCGATGATCTCGGTGGACAATTCCTTGAGGAGGCCGAGCAGCGTGCTCGGCTCCGACGCGGGCGACGAAGCGGGGGTCAGGATCGTGAGATTGTCGTCCCGCGGTTTAGGCTGCATCCACGGGGCGATGTCGCCTTTTCCGGGTTCAACCTCGGTTGTGATGTCGACGGCGCCCGCCTCTTCCGAGGTCCGGAAGACGACACGGTGCGTCGCCACTTCGGCCCAGCGGGCCGTGAGGGGCGCCGCGATGGTGACGGCGACCGACGCCGAGCCGTTCGGGGCAATCGTGACGGCGGCCGGATCGCTCCAGGCCGTCCAGCCGGGGGGCCCGTTATTCACCACGACCTTCACCAGACGCGGTACGGACGCGACGTTCTCGATGGTGAGCGTGTGGGACGTTGCATTGCCGGGGCCGACCTCGAGGATTGCCTCGGGCATGTCGACGACGAGATCCGACGTGGGGTTCACACGTCGCAGGCCGGGAAGGCCGACGCCGTAGAGGGCGGACGGATGGTCACGGCCCGCCATGAGCAGATAGAGGGAGTTGCCTGCATCGGGCGCGCCGAAGAAAACAACGTTGGCCTGGAGCATGTCTCCCGCGGCGAACGTGACATCCGTGATGTTCGCGTTAAAGTCGATCCTTACCGGCTTCACGAAGATGTCATTGCAAACCTGGAGAAATGACGAGAATTTCCCCGCGGACTTCGCGACGATCTTTCCGTTCTTCATCAACTGGAAGCGGTAGTCCTCGAAGGTGGGAACGTCGCTCATGCGGAAATAAGGCGAAGGACGCGAGCAGAGCAGCCACGTGGTGAAAGAAATCCCTTGATCAAGCCGGAACGGCTTTTCCACGGTCGCATTGAAACGGAAGGGGCAAGCGAGCGTCACGAGGTTCGGCCCACTGTAGACCTTCGCGGAATCAGCCGCGCGAGGCAGTTCGGGCGTGAGGGATCGGATGGCGGTCTTCTCGCCGTTTCCGCACGCTTCGGAATCGACATCGGACATGCGCGCGAAGACCGCGGGCGACAGGAACTGGAACCCGGGGCTCGGCTCGGGATCGAGGGGCACCGTCGGGGCCGCGATCGCTCCGAGCGGAAGGAACGCGATGGCGAGCGCAAGAACGAGGACGGTGCGGAACGCTCCCTTGCCTGCCACGACGTTAAAGTGCCCTGATCCCCTCATAAATGATTGCTTGACGAGTCACAGGGGGCAGGGTGCAAGGGCGCTGCGCACTATCAACCGAATCGATGGTGCCTCTCACTCGCCCAGGAACCGCGTGCTCCACGAAAGCCCGCCATCGATGATGAGGCAGTCTCCCGTGACGTACGACGCGGCGTCGCTTGCGAGGTACACTGCCGCGTGCGCGATCTCGTCCGCTTCCGCGAAGCGCGAAAGCGGCACCGTCGAGAGGATGCGGTCCTTAATCTCGGGCGTCGGGAACAGGTGCGACGACGCGCCCTCCGTGTCGACGGGCCCCGGCGCGATCGCGTTCACGCGGATGCCGCGGTGCGCCCACTCGAGCGCGAGCGAACGCGTGAGGTTCAGGACGCCCGCCTTCGCCGCGCCCGAGTGCGCGACCAGCGGCGCCGCGGCGTACGCGTACGTCGCGATGATGTTCGTCACCGACGCGCGGCCGGCGCGCTTCTCGAGAAGCGGAAGCATGGCCTTCGAGACGTGGAACGTGCCCGTAAGCACGATGTTCACGACCGCGTTCCACCCATTGGGGGAAAGGTCCGACACGGGCGCGAGGAAGTTGCCGGCCGCGTTGTTCACGAGGATGTCGAGCGCGCCGAACTCGCGCTCGATCTCGTCCCGCAGCGCCTCGACGCGCGCGAAGTCGCGCACGTCCACCGGCACGGCGAGCGCCCTGCGGCCGCGCTTGCGGATCTCCTCCGCGACGGGGTCGAGGTGCTCCTTCTTGCGCGATGCGACGACGACGTCGGCGCCGTGGTCCGCGAACGCGAGCGCCATCGCGCGCCCCATCCCGGTGCCGCCGCCCGTCACCAGCGCGGTGTAGCCGGCCAGCAGGTCCGGGCGGTAGGGCGAGCGCTTCGCGGGCGCGGTCGAGGG